>Ga0214472_10002313_pt1 | contig 20657 bp, 17 predicted proteins | sample RVTome_6_FD_207662 | JGI IMG/M metagenome (GOLD analysis project Ga0214472, IMG submission 207662) | Soil microbial communities from uranium-contaminated site in the Upper Colorado River Basin, Wyoming, United States - RVT140D175 | ecosystem: Environmental > Terrestrial > Soil > Contaminated >...
CGAAGAAGCGTGCGGGTTTATAAAAAGGGCAAAGTCGGCGACGAACAATTGCAGCGTATTTTGGAAGCGGCGCGTTGGGCCCCTTCCGGAGCCAACACCCAGCCTTGGGAATTCGTTTTGACGCGCGACCAGAAAAAAATGAAACAGGTGCGGGAGATCTACTCCAGGGAATGGCAACAGCGCAAGCTTGAAGACCCGGTCCACTACAAGGGTTTGAAAAAGGATTACGTCGGCGACGTGAGCGTTCTCGTGCTGGTCTGCGGCGACCCACGCACCAAGCAAGTCTACCTCACCACCCGTCAGCCGTCCGATCGTGAGAAACTGTTTCAGGCGAGCATTGCCAACTCGGTTCAGCAAATGATGCTGGCGGCCGCGAGCATGAATCTCGGCACGGTGTGGGTCTCGGTGCGCGAGGAAGTGGAACCGGAACTAAGAGATTTGTTTAAAGTGCCCAATCCCCTGCGTCTCCTCTGGGTCATGCCCATCGGCCACGCCCGCAGCTGGCCCAAAGCCAAACCGCGCCGCCCGATCACGGCATTGACTCACTACGAAGTCTACGACCAGAAAAAACTACGCCATGACTCCGCCATCCAAGCCTGGCCGAAACAGTAACCCCGAAGCGGCAAGATTTTCGCTCACCCCCACCACCCGCGGCCTGATCACGCTCTACGCGAGCACGGTGATGGCCGGCATGTGGGCGATGTTGGTGCCGACCATTCCGGTCTTGGCGACGAGTTTCGCTATCACTCCCGGCACCGCGGCACAGCTGATCACCGCGTTGTCAGTGGGCCGCTTTGTCGGCATGCCGATCAGCGGCTTTCTCCTGGACCGCTTCGGCGCGCGCATCGCTCTGATCGCCGGACCGTTAACCGCCTGTGCGTCGGGGCTGCTCGCCGCCGTCATGCCATGGTTCACGCTCATTCTCATTTCGGTATTCTTGATCGGCGTCGCCGACAGTATTTGGGTCATTGCGCGCGAGATCGCCGGCGTCGATCTGGTGCGCGCGGATCAGCGCGGCCGCGTACTGAGCGGCTTTCATGGTTTCAACCATATCGGCCTCGCCTTCGGCCCTCTGATTGGCGGGGTACTCACCGAACAATTCGGCTTCCGAGCCGTCTTCATCGCCTACGCAGCCTGCGCGGCAAGCTCGAGCCTAATCGGCTGGTCGGTGGAAAGCCGACCCCACAGCGCCACCGCCGAGACGAATCATGAAATCGTGCGCGGCTGGGGCATTCAACAGATCATGCAGCGGCTGAGCGGCGTCCGCGAGTTGTTTCGCCAAATCGATCCCACGTTGCGCTCCACCTACATCGTGGTCGTGCTGGCAACTTTTACCAGTTTCGCCCATCGAGTCACGACGCAAAGCATCGTGCCGATTTTCGCCAGCTCGACCCTCGCCCTGACACCCAAAGAGATTGGCATGCTATTTACGATCTCCGGCTTGTCCGTATTCATCATGATTCTGCCCGCCGGTTTCGTCATCGACAAAGTCGGCCGCAAGTGGGCCACGGTGCCGAGCACGGGTATTCCCGCCATTGCATTTCTGCTGATCCCTTTTAGCGACTCATTCGGGCAGCTGGCGGTCTTGCTCGCCTTCCTCGGCGTCGCCAACGGACTGTCTCTAGGCTCACTGGCGACCTCGACCTATGACGTGGTTCCGGCAAAGGCGCGCGGGCGCCTGCAAGCCGCGCGCCGAACCATCGCCGAAATCGGCGGCATCAGCGCACCTTTGATCGGCGGTTACCTGGTGGACAAGTTTGATCCAAGCGTACCGTTCTTCGCCTACGCACCGTTGCTGGTACTGTCAGCCGTCCTGCTAGCCGTCGTCGCCCGCGAAACATTAGAAAAGTAGCCGGCGCGAGGGAGAAAATTTTCGGATTCGGACATATCTCTCGCCAAGGCGCAAAGACGCCAAGTTCGGAATCGATGTCCTTTCGACCGAAGGGAGAAATCTTTCGTAGACCCCTCGAGTTCGTTCGGGATGACGGGCCTCGGCCCGTCACCTTTGCGCCTTAGCGCCTTTGCGGGAGACAATCCGAGTTTCCGTTGCGGCTTTGCCGCGCTGGTATGACCCGTTTCCATCGGATAGATTTTATCTAAATATTGTTTATAATGACCAATTCAAACAAGCAGCAAATCGCCATGAAGTACCAAACCGACGATCTCAGAATTAAGCAGATCAAAGAGTTAATCCCGCCGGCGAAGTTGCTCGCCGATTTTCCGATCACAGAGAAGGCGGCCAAGTCGGTTTACGAGGCGCGCCGAGAGGTCCATCGTATCTTGCACGGTGCTGACGATCGCTTGCTGGCGATCATGGGCCCCTGCTCGATTCACGACGTCAAAGCGGCCAAAGAATACGCCGGCAGGCTCAAGGAGGCCCAGGAGCGCTGCGCCGCCGATTTGCTCATCATGATGCGCGTCTATTTCGAGAAGCCGCGCACCACGGTGGGCTGGAAGGGGCTGATCAACGATCCCAATCTCGATGGCAGCTTTCATATCAACGAAGGACTTCGCATCGGCAGACAACTGTTGCTCGATCTCAACGAAAGCGGCGTCCCGGCGGGTTGCGAGTTTCTCGACATGATCACGCCGCAATACATCGCCGATCTGGTCTCCTGGGGCGCCATCGGCGCGCGCACCACCGAAAGCCAGGTCCACCGCGAGCTCGCCTCAGGCTTATCTTGCCCCGTCGGCTTCAAGAACGGCACCGACGGCAACGTGCGCATCGCCTTGGACGCTATCCGTGCCGCGCAAGCACCGCACCATTTTCTCTCGGTCACCAAAGACGGCCATTCAGCGATTGTGTCGACTCTGGGCAATGAAGACTGCCACATCATCTTGCGCGGCGGCAAACAGCCGAATTACGACGCGGACAACGTCGATGCGGCAGCCAAGAGCCTCGCCGAATCGGGCATCCCGGCACGCATCATGATCGACTGCAGCCATGGCAACAGCGGCAAGGATCCCGCCAACCAGGTCAAAGTCGGCCAAGACGTCGCGGCGCAGGTTTCGATGGGGGACTCACGAATCTTCGGCGTCATGGTCGAGAGCCACCTCAAAGCCGGCAGGCAGGATCTTATCCCCGGCAAAGAACTGCTCTATGGCCAGAGCATCACCGACGCTTGCGTCGGTTGGGAAGACACCCGGAGACTCATCGACAGTCTCGCCGCCGCGGTGCGCCAACGCCGCCTCAAGGCCGCTGAAAACGGCGAGACGGAGTGAGAAGACAAAGCAAAAGTAAAAATTAAAAAGGTAAAAGTTCGGAAGGCTGAAAGCGCGGCATTCTCGGTTATCGCCAAATGCTATCTTCCATTCTGGGTTTTCTTTTTGCCTTTTTACTTTTGCCTTTCCCGGCATCGGCTCGTCTAAACAATAAACTCGCATGTTCAAAAAGCTCTCCGGACTCTTCTACGGCTGGCGCATGGTCGCGGCTTCGGCAGCGGTGCGGCTACTCGGCGCCGGTTTGCACAGCTACGGATTTACGGTTTTCTTTTTGCCTCTCAGTCAAGAATTGAATCTCAGCCGCACGGCGACGTCCTTGGCGTTTTCCTTGGCGCGCGCCGAAGGCGCCATCGAAGGGCCCATCGTCGGCCATCTGCTGGACCGCTACGGGCCGCGGCCGATCATGCTCACCGCGGTTACGCTGATGGGGGTCGGTTATCTCGTGCTCTCCCAAGTCGAGAGCTACATCGCCTTCGTGATCGTCTATACCGGGTTGATCTCGCTCGCCCATTCCGGCGGCTTCATGCACGCGCCGATGACCTTGACCAACAGCTGGTTCGTGCGCTGGCGCGCCCGCGCCATGACCCTTAACAGCGCCGCCTATGGTCTCGGCGGCGTGTTGATCGCCCCGGTGCTCAGCATGATCGTGCATAGCTGGGGCTGGCGCTGGGGCGCGGCGATAGCCGGAGTTTTATTTCTCGTCCTCGGTATTCCGCTCTGCCTCACCATCCGCCGCTCTCCTGAAAGCATGGGCTTAATGCCCGACGGCGACAGCGCCGCACAGGCGTACAATGAAGCACCCCAGCCGAATCGTTTCAGCGCCAGCGATGTCGATTTCACCGCACAGCAAGCGATCCGTTCATTCGCCTTTTGGGCCTTGGTTTTCGGCGCTGGGGTGCGTAACGCGTCGTACCACGCGATCTCGACACACTTCATTCCGTTGATGATTTGGAAGGGCATGAGCCCGCAACAAGCGACTTTTCTGCTCAGTTCATTTGCCTTTCTCGGTTTTACTTCGACGATTCTCTTTGGTTGGCTTGCCGACGGCATGAACAAGCCGCGGCTGGTGTCGCTGATCCTGTTCGGCGCCGGCGCGTCGATCTTATTGCCGATCTTCGGCAGCTCGATGGCGCCGCTGTGGCTTTTCACCCTGCTGTTCACCACGGTGGAGGCCACCTATCCGGTCGCCTGGGCGATGGTCGGCGACATCTTCGGCCGCAAACACTTCGCTAAAATTCGCGGCTACATGAGCATGTTCTACGTCTGGGGCAGCGTCGCCGGCCCAGTCATCTCCGGCGCCATTTGGGACACCTGGCACAGCTACGAGCCGATGCTCTGGGGACTGGTCGTGATGTTCTTTCTTTCAGGAATCTTTTACAGCTTCCTCGGCAAGCCTTGGGTGCGGCCGAAGGCGGAATGATCGCCGTTCAAAGGTTCAAGGGTTCAAAAGTTCAAGGTCGGAGTTCGGAAACACGCGCTGACCGATCAACCTTAAACGCTTGAACTTTGAACTTTTGAACGGCTGTTTATTTGATATGAACGGCCAGCCAAATCGTCTCTTCGCTCGTGCGCGCGACTCGGTGCTTTACATGGCTCGGAATGGTCAAGTAGTCGCCTGGCTTTAGCTCCGCTATTGCACCGTCGGCGTACTCCACAGTGCCGCTACCGCGCAGCACGATCACCCATTCGTCATCAGCTTGATCATACCAAACCCCTTCCGGACTGCTGTTCGAATGCGAGACGATGCGCTCAATCTTTACGAAGGTGTTCTCAAAAAGTGTGGCAAACCACTCCCCGCTTGCGCCGGCAGGAAAATTTGCGAATAGATTTTTAACTGTTAAAGCCATTGCCTGCGCCGAGCCGCGCCCGGCGGATCGCCGGGACGTCGATGATGCGTCTTTGGCCGCGCGGCGGCGGATATTCAACTTCTCGGACCATGGCCGTGACACACTGCTCGATGGTCACCAAGCCCAAGCGCTCGGCGGTGGCCTGGGTCGGTGGAAAGATTTCCGCAAGTTTGTAAAACGGCGCGATCATTTTCGGCCACCAATGGCCCGGACCGAGAACATACCACGGCCGCACGATGCTTGCCGTTAGAGCGGCTTCGCGAATCATCGCCTCACCCAACGAGCGTACCCAGAGATAGTGAGCCATGACGGGCGCCGGCTGCGCGACGCTGACATAAACCAAGTGAGCAATTGCGGCGCGCTTTGCCGCCTCGACCGAACAGCGAATCGACATAAGATCGACGCGATCGAACTGGTCGGCTTTGGTCGGACTCGGATGCGGCGTGCCGACGAGATGAACGATCGTATCGCCCGCGCGTAACGCCGTACCGACGGAATCGGCATTGAGCGCATCGCCAACCACCGCCGTCGCCCCAATCGGCACGCGGTTGATCGAGCCAGCCCGCGCCAGTACGCGCACGCGATGACCTCGCGCAATCAGCAGCGGGACCAGATGCTGGCCGATGAAACCGGTGCCGCCGGTGACGAGAATCTCAAGTTGAGTTGCCATGTGAAACGAGCCAAAGAATCACCTGTTTAATATAGCGCGGCTAGCTCAGCGAAGCGAACGAGCGAACAATCCTGTGGGTCCTAATTGCGCGAACCGAGATCTCCGGAGTGAAGGGTGAGCACGGACACTTCCGGCGGAACCAGAAATCGCACCGGGATAATGCTCGTGCCCAAACCGCTACTGACGAAAAGATGTTGACCGTTTTCGACAATATGGCCAAAGGCGTAGCGCTGGCCATATTTCGACGGCACGATGGGACGACCCAAGATCGGCACGTAGACTTGTCCGCCGTGAGTGTGTGCGGCGATCATGAGGTCCACCGGCCGGGAAATCTCTGGGAACGCATCGGGATTGTGCGTCAGCGCTATAGTCGGCATGCCAGGGGGAAGGTTTTCCAGCGCGGCGCGATAGTTGCGCGGTCCTTTCCAATAATCACTCAAACCGGCGAGTCGGAAGCTACAGCCATTCCGCTTAAGCAAAACCGACGAATCTTCGAGCACTGGAATACCGACCGACTCAAGCGCGCGCAGAACCCGCGGCGCACCTTTCCACCAGTCATGATTACCCAACACCGCGAACACACCGAGCGGAGCGGCAAGACCGCCCAAGCGCTTGGCGATCTCTTCCGGCGAAATCTTGGTGCCGCCCAGGACCCCGTGAATCACATAATCTCCGGCGAGCAAAATCAAATCAGGCTTCGCCTGGAGCGTTAGCTCGACGATGCGCGCCAGCTTGTCTAGGCCATTGAAAGGCGACCCGACGTGTAGATCGGCCAACACCGCAATGCGCAATCTATCGCAGCCGGCTGGCCATTTGGGCAATTGAATTTCGTGATTCTCATTGGACAGGCTCGCCGGCTCGAGCCAAAAGCTCCAAAGGCCCGAACCGAGCACTGCGAGCAAACCCGCGGCACAAATCTTCTGCCTAAGCGATACCAACATAATAAGTGGCCAACAACGTCTCGGGTCTGATCCTACTGTAATCTCGGCTTAAGATTAAACAGAAGGGTTAACGACACCGCAAGTTGCCAAGTAAACGTCCCATTGGGACTATTTTTTTGCATCCAAGGGAGGCTAGATAATTCCCTCGGCTCGGGGGCACCCCTCTGAATTATCGGGAAAAAACAAGGTTAATCTACGACTTAAGCGGTAGAAAAACTTATTAATTAAGTTCTTGATCATAGAATCTACTATGTTAGGTGTATATTAGATTATCGAAATAAAAGGAGGTCTGTCATGGCAATTACCAGAACAGTTGTTGTAACTTTTTTGGCGGTTACTTTGTTTGCTGCTGTCGCCGTTTCGCGGGCGAGAGCGAGCGCGTACGAGCAGCTCGTCAAGCAAGCCGGCTCGGAGATGGCCAAAAAGAGCGGCAAATTGTTGGTTTCGTTTGAATGGCCTGCGAGAGATACTAAAAAGGTTTTCCCCGCTTTCAAGAAAGCCTTTCCTTTTGTCAAAGATATCCGTTACGAGCGAATTCACTCGGTGTCGCCACACCAACGCATGCTGATCGAAATTCAACAGGGAACTACTCCAAAATTTGATATTATGGGAATCTCTTCTGAGCTACGCGGGCAATACAAGACATTGGGTCTCTTGGTCAAGCCTCCCTTCGAATACAAAGCATTGGCAAGTTCATTGCCTTCTGACTGGCCCGCGTTGGACGATCGATCCGTGGACCCGCAGGGCTACTTCATAGCCACCACGGGGCTGGCTCGGGGAAATGCCTGGAACCCGCAGATGGTTCCCAAGGGAAAAGAGCCGACAACGTGGGAAGCCTGCTTGGATCCGATGTGGAAAGGCAAGGTCTTGTTCGATCCACGCAATAAGATGCAATCGCTGCAGCATGACCCTCGGACCCGGGAGCAATTTTTGAAGTGGTTGAAGGGCATGGTGAAAAACGGCGCCGTTTTAAACCGCGGCCAGACAGAAAACTTGCAGAAAATCGCCGGCGGAGAGTTCGCGATGGCATGCGGCATCAATTATCACAGCACGTTTCGCATGATCGACCGGGGTGCGCCTTTGAAATTTGCCTTTCCCGATCCCATTCCCCTCGATATCGGTACGGAAATCTATACCACAAAATGGTCCAAGACGCAGGCCACGGGCCAGCTGTTTGGTGTCTGGTTAGCTACCGGCGGGCAGGATATCGTCGAACAAACCGCGTATCGCGGTTTCCCGTGGAATAAAACTTCTAGAAAGTATCCCTTGGCCAAAGGCAAATACGTCGCAGTCTGTGATGCCGAATGCGTCCTCAAGCAAGAGTTCTATGATAAAGAATTCGGCGATATCTTGAACCTGCCGGGCGTTAGATAAGGCCCGATGCGGTCAAATTTTAAGCCCAAACAAAATCGTTTTGGCGAGGTCAAAGTTATGAATTACCAGTCAATTAGGGGTCGCGGTCTATTGGTGCTGTTAATGGTTTTAGGTTTTATCCTCGGAAATGATCGGCTGGGATCTGCTCAATCCAATCCTTTCAAGCAACTCCAGAGTGCCGCCAAAGCTGAGATGAGTACGACGAACGGCAAGCTCGTTGTCGGCATGGAATGGCCAGCTAGCCTCGCCAACCCCGTTCTAGCCGAGTTCAAGAAGGATCACCCGTTTATCAGCGATCTGAAGTACAAGCGCGAGCGGCGGGTCGAAAACATGCAAAGGATCCTCATGGAAGTGCAGCAGGGAAGACGCCCCGATTACGATATTCTGCACATCTCTTCAGAGAGCTGGAACGACTATGAGAAGGCTGGGCTGTTTCCAAAACCGCCGTTCGATTACAAAGCCTTGGCAAAGTCGCTGCCTGCGGACTGGGGAGAGGTCGACTCGAGAGGCATCGATCCCAAAGGATACTTCATCGCCGCGGCGGGATTGGCCAGAGGCATCGCCTACAACAACCAGATCGTCCCCGCGAATCAAGCGCCGAAACAGTGGAACGATTGCCTCGATGCCAAGTGGAAGGGAAAATTTCTCCTCGACCCGCGCAACAAACTGCAGGCGCTGCAGCATGATCCGAAGACCCGCGAATTTATTCTCAAATGGATCAAGGGGACGGTCGCCAACGGCGCGGTGCTCAACCGCGGCCAGACCGAGAATCTACAAAAAGTTGCTGGTGGCGAGTTCCCGCTATTCTGTGGAGTCAATTATCATAGTGCCATGCCACTCATCGATAAAGGAGCGCCGCTTACTTTTATTCTTCCCGATCCGGTTCCACTGGAGTTCGGCACGCAAATTCATGTTCTCAAGTGGTCCAAGACACCGGCAACGACACAGCTATTGATCCTCTGGATGGCCAGCAAGGGACAGGAAGTCATCGAGCAAAAAGGCTACCGCGGCATGCCGTGGAGTCCAAAGTCGAGAAAATTTCAAATGGCCAAAGGCAAATACATCGCCATCTGCGATGCGAACTGCGTTAACCGGTCGGAACAATACGAAAAAGAGTACGCCGATCTCCTCAACCTTCCCGGCGTGCGCTGACTAGGGACAAGCGGTAGTGGAAAAGAGTATCCGGCTTCAGGGTGTCGGCTCTAAAGGCGCTGGCAACGCGCTCTCGGCCTTGTGGTCGAGAGCGCGCCAGAACGCCGGGCCCTTGCTCGTCATTCTCTTTACGCTCTGGCTGATTGTCGTCCCGCTCATTCTTCTGATTGTCTTCAGTTTCCGATCCGGAACGCCATGGCAGCCCGAGGGGTTTACGCTACAAAATTACGTCAACGCGTATTCGACCGGGGACACCTATGTAATGTTCTTCAACACCGCAGTGTTGGCGCTGGTGAGCACGATATTTTCTGTCGCCATCGCGGTTCTTTTCGCCTTTCTGACCGAGCGAACCGACATGCCTTTTAGAAATGTGGCCTGGGGATTGATGCTGATTCCCATGGCGGTACCCGGCCTGCTTTTCGCGATTTCCTGGACGTTTCTCTTTTCGCCGCGCAACGGGCTGATAAACCTCTGGTTGAGGGAGCTGTTTTCCGTCGTCGGGTTCAATATTGCGGAGGGGCCTTTTAATATTTACAGCCTCTGGGGGATGATTTTCTTGGACAGCCTAAGAGGCGTAACCACTATTTTTCTCATGATCGTGGGCGCGTTTCGAGCGATGGATCCCACGCTCGAAGAAGCCGCCCGAGTGTCGGGCGCGTCCAACCGGGTGACCTTTTTTCGCGTCTTTCTCCCCCTGCTCACGCCGGCGATATTGGCAGCTTTCATGTACAGCTTTATGAGCAGCCTCGAGTCTCTGGAAATCGCCATGGTGATCGGCTTTCCAGCGGGGATCTACGTATTTTCTACCTATATCTACTTCTCGACTTTACGGTTTAGTCCGCCCCAGTATGGCCTATCCGCGGCGCTAGGGGTAATTTTCCTGATCGTGAGTTTGTTTTTCGTCTATTTATATCGCCGCGCTGCCGGTCAGGCCGGAAAGTTTGCTACCATCACGGGCAAGGGATACCGGCCGAGACTTATTCACCTGGGCAAGTGGCGCTATCCGGCTTTTTTTCTTTTTCTGGGCTATTTCGGGCTCACCATCTTAGCGCCCACGCTGATTCTCTTGTGGCGCTCGCTCACCGCTTTTTACATTAGCCCATCGTGGAAGGCCCTTTCTTTTCTTAGTTTGGACAACTACCGTTTCGTCTTCGAGGAAGACAAAATATTCAGCGCGACCTGGAACACCATCGTTATCGGGATGGGTACCGGGACCTTGACGATGCTGTTAGCTCTGGTGGTGGCGTGGGTCGTGGTGCGAAAGCAATTCCGGGGGAAAACGCTACTGGACGGGGTCACTTTTCTCCCGCACGCTTTACCCGGGGTCATCATCGGCATCGCTTTCATCTTTCTATATCTGCAACCGCCCTTAAACCAGCTACAACTTTATGGGACGGTATGGCTCATCATACTTGGTTTGACCGTCGGTTATATCGCCTTCGGCAGTAGAACTATGACTGGCGCCGTGACCCAGATCCACCGTGAGTTGGAAGAAGCTGGCCAAGTCTCAGGAGCCAAGTGGCGAGTCGTCATGTTCCGCATCGTGCTGCCTTTGCTCCTGCCTGCCTTCATCAGCGGTTGGATCTGGGTCGCATCGCACGCGCTGCGTTCCTTTTCCGTGCCGCTGATTCTCGGCGCGGGAGACAGCCGCGTTCTTGCTGTCATCATGTGGGACTTTTGGGATGAAGGGCTGGCGGGTGAGACCACTGCCCTAGGAGTCCTGCTGATCGTCGCGCTGACAATTCTGACCGTCGGCGGCCGCTGGACGGTAAGCCGGATGTCGCGCTGGAGCCATCAAGCGTAAGCATAGCGGCACAGGTAGCCTCTCCGAGAGGAGAAACCAGGGCCACCCATTAGCCGGCCTGGTTGTGCGCGCGCGGGGGCTTGACCCCTGCCGATGCCCCGGCCTATTGTCTGAATAGGATGGTAGGCCCAACGACTTTGCCGATTGGGCGGCACACTCTGGAGGGGTGAAACATGAGCATTATAGGATCCCGACTAAATCGGCAGACGCTGGCTCGTTTGCTTGTTTTAGCGACGCTACTTCCCGGCATTGCCATGGCGGATTCCAAGGGGGATTGGCAGGCGTTGATTCAGGCGGCAAAAAAAGAAGGCCAGGTCACGGTCTACTCCAGTTTTGGTCGAGGTCCCGCGGCCCAGGCCTTTACCAAGCAGTTCCCGGAGATCAAATACGTTCTCGTCAATAACACGTCATCGGCAACCGCAAACCGAGTCATGGCGGAAAAACGGTCAGGCAAACTTCTGGTGGATGTCATCGTTTCAGGAGCGCATACCACTTACCAGGTGTTCTACGCCGCCAAGATTCTGGATCCCATTAAACCCGCGCTCATTTTGCCTGAAGTAACCGATCTCTCGGGCTGGTGGCAAGCCAAACATTGGTACGTCGACGCCGAAAATGAATACGTCTTTGTCTATCTCGGTAATGTCGCCCGCGTGGGGAGCTACAACACCAAAGCCGTCGCTGCCAACCAACTGCAGTCCTACTGGGATTTCCTCAACCCGAGATGGAAGGGCAAGCTCGTGGCGCGCGACATAAGAAAACCCGGCACCGGCGGCGATGCGGCGCGTTTTTTCTTTCATAACTCTGAACTCGGGCCGAACTTCCTGCGCCGACTTTTCAGTGAGACAGAGCCGACCCTGGTGGGCGACAGTCGGCAGGGAGTCGACTGGTTGGCGCAAGGCAGGTTTGACCTCGGCCTGTTTTTTGGGGAGGTAGAAAAAGCCACGGCCCAAGGTCTTCCGGTCGACGAGTTCGACCCGCACCTCTTTAAAGAGGGCACGCCCCTTGGCGTCGGCATCGGCACTCTTGCGCTGATTAACGACTCGCCTCACCCCAGTGCAGCGCGCCTGTTCGTAAATTGGTTCCTTTCCCGTGAAGGCCAAGCCGCGCTGCAGAAAGAAATGGTCTTGTCGGGAACCGGCGCTGACTCCATGCGCATCGATATCCCTAAGGAGGATGTAGCCCGGCCTACCGGCGGCGGGACGTTGCCAAGTATCTTTTCGTCGGGCGCTCCGCACTATCGGACATGAGACCTATCTACAAAGTCGTCAATGAGGCGTTAGCGGCCGGAGCAAAGCCCTAAGCAGGCCATGGCAGAGCGCAAAAAAAATTGCTAATTCCCCGCGGCCGGCCAATCAATCGAATTCACAGGCGGGGTATTAACCCCGCAGACGACCAGAGGTGAGGTTTTTTGAGAATGATACACAAACCTTGAGGAAACCGATCCAGTGGTCCGGGGCCGATTAATCCAGCGCTCCATTATTCCCGATTTTCTTCCCGCCCTATTTAAACCACTGCTTCTGCCGCAGAATAAATTCCGCCAAACGATAACTTAGCGCAGCTACGGTCGCCGTTGGCGGATAGCCGGCCATGGTGCAAAACACCGACGAGCCGACGATGAAGAGATTCTCGATGTCATGTGTTTGGCACTGGTCATTGACAACGGAGCTTTTCGGATCGGCGCCCATGCGCGTGCCGCCGGCCCAGCGGTTGGGCCTTCCCTTCTCTTCCGTCCACACGCGGCTCGCGCCGGTCGCTTTCATGATTTTTTCACCGACGCCGGCCAGATATTTTTGCAAGCGCTGCTCGTTTTGATGAAATTCGAAGGTCACCCGCGGCAGCGGCAAGCCCCAGCGGTCGCGATGGCGCGGATCGAGATCGACACGATTGTCCGGGTGCGGCAGAGTTTCGGGCTGCATGTTCAAATCCATTGTCCGCGTGTAGTAGCGCATGTAGTACTCTTTGAACTCTTTGCCCCAGCTTGGCAGGCCTGGCGGCAGAACGTCGAGGCGCGTCACCGGCGTGCCTTCGCCGCTGGTGCCGATGGTGCCGCCGCGAATGAAACCCAAATCGGTATGATCAAAGTTGTTGCCGTTAAAATCATCAACGCGCATCGCCGCCGAGCCCGGCCCGATGAAGCCATTAATAATGTAATCATCGAAGATGCCCATGGCGCGCACGTCGCCGTGGGCCATGATGTTGCGGCCAACGTAGCCGCTGCTGTTGGCGAGCCCTTTGGCGAAGCGGCCCTTGCCGGTTTTGGAAATCAGCAGCAAGCGCGCGTGCTCGAAGACGAACGCGCTTAGGATCACCACACGAGCGCGTTGTTCGTGCGCCGTGCCATCGGGATCGAAGTAGCTTACGCCGTTGACTTGGCCCGAACCATCAACCTCGAGACGAAAGACTTTGGTATTGGTTTTCAGTTCGAAGTTGCCGGTTTGGAGGGCGACGGGGATGGTAATGTAGAGCGACGCCGACTTGGCGTGCACATGACAACCGTAAAAGTTGCAGTGACCGCAATAGACGCAGGCCGGCCGTTCCGCGATACGCGTGTCGAACGGTGCGGCAGGTTTGTACGGCGCGGAGGCAATACCCGCCGATGTGTCATAGGGATGATAGCCGAGCTTTTGGCATGCTTCGCTGAATAATTTCATGCGCGCGCTATGGCGCAGCGGCGGCAACGGGAAGCCGCGCTGGCGCGGTCCAGCGAAGGGATTCGCGCCCGCTTGACCGGACACGCCGAACTCCCATTCAAATTTCTCGTAATACCGTTCGAGGTCGTCGTAGCTGATCGGCCAATCGATGATATCGTAGCCGGTTAGGTCGGCTTTGGCGCGCTCGGCGTTGCCGCTGTCGATTTCATTGCTGTAGAGCTTGAAATCTCCCGGCATGTAACGCGAAGACTGACCGGTCCAATGCAGCAGCGCACCGCCCAAGACATTGAGCGGGCTGGTACGATATTGCACCTTCGTCTTATCGCCTGATTTGCGCCGCGTCGTCGTCGGCTCGTGGCGCACCCAGTCGAGCTGTTCGGGGCGAATCAGAAACCGGATCGAGTCGCGCGGCGCATAGTCTTCGTGTTTCGGTGCCGGGCCGCGCTCAAAGCCGACCACTTTCAGTCCCGCCGACGCCAACTCCTTGGCGAGAATCCCGCCCAGGCCGCCGACGCCAACAATCACCACATCGGCAATCCCCTCCGCCACGGTCACTCGTCCTCAGCCTTACGGTAGTCCACCGATAGGGGTTCCAGGTCAACGCGTTTGTTGATGTAGGCGTCGTCGTAGCCGAACTGCTGGCCGGGAAAATCGACCAAGCGCCAACCGGTCATGTCTTTATTGCCGCCATAGTGCGGCTCACAGAACACGCCCTCCAAGATATGATAGCGCAGGGTTTCAAAAAACTCCGCGGCGGGCTTGAACCTGGCTGGTGCGCCGGCTTCGAAAGCGCGCAGCACGGCGTCTTTCTCCGCTTCGCTAAGCGCCAAAAAATTTTTGTTAAACTCGCTGCGCGAATAACGATTCACCGCGCGCAGCCCCTGACTGTACAGCGGCGCCAGCGCGGCATAGTCACCGGCCAAGGCCCTGTCGATATAATTCACCGCGCCAATTTCCACTGCTCCCGGCGTATCGGTTTTGGGAAAAATCCGATCGGCGATGGCCGCTAACAGGAGCCCTTCTTCGTGAGTCAGCGCGTTCAGTTTTTCACTCTTAGTCATCGCACCCTAACTCTCTCCGGTTGAATTGAGTCTAACCTGAATAGCAGAAATCGAGGGCGGATGGGTAGAGTTAGCAGAAAGATTTTAGCGATGGTATCGGGCGCAGGCTGGCTACATGAGGTTTAGGTTCGGCGCGAATCGAACGGCTGCGCCGGTTGCGACGGCAACAGAGCTACGATCCGCTCGATTAGTTTAGCTGGCTCGCTTTCGACAATTAACAGCCCGCGGTGCTTGGGTTTGATAAAATCACAGGCCACCGCTCGATCGAGAAACTCGATCAACGGATCGTAGTAGCCACACACATTGAGCAAAGCGCAGGGCTTTTCGTGTAACCCCAATTGCGCCCAACTGAGCACTTCGAAAAACTCTTCCAGGGTGCCGATACCGCCGGGCATGGCGATAAAACCGTCGGATAATTCGGCCATCAGCGCCTTGCGCTGATGCATCGAAATCACCACGCGCAGATCGGTCAGGCCGGGATGGGCGACTTCTTTGCTGACTAAAGATTCGGGGATGACACCGGTCACGTGACCCCCTAATGACAACACGGCATCAGCAATCACGGTCATCAGCCCAACGTTGCCGCCGCCGTAGACGAGGCCATAATCGCAGTCGACCAATGCCTGGCCAAGCTGCTTGGCCGCCTCGGCGTACTCGGGCCGCAAGCCGTGCCGCGAACCGGTGAACACACAAATATTTCGCCAATGATTATTCATGGCCGTGCAGTTTACGCGATCATTCCGTGAGGCGGTCCCTTCCTGCCGACGCGCAGCCGCGCCGCAATTGCTCATGGCCGCCGCTGGCTTCCGGCGCAATCACCGCCGTGATTCGCATGTGAGGTTCCAAACGAGTATCCGCGGTCGGTACCCACTCGCGTCCGTCGAGCACGCAACGAACTAAGACGCAGCCGGCGGGCAATGCCAATTCCCGCAGCGCCCTCCCGGTAAACGGTGCGTTCGCTGCCACCTCAAATTCGACAATGATCGGTTCAGCGTGATTTTGGGTAACTCCGCCATGGGCTAGGTCGCGCTCGAGCAGAGCTTCATAGATCGGCATATCCCTCAAGTATTCGGCGACCGCGTAGGCACAGAAACTGCTGACCAACAAAGGCAACATTTGCTCATAGCTGCCGGTCATTTCGGTGATGAGTAACACTCCGGTTAACGGCGCGCGGACGATCGCCGTGAAGTAGGCCGCCATGCCGACGACCGCGAACACACCCGGTTCGGCGACGATGTGAGGTGTCAACTCATGCGCCAAGCCGCCGATGGCCAATCCCAGCAAAGCGCCAAGCCCAAGTAACGGCGCAAATATGCCACCCGCGGTTCCGGTCGCGTAACTCGAAACCGTCAATCCGAAACGCACCAAGAACAACAACGGAATAACGGTGAGGCCCATGCTCCCGGCAAGCACATTCTCAGCCAGTATATGACCGCCGCCAACGACAACCGGTAAGAACCACGCCACCAGCCCCGTAATCGCCCCGACCACCGCGCCGATCGCGAGCTTGCCGTGCTCAAACCGACTGAACAGATTCATCGTGGCAAGCAAACCCCGGTTGAACAAAACACCCAGGGCAGCGGCGGCTACGCCAAGCAGCGCGAACGCGGGAAGCGCGGTCAGTGGCGGCATCGCGTAATTCGGTATGGTAAACACGGGCAGCTGTCCCGAGAAAAAACGGGAAACGACGTCCGCGGTGGCAGCCGCCAAAAACGCCGCACCGAAAACCGCCGGACGAAAATCACGCTGGATTTCTTCCAAAACAAAGACTAAGCCGGCCAGCGGGGCATTGAAAGCCGCGGCAAGCCCCGCGCCAGCGCCGGCGGCTGTCAATGTCAAACGGTCCACTGCCGACAGCTTCAATCCCCGCGCGATGCCGTCGCCAACCGCTCCCCCCATGTGCACGCTCGGTCCCTCGCGTCCCAGCGCCAGACCGCTGCCGATCGCGAACACACCACTGGTCAATTTTACTACGAGGAGACGACCCCAAGTGAGATCGCGCAACCGATGTAAAACCCCCTTAAGATGAGGAATTCCACTGCCAGCCGCTTCGGGAGCGAAACGGGAAACCAGAGCGACAGCGATCACGGCGCCGGTCGCGCTGAATACCATAGGAAATATCCAGCCAAACAGCGGCATGCCATGGGACCAATCGATCAGACGATTGCGCAACAGATCGCCGCCCGCGAGAAATGCACGGAAAATGATCGCGATGCCGCCGGCACCGAGTCCCACCAAAACAGCGCGGGGGAACAGTTTGTGGTGCTCATGGCTGACTTGAACATATTCTTGGATTTCAGATCGCGATTCCGCGTCTTCGGTTACTTTTCGATCCGACGAAACGGGCGCAGAAGAGTCGTTCATAGGCGATTCAGATTAACGAATAAGGACGAGGACTGCCACCGACGCGACAGGGTCTCGGCGCTTCGGCCTATCGAGAAGGGCCGGGCCGCCGCAAGCCCGTCATGACGCTGGTCATTTTTTCTTTGCGATTTTTAACCCAGTAAAAATACCGGCTCCATGGCATTTGGATAACCCAACGGCGATGCTGAAACCCGCGCGAACGGTCATTTTCGCTTGGTGCCGTCAGCTCGCGCCAAGATGCGTTCCAGAGGTTCTACGGCCAGCGATTCGATTTGGTGATCGGCGTGATCAAGCGGCAAATGACAGGTAACCGGATTGGGCACCGCGACACAATAAATTCCCGTCGCCTTCGCCGCACTCACGCCGTTCGGCGAATCTTCGAAAGCCACCGCTTCATTAGCCGAGACAGCCAAACCGTCGAGCACGGCTCGATACGGACCCGGCGCGGGTTTGTGCGTCTCGGTGTCTTCGAAGCATTTGGTCGTATCAAAGTAGGCTAACAGATTCAGCCGCGCCAGGTGGCCGCGCACATGGCCGCCGGATGAGCTTGAGGCCAAGCCGATTTTCAATCCCATTGCTGCAGCGCTGCTTAAATAATCGCGCACGCCCGGCAACACCGGCTGCGCCTCCGTCAACGCGATCACCCGCGCACGCCGCTCGGTGCGCAGCGCGTCGATGTCGACAGCGGCATTAATATGTTGGTGAAAATAACTGTAAAGATCGAAATGCGTGCGCGGCCGTCCGACCAGATCAGCCCACAGATCGAAGCCCAATTCATGGCCATGCTCGGCAAATACTTCTTGCCAAACTTGCAGCTCGGGACTCTCGCTGTCGATGATGATGCCGTCGAAATCGAAAATGAGCGCCTTGATCATTTGCCTTTAGTTAGTCAGAAAGGTCATCAGCGGCAGGATCAACGCAGGTCAGAAAAAAAATTGGCGCGTTCATTCTAAGGATGCTCCGCCTGAGAGAGAGGCCTTTCTCAAGACATGGCACGGTCCGCCAGCACTCGCTGAGGCCAACAAAGTCCGCGTGGCCGGAGAGCGGAGTTTCGGCGCGGAAGCCGAAGGCCGGGGCCAAAGATCTGCGAACCGCCTGCCGAAGTGCTCCATCGCGTGAGGAACATCCGACGGCAATAGAGCGCCGTTGATGCCGGCGCGGCGCTGCATGGAGACGGCTACTGTCACCGCACTCGCCAGCTACCAGCGTCCTCGGCCTGGCCCGTAAGAACGCTGTCTGCCGGCGCGACTACCGAAGGTCGGTTTAGGATTGGGGTCAAGAAGTCGGCAATAGGCGTAGTTGAAGTCCGGCAATTTGATCCGCGGAATTTTTTGGCCGATGAAGTGCTCTATGGAAGCTATTTCCTGAAGATCTTCGGCGGTCATGATCGTGAAGGCGTCGCCGACGCTCTGGGCGCGCCCGGTGCGACCGATCCGGTGCACATAATCTTCCGGATGATGCGGCACGTCGAAGTTGATCACATGGCTGATCTGCTCGACGTCGATACCGCGCGCGGCGATATCGGTGGCAACCATGACTTCATAGCGACCGTTGCGAAAACCGCCGAGCGCCTGCTCGCGCTCACGCTGAGTGCGGTTGGAATGAAGCACCGCGACCGAGTGGCCCTGAGTCTGCAAGTTGCGCGCGACCCGGTCGGCGCCATTCTTGGTGCGGCAAAAAATCAAAACTTGATCGTAATCGGTGCGGCGCAAGAGTTCTTGGAGCAACTCCTGCTTTTGACCGACATCGACTGGATATAACGCATGGGTGACGGTCTCGGCGGGCATACGGCGCTGGCCGATCTCGATGGTTTGCGGGTTGCGCAGCGCCCAACGGCATAACTGCTCGATCTCCGGCGGCAAGGTCGCCGAGAAGAGCATCGTTTGGCGCGTCTTCGGGCATCGCTCGATGATCCTTCGCACGTCGGGGAGAAATCCCATGTCCAACATCCGGTCCGCTTCGTCGAGGACAAGAATCTCGATATCGCTTAACCTGACCATTTTACGTTGCATTTGATCAAGCAAACGGCCGGGGGTGGCGACTAAAATATCCACACCCTGGCGCAGTGCCTGATCTTGCCTGCCGTACCCGGTACCGCCGAAAACCACCACCGTGCGCAGATCGGTAAAGCGCGCGTAGTCGCGCACCGCGGTTTCAACTTGCGCCGCCAGCTCGCGCGTCGGTTCGAGCACCAGCACGCGCAATTTGCCACGCTGGCCCAAGCGCGAAATCATCGGCAGTGCAAAGGCGGCGGTCTTGCCCGTGCCGGTCTGCGCCGCGCCGATAATATCGCGGCCCTCGATAATCAGCGGAATAGCGCGTAGCTGAATCGGCGTTGGATCGGTATAGCCGGCGGCGAGTACGCCTTCCAGCACTTTGGCTGAGAGCCCGAGTGTAGAAAATGGCACACCCAGTTATAGGCACAAGACGCGGCGCTTCTCAATCATCGGGACGACCGGCTCCCAAAAAGGTTGCTGAAAGCTGCTTCGGAATGCTTCGAGTACCTCGGCATGAACGGACATTCATCGAAAAACAAAGTCACGGCGCGGCTGGCGACTTTGCCGTCAAAGTAAACATTCGCTCACCTCACCACGGTCACGTTTCGAGACTCAGACATCGCTTCCCTGTTTCCTTACGGATTGACCGCGGTGGAGTTCGGCTTCAGATGTTTTTTCAGTTCGTCCATGAAGCCGGATTTGTCCTTGGGCGAGATCATCAACTCGGCGCTCTGACCATAGCGGATCAGGAGCCGATCCAACGACAGCGCCGGGCTGGACGACGGGTTACGCGTCGGTTCAATGCGGACAATATCTTCGATGGGAATCACCCAAGAGAACGGTCCGGTTTTAACCAAGAGGAAATCACCGGTGATCGTATAACGCGTGCTGAAATAGAGCCAGGCAAAAATTCCTAATACCGCAAGCACGATCACCAGCGCCAACAGCTCGGCGAATTTGTCAGGGGTATTGAGCCCGTCAAGGATGAACTCGAGCAACACAATTGGCACGGCCGCGATCACGACGACCAGCCAAAGATCAACTTTCGATCGGTATACGGTTTCCATCGCTCCGCACCCCGCTTTGATTCTAAGTAAACCCCGCCTCTTGAGGCGGGCACCATTAAATGGGGTTTCCAAAGGGGGCGAGCATCCCCTTTGCAAACGTTTTAATAAGCAGCGGGATTCAAACCCCGCTCACGAATTCACTTGATTAGTCGAACCCATTGTAACCCGTTTCGCCCGCCGAGAACATCGCGACAATGGGGCCGGTGACCACGGACGGCGCCTAAGCCGGCACGGCCGCCCGCTCGACTCGCGGCTCGCGTATCGGCAGGTTGAGCAGCGCCGCGATTGCCGCGAACAATGCGTCGGCGTACCACATCCAGAGATAATTGCCGTAATGGGCGAAAACGAGGCCGCCCAACCACGCGCCGAAAAACGCGCCAAGCTGATGCGACACCATCGTCATACCGTAGAGCGTCGCCAGATAGCGCACGCCGAAAAGTTTGCCGACCACACCGGCCGTCGGTGGCGCGGTGCCAAGCCAGGAGAATCCAAGTCCGACGGCGAGCA
>Ga0214472_10002314_pt1 | contig 20655 bp, 21 predicted proteins | sample RVTome_6_FD_207662 | JGI IMG/M metagenome (GOLD analysis project Ga0214472, IMG submission 207662) | Soil microbial communities from uranium-contaminated site in the Upper Colorado River Basin, Wyoming, United States - RVT140D175 | ecosystem: Environmental > Terrestrial > Soil > Contaminated >...
ACTTCTTCGAGAGCTTCAAGGCCGGGCTGTCGGATGTGCTCGGGCAGCTCGCGCAGCTGACGTTCCGCCTCTTGCTCATCCAGTCGATCACCGCCCTGGGTGGCGGCGGGTTCCTGGCCAGCATCGGAGTGTCTCCTGTCGGTAAGGCTTTCGGGGGCACCGTGCAGGGCGGGCGCGAGGGACGCGTCATGCGGGTTGGAGAGCGCGGGCCGGAGAACGTGTTCGTGGGTCCCGGCCAGCAGGCCAACGTGCAGCCCGTGCAGCAACAGGCCCCGCAGCAGGTCAACGTGATCGCGGTGGCGGACCCCAACGACGTTCCCGCGTTCCTGAACTCTGTCGAGGGTGGGCACACGATCGTGCAGCTCGTCTCGCGCAACCGCAGCCAGATCCGGGCCGCGCTCGGCGTCTAAGGAGAAAGAAGCAATGGCTTGGCAGACTGGCACTTCCACCGACCATCAGGATCTGCTCGCGGACCTGCGAACGTTCCTGCTGGCCAACGGCTACACGAGTGACCGGTACGATCTCGCGGTGAACGACGCGGAAAATGACGAGATGATCGTGCACTCCACGTCGGAGGACTTCTACATCGGGATCCGCACGTTCTTCAACTCGTCGGCCAACGCCTACAACTGGGAGCTGGCGGGCTTCACTGGCTATGCGGCGGGCAACACCTGGGAGAACCAGCCGGGCATCAGCCCGGGGCGATACGATGGCCTGACCACCGCGCTCAAGTACGGGGCTTACGTCCCTGCGTCCAGTGGAACGATCACCTATTGGTTCAGCGCGACCGGCCGCCGGGTCTACGGGGTGCTGAAGATCGGAACGTCGTACCTCAGCTTCTACCTCGGCTTCCTGAATCCCTTCGCGGCGGCCAGCGAGTACCCGTACCCACTGTACATCGCCGGCTGCACGGCCCAGTTCGATCGGCTTCCGAACTCGGGGAACATTGGCCTGTCCGGTCTGGCCGATCCGATCACGATGCTGTCCAACAGCAACAACGGGCCGGCGTTCGTTCGTAGCCCCGCTGGGCTGTGGTTGCCGGTGCGAAACTCGTTCGAGACCACCGTCAACGGGCGCACGCTCATCAGCGGCCGGGGAGTCTGGCCCTGCAACAGTCCCATCATCAACACTACCACCGTCCCGGATGACGCGGACCGACTGTGGATCGAGTCGGTGGCCACGCGCGACTGGACCCAGGTCATTCCCAACAGCGGGAACCCGGGAACCGAAGTGGCCAAGCTGTACAAGAGTGATGACAGCGGCGGGGATCTGGTCAAGAGGTTCCCCCTGACGATTTGGGGGTTCAACGCCAACCCGGAGAGTCAAATCTACGGTGAGCTAGACGGCGTCTTCTGGGTTTCCGCGGCGCCCGGGCAGGTGGACGGGGCGGTCACGTCGGAGGACACGTTGACCGACGGGGCTTCGACGTTCCACGTGTTCGCGCAGGGCAATCGGTCGTCGGACTTCAACCTGCAGGCCATCGAGGAGGTATAGAAATGGCTTTCGAGAGCAGCACCTATACCAACCAGGAAGACCTGATGACCAAGCTCCACACGTTCGCCGTGGCCGGGGGCACGGACGGGACCTGGACGAACGGCGAGCTGGACACGGTGAACGACGAGATGGCCATCTCGAAGGGCACCGTCTTCGTGCAGTTCACGTGGGACAACACGAACCACATCTGGGTCTTCCAGTCCACGGGGTACGACGGCAGTGCTCCTGGATCCAATCCCGGGGACTCTGGCAACGGGGCCGACGGCAACACGAACACTCGTCGGGTGGAGCTGATTGGGAACGGTGGGGGGACCTACTGGTTCTTCTCCAACGCCACTGGCGCTGGGGAGAGCTACATTCACGTGGTGATCGAGTACACTCCCGGCTTCTTCCGGCACTTCGGCTTCGGGGACCTCGTGAAGGTCGGAGATTGGGCCGGAGGAGCATACGCGTACGGCCACACATGGGATCAAGCTGCGGGGGCTATCGATACTCCGAATGACTCCGGTCACTCGGTACTTCTCGATTCGTTGCCCAACGTTACAGCCGAGTGTGCCACGATCCGCATGGAGGGTTTCCAGGGGGAGCCGTCCGCCTCCTCCAAGTGGGGCGTGATCGGAGGAATCACTTCCGCCGGAAACGATTCGGACGGCGTGGGCCGAACCCCGTGCTTCGGGGGCAGCCGTGGGGGTCCGTACGTACGCTCCTTCGGCGGGTTCGTGGCTTCGGCGCTGACCGGGGCGGTTCCTGGGTGCCCGGTTTCGGTGATCTACCAGAACCTCGCGCCGGCTCCCGATCGCTGGTTCTTCATGGGCTACCAGCCCGACGTCCGCGTCGCGAACATCCGGGCGTTCGAGCCCAAGCAGGAGTACGCGTTCGGCAGCGAGACGTGGATCCCGTTCCCGATCGTCCGCAAGGCGTGGGCGTCGAATCCGGACATCGAGCAGTCGGGCAACGGCGGCATCTTCTACAAGAAGAACACGACCTAGCATGGTTGCGCACCCGAGCTGGAACAACACGGCGTACGAGCTGACCGACCAGATGTCGGACGACCAGTTCGAGCCGGGCTACACGGCTGGCGCCTTGGGGGGCACCGGGGCACCCGTGTCTCCGCGCATGGACTACCTTCTGGGCGACTTCCTCGCGGCCGAGGCGCTGGCTGGCCCGAGCACCCCAGTGATTCCGTCCATCTCCAGCGTGAATCACCCGAGCTGCGAGGGCGAGGGCATCGGGGGGCTGTGGTTCGGGCTGATCCACGTGACACCCAGGGAGATCGCCTTGGGCAACATCCTGGGCACCGTTCAGGTGACCATCGACATCTTCAACGCGGACTTCTCGTCGCACGACTATGGGGCGTGGACTAACAATGCCGGCGCGGGGATCAGCCTGAACAATCCGGCTCTTCCCACCACGATTCCGTCCATGAACGGGCTCGTGCTCACGCTGACGGTGACCCCCGACGGGCCACCGTCCGTGGACTCGACGCTGGTCTACGACTTCGATGCGTCCACCATCATCGTGGTCCAGCCGATCAGCCTCACCCGTCTGGTGCCCATCGTGTTCGCCCCGGAGCGCAAGATCCGAGAGGAGCTGGCGTGGCTGACCGACGTCCAGCGCGCCGTGGATGGGACGGAGAAGCGGGTGGCGCTGCGCAAGAACCCCCGGCAGCTCTACGACCTGGGGTTCCTGCGGGAGAACAACGTCGAGCGCCAACGCCTGGAGAACCTCCTGTTCGACTGGCAGGCGCGGCTGTTCGGCCTTCCGGTCTGGACGGACGCCATGTACCTGTCTGCGGCCGTCGGCATCGGGGACTCAACGATCAACGTGGACGACACAAGCTACTCGGATCTCAGGGACTCGGGATTGGCCATCATCTGGACGGACGAGACGGACTACGAGATCCTGAACGTGGACGTGGTCGGCGCCAGCAGCTTCACGCTCACCTCGACCGCGACCAAGGCGTTCCCGGTGGGCACCCTCGTGTTCCCGATGCGGGTGGCCTTCGTGGAGTCCCAGCCGCGGATCCGGCGTTACCCCGTCGGGGCGACCAACTACCGCATTCGGTTCATCGTGACGGACAACGACGCGAACCTCGCGGACGTCTCGGCCTTCAACGCCTTCAACGGCAAGGTGCTGCTGGACGACCCCAACTTCGTCCGCGAGACGGTACCCGAATTCTTCGACCGGCAGGTGCACGTGTTCGATGGAGAGACCGGCATCCTTTCCCAGATCAGCCAATGGGACGTCTCTCGCCGGGGCTCCGCCAAGAGGTTCCGACCCCAGAGTCGGCAGGCCATGTGGCAGATCCGGCAATTGCTGCACGCGCTTCGGGGGCGACAGGTGTCGTTCTACCTGCCTACCTTCGCGGAGGAGTTTACCCTGGACTCGGCCCTCGTAGTGGCGGGGACGACGGCGGACGTTCAGAATGCGGGGTACAGTGACTTCTCGCAGTCTCGGCAGCCCAGGAACATCTTGCGCGTGGTGGAGAAGGACGGCACCAAGACCATCAGGACCATTCTGTCGTCGGCCGAGCTGTCGGACACCATCGAGCACCTAACGGTGGACTCGGGCTGGCCGGCCAACATCGCCGTGGCGGATGTCGACTTCATCGACCTGATCGAGAAGGTGCGGTTGGACACGGACACGGTGGTCATCATCCACGATGATTTCGCCGGACGCGGTACGCTCACGTTTCCAGTGAAGGCGGTGCTCGAATGAGTTACGACGCGGAAGAGACCAGCGTAGAATCGGGGCAGCCCGTTGAGCTGTACGAGATCCGCCTTGGGGTGGACGTGTTCAGGTACGCCAGCGGGGAGGACGACATCGTCGTGTCCGCCAACACTTGGACGGCGATTCCTCTGAAGCGGTCCTCGATCCCGATCAGCCCCGAGGCGCGCACCCAGCCGATCGAAGTGACGATGCCGGCCAGCAACACGTTCGCGCAGAAGTACGTGGCGAGCATCCCGGTCAGTCAGGCTACCCTCCAGATTTTCCGCGTGCACCGCGGGGACCTGACCGACACGGTGCTCCTATTCAAGGGCGTGGTGAAGACCGTGAAGTTCGAGGACTCTGGTCAGCAGGCCACCCTCCTCGTGGTGCCCGTGGAAGGGGCCCTGGCCAAGGCGATGCCCCGGATCGACTTCGGGGCCCAGTGCAGCCACATGCTCTACGACGCGCGCTGCAAGGTGGCTCCCGGGGCGTTTCGATACCAGGGAACGGTGGCCACCGTGTCCGGCAGCACGATCACCGTGACGGGCCTCGACGGCTCGAAGGGCGTCGGCTGGGCCACAGCCGGTGAGGTGGTTCGGGCCAACGGCGATCGGCGCCTGATCATCCGCCACACCGCCACGGACACCCTCCAACTCCTGTTTCCGTTCGAGGACACCCCTCTGGGGGAAACGGTCGACGTCTTTGCCGGCTGCGACCACAGCCTCGCGACGTGCCAGTCGAAGTTCGCCAACGAGTTGAACTTCGGCGGGACCCCCTTCGTGCCCAACAAGAACCCGTTCATCACGGGTCTGGACTAGGAGCCCGACATGCCCTGGTGGTTTACCGCGCTCATCTTTGTCGGATCCTTCATCGCTTCGGAGCTGCTGCGTCCTAAGCCGCAGATCGAGAACGCGCGCCCGAAGGACCTGGGCGAGTTCGACTTTCCCACCGCGACCGAGGGACGCAAGATCCCCCTGGTCTGGGGGACCGTGCAGCTGAAGGGTCCCAACGTCATCTGGTACGGCGACCTGGAGGCGCGGGCGATCAAGGAGAAGATCAAGACCGGGATCTTCTCCAGCGAGACCATCATCAAGGGGTACAACTACCTCGTGGGCATGCAGATGGCCCTGTGCCGGGGTCCCGTCGACGCCATCACTCGCATCTGGATCGGGGACAAGCTCCTGACCGCGAACCGATTCGACGCGGAGGGAGAAGCGCTGGCCCTGGACTTCCCGGACTTCTTCGGCGGCGACGACGTTGGGGGCAACGGCGGGATCGTCGGCACCGTGCGCGCCTACCTGGGCACCGAAACGCAGGCCGCCAACTCCTATCTGTCCGCGTTCCAGTCGCCGCAGCCGGCCTACCGCGGCACGGCGTACGTCGTCTACGAGAAGGGAACCATCGGCAACTCCACTTCCATCAAGCCGTGGAAGTTCGAGGTGGAACGCATCGCCAACCCCCTTGGGCTGACCGGGGGAGACGAGAACATCGCGGGGGGCATGAACCCGGCGAACGTGCTCTACGAGATTCTGACCAACGACGAGTGGGGCCTGAACCTTCCCGGCACGGACATCGACACGGCCAACTTCGTCTCTATCGCCGACACGTTGGCGACGGAGGGCAACGGCTTCAGCTTCGTGCTGGACTCCCAGCGCGACATCGTCGACATCATCCGCGAGGTCGAGAGGCAGATCGACGGGTTCCTCTTCTTCAACCGGTCGACGGCCCTGTGGCAGATCAACCTCGCGCGTGGGGGCTACACGATCGGGTCCTTGCCCCTGGCGGACAACTCGAACGTGCTGGAAATCCGGGACTGGTCGCGCGGGTCCTGGGACGACACCATCAATCAGGTCAACATCGAGTTCAGCTACTTCGACGCGTCCCTGTCGGACTGGAAGACGACGAGCGCTCGCGCCCAGGACATCGCCAACTTCGGGATCCAGGGGGGCCTCTACACGCCGGCCGACGAGAACTTCCCCGGTGTGAAGACGGCGGCGCTCGCGAACCAGATCGCGTGGCGCGAGCTGCGCGGGCGCAGCAGGCCCTTGGCTCACGGGACCCTGGTCGTGAACAGGGACTTCTACGACGTGAACCCGGGAGACGTGCTGCGCCTGACGTACGGCGACGACCTGAACTACACGGACTTGCCCATCCGGGTCAACAAGGTGGACCTCGGCGAACTGGTCTCGGGCAAGATCACGCTGCAGGTCAGCGAGGACGCGTTCAGCTTCGAGGCGGGGTCCTACGGCAACCCGGGCAACTCTGGGTGGGTGCCGCCGGCCGATACCCTGGTGGCGATTCCCACGGACGAGGACATCGTCATGGAGGCCCCGAGGGCCATCGCTCTGCGGGACCCAAGCAACCCCGGGGTGTTCGACCGGATCTACGTGGGCGCGGTGCACCAGGGCGACGGGGCCACGTCCTTCAGGGCGTGGACGCGTCACGCTGCGGGCACGCCTTCGGGGGCCTACACGGAAGACGTGGAGGTGTTCGACTTCATCAAGCTGGGAACGCTGAACGTCACGCTCCCGCAGAACACGGCGAACCCGACGACGCTGGCCACGGAGGACATTCGCGTGGACCCGGTCACGAACATCGACGAGATCCTGGCCGAGGTCCTGGCCTCTGCCTCGGTCGGGGACCTGGGTCAGGACCTCGCGAACCTGTTCCTCATCGAGGACGAGTTCCTGCTGGTGACCAACGTCGTCGATCAGACCACGTACATCGACCTGCAGGTCGCGTATCGTGGAGCCCTCGACTCTGTGGCCAGGGAGCACGCGTCCGGCGCGAACGTGTTCCTGGTCATCGGGAACATCGGGCGCCTCATCTACCCTCGGGGGAACAACGTCGACGTCAAGCTGCGCACGCGCTCCACCCTGGACGAGCTGTCTGAGGGGGGCGCGAACACCATCCAGATCACGCTCGCCGACCGGGGGCGCGCCCCGTACCCGCCGCAGGACCTTAACATCGAGGCCGCGCGCTACCCGGCGGGGCCCATCAGTTTGGACAACACGACGGCCTCGGGCTCGGGGCTCGATCAGGTTGGGTTCGACGTCAGCTGGACTCGGCGCGACTTCGAGACGTACGACGAGGTCGACAACGTCAACGGGATCGTGGGATCCGGGTTCCCGGGCGGCAACAACACGCGCCACCGGGTGAGCGTGGTCGACGTGTCCGGGGCTCCCGCGGCGCTTTTCTCCACGCCGTTCGCGCAGAAAGCCTCGGACGTGGTGACGCGCACCGAGATCCTGGCCCATACGGATGGGGTCGTGCCGACCGACCTGCAGGTGCTGGTCAACACCCGCCACGACTACGACGCCACGATCACCGACGTGGACGCCCTCCAAGACGAGCAGTGGGAGTTCCCGGTCACCTCGGCGGCCCTGTCCGGGCTGGACAACACCGGGGCCCGGGAGCAGAACGTGGTCAGCGCCTCATTCACCGCGGACGTGACGGCCACGTACACCTTCGAGATCGGGACGGACCTCCTGACGTCCGGGGCCCTGGAGGTGGAGCTGAACGACGGGGGTTTCGTGACGGTCATCAGCTCCGGGGGAGGCACCTCCGGGACCATCTCCATCACGGCTGGGGACAAGGTCGAGTGGCGCCACACGCAGGCCGGGAGCGGCACCAGCTACACGCACCTCCGGATCCACCACGGAGGCACGAATGAGGCGTACGGGGTCTTGATCGTCTAGCCGGGGCCGTGCTAGGATGGGGAACGCAAAGGAGGTCCCCCGTGTCGATGGATCGGAGCGAGATCGAGGACATCGTGAAGCTGGCCGTGAAGGCCACGGTACCGGAGTGCGTCAGGTACACCCTGGAGCACTACGGATTCGACGTGCACAATCCGACCGAGGTGCAGCGGGACCTGCAGTTCACCAGAGCCTCCCGGCGCTTCTTCGGGAGCATCGCCACCAAGGTCCTTTCGGTGCTCGTCATCGCTCTGGTCTCCGTCGCCGCGGCCTGGGCAATCGGAGCAGGCAAACTTCCCATCGGAGGCTAAATGCAGTCCATGCGCGACCGGGTCGCGCAGCTTCTCGTCGAGTACGGCGGGAACGTGCGCAAGACTGCCCGTGAATTGGAGATCACTCCCAAGGCGGTACGCTACCATCGCGACCGCCTCCAAGCGGACGGGGAGCTGAACATCAAGCCCCTCGCCGGCGGACGGGTCGAGGACACTGCGGCCCGCAAAGAGCCGCTGCCGCTCAAGGGCGCGGTGCGCCGCCTCATTCTCACCTGCGCCCAGAACAACACGCTCATCCACGAAGGGGTCTGGCGAAGCCTGAAGACCCTGGCCCGGCACTATCGGGCCGACATCTGGGTCTCGACCTTCGCCTACAACAAGAACGCGTACGGGCAACTCGCGGTGAAGAGGGGAACGGCCGGTCACCAGGACGAGTTGTGGTACGCCCCCGAGATCCTGCCCTATGTGGTGGACGAGCGTGTTCAGCTGGCGCCCGGCCTCGTCTGGTGCGGCGAGATGAACATCCAGCCGACCGCGGCCAATCCCCTGTCCAGCCTCGACAACTACACGAGGAGGAAGAGCGGGATCTTCCCGCACGTGAAGGTCGCGCTGCAGTCCGTGCCGTCGTTGGCGAACGAGTCGGCGAAGATGAACTACACGACGGGCACCGTGACGCTGCGCAACTACATTCAGAAGAAGGCCGGGCAGAAGGCCGAGTTTCACCACGTGTACGGGGCGCTGCTCGTTGAGATCGACGACGAGGGGCGCTGGTGGTGCCGTCAGCTGATCGCGGATCGGGAGGGCTGCATCCAGGACCTCGACGTGAGGGTCGCCGGCGACAAGCTCAGGACCGGGTGCCGAGTGGAGGCGATTACCTGGGGCGACTTCCACACGGCGCACCTTGACCCCGGAGTGCGACGGCTCGGCTGGGGCAACTACTGCGAGCATAGGGCGGGTCCGAATACACCTCCGGGATTTTTGGTCGAGGTATCTCGTCCACCTGAAGAAGGCAACATGCTCGACGTGCTCCGACCCAAGGAGCAGCACGTCCACGACCTGCTCGACTTCTACGCGCGGAACCACCACGACCGGAAGGACCCGCACCGGATGTTCCGCCGGCACGTCGAGGGCAAGGACCGCGTTGAGGACGAGGTGGAGGAGGCGGCCCGCGTCCTGATGGAGATCGACCGTCCGTGGTGTCGTACCGTGGTCGTCGACTCGAACCACGACCAAGCGATGAGCCGCTGGCTGCGCGAAAGCGATTACCGCGAGGACCCGTTGAACGCGGTGTTCTTCCTGCGGGCCCAGCTCGCGCAGTACGAGGCGCTGGCCGCCCGCGACGATCGGTTCCATCTCCTGGAGTGGGCGCTGCGCCGCTATGGTGCGCCGGAGCGCGTTCGGTTCCTGCGAGAGGACGAGTCCCACGTCATCTGTGGGGACATCGAGTGTGGGATGCACGGGCACCTGGGCCCGAACGGCGGGAAGGGTTCCCCGCAGGCCCTCGCGCGCATGGGGCGTCGCGCCAACACGGGGCACACGCACAGTGCCGCGATCTTCGAGGGCCTGTACGTCGCCGGCACCAGCTCCAAGCTGCGCTTGGGCTACACCGCCGGGCCGGGCAGCTGGTCCCATTCACACGTGATCACGTACCCGAACGGAAAGCGGGCGATCGTCACAATGTATTCTGGGAAGTGGCGCGCATGATCTGCACGCGATGCGGCGAGGATCGTAGTGGTTATGGTCGGGATGCTGTCTGCAGATCATGCAAGATCGCGGTTAATCGGGAGTCGCGCGAACGTGCAGATCCCGAACGCAAACGGGCGCGAGAATATATGGCGCGCTACCGAAAAGCAAAGCCCGAGAAGCGGCTTCTTTTGAGCGCCCTCTCACGGGCTCGGAAGAGTGGTATCCCCTGCACAATCACTGAGTCTGACATTGTCATCCCGACGCATTGTCCAGTTCTCGGTCTGGAGCTGCAAGCATCACGTCATCGAATGAACGACAACGCTCCGACGCTCGATCGCATTAACAACTCGTGCGGCTACGTCCCTGGAAATGTTGCCGTCATCTCGTGGCGTGCGAACCGTATCAAATGCGATGCGACTCCGGAAGAGCTGCGCCGTATCGCAGATTACGTTACGAGCCTTGATGGCATTGACCCAGCTGGTGGGAAATGGCAAGCGTGATCTACCTCGTCACGCCCGAGCTGTTCGCGCACGGCGTCCAGGCCGGCAAGTTCGTGGACGACACGAAGGGCATCGCCCCGGCGTGGTTCCAGGGCGACCTGGCGCTCGGCTTGCCCCCTGGGCCTATCCACGTCAATCCGAGCGCCCGATGACGGTGGCGCGATGGACGCGCCGACGGCGGTAGGGACTTTCGTCCAAGGGCATCAGCCCGTGGACGCTGTCCGCGATGTCGCCACCCTGGACGACCACGAAGTGATTGCTGATGACCAGGACGCAGGGGCTGTTGTAGGTCTCGGCGTCGCGTTCAAGGGCCCAGCGAGCCAACGTCGGACGCCCGACCCAAGCCACCTCGGACTGTCCCTTCAGGCAATCCCGCGTGACTAGCTGGGCCCACCAGCCGCGCCGCCGCTTTGGGCGATCCTCCAAGCGACCGTAGGCGATGCTCTTGTGCGACAATCCAAAGTGCTTGAGGGCCGCGGTCATCTCCCAGTGGTGCATGCCGGCCAAGTGTTCAGCCGGGCCGGTGAGGTGCTCGATGCGTCGCGCCACGGTCTCCGCGGGTATGCCGGTCAGAGCGGACAACGCCGCGGGACCGCAGAAGGTTTGCCGGAAGCCGGCGCCGGGGTCGTGCGAAGGCTGGTGGAGGCGGCCGGAATCGAACCGGCGTCCGGGATCCCTACGCGGCACCACCCGCTGCGGGTCCGTCGAATCCATTCGCCCCCGTGTCATCGGATCCCCTCCCGGCGCTTGAACCGGTGTCCGGTACGGCGACTGTCACGGCGCCGGCGGCGGTCCGCGGCGGTACGCTGGATGGCTCGGCATCGGGGGCACAGCCCGTGCTTCAGTTGGTTCGAGGGATCCGCGCAGGCAATGCACTCCTTGTCCATGTTTCAGCTCCCTTCCGCGGCCAGGGGGCCCAGCGAGTCGTAGGAGCACGGAACCCCGAAGTGCCGCGCCGTGGCCCGGAACGCCGCGCTCCCGTGGATGTTGATGGCCCGCACGGCTCGCGGGCTCCCGATCGACGTCCTGTCCGAGAAGGACAGGGCCACCTTCTCCGCGTACGCTTCCGGGGTCTCGTCACGCGTCAGCGCGTAGGACTCCGGGTCGCGCCGCACGGCCTGGGTCAGCTTGGTCTGGTACACCTTCCAGAATCTGTTCACGGTGAACCTCCTTCGGGGCTGGCCAGGAGTATAGCACGACCCGTGCCAACGAGAACCATTGCCAATCTTGGCATCTACCTGGGCTCCGGAACACCGACGCGCGCAAAATGCGAACTAGGGGGTTGCATTCCGCGCAGGGGCGGTGCTAGACTCGGCTCTCCAGCCGGGTTCGGGGGCATCCGCCCCGCCCCCGCCCGGCGCAGGCAACCCTAGTCCAGGAGGACCCGGTTGGCTCTGATCCAGCACTTCGACCCGCCCGAGCACGATCCGATCAACGTCTACCTCACCGGTGAGGAGCTGGAGCAGCTCCTGGACTACTGGGTCCCGCGCCTTGGGCTCCAGGCATGGAAGATCAACCTGAAGATCACCAGGGCCCCCGATCTTCCGCAGGACCACATCCAGGGCGCCGCTACGTGGCTGGCTTCTCGGCGCGCTGCTACCGTTCACCTCTTGGATCCCCGGGACCATCGAACCGAGGAACCTCGGTTGTGGTACGACATGGAGACGACCTTGGTGCACGAGTTGCTGCACGTCGTCTTCGCCGAGTGGACGGACCGCAGTAGGAGCGACATCGAGGGTGACGGAACCGTGCACAGCGTGTGCGTGGAGCAACCGATTGACCAGATTTCCGAGGCACTCGTCGCGCTGCGCCGCGCCACCGAGACGAAGAAGAACCGCATGGGGGTCCGGAGTTGAACTACGTTCCCAAGACGCGGCCCTTCGACCACCAGCGCGAGGAGCTGGAGGCACATTGGGGGGACGATGTCCGCGCGCTCTTCTGGGAGATGGGCACCGGGAAGTCGAAGCTCGTGATCGACACGGCGGCCATGCTCCACGCCGAGGACAAGGTCGACGCGCTGCTCGTGGTTGCGCCCAACGGCGTCCACCGCAACTGGATCGACAACGAGCTGCCCGCGCACCTCCCGGACAGGATCCCGGTGCGCGCTCTCTTCTGGGAGTCGAAGCGCGCTGGTACGAAGCGGCACGCCGAAGCGTTCCGGGAGCTGGTGCTGCACGAAGGCTTGGCCGTCCTGACGATGTCCTACGATGCGGTGATCACGCCGCGGGGCAACAAGGCGGCGATGGACTTCCTGATCAAGCGCACGGGGCTCCTGGTGCTCGACGAGTCGACTCGCATCAAGACCCCGGGCGCCGCGCGCACGAAGCGCATCCTGACGCTCGGGAAGTACGCCCCGTTCCGCCGGATCCTGACCGGGACGCCCGTGACCAACGGGCCCTTCGATGTCTACTCGCAGATTCGCTTCCTGGAGCCTAGCTTCTGGCGGGAGCGGCACCTGGACACGTTCGCGACGTTCAAGTCGTACTTCGCCGTCATCGAGAGCCGCGAGAACCACCAGCAGCGGCGCATGTACGACCACGTGGTGGCGTACCGGCGCCTGGACCAGCTGCAGGAGATGCTGAAGGGGATCAGTACCCGCGTGACGAAGGACGACGTGCTGAACCTGCCGCCGAAGCTCTACGGCGAGCGGCTCTTCGAGCCCACCCCCGAGCAGGCCCGGATCTACGAGCAGCTGCGCGATGAGTACATCGTGTGGCTCGACTCCGGGGAGCCGGTCACCGCGGACATGGCGATCACGCGCCTCCTGCGGCTTCAGCAGATCCTGTGCGGGTACCTGCCCTCGGACGACTTCCAGGATCCGGAGCCCGCCGGCCGCGGGCCGTGGGGCACGTCACCGTGCGACCTGAAGGAGGGGAACCCGCGGCTCGGGGCTCTGATGGAGGTCATCGAGGAGATGCCGGCGCAGCGCAAGGGTATCATCTGGGCCCGGTTCCGGCGGGACATCGACATCATCATGGACGCCCTGACGCAGTCCGGGGAGCGGGCCGTGCGGTACGACGGCAAGGTGGAATCCGATGCCCGGGCCGAGGCGATCCGGCATTTCCAGGAGGGCGACGCGCGGTTCTTCGTGGCGAACCCCGCGGCAGGCGGAACGGGGCTGACCCTGACCGCGGCCACCACGGTGATCTACTACTCCAACGACTTCAACCTGGAGAATCGCCTGCAGTCCGAGGACCGGGCTCACCGAATCGGGCAGGAGCACCCCGTCCAGTACATCGACATCGTCGCCCCCGGGACCGTGGACCGGCACATCGTCCGAGCCCTGCGGACCAAGATGAACGTCGCTTCCCAGATCACCGGGGACCAGCTCCGGGAGTGGCTCCGATGAACGTTGAAGAGCAGATCGACTTTCTGCCCCTGCGCAATTACTTCCCGCCCGAGCTGGTGGGGATCCCGTGCGGGCTCCCTCAGCCGATGCCCGGGGAGGTAGGTAGGTACAGAGGGCAACCGGTGGTGGAGTTGACAACCCCCTCGCGACCGTGATAGGGTTGTATTCACACGCGAACCAGGAGGTCCACGTGAAGGAGTTCGACTTCGGTGCCGACGCCCCCCGCGTCGACACGTCCCGCCTCGGGGAGCTGTCCGAGCTGATCACCGAGATGCAGGCCCGCGAGGAGCGTGTGCTGCAGATCGAGGAGGAGCTGAAGACAGCCAAGGCGGAGCTGGCGGAGGTCCAGGAGCAGCGCGGTCCGGAGCTGATGGACGAGCTGCGGACCAAGGACTTCACGACGGCCGGCGGTCTTCGGGTCCAGGTCAAGGAAGAGCTGAAGCACAGCCTGGGGAACGATCCCGCCAACAAGGCGCGCGCCCTCCAGATCATGCGGCAGTTGAAGCAGGGCGGCTCCATCCGGAACGTCGTGATGGTCGAGTTTTCCCTGCAGGAGGACGCCAAGGCCGACGAGCTGGTGACGGAGCTGCGCGCACGGGGACTCCTGGTCTCTCGCGACGAGATGATCCACTCTTCCACCCTCAAGTCGATCCTGAAGCAGCTGCTCAAGCGGGGAGTCCAGATCCCGGAGCTGAAGGAAACGTTCGGGGCCTACTGGCGCCGGCAATTGAAGGTCACGCGCAAGGGTTAGCGGGACCCCGCGCGGGGCTACATCAACCATCCCGCTGGAGAAGGAAGAATCGAATGGCGAAGAACGGAAAGGCCGTCGCGACGAAGGGGACCACCGCCGTCGCGCTCGGTGTCAATTTCGGAACGGACGCCGGCGCCGGGACCAAGGGCCTCGGCGAGGACCGCGTCATCCCGATCATGGGGCTCCTCGCGACGAACAGCCCGCAGGTCCAGAAGGGTCACCAGAAGTACATCGCCGGCGCCGAGCCCGGCATGGCCCTGAACAAGGGCACGCGGCGCGTGTACGAGCTGCGCGAGGGAGACGGGATCACCATCGTGCCGATCGAGCGGCAGAAGTGGTTCGTGAAGTACCGCAACCGGGACAACGGCGGCGGCTTCCGCGGGCGCTTCGCCCCGACGGATCCGACGATCCTGAAGCTCACGGGCGGCAAGAAGGTCTTCGGCAAGATCCTCGACCCGTCGGAACCCGAGAACGAGATCATCGAGACGAACTACGTGCCGGCGCTCGTGCTGGACAAGCCGGGCGGCAGCGTGATCGACGTCGTCGTGTTCCCGTTCAAGAGCAAGCAGCTCGGGCCGTGGTCCGAGTGGGCGACCCTGGTCGAGTCGACGCTGGTGTCGGTGGCCGGGGCCGAGATGCCGCTGTCCGAGGCGGCGCCGCTGTTCGCGCACCAGATCCGCCTGACGTCGCGCTTCGAGTCGAGCGCCAAGGGCGACTTCTGGAACTACGTCCTGACGCCGGCCGTGACCGACGAGGACGGGAACCCCAACGTGGTCGCCTCCCTGATCACCGACCAGGAGCACCCGGCCTACAAGATGGGCCGCAAGATCCTGGCCGAGTTCAGTGCCGGCGAGCGCGAGATCGGCGAGCACGAGAACGACGACGACGAGGCTCCCACCGGAAAGTCCGTCTTCGAGAAGTAGTCGCAGCGGGAAGGGCAAGGGGGTGCTGCAGCGGCCCGACGGAGACTAGATCCTGGACGCCAGCACCTACCTTCCAAAGGGCCGGGGGTTCATCTTCGATGGCCCCCGGTCCACCAGCCCCCTAAGGAGAACGACGTTGGACACGAGCAAGATTCCCATGTCTGCCGAGACGAACACCATTGTGCAGGACGTGCTCGACTCAGTCGAGGCTCGCACCGGCAAACGACCGGGACAGGTGTACAACAAGCTGTGGAGCATGGTCAACGCCATCCTCAACGGAGAGGCCGTCGACGGACCGGGCTACGTGCTCATGGATGTCCGTCGTGAGCGCAATCGGCAGGACAAGAAGTGGGGACCCCAGAACTACGAAGACTTCTCCAGCCGGCAGTTCGACGCGCGCACGGTCGTACCGGGCGCGACGTGGATCAAGAACTTGGTCGCGCTCTGCGCGGAGGCCGGCGACCTCACGTGGGCCGCGGTCCTGCTGGAGGAAGTCGCCGAGGCATTCGAGGCCAAGGACGATCGGGATCTGCGCGCGGAGCTGGTGCAGGTGGCGGCCGTGGCCGTCGCGTGGATCGAGGCAATCGACGGGAGGAGATCCACGTGAACTGGTCCCCGCAGCAGGACGCGGCGCTCGCGGCGATCAAGGCGTGGTTCGACGGCGGCGGGCAGCAGCCGTTCTACCTCGCCGGCTACGCGGGCACCGGGAAGACGACGCTGGCGAAGGAGGTCTTGAACCTCTGCACGCCCAACGCCCTCTTCGCGGCGTTCACCGGCAAGGCGGCCCTGGTGCTCGCGCAGAAGGGGTGCCCGGGCGCCAGCACGATTCACTCCCTGATCTACCTGCCCAAGGGCAAGAGCCGCGCGCGGCTGGAGCAGCTGGAGCAGGCGGTGAAGACCGAGCGCGATCCCAACACCCGGGCGAAGCTCCTCCACGCGATCGAGTGGGAGCGTGCCAACCTGCAGCGGCCGTCGTTCGCTCTGCGGGAGGAGAGCCCCGTCCGCGACGCGGACCTTGTCGTGATCGACGAGGTGTCCATGCTGGACGCGCGCATCGGCGCAGACCTGGAGAGCTTCGGAACGCCGATCCTCGTCCTGGGGGACCCGGCCCAGCTGCCGCCCGTGGCCGGCGGCGGCTACTTCACCGAACGGAAGCCGGACGTCATGTTGACCGAGATCCACCGGCAGGCCGCCGACAACCCCATCATCCGCCTCGCGACTGACGTGCGCCAGGGGCGCGGCCTGCACCCGGGAGCGTACGGCGAGAGCCGCGTCATCACGAAGGCGGACGAGGGCGAGACGCTGGCGCAGGCCGCGGGCGCGGACCAGATGCTGTGCGGCCTGAACAAGACGCGCCGCGCGATCAACAACTGGGTGCGGGAGGGTGCCGGGTGCAGGTCGCCGTATCCCGAGGAGGGCGACAAGCTCGTGTGCCTCCGCAACGACCGGGACACGGGACTCCTCAACGGGAGCCTGTGGCGGGTGCTGGCGTCGGCCGCCGACGGGGAGACGGTCGGCCTCTCCATCACCGACGACGCGGGCGTGGAGATGACGGTCGAGGCGTGGGCCGGCACCTTCGACGAGAAGAGCCCCATCCCCGACAGCTACTGGGAGCGGTGCAACGCCCAGGAGTTCGACTACGGTTACGCCCTGACGTGCCACAAGGCGCAGGGCTCGCAGTGGCCCAACGTGTTCGTGTACGACGAATCCAGACGGTTCCGGTCCGGCGACCCGCGGCGCTGGACGTACACCGCAATCACCCGCGCCGCGGAGAAGGTGACGGTGGTGCTTTGATCAAGAAGCTCTGGAACCGCGTCGGCTGGCCGCGGCGCCTGTACGACGAGAAGACGAACAGCGAGGTGTGGATGCTGTGGATGGGGCGGTGGGCCACCGGTTGGGGCCGCCCCTTCGAGGGGAAGGACAGGACCGTGAACCGGCTGGTGCTCCTGGGTCGCCCCTACCTGAAGTCGTTCGGCCGGTGGGAGCGCCTGCGTCCCGGGCGCCCGACCAGCTTCCAGATCGCCGGCAGCATCTTCAGTCGCGTTCGCTCCGCGGGGGAGGTCCTGGACTTCCTCCTGGGCGACCGCGAGGCTCCGCGCGGCTGGAGTCGTCAGCGGCTCTCGAAGCAGCAGCGCATCCTCCTCACCCGGGTGCGCTCGGAGCTGGTCGGGGTGCACACGGACGCCGAGTACCTGATCCCGGAGGAGAAGCCGAATGGAAAGCCATGAGCTGGTGCGTACCCTGGGCGGCGTGCGCTGCACGCGGTGCAACGGCCTCTTCCCGGGCGTGGAGACCGCGGACCGTAAGCCGTGCCCCGAGAGCTTCGACGCGGCGGCCGCGGTGCTCAAGGCCACGCGCCTGCGGGAGGCCAGTTCGGTCGAGCGTTGCCACGGTACCCCGCACCACGGCAGCTACTCCGTGGGGTGGCACAGCTACAACGCGGCGCTCCTGCTTCTGATCCTGCATCCGACCCTCCAGCACGAGCTGGAGCAGTCGCCGGCCGGGAAGCTGCTGCTCGCGGTGCTCTTCCACGACACGCACGAGCGGTGGCTTGGGGACCTGTACGGGCCCGCGAAGTGGAAGTACCCCGAGCTGGGGGAGGCCCACGAACGCGCCGCGGAGGACGTGAACCGGAAGCTGGGGCTTGACTTCCTGAACGACCTGGACGCAGAGTCCACGGCCTGGGTCAAGGCGGTGGACCGGATCGAGCTGCGGCAGTGGGCCCTGGACCAGCTCGCCGGGGGCAACCAGCACGCTTCCGCGATCGAGCGCCGCGGTGCCGAGGAGCTGGGTCGCATGGCCCTGCCCCCGCGCGCGGCGGACTTCCTGGACGCGCTGTCCTGGGTGCGCACGGACGAGCACCTGGAGGACAAGTGATGTCTATCTGCCGTTGCGGCCACGACGGAACTACGCACGCAACCTGGGAGCGCCTCAGTCAGTGCCTCGTACTGGGGTGCTCTTGCCTGGACTTCGTACCTCGTGACAGCAATCCTGTTGCCCCGGAGCCGCCGCCCGTGAACCGCGACGACGAGCCAGACGTCGCGGACCTCGTGATCGCGGACATCGCGGAGAAGAAGCGCATGGGCATCGCCAAGTACGGCGTGCCCCTGCGCGCGCGCAACGGCCGCGACGGGCTGGTCGACTTGTACCAGGAGCTGTTGGACGCGGTGCAGTACGTGCGGCAGGTCCTGCGCGAGCGCGAGGAGCCGTCCGAGCCGCTGCGCACGTTGAGTGTGCGTAAGAACCCCACGGGCTCATTCTCACCTACCACGGTGTTCAACGTCACGCGCCACGTCATGCAGGCACTCACGCAGCTGCGCGACGCGGGGCTGATCACCTTCGAGGACGTGGAACCGTGATCAAGCGCCCCCTCGTCGAGCCGTCGTCCACGTGGACGCCCACGCCGGTGTCGGAGCTGCCGGCGTGGCCTGTGCACGGACGCGTGTCCGTGGACGTCGAGACCCGAGAGCCGTCGGACTTCGGGAAGAACGGCACCGGACTGCGCCGCACGGACGACGCGTACGTGGTCGGCGTGTCGTTCGCCATCGAGGACGGGGGAGCCTACTACCTACCGATCGCCCACGAGGGCGGCGGGAACCTGGACCCGAAGCACGTGTGGCGCTACCTGCAAGATCAAGCGGATCGGTTCCAGGGTACGATCGTCGGGGCCAACCTGCAGTACGACCTCGACTGGCTCGCGGCGAACGACGTCGTGTTCGCCGCGGCGAAGTGGTTCAAGGACGTGCAGGTGGCGGACCCCGTGATCTACGAGCTGCACCACTCCTACACCTTGGAGGCCGTCTTGGGCCGCTGGGGGGTACCCGGCAAGGACGAGTCCCACCTGCGCGAAGCGGCCAGGGCCTGGGGCTTCTCCGCGTCCGTGAAGGGGAACCTCTGGCGGCTACCTGCTTCCCACGTCGGGGCCTACGCGGAGCAGGACGCCGTGGGCCCCCTCCTCGCGCTCCGCCGACAGGAGCGGGAGATCGAGGAGAAGGAACTGTGGAGCGTGTGGGAGATGGAGTGCAGGGTCCTCCCGATCCTCCTCGGGATGCGGCAGAAGGGCGTCCTGATCGACCAGGACCAGTTGGCCCACGTGGAGGCGTGGTCCCTGGCCGAGGCGCGCAAGGAGCTGGAGGTCGTCCGCTACCACACGGGGCGGCGGATCGACCCCGACGAGCTGGGAGACAAGGGGGCCCTCCTGCCCGCGCTGGAGGAGGCCGGCTTCTCCCGCTCCAGGTTCTCCCTGACCGCGGGCGGCGCGAAGCGGCTGGCGGCCGGGCTCGAACTCCGGCCCGTCGACTACGAGGTCACCGCCGAGGCGCTGCGGCTCATCGACCACCCGGTGGCCGACGCGATCCTCGCGGCCAAGAAGGCCGACAAGCTGCGCCGCACGTTCTGCGCGTCTATCCGCCGCTTCCTGGGCGCGGACGGCCGTGTGCACGCGACGTTCAACCAGCTCAAGCGCCAGGACGACGGGAGCGACCTGGACGGCACGATCACGGGGCGCTTGTCCTTGAAGGCCCCCAACCTGCACCAGCAGCCGCGCCGTGGGGAGATCGGGGCCATGTGGCGCCGCATCTACGTCCCGGAGCCCGGCGCCTTGTGGGGGAAGCTCGACTACTCGTCGCAGGAGCCCCGGATCATGGTGCACGCGGGCGTGGCCCAGGGGCTGAGGGGCGCCGCGGAGTTCGCGCGCCGCTACCGCGAGGAGCCGGACACGACGGACTTCCACGACATGGTCACGGCCCTGGCGCGCGCCGGAGGGGCGGACGTCACCCGGGATCAGTGCAAGATCGCGGGCCTCGCGCGCGCCTACGGTGCGGGCCTCGGGAAGCTGGCGATGCAGCTCGGGCTCCCGTACGCGGAGGAGACCCAGGCGGACGGGCGCGTGTTCCTAGTGCCGGTGGGGCTTGCGACGGAGGGCATCGTCAACGCCATCGACGCCGCGGTGCCGTTCCTGTCGGAGCTGCAGCGGCTCGCGAAGGCCGTCGCCGCGCGCAAGGGCTACATCACCACGGCCGGCGGTCGGCGCCTGCACTTCCCGAGCAAGGGCGCAGGCAACGGCTACGACTTCCTGCACAAGGCGTTCAACAAGTACGTGCAGGGCACGGCCGCTGACCAGACCAAGCTCGCGATGATCGCGGCGGTCGACGCGGGTTACGACATCCGGCTCCAGGTGCACGACGAGCTGGACGGCAACTTTGAGTCGCCGGAAGCTGCCTCGTTCTGCGCGCGGCTCATGGAGACGTGCCTGGAGCTGCAGTGCGTGTCCCGCG
>Ga0214472_10002315_pt1 | contig 20654 bp, 23 predicted proteins | sample RVTome_6_FD_207662 | JGI IMG/M metagenome (GOLD analysis project Ga0214472, IMG submission 207662) | Soil microbial communities from uranium-contaminated site in the Upper Colorado River Basin, Wyoming, United States - RVT140D175 | ecosystem: Environmental > Terrestrial > Soil > Contaminated >...
TTCATAGAAGAGATAATTCCGGACCTCGTGGCGCGAAAGGACGGCGGCAGGAAGCTCAAGATATGGAGCGCGGGCTGCTCGACGGGGGAAGAGCCGTACACCATCGCCATGCTCCTGATGGAGGCAGGCTACGATAAAAAGCTCGACATAGAGATAACGGGCAGCGACATAAACCAGAAGGTGCTGGCCGCGGCGAGACGCGGGATCTACAAGAGGGGTTCGTTCCGCTCCTCGACCGACTACTACGTACAGAAGTATTTCAAGGAGGACCCGCCCGGTAACTTCAAGATATCGGACGACGTGAAAAAGCTCGTCAGCTTCAGCTACCTGAACCTGTTCGACCCGTACAAGCTCAGCTTCCTGAAGGACATGGACATAATCTTCTGCAGGAACGTCATTATTTATTTCAATACCGCATCAAAGAAGAAGCTTATCGGTACCTTTTATGATAAACTAATGCCAGGCGGGTACCTGCTCCTGGGCCACGCCGAATCGCTGATGAACATATCGTCGTCTTTCGAGCTGGTGCATTTCAAGAACGACATGGTGTACAGGAAACCGCGCAGAGACTGACAACGCGCTCCCGCTCGACGGCGGTGATATTGTGGTACGGAAAGGCTGCGTAATTGAAGAACATCAGGGTGCTTGTTGTAGACGACTCCGCATACAACCGTGATGCAATGAGCGGCATGCTGGGCTCGGCGCCGGGCATTACCGTGGTTGGGACCGCCGTGGACGGCGAGGAGGCCATCGAGAAGGTGGTGAGGCTTAAGCCGGATTTCATCACGCTCGACCTTGAGATGCCGAGGATGGACGGCTTCACCTTCCTCAGGTGGCTGATGCGGTCCATGCCCATACCGGTCATCGTGGTAAGCTCAAAGGCGGACGACAAGAGCGTAATCAGGGCGCTCGAGTTCGGGGCCGTGGACTTCATGCCCAAGCCCATAGGCCCGGATGCCAGCCTGGACGACCTGAAGACCGAGCTCGTCAAGAAGGTGCGCGCATTCGCGGATACGGAGATGGCCAAGGTCAGTTCCTCCGTGGCGCTTATAGAGGAAGCGGCACGGCAGGGGCCCGCGCCACGGAAGTCTCACAAAAGGACCGGCGAGCCCAATTTCGACATGCTGGCCATAGGGGCTTCAACCGGCGGGCCGCCTGCAATCCAGGCTATAATCACCAAGCTCCCCCGCGACTTCCCGGCGGCGGTGGTCGTTGCGCAGCATATGCCGCCCAAGTTCACCAGGTTCTTCGCGGAGAGGCTCGACAAGCTCTCGGCGCTGGATGTCAAGGAGGCGGAAGACGGAGACCTCGTGCTGACCGGCAGGGTACTGGTGTCGCCGGGCGGCCACCACATGACCTTCGAGAGGGGCAAGGGGGCGGTGAAGGTCGTCCTCCAGAAGGCTGTGCCAAAGGACAGGTACACGCCCTCGGTGGACGTGATGATGCGCTCCGCCGCGATGAACTACAGCGGCCGGGTGCTGGGTGTAATACTCACTGGCATGGGGAACGACGGCAAGGACGGCATGGGGCTGATAAAGGGGATGGGCGGCCGCACGCTTGCAGAGTCTCCCGAGACTGCCGTAATATACGGCATGCCGAAGGAAGCGGTAATGGCCGGGACGGTGGACAGGGTACTCCCGCTGGACAAGATGGCAGCCGAGATTATCACGGAATGCGGTTAACGGCCGCAAGGCCGGGTTTTCCGGACCGGTTTTTTCCTGGAGGAAGAAGTGGATAAAAAAGAAAACAAGGAAGGCTACAACCAGATCAAGAACAAGGCCGAGGAGTTCCTGCAGATATTCAGGAAAGGCGAGGAGTTCACCCAGGAGGTCCTTAAGGAGAACGAGAGGCTCCGGTTCAAGATCGTGCAGCTCGAGGAAGAATACCGCAAGCTGAAAGCAGGCGGCGGGAACGAGGTCGTGCTGAGGAACCTCGAAAGCAAGCTCGCGGTGATGGAGGAGGAGAACAGGCACCTCATGGAGCGCTACCGCGAGGTCGAGATGGAGAACAAGGACTTCGCCGAGAAGTACCTGGAGGTGGAGTACGAGAACAACAACCTCGCAAACCTGTACGTCGCAAGCTACCAGCTCCACTCCACGCTGGACTTCGGAGAGGTGCTGAAGACCGTCCTCGAGATCATAATGAACCTGGTCGGGGCCGAGCGGTTCGCGATAATGCTGCTGGACGAAAAGACCGGCGCCCTCTCCGCGGTTGCGGCGGAAGGGCTTGACAAGTCCGAGATACCCTCGGTGAGGATAGGGGAAGGCATTATAGGGCAGGTCGGGCAGACCGGGGAGCAGTACTTCGCCGAGGACGTGTCCGTCATGACAGGCGGCGGCCTGGAAAACCCGATGGTCTGCATACCGCTCCAGATAAAAGAGCATATCATAGGCGTCATCGTTATATACTCCCTCCTGATGCAGAAGGAAAAGTTCACGGACGTGGACTACGAGCTGTTCTCTATGCTGGCCGGCCATGCCGCGACAGCCGTATTCTCCTCCAGGCTGTACTCGCAGTCGGAGCGGAAGCTGGTGACGATCCAGAGTTTCCTTGACCTGATGAAGGAAAAACCCGCGGGCGAGTAATGCCCCTGAATATTTCATGGAGGTTGACGATGGCGGAAGTAAGCTTTCTGGTGGTTGAAGATTCACCGACGATGAGGCAGCTGATTTCGTTTGCGCTGAAGAGGGTCAGGGGGGCGAAGATAGTCGAGGCATCGGACGGCATCGACGCGCTCAAAAAACTTTCGGCAGGCAGGTTCGACCTTGTCCTTACGGACATAAACATGCCCATCATGGACGGGCTCAAGCTCGTGTCGCTCATCAGGAGCGACGACAACCACAAGGGCATGCCTATAATAATTATCACCACGGAGGGCGCGGACGAGGACAGGAAGAAGGGTCTGGCCCTGGGCGCGAACGCATACCTGCCTAAGCCGATACAGACAGCGGAACTCCTGAAGCTCGTGAAGGAACTGGTGAACGTGTAGAGTGGCCCGGCCCGGTTTATTGGAAGGGCTGGACCCGTTTACGTAACGCCCGCCGGCATGCTCCGGCCGCGCTCAGTATTTCAGAAGCCTCTGACAGGCGAGAAGGGCTACCGCCCAGACCACGTCGAGCGGCATGTGCATCCCCGCGTTGGAGTCGAACAGAAGGCCGGCCCTGGCCGGGAACTCCTCGTCGGAAAGCCACAGCACAAACGTCATGGAAACCCTCGGGTACACACTGAACGAACAGGCAGCGTCCCCAATCTCCGCCGGGACCCCGCCTAAAGCCTCGCTGCACGCCCTTTTGAAAAGATTACCGTCCGAGCCGTATTTCTCCGCGATTGCATCCAGCGGGAGCGTGTGCGCGCCCCTGAAGAAGAACTCCCCGCCCGTGAACTCCCTGACAAGCCTCCCGGATGGAGGTACGGGCCTTGCATGCACGAGGTATATGGGGGTCGAGAGGTTCAGGAAGTACTCTGGCGGGTTCCCGGGCGACTGCGCGTCGGTGAGCGTCCTTGCCGCCGGGTCTACGGTATACGGGGAGCCGAGTATCTTTATTGTGAATAGCCCGGTCGCGGAGTCATAGGACGCGCCCGAGTTTGCCGCCACTTCAACCGGGCCGGCGGCAGCAAGCTCGCTCCATGCCTTGTCCTCGCCGGTGTCCGTCCTGTACCTGTCATCCTGCAACCGCGGCCTCTATCGGTATAAGTTCATCCGTGTCCGGCAGGCCCGCCGCCGGCCTTGCCCGCCGGGACGAACATCGCGTCTATTATGCCGTACAACCATATGGCGGCAAACACGTACGTCATGAGCGACAAGGACTCCGCGCTACTTTTGACTACAAGCTCCGCAACGCCGTGTACGCCGGTAAGCGCCTGGTCCGGCGGCATGTATGTGATGATGTCCCGCATGGACGCCCAGGTCTTGATGAAAACGGCGACGACTATGGCGAGGCTCGCTGCAATCAGGAGCGTGCCGCGTACGTACCGCCGGTAGTATATCTGGCCTGCTCCAGGGCAGGCGAGGCCGGACAGGGCCACAGCTACGATGACGCTCTTCTTGCCGTATGCGTGCGTCATGAGTTATGCTCCTTATAAGCCTGGTGTCGTCCCGGCCGAAGTGGAGGGAGCGTAGTCGATGTTTGCTTGAAAGCAGGTCCCTCGACGGAGCCTGCCCTGAGCGAAGCCGAACGGGCTCGGGATGACAGCAGTTTTTCGCGGTGGTGAATGCTTACGTGACGTTCGCTGGGTTGTCTATCAGCTTGCTCACCCGCTCCATAAGCTCTACAGGGGTGAACGGCTTTGTTATGTAGTCGTCCGCGCCGGTGTTGTAGCCGCGGTCGACTTCGTGCTGCTGCGCGGCCGCGGTGAACATGGCTACCCTGATGTCGGATGTGTGCTTGTTGTTCTTCAGTATCCTGCATACCTCGAAACCGTCTATGCCGTGCATCCAGATGTCGAGAAGGACGACGTCAGGCTTTTCGTAGAACGCGTTCCTGAGCCCGTCGAAGCCGTCCCTCGATACGAGGACGGTATACTTCTTCTCGAGTATCAGCCTTGTGAACGTGATGATGTCTTCGTCGTCTTCTATGAGAAGGACCTTGTGTCTGGCCTGTGCGTTGGAGCGGAGGTGGGCCGGCTTGGCGCGCCCGAGCTTCTCCCTGCTGAAGGCCGGTATCTCGGTGCTTCCGGAAGGCTGCTTGATAGGGAAGAGCATGATGAACCTCGCGCCTGGACAACGCTCCGTGTCCTCGCCGTCGCTCTCCGCCCAGATGCGTCCCTTGTGGCCTTCCACGATACCCTTGACTATAGACAGGCCGAGCCCGGTGCCGCCGCCCATGAACTTTATCTTGCCGGTGGAGTGCGCGTCCACGTCTCCAGCCTCGTAGAACTTTTCGAATATCTTGTCCAGGTTCTCCTTGGAGATGCCTATCCCGGTGTCCTCCACCATCAGTTCGACGAGGGTGTCCGACGACAGTATTGAGTTGTCGTAAGGTATCGGGATGAGCCTGGTGCTGTGCTTGTCCAGTTTCACCTTGCGTCCGCTGATGGTTACCGTCCCGCCGTCCGGGGTGAACTTGACCGCGTTGCCTATCAGGTTGGTGAAGCACTGGTGAAGCCGCTCCGGGTCGGCCTCTATCTTGGGCAGCAGTTCCAGCGCCTCGGTCTTTATGGCTATCTGACGCTGGCCCAGCATCACAGTGACCTCGTCTATGGCGGAGTTGACGATTTCGCCGACAGAGCTCCACCGGAGCTTGATAGGCATCCTGCCGCCTGATATCTTCGCGACCATCAGGAGGTCCTCGATGATGTCCCTCAGCCTCGTGGCGCCCTTCATCGCGATCTCGAGCATCCTGCGCTGCTCCTCCTGGACGCCGCCCAGGTCCCCGGAGTAGAGCAGGTTCAGGCATCCCATGACCGAAACAAGCGGGGTACGGAGCTCGTGAGATGCGAGCGACAGGAAGTTGGTCTTTGTCTCGTCCAGCTTTCTAAGCTCCAGGTTGGCGCGCTCGACGGTCTCGAGGTTGTCCACGAGCTGGCTGTACAGGTAAGCGTTTTCGACCGCCATGGCGGTTGTGGACGCGAACGTGACAAGTATGTCCAGCTTGTCTTTGCGCATAGGCCGCATGGAACTCCGGTTATCTACAAGTATCGCGCCGACACAGCGGTCCTTGCCTACCATCGGCACGATTGCGAACTCTTTCAGGTTAAGCGCGTCCACCAGGTCGGCCGGCACGCGCGAGTCCAGCGAGGCCTGGGCGACATACTGCACGGACTTCCCGTTTACAGCGGCCGCGAATATGTTCTGGGTGTCGAGCGGGATGGACAGGAGCTCCCTGCGCCTTCCCTCGAACCCGTGGCTGACCTTTTCTTCTATCGTGGAGTTCTTCTCGTCGGCCAGCACGACCAGCGCCCTGTCGTACCCCTGCCCGTTTGTGGTGTCGCGCGCGACCGAGGTGAGTATGTCGTTCAGCTCTATGCTCTCCCGGAGCCTGTCCGTCGCCTGGTGCAGGAACGACAGCTCGCCGACCTTGTCCTTCAGGTTCTGGCTCTTGTGTTCGAGCTCCATTGCGGTGCCCTCGAGCCTGCGGTACGAGTCGGCAAGGTCCTTGTTGACCTTCTCAAGGTCGCGGTAGCCCTGCTGGATGCGCTCGTCGCGCTCCTGAAGCGAGACTGCCATGCTGTTGAACGATACGGCGAGCTTGACTATCTCGTCGTCGCCGGGCGGGATGTCGAGCCTTCGGCTCAGGTCGCCTGTCGCAATGAGCTCGGAGGTCTTGGACAGGTCCACTATGGGGTTGATGACCTTCCTGCTGATGAAAAGGGTGACAAGCGCGGAGGCAAGGATGAACGTAAAAAACGCAACCGCCGCGGACGACCACAGGAGCGGGTAAATCTGGTTCGTGACCGTGTCGTACTTGAGCCCGAGCCTTATAAGGCCAAGGAGCTTTCCGTCAGGGTCTTCAAGTGGGATGGGTATGTCGTAGTACTTGACGCCGTCGGACTCCCATAGCTGGATTTTGCCGCTTTGTATAGCTTCGGAGCCGCTGCCCGGCTCCTTGAGGAACCTGCCTGCCATAAGAGGGTCGTTATGGAACAGGACCCGGTTGTCGGCGCCGACTACCATGCAGTAGCCCAGGTCCTTGTTGTCGTCTATTACCGCGCGGCAGTATTCATTTACGCCTTCAAGGTATTCAAGGGGGAGGCCGAGGCTTAAGGAGCGGTCGAGCTGGCCGCGCAGGTGTTCGCCGATGAGCCTGGTCTTGTTCTCCAGCGCCCTCTTCTGGTGCGAGGCAAAACCCCATGTGAGAATAAGGGTGTTGACCGCAAGTATCAGAGAAAGAGAGACGATAACGACCAGTACCGACCGGGTCTTCAGACTGCTCTTCATGGGCTTGCACCGGGTTTCAGAAAAACTGCAATATGCATTATAATATAACCGTAAAACTAATTAAAATCAACAGATATTATGTGTTACCCGCTCACGAGCCGGCGATTGAGCTGTAGGGGCATGAGCGGTTCCTGCCGTTTTCTTTCGCCCAGTAGAGCGCCTTGTCCGCATTGCCTATCAGCTCTTTCTTGTCCTTGCAGTGGGAAGGGTGGCTCGCGATGCCTATGCTTACCGTGACCGGCACGGTCTTGCCCTCGAACACGAACCTGGTCTTCTCTATGTTGACCCGGAGGCGTTCGGCCATTTTGTGCGCGGAGGCCTCGTCCGTGTTCTCCATCAGGACGGCGAACTCCTCCCCGCCGTACCTCGCCGCTATGTCCACGTCCCTCGCGGTCTCCCTGATTATCGAGCCGACCTTCCTTAGGACCGCGTCTCCAATCGGGTGGCCGAACGTGTCGTTCACCTTCTTGAAGTGGTCGATGTCGAAAAGAAGAAGCGAAATGTTCTGCGGGTAGCGCAGCGCGCTCGCGACCCGCTCGTCCGCCTTATCCTGGAAGTGGCGGTGGTTGGTGAGCCCGGTAAGCCCGTCCGTCGTGGCCATCAGCCTTATCTGGTTGTGCAGCCGGGCGTTCGCGATGTTAACCGCCACCTGGCCCGCGATGATACCCAGCATGTCCTGCTGCTTGGCCGATATGCCGCCCGGCTCCTTGAGCGCGACCGTCAGGACCCCCAGCGCTTTGTCGTGGCTTATGAGCGGTATCCCAAGGAAGGACCTGTAGCCGGCCTGGAGCTCGTCCACCGGAAATACCGGCATCTTGTCCGTCCGCCTGTCGTAATCGTTGAACGAGAACTTGAGCCGGTTCGCGACTATCCAGCCCATGTAGGTATTGTCCGCCGGGAACCGTCCCTTGGGGGGGATATCGAAGGGGTATCCCTTGACGGTCTTGAACGCGAGCGAGCCTTCTATGTCCACGAGAGACAGCGTGTAGTAGTCGTATGCAACGACATCTCTGGTCAGCGCGGAAAGCCTGTCAAGTATCGTCGCAAGGTCAAGCGTGGAAGACATCTCCGTGGTGATCCTGAGCAGAGCGGCGAAATTGTTGGCGGTCTCGTCAACCTGCCTGTATGCCCGCGCGTTCCTCAGGAGGTTGAGCGCTATCACCCCGAACCGCTCCAGCGTGCCGCGGTCGACCTCCGTAAACGCGTCCTTCTCGGATGAGTCGAGCGCTATGATGCCTTCCAGCCTGTCCCCGTCCATCACGGGCGCGGCGATGAAAGACCTGACCTTTTTCTCGTTGGCGAGGTAACCCAGGCCGCGAGCCCCGTCGTTTACCAGAACCGGCTTCTTTTCCTTCAGCACCCAGCCTATCAGCCCCTGGCCTGTCGCTATAGCCGGGTCCTCGGAGAGCTTGGAGTCCCCAAGGTACGCCCTCAGCGACACCGTTCCGCCGCCCGAGTCCGGCATGAATATAAGCGCGTTTTCGGCCGGTATCGCGCTCCGTGCGGTCTCGAGGAGCTGGTCGAGCGCCTTCTTGAGTTCGCCTGCGGCGTCGATGTTCCTTGCGGTCCTCGCGGACTCGGATATGGATCTGACCGGGCCGGACTCAGCCCGTTCCGGGTCCATGCTGCCCGCGTCTTCCTGCAGGCGCCTGTACGCGCTCATTACACGTTCTTTTTTCTTGTACTCCAGGCGGAACAGCCTGCCCAGCACCAGCGGGATGCCCGCGAGGTACGCGCCGTAGATGCCCAGGTTTATGGACATCTCGGCGCCCCCGGCGCCCGGCGCGAAGTATACCCTGGACCACTCGAGCATGAAAATCAGCCCGGCGGCGGCAAAGTTGAACCACAGGGAATAGTAGACCGAGCACAGGGCGATGAGCAGGAAATTCATGGGGCGCACCCACTCGCCTCCGGGGCCGAGCAGGACGGAGAACATGTTCGCCGCGATTATTACAGGGATAATGAGGTGCAGGTCGGCGCTGGGGTACGAACGGCCGGAGCGGAGGTAACGCCAGGCGCCGGTTACAAGGAGCGCAAGTATGAATGCAATCCATGCGGGGAGGAATACGGAGTCCCATCCGAGACCCCAGAGCGGGCTGGTCATCGCGGCTATATAGACGCCGGCGATGAAGACAAGGGACAGGTTCCTCGACATGAAGTTGCCGCTTGTGATGGGACGTTCCAATACCGTAAACCTCTTGCGCGGAAGGACGGATGAGAGGAGATATTTTATCAGGACACCGGTTGCATTCCCTTGGGGCACGCCGGGATTAAGCCCCCGGAATCAGCCCTTGCCCCGCCTGGCCAGCTCTTCCTTGTAATGCTTCTGGAACATCACGTCGTACTCCGGGCTCCCCTCGACGATATTCCTGGAGTATGAGCGGATAACCTTCCTGACCGCATCCTCGATTTCGTCCGCGGCCTTCAGCCAGCGGGTCATGGCGAGCCTTATCTCCCGCCTGACCTTTGCGTCGTCGGGGCCGAAGGTGGCCGCGCCGGAGCGGACCAGACCGTCGAAGGCCATGTGCGACATGTGTCTTACCTTGTCCTCCGACAGGCGCATGCCACCACTCCGGATTACGGGTTATTAACGCGCGGACAACCGCGCTAAAGCACTATTCCGCGCTCGGTTACGAGCTTTTTCTTCACGAGGTCGAACATGGTCTTGTAGTCCATCCGGCCCTGCTCTATCTCTTTCTCGTAGGCCTTCAGTATTTCCCTTACCTCGTCGTTCAGCCTGTCCTCGGACATCAGGTCTTCAGTGAGCGCCTTTTCCACGACAGAAACGGCATCGCCCTCGGACACGTTAAGCCTTGCGAGCCCGTTCTCTGACAGGTGCTTCACTAACGCTTCGGACAGGGACCTTATCTGTAGTCTTGTCAGCCGCATATCCTGGTCATCCCGTATACATGTTGTTGGCGCCGGCAACGACCATTATACCCCAACACCGCCTTAAATCAAGCAATTAAGTTGACAGCCGGTGTGCCGTGTGCTAATTATCTTCGACGGAGGGATGCCATGGAAATAAAGGGACTCTTGATAACCGCAGTCGCGGCCGCCGCGCTGTACGGCTGCGGAGGACACGAGATAGAGCAGAGAGAAAACGCCCGTATCCCGTCGGGCGCCCGTTTCGCACAGGAGGCGGACACCGCCCGGTACGCGGACGGCGAACTTGCCATGGAGGCGACGTACCTTCCGCCCGGGAAGGCGGACCTTTATTTCTCGCGGTTCAAGGGGGGCGAATATGAAAACCCTTTCCCCCCCGGGTCGTTCATGGTGTTTTCGGTGGAGATAAAGAACACCGGAAAAGGTCCCGTCTCGTTCAACCCGCGCGCGACCCTGATCGCGCTTGAGGGCGCGGACCCCGTCTCGCCAAGGGATTTCGCGTCGATGTACTCCACTTTGTCGTTTGCGAAAGCGGGGGATATCGACAGGAGGATGGAGGCGTTCAGGGCCGCGTGCTTCGATACCGCTGTGACGGCAGTGCCGGGAGACGTGGTAAGAAGGCTGCTCGTGTTCCCCCGTCCGAAGGAGCACGGGAAGGGGGGCATTTTCATGTTCAACGGGTTGTACGTGGAGGGCGAGGGCCGGGCAGTCAAACTCCCCTATATCTTTCAGGAATGACGCTGCCGCGTTGCCCCTTTGCCGGCCTTGTATGTTTGCCTTGACTTGGGCGCCTTACCTTGCGAGCGGGTCGCCGGACAGGTAGATACGGAGGAACTCCAGGAACTCTTCGAGCGTGTGCGAAGAGAAACCCTTCTTCCTCTTTATCAGGCTGAAGTGCCTCGTAAACCGCGCGTCGGAAAAATGCGAGGCTACAAGCGTGCCGGACTGGATCTCTTTCCTCGCCGCCCAGGCGGATATGATGGATACGCCGAGCCCGTCCTCGACCGCGGTCTTTATCGCCTCGGTGCTGCCAAGGAAGAGCGAGACCGACAGCTCGGACGTGTCTATCTTGTTCTCCTTCAGGCATTTCTCTATCATCTGCCTGGTGCCGGAGCCTTCCTCGCGCATGACGAGCGGCTCCTTGGCTATCTCGGATACCGATATCTTCTTGCGCCTTGCCCAGTCGTGGTCGGGGCTCATGATGAGCACAAGCTCGTCCGGGATGAGCTTCTCGACCACGAGGTTGTGTTTCGCCACCTCGCCCTCGACCAGGCCCACGTCAACCTCGCCCGACATCAGTTTCTCGACGACGAGCTTCGTGTTCCCTACGATGAGGTTGGTCTTAATCCTGGGGTGGCCCTTCTTGAACGCGACTATTGCGGAGGGCAGCAGGTAGTTGCCGATAGTCGAGCTTGCGCCGACGGAGAGGTTGCCCTTCACCAGGCCCATCATCGCGTTGATGTCCTTCCGGGCTGCTGCGTAAAGGCCCAGTATCTCCTTGGCATAATTGTACAGCATCTCGCCCGAGGCCGTGAGCGTCACGCTCCCGCCCGAGCGGTCGAACAGCTTGGTCTCGTATATTTCTTCGAGCGCCTGGACCTGGAGGCTGACCGCCGGCTGGGTCAGGTGGATTATCTCCGAGGCCTTGGAGAAGCTCTTCGTCTCGGCGACGGTGCAGAAAACCTTGAGTTTGTGGTCGTCCATTTATTTTAGCCCCCCGCTGCGCAGGCAGTTAAATATAGAACATGTAGTCATGGCTCACCTTGCCGGTGTCCATAAGCTCCCTGGCCTCGTCGACAAGGTCCTGCATGGTGACGGACTTCAGGAACTCGTTTATGTTCCTGCCGAGCCGCTTCCACAGGAGGTGCGTGACACACCTGTCCGCGCGGTGGCATGAGCTGTTTTTCTTTTTGTGCTCCGTGCAGTTCACGGGGACTATCGGGCCCTCGACTATCCTTATTATCTCCTCGACGGTTATTTCGGCCGGCAGCTTGGCCAGTTTGAAACCGCCGCTCGGACCCCTTACGGAGCTTACGACGCCGCCCTTCCGGAGCTTGTTGAAGAGCTGCTCCAGGTAGTGGAGGGATATCTCCTCCCGCTCCGATATCCTGGATAGCGGCACGGGCTCACCCTTCGAGTAGAATGCAAGGTCGAACATTGCCCTGACGGCGTACCGTCCTTTGGTTGATAGCTGCATCGACATTCTCCTGACTTGCGTTTATGGGGCCTCTCACGCCCCGTACTGCGCCGCATACTCAAGCCGGGCACCGTCCCCGGCAGGCCGTATCAATGTATAATCAGGCCGGATGCTCGAACAGCCCGGTGCTAAGGTACCGTTCGCCGTTATCCGGTATGATGACCACCACGGTCTTTCCCCGGCCCATCATCTTCGCCACCTTCCGGGCCGCGAAGAGCGCAGCCCCGGAGGATATGCCGGCAAGTATGCCCTCCTTAAGGGCAAGCTCGCGCGTCGTAGCCGCCGCCTGCTCCGAGGTCACCTGTATTATCTCGTCATATATCTGCGTGTTCAAAACGCCCGGCACGAACCCCGCGCCGATGCCCTGTATCTTGTGCGGGCCGGGCTTGCCGCCGGAGAGTACCGGGGACTCGGCCGGCTCGACCGCGAATATCTTTACGTCCCTGTTCTTCGAGCGGAGCACCTCGCCCACGCCCGTGATGGTCCCGCCGGTGCCGACACCCGCCACGAAAGCGTCCACGCGCTGCCCGAGCGCCGAGAGTATCTCCCTCGCGGTGGTCTTCCTGTGTATCTCCGGGTTTGCGGGGTTGTTGAACTGCTGGGGCACGAAGCTCCCGGGCGACTTTGCCGCGATGTCCTCGGCCTTCGCCACCGCGCCCCTCATGCCGTCCGGGCCGGGCGTGAGGACAAGCTTTGCCCCGTATGCCGCCAGGAGGTTCCTGCGCTCGACGCTCATGGTCTCCGGCATGGTCAGGACGAGCTTGTATCCCTTGATTGCGGCGACGAACGCAAGGCCTATGCCTGTGTTCCCGCTGGTGGGCTCCACGATAATGCCTCCCGGCTCGATGCGGCCAGTGCGCTCCGCCTCGTCCACCATGGCGAGCGCGATGCGGTCCTTAACGCTGCCTCCGGGGTTCTCGCCCTCGAGCTTGCCGTATATGTCGGCGTCCTTATCCCCCGCCATGCGCCTTAAGTGCACAAGAGGTGTGCGGCCTATCAGTTCCGTAACGGATACGAACGGTTTGTCGATCACCTGTCACCCCCTGTATTTACGCCGGATACGTCCACAAGCTCGTTGTCCGGCGCCGACTGGACCCACTCGACAAGAGCGTCGAATTTAGCCTTTAACAAGGCGTCTATCTCCATAGCCCGCGCAAGGCCGCTTATCTCGCGTTCCGGCTCAAGCTCCGCACGCAGCTTCTTGTGGCCGGAGAACCTCTCCATCGCGCCTTCCGATGGGGTAACCGTGACGCTCTTTCTGCCGTCCCGTCTGGCAAGCACCAGGGACGGCGCGCCTGTCTCCGTGAACTCCAGGTTCCCGTTCCCGAGCGTGCAGCCCGTAACGTACTGTATCCCGTCCAGCGCGCAGTTCTTCGCGGTGTACATGCCCTTTATCCGGAACTGGTCCGCCTTCGTGACTCCGAGTGCGGACATCGCGGCGTTTCCAAGCCGCGCGCCCATCGTGGACATAGGGCACCTGTGGCCGTGGAACTCGTAAAGTCCTTTGAAATCCATGGTCATACGCTTGTAAGCTCTACCTTCCCCATAGCGCCTATCCTGCCGGCTTCGATGACCACCACGCCCGTTACACCCGGTATGTCCATTGCGAACGACAGTGCGCGCTCTATGTCGTCCGGGCCTTTCACCAGGTTTCCAACCGCGGTCGCCGCCGCGTCCGCAAGCGCGGTGGACGGGGACAGGACGCATGCCGCGTGCGCCAGCCCGAGCGACAGCGAGTGGCCTACCCTGCCGGATGATGTGCATACGCCTATCGGCGAGTCTTCCGGCCTTATCCTCACGCCTACCCTGCCGGACAGCGGCGAGTCTCCAGCATATATACCAGCGACACGCTCGGTCTTTGTGCTGATGAATATGTCGCCGCCGTTTTCGACAATAACTTCGGATGACTCTTTGAGGAGCGCCTCGCCGACAAGCTCCGAGAAAGTGCCCGCGACTGCTGCCATCGGCCCGACTCCGGCGGCCCTGGCCGCATCGGCCATCCTTCTCACTACCTCCGGCGCGCCCGTCACTGCATTCAATGGCACAATCGACGTGAGAAAATCCGGATGCATGCCGATGTATGTCTCAAGCCGGTGGCGGTGTTTTATTACGACGCTGGCCGCCAGTTCGGCCAGGTCCCTGTCCGCCAGGATGAACAGGTCGGTCTCCTTGACCACCACCGTGAAGGGGAAAAGCCCCCCGGCCTTGACGCTTCGCCTGTAGGTCCTGTCCTCGTACATATTTCCTGACATAAAGTAAATAATAATAAAATACCAATACTATACTCCGCCTGTCAAGTTCTTTCTTCATAATTCCAGTTACCATGGCATATTTTATCTTTTTGTTTTTATGAGGATAACAGGAAGGTTTAGCTGAATGCCATCTTTACATGCCGCGCCGGGCAGATTTTTTTCTTGACTTGGATGCGCGGGCATAATAGTCTTTATTCATAATGCAGTTTATTTTACAAAGGGGTGTGCGCCTATAATGAAGGACCTTGCAAGGATAGCGATCTCCATAGACAAGCGCCTGATGGAGAAGTTCGACAAGGTTATGGACGAGAAGGGGTACACTAACCGCTCCGAGGCCATAAGAGACCTCATCCGCGACTCGCTCGTCGAGCGCGAGTGGGAGGAGGGCAAGGAGGTGGTGGGCACCATCACGCTCGTCTACAACCACCACACCAGGGAACTGACCGATACGCTGAACGACCTCCAGCACCACTACTACGGCGCAATCATATCGAACCTCCACGTGCATTTGGACGAGCACAACTGCCTCGAGGTGATGGTAGTGCGCGGCCACAGTAACGACGTCCGTGCGCTGGCCGACAGGCTCATAGGCACAAGGGGCGTCGTGCACGGAAAGCTCACCATGGCCACCACCGGCAGGGAGCTGCACTGAACCGCGAGTACCGCGACGGCCTCACTCCTTCCCGTCATTCCCGCGAAAACGGGAATCCAGGTTTATAGTAACCCCCCTCAGTCCCCCCTTAACCCAAGGGGGGATGTTTGTTTCTACACCCTCTTAAGATAAGAGAGCGAAGCCGAACGGGGGTTAGGGGGAGTTATGAAAGATTTTCCAGATACCCGCGGGTGCGTATTAGAGGTCCGGGACTCTGAGCCGTTCAGGGCGAGATACTTTGTCCATTTTGCGCAGAGGGAACCCTGAACGCATTTGGCGAATGTGCCGGCCGATAATACGTCACCCGCTAAAAAAAGATGCGACTCTTTTTTAGAGGCATTCTCCTCGGGCCAAAACAGTCGCCACCCGTGTCCAGGGGACAAACCTCCCTGTGCACAAAGCGCCACGCGATGCGTGCCCTGGACGGCTCGGGGTTTTGGACCCTATAATTTCTACCTTCCAATTATCCTCCCCACCTGCGGGGGAGGATGCCCCGAAGGGGCAGGTGGGGGTTGCGGATAACGCCTCCGTGGTTCGGGAAAACCTACTTACTGTGATACTCTCCCTATTTTTCTCTTGACATCCCGGCTTTCCGGTATTATAAAACTGAGAATCGTATGCCTGTTATGCTTATCATATTAATATGGATATGTTTGTAGTGTGCTCAAAAGGAGGAAATTATGAGAAAGTTTGCGGCGGTTGTGGTTATGGCGGCGGTGTATCTGTTTGCGGCGGTACCTGCGATGGCGCATTTCGGGGTGATAATACCATCGGACGACATCGTGGACAAGGGCGAGCCCAGGGAACTCGGGCTTAAGCTCATGTTCATCCACCCGTTCGAGGGCCAGCACATGGAGATGGCAAAGCCCGCCGCGTTCGGCGTGCTGGCGCAGGGAACAAAGCAGGACCTCACGGATACGCTGAAGCCGGTCAAGGTTGGCGGGTCCACCACATGGGACGCATCGTACAAGATAACGAGGCCCGGCGACTTCGTGTTCTACGTCGAGCCCGCGCCTTACTGGGAGCCCGCCGAGGACACGTTCATCGTCCATTACGCCAAGGTCGTCGTGGATGCGTTAGGGCTTGAGGAGGGTTGGGACGCAGAGGTGGGGCTCAAGACGGAGATAGTCCCGCTGACACGTCCTTACGGCCTCTGGACCGGTAACGTTTTTACCGGGATAGTCAAGGTGGATGGCAAGCCTGTTCCCTATGCGGACGTGGAAGTCGAGTTCTTCAACCACGAGGACAAGATAACCCCCCCTGCCGGGGCGTTTGTCACGCAGGTCGTCAAGGCGGATAGTAACGGCGTGTTCACGTACGCGATGCCAAGGGCCGGATGGTGGGGTTTCGCCGCGCTTTCCACCGCCGAAAACAAGATGAAGGGCGCGGACGGAAACGAGTACCCTGTAGAGATAGGCGCGGTCTTCTGTGTACGGACGCACGACATGCGCTAAAAAAATGCTTGACTTGGCCTGGCCGTTATGATATTGATAACCGGATTCAATTTCATATGCGGGCCGCGCAGGCCCGAAGGCGCCGAGTGGGCGGCATGGTTAAGGAGGATGTAAAGTGAATGCGTATGGTGTTGCACTGGCGGTGTTTGCGATGGTTGTTGTGTCATGTACACCCGCGCTTGCCCTTGAGCGGGAAGCGGTAATGGAGCAGGGCGGGGCGGAGCCGCATCCGGAGGACACCTCCGGCGGGGAAGTCACGATGAAATGCCCCAACTGCGGGGAGAGGATAGTTGTCGGCCGGCACGGCCAGACAGGACAGACGACGGTCTGCCCGTTTTGCGGCGCGGAAATATGTCCCGGAGGAGTGGAGAAGGCGTTCTGCACCGGCGCGGACGCGGGGTTCTTCAGCAAATACGTATCGCGCGGTGTGGTTACCACGGACGGCCCGGTATTCCAGCCGGGCGTCTGGGTCTCATACAGGGACGTTACCATAAGCGTATGGGGCAACATGGACCTTACGGACACAAACGGGAACGGGGGCAGGTTCAACGAGCTGGACTTCACGCTGGACTACTCCCGTGAGTGGGGGAAGCTCGATTTCTCGGCGGGCGGTGTCTACTACGACTTCCCGAACACGACTGCTGCCGGCACCGCGGAGCTTTACGCGGGGGTTGGCTACGACACGCTGCTGCACCCGGTCATAGCGGTCTACTACGATTTTCTGGAGGCGGACGGGTTTTACCTAAGCGCGGGCATCGGCCACGGTTTCGACATCCCGCTCCCGGCGGACACGGTCAAGGCCGCACTCGAACTATCGGCGCAGGCCGGTTGGGGGTCGAAAAACTTCAACGAGTTCAACTTCGGCTCAAGCCACGGAGCGTTTACGGACATGGTGTTTTCTGCCGCGCTGCCGGTATCCGCGGGCGACAACCTGGTGCTCAAGCCGGTGGTCAGCTACTCGTCCGTACTCGACGGGACGATCAGGACGAAGAACGGTCAGGACGACAACCTGGTCTGGGGTATTGTCGCATCGGGCAGTTTCTGAACAAGCACGGCGGTGACGCGCTGGCCCGGAACATTACGCTTGACAGTCTCCGGGCGATTGAGTATAGTTTCAAACATAGTTCCGGCGCCCTTAACTGGGCTTAATAGGGAATCCCGTGCGAAGCCCCCACCCCTGCCCCTCCCCCGCGACGTGGGGAGGGAATAAGGTAGGGGACATCAAATCGGGAGCGGACCCGCCGCTGTGACCGGTGACGAAACCCAAGTTTGGACCACTGCCCTGCACATGCTCCGGGTGGGAAGGTTTGGGGAGTAGGTAGACCCGGAAGCCAGAAGACCTGCCAGGGACAATATACCCGCAAATGCTCCGACGGAAAAGGGGGCGGGTGTGTTTATGGGTGGATTGTAAATACGGACAATCCCCCGGCCACTTAAAAAGGCCGGGGGATTTTTTTGTGGCAAAAGGGGCATTATGATGAGACTTACAGGCAGGATACAGGTATTGTTCGCCGCGGTTATGCTTTTGACTGCGTTAAACCCCGGGGCCGCGCACGCGATGCACATAAGCGAGGGCATACTGCCGCTCGGCTGGGCGGCCTTCTGGTTTGCCGTGTCCGCCCCGTTCGTAATGGCTTCGCTCGCGAAGCTGAAGAAGGAATCGTTCAGCGACCACGGGATTAAGCCGCTCCTAGGCATGGCCGGAGCTGCTGTGTTCATCATTTCGTGCATGCCTGTGCCGGTCCCGACCGCGGGCACATGCTCGCACCCGGCGGGCACCGCGATGGCCGCGATACTTGTCGGCCCGCTCTACAGCATACTCGCCGCGACTGTCGCGCTCCTTCTGCAGGCGCTCTTCCTCGCGCACGGCGGGCTCACCACGCTCGGGGCAAACGTGTTCTCGATGGGGGTCGTAGGGTCGCTTGCCGGCTGGGGCGTGTACACGGGGCTTAGGAAGATGAACGCCCCTATGTTCGCCGCCGCGTTCATGGCCGGTGTCGCGGGTGACTGGGCAACGTACGCCGTCACGTCGTTCTCGCTTGCGTCCGCATTGCACGGGCCGGGCGGGTTCATGGGTCTTTTCACCACCATACTCGTCGCGTTCATCCCGACCCAGCTACCGCTCGGACTGCTGGAAGGGTTCATGACCGCGGGCGCTGTCGTGTTCCTGTACAACAGGAGGCCGGAGCTTGCCGCCGGGTTTGCCATGCCGAAGCTCCAAAGGGAAGACGCGGACGAGGTGCGCGCATGAAAAATTCTATGGCCTTAATCATAGCTGCGGCACTGTTATTGCTGGCAACGGCATCCATCGCATATTCCGAGGAAGAGGCATGGAAGGGCGTGGACGAGACGGTCGTGGAGAAGTACGCGGACGAGCATGGCCGAAGCGCGGCCGGGAGCCTTGTCAACGTGGAGGGCGACGCGCTCCTGTTCGCGTTCCTCATGGCGGGCGTTGCCGGGGGTTTCGTGCTGGGATATTTCTACCGGGACGTCGTGAAGCGTAAGCCGGAAGAAAAAGAAATTAAGAACGGTGCGCGAAAGGGTGTCCATGCGGGTTGAGGTATTTTCAGAGGATTTCTCACGGGCGGGCTCCTGGGTACGGGGGATGGACGCGCGGGCGAAGCTCGCGTTCGCGGCATGCTGTCTCTTTCTCTCGGTAGGCTCCTCTTCCGTTGCAGTCCCTGTTTTCGCCGGTATCGTCTCATTGGCGCTCCTGTCGTTTTCCGGCACGAAGGCAATGCCTGTGCTCCTCCGCGCGGGGGAGCCGCTCGTGTTCGCAGTGTTTGTCGGGGCAATCCAGACGTTCCTCGTAAAGGGCGAGCCGCTTGCCAGTTTCGATGTTCTGGGCTTCACGCTGACCGCGAGCCGCGAGGGTATGGCGAGGGGGCTTCTCATAGTCGCCCGCGTCTTCGGCGCGGTGATGGTGGTCCTGTTCCTCACGATGACGACGCCCGTGGACAGGCTCCTTTCCGCCGCCGCGTGGATGAGGTTACCCTCGGGTCTTGTCGAGGTCACGATGTTCGCGTACCGTTACGTGTTCGTACTGCTCGAAGACGCGGTGACTATTTACCACGCGCAGCGCGGCAGGCTCGGGTACGCGGGGCTGAGGCGTGGGCTTGCCTCTGCCGGAACTCTCGCGGGCTCGGTGTTCCTGAGGGCGTTCTCGCAGGCGGAGGCCACGGGCGCGGCGATGTCCCAGAGGGGTTATACCGGGAGCTACGTCCCGGAATGCAGGGAGCGGCTTAGGGGCGCGGACGCGGCGATACTTGGCGGACTCCTGGCGCTTGTGTCAACGGTGTTTATATGGACGTATTAGCCGCGGACGGGCTGGGCTACTCGTACCCGGACGGCACGCATGCCCTTAAGGACGTCGGGTTCAGGGCGGGCAAGGGCGAGTTCATCGGGCTTCTCGCATCCAACGGCTCCGGCAAGACTACGCTCCTCAAGGTCCTGTGCGGGATGCTGAAGCCCGAAAGCGGCGCCGTAACGCTGTTCGGCCGCCCGCTTTCGTCGTACAAGAAAAAGGAGCTCTTCCGCAGGGTTGGCATGGTGTTCCAGAACCCGGCGGACCAGCTTTTCGCCGCGACGCTTGCCGAGGACGTAGCGTTCGGGCCGGCCAACATGGGGCTCGGCCCGGACGAAGTGGACGCCCGCGTTGAGGCCGCGATAAACGCGGTCGGTCTGGAGGGGCTCGGAGGCAGGCCGATAAGGAGCATGAGCTTCGGCCAGCAGAAACGGGCATGCATCGCGGGGCTCCTCGCGATGGGTCAGGAACTCCTCCTGCTGGACGAGCCGACCGCCGGGCTCGACCCGATGGGCGAGTACAGGATAATGGAGCTTCTGATGAAGCTGAACCGCGAGCAGGGTATCACTATGGTGATGTCCACTCACAACGTGGACATGGTCCCGCTCTTCATCGACCGGCTGTACATCCTGAGCAAGGGCAAAGTGGCAAGGGAGGGCACGCCGTCCGAGGTCTTCCGGGCGTCGTCCCAGATGGAGGGCGTGAAGCTCAGGCTCCCGAGGATAGCCGAGCTTATCGAGAAGCTCAAGGAGGACGAGGCGGTCGACTTCGACCGCCTGCCGCTCACGATAGGCGAGGCCCGCCGCGCGCTCGTCAAGCGCATGTCCGGCATCTGACCCACTCCAAACACATTATTGACTTTCCCACCGGTATAATCTATCTTAGCCTATCATAACGCAATACATCGAACCTTGAGGCATCCATGACAATAAGACCGCTCGATATGCTTGGCCCCGAAGAGGTAATCGCGCTCATGGACAAGGCGGACGCGCGCGCGCTCGCCGTGGTCAAGGCCGCGCGCCTCGAAATCGC
>Ga0214472_10002316_pt1 | contig 20653 bp, 19 predicted proteins | sample RVTome_6_FD_207662 | JGI IMG/M metagenome (GOLD analysis project Ga0214472, IMG submission 207662) | Soil microbial communities from uranium-contaminated site in the Upper Colorado River Basin, Wyoming, United States - RVT140D175 | ecosystem: Environmental > Terrestrial > Soil > Contaminated >...
ACGTCGGGTTGCAGGGTTTGTTCCAGCTGTTGCTGGCGCTGCAACTGCTGCTGCAGTTCCCGGTCGCCGGGCTCGACTGCGGCGGTTGCGTGAGTGGAGGAGAGGGTCGCCAGTGCCGTCAAGACGGCCAGGCGTACGGTGAACCCCGAAAGTCCGAATCCGTTGGACCTGATATCCATTGTTGAACTGCATCCCTGTTCGCTATTTGAACTGTTTTCCGGCGGCTCGGCCGCATATCGAAAAAACGACGCAATTCTGCTGCGAATTTGCATCTGGATCAATAGGGATTCGAAAAAGAAGGATTTTCTTATAAGTTCGGGGAGAATGTTCCGATATTGTTTGAACCTGTCGAACAGCGATGGGGAAGTTCGGATCTACACCCTCAACACCGCCCGCGTCCCCCCACCCGGTCGTGACTCAAGCACCACCGTCCCCTGGTGCAGCGCCATGATCTCCTTGACGAAGCTCAGCCCCAGCCCGCTGCCCTTGCTGCCGTCGGGTTTGGGTAGTGAGTAGAAGCGATCGACGACTCTGTCGATGGCGTAGTCCGGGATCCCTGCGCCGCGGTCGCTGACCGAGAGTTCGCAGCCGTCAGCGTTTTGCTGCACGGCGACGGTGACGGTTTCGCCGGCCGGGGAGTGTTCGATGGCGTTCTTGACCAGGTTGGTCAGCGCCTGCTTGAGCAGGAAGGGATCGCCGTCCAGGGTGAGGCCGGGTCTGTCCAGCGCGGTCTCGAGAGCGACGCTCCGGCGGCGGGCGAAGTCGGTCGCATCGGCGATTACGTCGTTGACCAGCGCATCGAGATCGACGGTTTCTCGGTTCTCCAGCGCGGGGCGGTACTCCAGCGCGGCGAGATCGAGCAGGCGCTCGATCAGGTCCTGTATCCGTTCGGTCTGGTCGACGATATTGCGCAGGAACTTCTGTTGATGCTCGGGTGCGATCGGCTCCTGCAGCAGCTCCGCCGCGCCGCGGATACCGGCGATCGGTGCCTTGATCTCGTGGGTCAGGCTCTGCACGTAGTCGGCGACGTAGGATTTTCCGTCCAGCGCTTCGCGCATCGATTCCAGCGCGTCGCCGACGTCGCCGACCTCGTTGCGCCCCAGCCGGGGCAGGGCGCTGCGCTCGCCGCGACCGACGGCGGTGGCGTACTGCTGCAGGTTGAGCAGCGGACGGGTCAGCCAGAGGTTGAGCAGCAGCCCGACCAGGGTTACCGCCAGGGCGATGGCGCAGGCGGTCAGCAGCAGGTCGCTGCGGATATCGACGATAAAGCGGTTGGCGTTCAGTGTCGGCTTGCCCACCGAGAGCACGCCGACCACATCGCCCTGGTAGAGCACGGGGCGGGCGATATACAGCGTGCTGCCCTCGGGGAAGATCGGGTCGCCCGAGGTGGCGCGGGCACCGTACCGGCCCTCGAGCGTCAGCCGGACATCGCGCCAGCGCGAATAGTCGGCACCGAGATCACGCTGCCCGTCGGAGTCGAAGATCACGCGGCCGGCGGCGTCGGTCAGGTAGATGCGCAGATCGACGCGGGTCTTGTCGAGGCTGTAGATCCGGGCGTTCAGGTCGCGCTGCGGCAGGGTGCGGAACAGGGTCTCGAGCTGGGTGGTATCCAGCGTCAGTTGGCCCTGGTCGTCGACGCGCACGCTCTGCTCGCTGACCTGGGTCGCCATCAGTTCGGCCAGATCGACCAGGGCCTCCTCCTGCGCCTTCAGATACTGCGGGCGTATCTCGTCGGCGATCCAGTACACCAGGCCGAATATGCCGAGGGAGACGAAGAGCACGAAGGCGAGCAGAACACGGGTGCGTATTTTCATGGCTCAAAACTATGGTTCGTAGCTATAGCCCAACCCGCGATGGGTCTTGATCGGGTCCAGATCGGCCTGCGCCTGCCTGAGTTTCTGGCGCAGGGTCTTGATATGGGTGTCCACCGTGCGGTCGAAGCTGCTGCCGGGGTCCTCCCACACCAGTTCCATCAGTTGGTCGCGGGAGTAGATGCGGCTCGGGTGACTGAGCAACAGGCTCAGCAGCCGGTATTCGTAGCGGCTCAGCTCGAGCACGCGACCGTCGAGCGAGATGCGCTGCGCCTCGGTGTCGTCGCTGAGCCCCCGGGGTGCCGGCTCGGCCACGCCGTTCTGCCGCCGCAGCCGGGCACGCACCCGTGCCGTCAACACGCGCGGGCTGAACGGCTTGGTGACGTAGTCGTCGGCACCCAGTTCCAGCCCCAGCACCTGGTCGATCTCGCTGTGGCGCGAGGTCAGGAAGATGATCGGCAGCTCCAGGTCGCGGCGTATCTCGCGACACAGATCGAAGCCGCTCATATCCGGCAGACCGATGTCGAGCAGGACGAGAGCGGGCCGCGCCGAACGGATCCGTTCCAGCGCCTCGCCGCCGGTGGCGACCCAGTGGCCGGCGATCCCCTCGGTTTCCAGTGCGTATATCAGGGTATCCGCGATCGCCGGTTCGTCCTCCACGATCAGGACATACATGCGCTGCTCCTTGGCAAAAAGATCGACGACTTCACATTCACTTCATACTGACTTTGATTTCGCGGCGGAAACTTGCCTCATCGCATAACGACAAGGAGGCTCCGATGCCAACGCTAACACACTTTATTTCCGTTGCCCGCATGCTGGTCGGCGCTCTGCTGCTGATCGCGCTCGAAGTGCCCGCCGCGCAGGTGCTCGGTGGCGACGAGATCGGCAGCGGTTCGCTGCTGTCGCGCAACGCCCAAGGCGAGATCGAGGCGCTGCCGCTGCTCAGCACCGATGTCGAGATCGAGATCACCGGCCCGATCGCACGCACGGTGGTAACCCAGCATTTCCATAATCCCGGCGGCCAGTGGATCGAGGCGCTCTACCTCTTCCCGCTGCCGCAGGATGCCGCCGTGGACCGGATGCGGATGCAGGTGGGCGAGCGGATCATTGAAGGGCAGATCCAGGAGCGCGCGCAGGCGAAGGCGACCTACGAACAGGCGAAGCGCGAGGGCAGGCGGGCGGCCTTGGTCGAGCAGGACAGGCCCAACCTGTTCAGCACCGCGGTGGCGAACATCCCGCCCCAGGGCGAGGTGTCGGTGCGGATCGAGTATCAGCAGTCGCTGGCCTGGCGCGACGGCGAGTTCAGCCTGCGCTTCCCGCTGGCGATCACGCCGCGCTACCGCGCCGGGCTGCCGGAGCCGGAGTTCCTGATCGAGGCCGACTCGACGCTGGGCGACGGCTGGAGCATCCTGCCCGGCGAGCGGCCCAACCGGATCCCGCTCGGCGACGCACAACCGGTCGAGCGGCAGGTGCGGATCCGTGCCAGGCTGGACGCCGGCTTCGAACTCGCCGAAGTGAAGAGCCACTACCACGAGATCACCCGGAGTGCCGGCGAGGGGCAGGCGGTCGAGATCCGGCTCAAGGAGGCGAGCGTACCGGCCGACCGCGACTTCGTGCTGACCTGGAAACCGGTGCCGTCGCAACTGCCGGGCGCGGCGCTGTTCAGCGAAGCGAGCGAGAAGGGGCGCTTCGGCCTGCTGATGCTCACGCCGCCGACGCTGGAGGGGTGGCAGGCCCCGGCGCGGGAGGTGATCTTCGTGATCGATACCTCCGGCTCCATGGCCGGGCAATCGATCCGCGCCGCACGCGAGGCGCTGCTGGCCGGCATCGACGGGCTGAACGCCGAGGATCGCTTCAACATCATCGAGTTCAACAACGACGCCGCGCAACTGTACAACGGTGCCAAGCCGGCCGACCGCAGCCATCTCGCCGAGGCGCGGCGCTATATTCAGCGCCTGCAGGCCGACGGCGGCACCAACATGGCCCCGGCACTCGATCTGGCGCTGGCCGCCGATGGCGAGGGGCAGCGCCTGCGTCAGGTGGTCTTCATCACCGACGGCGCTGTCTCCGAGGAAGCGGCGCTGTTCGCCCATATCCACCGGCAACTGGGCGACAGCCGCCTGTTCACCGTCGGCATCGGCAGCGCGCCGAACAGCCACTTCATGGCGGAGGCCGCCGTGGCCGGACGCGGCACCTTCACCTATATCGCCACCCCCGACGAGGCGGAAGCGTCGATGAAGACGCTGTTCGCCAAGTTGGCACAACCGGCGTTGACCCATATTGAGGTAGAGAGCGAGGTAGAGAGCGAGGTCGAAGGCGACGGCATCACCGAACCGGCACCGGCGGTGGTGCCCGACCTCTATGCCGGTGAACCGCTGGTGCTGGCGATGAAACTCGGCAGCGGCGCCAATCAGCTGCGGCTGAAGGGGCGCATCGGCGATACCCAATGGCAGCAGACGCTGCAGATCGAATCGCAGGACAGCCGGCGCGGTATCGGCATCGACTGGGCGCGCAAGACGATCGCCCAGTGGCAGCGTGCGCGCAGCCGTGGCGTCACGGAGGAGGAGATCCGGCAGCGGATCCTGCCGTTGGCACTGGAGTTCCATCTGGTGAGCCCCTACACCAGCCTGGTCGCCGTCGACGTCACCCCGGTACGCCCGCAGACGGAGGATCTCGCGCAGAAGGCACTGCCGGGACAGATGCCGCATGGGCTGGAGGTCAAGAAACTGGTACCCCTGGCGCAGGGCGCCACCGGCTACCTGTCGACGCTGCTGATCGGCCTGCTCCTGCTGGCATCGGCGCTGATCCTGACCCTGCGGACACGAGGGGATCGGACGGATGGGGCCTGCCCGTCATGAGATCGCGCAAGGTCAGAATCGCCGTCGTCGCCCTGCTTGCGATCATCGGCCTCGGCCTGGTGGGCCAGTCGCTCTGGATACCGCTCAAGGCCGAACTGGCGCAGTGGCTGCTGCAACGCGCCTGGGCGCAGACCCAAGTGTCGGGGCAGCGCGTAAAACCCTGGCCCTGGGCCGATCACTACCCGGTGGCCCGGCTGCTCTGGAACGAACAGGGGATCGATCAGATCGTGCTGGCGGGGGACTCCGGCAACGTGCTGGCGTTCGCCCCCGGAGAAAACCTCACCGCCCGCGGCATCGAACACGCCGCCCGCATCATCAGCGGCCATCGCGATACCCATTTCCGCTTCCTGCAGCGGGTGGAGAGGGGGGAGCTGTTCACGCTGGAGGGAGAGCAGGATCGCCGGCGGTACCGGGTGAGCGATATCCGTGTCGTCGACGCCGACCGGGTGAGCATCGACCCCAGCGACGCGCCCGACACCCTGCTGCTGGTCACCTGCTACCCCTTCGACGCCCTGACCGCCGGCGGTTCGCTGCGCTATGTGGTGTCGGCGGTGCGGGTCGAGACCGACAACGTGGCACAAGCCGGGCGGAGCTCCCCCTTTTCCGGGACCGTCGGAGGCATGGATGCCGACGCCGAGCGTACAGGGACGTAATCACAGCGTGTCCCGGAAAAGGGGGAGCTTCGACAGGCGATTCAGGCGGGTTGCGTACGGGTACCTCGGTCGATGCGATGATATGCTATAGGGGCAATCCGATGAGGGGGTAGAACGACGGATGAACAGAGCCGATATCATGGCCGGTTGGCTGCCGGAAAGCGCCACACCCGGCGCCAGTGCCGAGCATTTCGCGCCGAGCAACATCGCCCTGTGCAAATACTGGGGCAAGCGCGATTCCGAACTCAACCTGCCGGTCAACGCCTCGCTGTCGGTGTCGCTGGACCAACTGGGCAGCCGTACCCGGGTCGAACCGATCGAGGCCGACAGCGACGACGTCTGGCTCAACGGCGTGCGTCAGGCGGCGGACAGCCGCTTCGCCCGCCGCGTCAGCGCCTTTATCGACCTGTTTCGCAGCCGCCACCCCGAACTCGCGTTCCGCGTCGACACCGGCAACAACATCCCCACCGCCGCCGGTCTGGCCTCCTCGGCGTCCGGCTTCGCCGCGCTGACCAAGGCGATGAACGACGCCTTCGGCCTGGGACTGTCGTCCACCGAACAGTCGGTGGTGGCGCGGCTGGGCAGCGGCAGCGCCTGCCGCTCCCTGTTCGACGGCTTCGTCGAGTGGCGGATGGGCGTGCGTGCGGACGGCCTCGACAGCCACGGCGTCGCGCTGGAGCAGCGCTGGCCGGGCCTCTGTATCGGCCTGCTCAAGGTGGACGAGAGCGAGAAGAGCGTCGACTCCCGCGCCGGCATGCAGCGCACCAAGGAGACCGCCCACCTCTACCAGAGCTGGCCGCTGCAGGCCGCGGCCGACATGAGCAAGCTGCAGCAGGCGATCGAGACCCGCGATTTCGCCCTGCTCGGCAGCGTGGCGGAGCAGAACGCGCTGTCGATGCACGCCACCATGATCGCCTCCTGGCCGCCGCTGCTGTACTGGCAGCCCGACAGTGTCGCCGCGATGCAGAAGGTGTGGCGGCTGCGTGCGGAAGGGCTGGCGCTCTACTTCACCATGGACGCCGGTCCCAACCTCAAGCTGCTGTTCGAGAGTGCCTCGCGTACTGCACTGGAAACGCACTTTCCGGGGCTGGAGATCGTGCAGCCGTTCGGTGTCTGAGCGACAGTGACCACCGGCTTTGTTCTGACCCGGCAGCAGCGCGATCTGGCCGATGGCATCGAGTTCTCCTTCTGGCTGTCGACGGTCGCGGGCGCGCACCGCATCGATATCCAGGGCGAAGAGGCGGTCTGCTTCGTGCTCGCCGCCGGACGCGAGACGATCCGTGAACGGCTGGCCGACCTGCAGGGCTGGCGCCTGCGCGAACTCGACCTGTGCGACCTGCAGAATCGCCCGGTGGCCGGCCTCTACTGCCGTACCCTGGCGCTCTACCGCGAGGCGACCTCCCGTCTTCAGCAGGCGGGGATCGCGCTGATGGAGGAGGATATCCGCCCGGTCGATCGCTACCTGATGGAGCGCTTTATCCACGCCGCCGCGCAAGGCCATGAGCGTGAAGGCAAGCGGCTGCTCAAGTCCGCCGACTACGATCCCGCGTTCCGTATCCTGTCGATCGATATCGAGACCACCATGCGCGCCGACCGCATTCTGTCGGTGGCACTGCAGGGCTCCGGGTTGGAGTTGGTACTGGTCAATGGCGAAGCGCCGGACGAGCCCTGGATCCAGAGCTGTCGCAACGAGCGCGAACTGCTCGAGCGGATGATCGCCGGGATCAACGCCTACGACCCCGATATCCTGATCGGCTGGAACGTCATCGGCTTCGACCTGCGCGTACTCGAAGCGCGGGCCAAGGCGCTGGGGCTCAAACTGTCGATCGGGCGCGAGCCGCAACCGATCCTGGTCGACCGGGCGCAGAACGGGCGCTGGTTCGCACGGATTCCGGGCCGCGTGGTACTCGACGGCATCGACACCCTGAAGGGGGCGACCTGGCGCTTCGAACGCTACGGTCTGGATTATGTCGCCCACGAACTGCTCGGGCGCGGCAAGGCGATCGACAAGGTCGACGACCGCGGCGCCGAGATCCAGCGCCTCTACGCCGAAGACCGGCTGGCGCTGGCATGCTATAACCTCGAGGACTGCCGCCTGGTCAGCGAGATCTTCGCCAAGGCGGGGCTGATCGAGTACCTAATCGAGCGTGCCCGCCTCACCGGGCTGCCGCTGGACAAGGTGGGCGGCTCGCAGCAGGCGTTCGACAACCTCTACCTGCCGGCGCTGCACCGCAAGGGACACGTCGCGCCGCAGTACGCCTCCGGCCGCTCCGATCTGTCGATCCCGGGCGGCTTCGTCATGGACTCGGTACCGGGACTCTACCGCCATATCCTGGTGCTCGACTTCAAGAGCCTGTACCCGAGCATCATCCGCACCTTCAAGATCGATCCGCTTGGGTTGAGTAAAGGGTTAAGCAAAGGGTTGAGCAAGGGGCTGAGTGAGGACGGCGAGGAGGGAAGCGACCCCGACGACCTGGTACCCGGCTTCCACGGCGCCATCTTCTCCCGCTCGCAGACGCTGCTGCCGCAGATCATCGAGCACCTCTGGCACGCCCGCGACCGCGCCAAGGCGGAGGGCAACGCCGCGCTGTCGCAGGCGATCAAGATCCAGATGAACGCCTGCTACGGCGTGCTCGGCTCAAAGGTGTGCCGCTTCTTCGACCAGCGCCTGTCCGGTTCGATCACCCTGCGCGGCCACCAGATCCTGAACCAGACCGCCGAGCGGATCGAACAGCACCACGGCCACCGGGTGATCTACGGCGATACCGATTCCGTCTTCGTCTGGCTCGGCGACGACTGGAACGACCAGGACACGGCCGCCTACGGCGAGCGACTGGCGCAGGAGCTGAACAACTGGTGGCGCGAGCAACTGCGCGAGCGCTTCGACCTCGACAGCGCCCTGGAGCTGCAGTTCGAGGCACACTACAGCCGCTTCCTGATGCCGCGCATGCGCCACAGCGAGAAGGGCAGCAAGAAACGCTACGCGGGGCTGAAGCGGACGGGGGAGGGGAGCGAGGAACTGATATTCCGCGGCCTGGAGTCGGTACGCACCGACTGGACCGCACTGGCACGGGAGTTCCAGCGCGAGCTGTACGCGCGGATCTTTCACGACCGCCCCTATCATCCGCTGATCCGGGAAACGCTCGAACGGCTGCGCAGCGGACAGAGCGACAACCTGCTGATCTACCGCCGCCGCCTGCGCCAACCGCTGGCGGCCTATACCCACAATCAGCCGCCGCACGTAAAGGCAGCCCGGTTGCTGGAAACCGAGCGCAAGGCACAGGGGCTGCCGCCGGCCTACAGCCTGGGCGACAGTGTGCAGTACCTGATCACCGTCAACGGCCCCGAGCCGCTGGAGCTGCTGCGCTCGCCGATCGACCATCAGCACTACATCGACAAGCAACTACTGCCGGTGGCCGACTCCATCCTGCCGTTTCTCGGCGAACGGTTCACCGAGTTGGTGGAACCACAGATCGGGTTGTTTTGAGGGAGGAGTCGAAATTACCAGATCGATCTGACATGCTTGTATGCGCTAGGCAACCGGTTCCGGCGGTGCCTTGAATTCGACAACGCTGCCCCTGAGCTTTTCCAGAGGAGAGCGCTGATCCGAACGATAGCGGCGAACCTCCACGGTAGGCTGCCCCCGATCAGTGATCACGACTGCGTCCCCCGAGGTCTCGACCTGACGGAAATACTCAAGCGCCTTGGCCTTGAACTGGGATTTTGTAACCTGCAACTCGTTCACCGTCGATCACCCTGGTCATCCGCTATGGTCATCACTCTAGGTGAATGATATGACTATGACAAGTGGTCATTTTGATTCGCCATCGGCCTACAGAGTAAACTACCTGATCACTGTCAGTGGCCCCGAACCGCTGGAGCTGCTGCGCTCGCCGATTGACCACCAGCACTACATCGACAAGCAGCTACTGCCGGTGGCCGATTCCATCCTGCCGTTTCTCGGCGAGCGGTTCACCGAGTTGGTGGAACCGCAGATCGGGTTGTTTTGAGGTCAACTCGTGTTTTTAACTCCAAGGCAAAACTCTCATGATCTTCGTATCTGCCTGAGGAATTACCTAGGGTTATAAGGTTTCAAACCAGCCAGTAAGCTTGCCGGGTGTTGGATTTCCACCTCCAGAGCCCCCCAATACACCCAAGGCTTCATCATAGTGAAAGCCACCGGCACCACTGATGTTCAGGTACTTGGTATGTACCGAACCCGATACGTCGCCGGAAGCTGCTATGTTGGTAGCAGCGTAAGGCGCGTAGATCACTGCGTCGGTATCGTTGGCCCCGCTTATTTCAACCCCGGTATCGTTCTGGTCGCTGCTCTGGTAGGCACTGATGATTTTTACGGCCGGCGTAGGATTGCCATCGGCATCTGTTCTGATGAAGTTGCTGGAGGTCATATTCGTACCGGCTGAGAGGGTTGTTTTTCCGGTAACGTAAAGTGTCAGTGATGCACCGTCCTGAATGTTGAGTTGCGTGTTGTCGCCGAGGTTGAAATTACCGTCCACGACAAGAGTGACATCACCGTTAATATTGATGGCTGCCAAGTCGCCGCTGGTTGTGAGATTGCTGTCGACATGGATTTGTGTTGCGGTATCGGCTGCTCCTAGCTCAAGTGCGTTGCCAGTAGTGCCCGGTCCGGAAAGAGAGTAGCCGTTTCCTTTATTTCCGCTAATACCGTAATCCGGGCCATTGGGTGGATTGTCATCGGTGTCGGGTATTACATCCGCCATGGAAGATGCGCCGCTCATCGCATTGGTGAACATCTCACCCAGATTACCATTGGCGTCTCGCGCTCCCTGATCATCGCACACCTTGCTGGGATCGTAGACGCTGGGAATGTTGGGTGCTGTCGGACCGGCATTACTTTGATAGTTGGAGGTCAGTGCCTGCTTCTCGGCGTCCCATTGCCACCAATCGGGCCAGCTAACCGTTCCTCCGGCAGTGGCCGATGATGGCGGAGTGCCGGTCGCGCCGATGGTGATATTGCCGACCGCACTGACGGCGCTGGTATTGGAGGAACTGTCCAAGGCGATGTTACCTCCCGCTGCCAGTTCTCCATTGATCGTTCCGGACACCGATACATCGCCACCGGCCTGCACGTCCTGTACTGCGGAGGCGGTACCGAAATTGACATCACCACGAGCGTAGATGGTGCCGTCGCGGGTTCCGTCCCCATCCAGGTCGCCGATGCTTCCGTCCATGCTAATATTGCCTTCGGCATAGATATCACCGTATACGGGCGTACCGCCGCTCATACCCAATTGGGGACCGGTAAAAATCAGATCGCCATAAATGGGAGAGCTTCCGGAAAGAGCGCCCGTTGCCTGATCGCTGATCGTACTGATGGTTACATTTGTGCGTAGGCTGTTCTGTTCCTGCCCGCCGTCGTCGTTGGTGAAAAAGTCCCCATAAGCACCGAGCCGGGAATCAAAACTGTCGATCTTGCCGCTGCCGCTTAATGACAGAGCGTTACATGCGTACACGCCTGGGTTGGGGGTGCCGGTAGATTGCGTCGGCTTCCTCGCCCGAACAATCAGTTCCGCTTCCGCCAATAGCTTGTCTGAGGTGTCATCCTTTATCGCACCATGCACCGTCAACAGAGCGTAGTCGGAGTCGGATGGATCCTGCTTGATCTCGCTCGGGTCGATCCAGTACAACCCGCCGCCGACCAGGAAGGAGCTACCGCTGCCGGTCGAGGGGATGCCCTTGTACTCGCCCTTGCCGGTGCCCATGCCTTCGGCGTGCAAGCCCTTGCCCTTGCCGTGTTCGGTGGAGTTGCCGTTGCTTTTATCCACGACCTTGCCGCCGCTGGCTGCAACGGCAGTGGCGACACTTACGGATTCAGGATCGCTACTCCAGGCGGGGTTGTTGACCGGATCTGCCATCCAGGTATTCCAGTCAACGACGCTCAAACCGTTGATCCAGGCGCGCGCACGGGCTGCGCCCTGTTCGGCGGCGAGCCGGGCGTTTTCCTTGGCGTACTGGTTGGAGGTCATCTTCTCCTGCATCATCGATGATTTGAACTCGGCGATCGTCAGCAGTGTCGCGCCGATCATCAGTATCAAGGCAACGATAAGCACGGAACCCCGCTGGTTATGACGGGGCGATATCGGTGGCGTCTTCTGCTGCCGTATAACGTGCTGGGTCATGTCTGCCTCATCCATTATCTTTGGCCAGAATCGCGTTTCTCATGGTCGCGATGAAGGTGACATCGCGTTCCGCGAAGTCTTCATGGGGTTGAATCGTCAACGTCACCTTGACGCTGGTGGCGTCTGCGGCCGCGGTTATCTGCCAGTTGCCCGAGTCGTTGACGATGCCATACTCGAAATCGATATCGTCGACGCCCAGGGCGATATCGTTGCCGTCGCAGCGGAGCCGTCCGTTGAGAGTCGAGAAAGCGGTCGAGGTGGTGCCGCTTATGGCGCCGCCGGTGCAACCGTCCACGTTGGATATGCTTGACGGATAGCCGAGTACCAAAGTGTCGGCGTCGCTGCCGTTGGCGAACTCGTCGGCATTATGTACAAGTCGAGAGATGGTGTAATGGCCGTAGCGGACAGCTTCCTGAGCGCTGTCGAGGCGCTGCTTGATCAGCGAGGTATGGTGCACCGAACTGTAGATGGTCAGCACGCCGCCGAGGATGATCAGGCCCAGCAGCATGCCGATCATCAGTTCGATCAACGTAAAGCCCCGCTGATCGCGTCGGACCACACCGTTCATTGTGCGGCTCTCAGTTGCAGTTGATGGCTGGGACATAAGCGGCCTGTACTATCTCGGCGATCTCTTCGCCGTTTTCATTCTTGTTGACGATGGGGAGGTGTATCTCGACTTCGAAGACATCGTCGTTCTTGCTTATTGTGACGAGGTCATCGCTCCAGCCGGCTGTCGTGGCGGCGCTTACCGAGGTGTCGAGCTGGTGTTCGGTTCTCCAGCCGCTGACAAGGGTGTTCTGCGTGCTCGTGAGTTTGCAGGCTCCTGCCCACAGGCGGTCGACCAGATCGCTGGCCTGGACGACGGCGACGGCACGGTCGAAACTCGATTGGGAGTAGGTGGTGGCTTTGATCTGTAGCATAGCCAACGAAAGCAGTCCCACGGACACAACGACCAGAGTGATCAATACCTCGATCAGGGTTACGCCGCGTTCGCGGCGGCCTATGTAGGGTATTCCGTGGGCGCATGGGCCGCTCTTTGCTCCTGCAAAAGCGGCATTCAAGCCGTCCTGGCCTTCATGCGCAGGGGCGGCGATATCAAGGAGCACAAGTCACCTCCGTAGCCTGCGAAAAACCGCTGGCGATCACTTCGATATAACGTGTGTGGCCTCCGCCGGTATCGGTGTTTACCTTGAAACATGGGCTGTTGCTCGCTGCGCCGACCGGCAGGAAGGTCAGTTGTATTGCGCCGCTTGCGGTAATGTCGACGGTCGAGGGTATCGGATCGAACTCCTTCAGTGTGGTTGCCGCACTACTGGCGGAACTGACCGTCTGGATCAACCAGCCGTTGTCCCAACTGCCGTCTATGGCGTTGAACTCGATATTCTCGCCGTTCTTGATCGCTTCGCTGCGGGCGAGTTGAAGGCTTCCCTGCAGCAGGTTTGTCGTGGTGACAACCCTGTTTTTGGCGATGAATGTTTGAAAGCCCGGTACAACGACCAAGGCCAGGATCGCGAGAATCGCCAGTGCGATCATCAGTTCGATCAGGCTGAAACCGCGGTTGGACGTGCTCATTGCCAACACCCGCTCTTGGCCGCCGACGTAGTGCCGCTTGAGTTGACTGTGAGTGTGCCGCATTCATCGTTGGCTTGATCGCCTTGCGGAACAGCCTGAAGTGTAAAGCTCTGGTCGGATCCGCCAATGCCAAGGGCGCAGGTGATGTTGTAGCGGTCGGTGTTGTCTATGCCGTCCTTGCTGCAGTCGTATTTACGCTGCAGCGTGTAGTAGCGTTCCAGACTCTGGGCGCCGTCGAGCAATGTACCCTGGGTATCGACGCGGTGGCTGCGGCGGACATATTCCATATAGCTCGGATAGGCGATGGCGGCGATGATGCCGATGATGGCCACGACAATCATCAACTCGATCAGGGTAAAACCCGATTCGCCGTCTGTCTTGCAGTAATAACCGTTCATAGCCGCCATAGTCGATGTTCATCCGATGTGCAGCTCGTCCGTGAACTCGTCCAGTGCGATCAAAAATCTAGAGAACGGCATTTCACATTCACTGAGTGAATACTACTCGTAAAATGCTTCTTCATATTGAGTAAAATTGATTGGCTGCCATTAGAAATAATGATTGTTTGTTTTGTCAATATATATTGACGCTTTGTGGCATTTTTTGTGAATTTATATATATTTTGTAGGATTTTTTCATTTTGTTGTGTGAGTGTTTTCTTTATCGAGTTCGGTATTTTCTGTGTGTGTGTAGGATTTTTCTTATATTCAATGTGCCCTTGAGTAAAGGGATTTATAACTCTGAAAAGAGTGGCAGGAGAGAGTATGTTTCTTTCGAAATATTTGTTTGTGATTGTGTCGTATAAAATAGACTAAAAATTGGTGATTGAAAATAGTGGATTGAAAACAACGGCAGGTTGGCCCCTTGGAGAGACTTGCCGGCACTGTATAGTGGTTTACCATGGAAACGATCTGGACCAGGCCAAGTCTACAAGGATAGTGAAACCGTGAGCAGCAACATGACAGATCCCGACCGCAATCGCCGACGTACGGCTCGTCTGATGACCCATCTGACCTGGGTGGCGGTATTGGCGATGCTGACGCTCTATTTCAACAACTATATCGAGTCACGGGACAACCCCAACGCCTCTCTTGCGCTGACCGCGGGTGCAGGTGGCGAGGTGGTATTGGAGCGCAGCCGCGGCGGGCATTATCTGGCGCCGGGATATATAAACGGGCAGCGGGTCCGGTTCCTGCTCGATACCGGCGCGACCAGTGTCAGCGTACCCGAAGGGTTGGCGCGAGGGCTGGGCCTGAAGCGGGGAATGCCGATGCAGTCGATGACCGCCAACGGCATTGTTACCGTATATCGAACCACTCTGGACAGCGTGGAGCTGGGCGGTATCCATATGCGTGAGGTCAGCGCCACCATCAATCCGGGGATGTCGGACGATATCGTGCTGCTGGGGATGAGCTTTATGCAGCACCTGGAACTGACCCAGCGCGACGGTCAACTGACGCTGAGGGTACCGGATCCGGCCAGATAGACTGGCCGGATAATCAACACTTGCCTCTGGGGTGGGTGCAGGTGCCGCCGGAGTCGTCTCCACCATCGCTACTGCCGGACTCGCTGCTGACACTTCCGTTGAGGGGTTTCTTAAGGTTCTTCAGGTTCAGTTCCGCCGACACGGTTTGGGTGGTGTTCATACCGTCGGTCACGCTCAGGGTGACGGTGTAGCGGCCGGTACTCCCATACGTGTGAGCGGCCTGGACGCCGCTGCCGTCCGCAGTACCGTCACCCCAGTTCCAGTGGTAACTCAGGGAGCCTTCTCCGCTGCTGGCTGTCGCATCGAATGAGCAGTCCAGCCCTGTGCAGTTGTAGCTGAACGCCGCTACCGGGCTGCTGCCGGTATCGCCGCCATCACCGCCGTCGGGTGGTTGAAGATCGTTGCTCAGCGCCGCGGCCAGGTCGAGGCGGCCATGGGCGGTCCAGCTCAACAGGTTCTGGCCGTTGGCTCCGACCTGAGCGGCATTCTGCTCCAGCCGCCGGCGTACCGCCTGGTTACAGGGGATGCCGCCATAACTGCAGGCGGCCGGCGCGGTCGGGTCTCCGACGGCAAGCCGGCGGTAAAGATCGCTCCAGACCAGGGCCGCGGCACCGGCCACCAGCGGGGCCGACATCGAGGTGCCGCTCCACCAGTCCACGCAGCTGTCGCTGCCGGACTCGATCCCACAGAAGGGGCCCGGCAGAAGTCCGATGATGTCCTGTCCAGGTGCCGCCAGCGAGACCCAGTCGTCTTCGTCACGGCTGTAGGTGGAGAATCCGGCCCGATCATCCTCGTCGTTGGAGGCGGCTACGGCGACCACGGTGGAGTTGCCGCTGTCGTCGGTACAGGCGGCGGGATACACTTTTGTCGTATCGCCGTTGTTACCGGCTGCAGCCACGACCAGTACGCCTCGGTCGCGGGCATATTGAATGGCATCGCACTCGGCCGTGGAGGGGTCGGTGGCGTAGATCTCGCCGGTATCCGGGTCGATCAGATCGCTGCCGTAGCTCATGGTGATCACCTGGTACTGACTGCGGATCAGGGTGTTACCGTCATACCGGTCGTCGGCAGCCAGCATGATCGCCTCGGCGGAACCGGACACCGGACAGAGGCCGACCAGATAGATGAAAAAGCCGTCGGTGACCGCTTCCTGGTAGCAGACCTTGAAGATACCGGCACCGGTATCGTATCCGGCACCGGCGAGCCCCTCGCCGTTGTCGGTGTCGGCAACCGCTTCGCCGGCGGTGAAGGTGCCGTGGCCAAGGTTGTCGCAGGCCGGATCCGTCTCGGGGCAGACATCCCAACCGGAACCCGGGCTGGCGCCCACCAGGCTGACCTTCTCCAGGCACTTGTCGACCAGATCCGGTATCGCGCAGTCGGCGCCGCTGTCCAGCACCGCGATTTTCGGCCGGTCATGGGAGGTCAGGTCGCCTCTGAGACCGGTTTCGATATCCCAGCCTTCCGGCGCATTGATGTCGGCACCGGGCGTGCCGTTTACGACGTCGAGGCTGACATTGCCGAAGATATCCTGGCTTTTGCGGACGTGGGGTTGCCCCGTGTTGTGCAGGTACCACTGTTCGTCGAAATAGTTGTCGGCACCGGTCAGCACCACCGGCCCCGGTTCCTCGTTCGGCACCACCAGCAGACGGTAGTAGTCCGGCTCGGCGTACAGCACGTTGGGGTTGCGGTTGTAGATCGCCAGGCCTGCTTCGACACTTCCCTCCGGAACCTGTAGTACCTGCACGCCGATCTCGGGCAGGGTGCGCAGCAGCCGCGCGTTGGCCGCCATATGCTCGCCGGCGATCTCCTCCGCGGCCGTGCCGGGCTTGAACTTGACCAGTATTCTGTCGGGCGCGTAGCGTGGAATGTTCAGATTGGAGATGTCCGGTACTGCCGCGGAGCTGGTGTGGATAGTGCCAAGCAGGCTAAACAGCAGGGCAGTGATCGATAGACGCAGATGAGACATGGAGCACCCTCCTTTACAACGGGGGTCTTATGTACCGGTTAAACGGCACAGGGGTGTGCTTCGGCCCGATCAACCCTGTTCAGGCCCGATTCGAGGTCATGAAATATGTTAGGTATAGGTCATCGAAACTGCGTCTACCTAATAACAATTTCGGCGAAACTGTAAGGAAATGTTTACAAATTGAACGAAATTCAAAGTGGTGGTTTGAGTGCTGTCGGGTCCGACATGCTGCCGGGAGGGAGGATGTCCCGGTATGTCCGGAAGGAGGGGAGTTCACGCCGGCCGGGGGAGTCCGGTCGGCGTGAGAATCGGATGCGATCCTGAAAAAAAGACAGCTTGCGGATCTGCTATTCCTCGTGGATCAGAAAGATCGCCAACCGGCGTGGACCATGCGCGCCCATCTGCAGCTTCTGTTCGATATCGGCGCTGCGTGAGGGGCCTGTGATCATGTTGACCGTGCGCGGCATCTCGCCGGCGGTGGAGGTTCTCAGCCTGGCCCAGGCCTCTTCATAGGGGCCGACCACGCTGCCGGCGGACAGCGCAACCAGGTGGTTGTCGGGCAGGAAGTTCAGCGTGGTGGGGCTGTCGTTGCCGGAGTGCAGCATCAGCGTGCCGGTTTCGGCGATGGCGCAGAAGGCGTTGGTCAGGCTGGCCTCGTCGCCCGCTTCGGCCACGCGCTCCTCCCGTACCAACGTGCCGCCGGCGGACCACGCCAGATCCTGCAGGTTCTCGTCGCTTGCCACCACCAGTTGGGTGATGCCGTTTTCACCGAGCCAGTGCTCGACGGCGGACGCGAGTTCGCTGCGGTGCTGGATCTCGATCAGTTCGGCGGCGCTCTCTTCGGCCATCCGGATAAACAGATTCAGGCACTCGTCGTGCGGCAGTTGTGCCCGCTGCGGCACCAGATTGGCGGCACGGGCGGCGAGGCGCTGCTGCACGGCGGCATGTCGCGCGCTGTCATCGGCACCAACACGCAGACCGGTACGGATACGGTTGAAGATCTCGGCTCGGCTCATCGCTTCTGCTCCTGCCACTGCTGCATGAATGTTTTTCCGCTCGGGACCGGCATATCGCGGAAGTCGGTCCAGCCGCCGGCCAACGGCAACTTGCGTATGCGACCGCGCTTGCCGCCGACCAGACGCAGGAACAGGTTGCTGCTCCAGGCGAGCAGACGGTAGAGCGCGGGACGTTTGGCAAAAAAGGCCCAGACGCCGATACCACCGCGCGCCGCCGCCGGCGTCAGGTGCTTTTCCCACTCCCTTTCGCGCCAGTGACGCATCAGCTTCGGCAGCGGGATGCGCACCGGGCACACCTCCTCGCACTTGCCGCAGAAGGTGGAGGCGTTGGGCAGCAGCCCGGCGTTCTCGATGCCGACCATCTGCGGCGTCAGCACCGAGCCCATCGGCCCGGGGTAGACCCAGCCGTAGCTGTGGCCGCCGACGGCGCCGTACACCGGGCAGTGGTTCATGCACGCCGAGCAGCGGATGCAGCGCAGCATCTCCTGGAGTTCGCCGCCGACCATGTCGCTGCGGCCGTTGTCGACCAGAACCACGTGGAAGTTTTCCGGTCCGTCCCGGTCGCCGGGGCGGCGCGGGCCGGTGGAGAGGGTGTTGTAGACGGTGAACTCCTGGCCGGTGGCGGAGCGCGCCAACAGACGCAGGAACAGGGTCATATCCTCCAGCGTCGGCACCACCTTCTCGATCGAGGAGACCACGATATGGGTCTTGGGCAGGGTCTGGGTCAGGTCGCCGTTGCCCTCGTTGGTGCAGATGATGGTGGAGCCGGTCTCGGCGACCAGGAAGTTGGCGCCGGTGATGCCGACATCGGCGGCGACGAACTGCTTGCGCAGCATCTCCCGCGCTTCCTGCATCAGTACCGCCGGGTCGTTGCTCTTCGGGCGGTGGTGATGCTCGTGGAAGGCGGTGGCGACATCGTCCAGCGTCAGGTGGATCGCCGGGGCGACGATATGGCTCGGGTGGTCGTGGCGCAGTTGCAGGATATACTCGCCCAGGTCGGTCTCCACCGGGGTGACACCGTTTGCCTCGAGATACTCGTTGAGCGCGATCTCCTCGGTCACCATCGACTTGCCCTTGGTGACGGTTTTCGCGTCCTGCTCGCGGCAGAGCTCGAGAATGGTCCTGCGTGCGTCCTCGGCCGTGCGGCACCAGTGCACGGTACCGCCGTTGGCGGTGACGTTGCGCTCGAACTCTTCGAGGTAGAGATCGAGATGTTCAAGAATATGATTCTTCAGATCCCGCGCCTGATCGCGCAGGGCATCGAACTCCGGCAGCCGGGCCACGGCGGCCGCGCGCTTGCCCGGGAAACCCGCCTTCAGGTTACCCAGTGCCCGCTGCAGATTGACGTCGTGCAGGGCGATATGGGCGCTTTTCTTGAATTCCTTGCTTCTGACTTCCACGATCAGGCCCCCTTTCCAGCTTTGCCAACGGAGCTCGCTTCGCCGATGGCCGGCGTATCGAGCATATCGGCCAGCACTTCGACCACGTGGCGGGCCTCGACATTGATCCCCTCGCGCTTGAGCTTGCCCGCCATGTTGAGCAGGCAGCCCAGATCGCCGCCGAGCAGGGTGTCGGCGCCGGTGGCGCGGATGTTCTCGCTCTTGTTGCCGACCATGCGGTTGGAGATCTCCGGGTACTTGACGCAGAAGGTGCCGCCGAAGCCGCAGCAGGTCTCGGCTTCCTCCATCTCGCAGATCTGCACCCCCGGCAGCTTCGACAGCAGCTCGCGCGGCTGCTTCTTGACGCCCAGTTCACGCAGTCCGGAGCAGGAGTCGTGGTAGGTCACTTTCCCATTGAACGAACTGGACAGCTTGTCCATATCCAGGTGCAGGGCGAGGAAGCTGGTGATCTCGAACGCGCGCGCCTTCAGTTCCAGCGCCCGCCGGTGCCAGGGATCGTTCTCGGCGAACAGCTCCGGGTAGTGGTGCAGCATGCCGATACAGGAGCCCGAGGGGCCGACCACGTATTCGAAACCGTCGAACGCGTCGATGGTCTGGCGGGCGATGGCGGCGCTGTCCTCCCGGTCGCCGGAGTTGAACGCAGGCTGGCCGCAGCAGGTCTGCCGCTGGGGGACTTCGACGTCGAAGCCGGCCAACTCCAACAGCTTGACGCTGGCGAAGGCCACCTCGGGGCGGAACATGTCGGCCAGGCAGGTGACGAACAGCCCGACTTTTGGACGCGGGGTAGGCATGGTATGGGTATCTCTTGTTGGTGCTTTGAAAGGCGTGCTGTGAAAGATAGGTGAGGCTATCGATATTGGAAATGTTATCCTGCAAACTGGTCTGACCAAGAGAGATCCGAGAAACAAGCGCAAGGTACAGTTCAGGTGTCTACCCGCCGACAGAACGACGACAAGCCCGAGGCCGGGCGCAGTGGTTGGTTATATGAGCGTCTGATCGATCGGATCGCGCACGGCGATCTGTTGCCCGGCGGCAAGCTCCCGTCCGAGCGGCGGCTGGCCGCCGACTACGGCCTGTCGCGCGAGATGGTGCGTGGCGCGCTATCGCGGCTGGGTGCGGGCGGCTATATCGAGGCCTCCCAGGGGCGGGCGAGCCGCATACGCAACCTGATGTCTCCCCATCTGCAACTGCCGTTGGAGGGGGTGGGCGAGGATCCGGAGTTCCAGTTGCAGGTGATGGAGGTGCGGGCGTTTCTGGAGGGGGAGTGCGCCTGGTATGCGGCGCAGCGCGCCACCGATGCGGAGCTGTCGGCGCTGGCTGCGGAGTACGAACTGATGTACGAACGTGCGCAGAGCGAGACCACCCTGGCCAAGGCGAAGGCCGATCTGCGTTTTCATACGCTGATCGCGCAGTCGAGCCATAACCTGCTGCTGATCTCCTTCAGCCGGCTGTTCTACGAACGTTATTTCAATGCCATCTACGGGGTGCTGTCGCGTACGCTGAAAACCTACGGCCGCTATCCGGAGGGGATTCGCGGCCAGCATGCGGAGATCCACCGGGCGATTCAGGCACGCGACGCCGACCGTGCGCGGCAGGTGGCGCGGGAGCACATTCTCTATACGCGGTCGTTGTTGTTGGAGATGTAATCTCCGGGACTCGCGCCGGACTCTTGAAGGCAGGAAGGGGTAGTGCTTTCCGGGACCGTCGGAGGCATGGATGCCGACGCC
>Ga0214472_10002317_pt1 | contig 20649 bp, 25 predicted proteins | sample RVTome_6_FD_207662 | JGI IMG/M metagenome (GOLD analysis project Ga0214472, IMG submission 207662) | Soil microbial communities from uranium-contaminated site in the Upper Colorado River Basin, Wyoming, United States - RVT140D175 | ecosystem: Environmental > Terrestrial > Soil > Contaminated >...
GATCAACCATTCGAGCTACCACCGGGGCCAGGCGGCCACGATGCTACGGCAGCTCGGCCGCACGCCGCCGTCCACGGACCTCCTGGTCTTCTACGACGAGGGTGGCCGCTGATCTGACGCGATCAGCCCCCGAGCCGCTGCTCCAGCCGCCGGATGTCGGCGTGCACCAGATCTACACGGGTCTTCAGTTCTTGCACCTCGGCTCGGAGCGGGTACTTCTCCTCCAGCACGATCAGCTCCTCGAGCCGCTCCTCCAGCCGGGCCAGCCGTGACCGGAGCTCCAGCACCTGCGCCTGGAGGTCCAGGACGTGCGCCTCCACGCTGGCCACCCTGGCCTCGACCCGATCGAGACGGCCCTCGACCCGATCCAGACGGCTCTCGATCCTGGCCAGGCCGGCCTTGATCGCCTCGTACTCGACCTCGAGCCGATCGAGTCGAGCGAACACGTCGTCGAACCGGCCGTTCATATCGAGCCGCAGTTCGCCCACCGCCGCAGTGACGATGCGCTCGACGTCGGGCAGGATCACCTGGCGGTGGAACTGGGCGAGGACGGCCAGGGTCAGCGGCTGGTCGGACATTGGGAGCGCCGGACCAGGTCCGTCGGCCTGCTCGTCGCGCTCCTGGGCACGCTCCAGTGGGTCGTGGCCGCCGCGACCTTCACCATCCTGGTCTACTACGCGATCACGAACCTCGCCGCGATCCGGATGCCGATCGAGGAGGGGCTCTACCCGAGCTGGATTCCCGCGTTGGGCCTGGCCTTCTGCGTCATCCTGGCCGCGTCCCAGCGTCCGATCACGATCGGCAGCGGCCTTGCGCTACGGGCGATAGGTTCGGGATGCGGATGGCGCTCCGCCGGTCCCCGGCCGCTCCCACGCATTAGAGGCGCCAGTCCACCGGCACGCGAGAGTCGGGCAGGTAGGCGCAGTAGGTGCCGGTGCGGACGGCCCGGTCGAGGTGCTCCCCCAGCGGCGCGTCGTGCTCGCGGATGTGCGCCATGGCCTGGCGGACCGCCCGGGTCACGCTGGCTCTCGCCCGCTCGGACACGGAGCCCGCGCGTCGACCGCGGCCGCCGAGCCCGACCGCGCGGGCGAGCTCGCGGACGAGGAACTCACGCTCGGCGTCCGCCTGTGCCGCCCGTTCCGAATCCCCCAGGGTCCGCGCCTCTTCCAGGTCCTCCTCGATCTCGGCAAGCCGTCGACGGTACGACTCCTTGGCTCGAGCGTCGAGCAACTCGCCGGCATCCCCTCCGTCCCGGAACGTCGGGGCTTCAGCGCTCTCGCCCGAGACCAGGTCCAGGACGTGGAACTCCCTCCCCGGGTCGGCGAGGAGCCGGGCCAGGTAGTGCAGGCCCTTCCGGTCCCGCAGGCGCACGGTATGTCCCGCGAACACGACGGACCAGAAGTCGCCCTCTCGCCGGAAGACGTTTCCCTGGCTGTGCCCGTCGGCGCCGGAGAGGAGCGGCTGCACCTCGACTCCCGGCGTTCCAACGTCACTTCCTCGCGCGTCGCCGCAGGCCTGCGCCGCTCGGACGGCCATGAGCCGGGCTCCGATCTGCTCGAAGGCGGACCGCGCGGCTCGGAACTCCGGCAGCGCCGGCCCCTCCCTTCCCTCCGCGCGGTAGGCGTCCCCGAGCCCCATGCGCGCGAGCGCCGTCTCGTAGGGCGCGCCGACCTCGTTCCAGAGATGCGCGGCCGCCGCGAACTCAGAGCGGGCCTCGGCCGTCTCGCCCGCGGCCAGCCGCACTCTTCCCCGGGCCAGCGTGGCGCTGGCCGCGAGCGCCTTGCTCTCGAACGCCGCCCCGATGCGGGAGAGCTCGCCCGCCGCCGCGCGGGCCGAATCGAGGTTCCCGGCCGCGATCTCGATCTCGACCTGCGCCTCCAGGAGGGGCGCGCGGCGCAGCTCCGTGTGCGGTGGCGCCTCCTTGGAGGGTACGCTCCCGGGTCGCTCGAGCGCGTCCCGGACGGACGCGGCCGCCCGCGCCACGTCGCCCCGGGCCAGGTGCACGAGGGCCGGCCCCGGCTGTGGGTCCCACCCGTGCTCGTGCGCCGCGACGAACGCCGCCTCCGCGCCCGGGAGGTCGCCCCTGCGGAGGCGGATGCGGCCGAGCTCGGTCAGCGGCCACCCGAACTCCCGGCGCATGTATGGACGCAGCTCCTCGCAGGCCCGCAGGGCTTCCTTCTCCGCTTCGATGCACGACCCTCGCAGCCGGAGGATCTCGGCCCGGTGCAGCCGGCAGCGGCCGTGGATGCTCCCCACGGGCCGTCCCTGCCGCCAGCGCTCCATCGCCTCCGTCCACTCGTCGGCCATGTCGTATTGCGCGAGCGCCTGCAGCCCGCACACGACCTCGCAGTAGACGATCCCGGTGGAGACGGGATCCATCTCGCCGGAGACCGCCGCCGTGCCTGCCTCGTCGAGGAGCCCGAGCCCCTGCGTGACGTCGCCTTCGAGGATCAGGCTGCGGGCCTCGGCGACCCGGCCGATGGCAGCGGCGGCCGGGGCGCACCTCGTACCCACTTCGATCGCGCGGCGGGCCCACCGCCGCGCTTCCCGGAAGTCGCCCGAAAACATCCGCTCGTAGTTGCGGACCACCGCCAGCCAGGCGTGAACGGGTGTCTCGTCCAGGCCCTCCAGGAGCTGCTCGGCCCGCCTGGCCCAGCCGCGCACGGGAGCCATGAGGCCCGTGTCCAGGATCAGGTGCATGGCCACCCGGACGGCCGCGCCTGCGGCCGCGAGCCGATCGCCCGCGGCCATGCTCTGCGCATACGCGCGCTCCCACGACGCGAAGGTGACGTCGAGATGGCCCGCGGCGTATGCCGCGTCGGCGAGAAGGGCGAGGTCCGGGACGCTCAGGGGCGCCCGTGCGTCCGCCTCCACGAGCCGGTCGTACGCCTGCTGCCACTCGCCCCGCGACACGGCGTCGCGCGCCGGACCCTGGCTCATATCACCCGATCCGCATTGTAACCACGGAAGTTACCGCGGTAACCGGCGTCGTTACGCCAGAGGGGTATGAGGAGGTGTTGGATGCGATGGATTCTCGTCTGGGGCGCCGTGGCCCTGGTGCCCATGGTTGGCGCTGCCGTGGCCGAGCAGGCCCGGACGCCTCACGTCCTGGTGAGCGCGGCGGACTTGAAGTGGGGCGAGCCGCCGCCCGTCTTCGAGAAGGGCGCCTCTTTCACGGGCGTTTCCGGAGACCCGGGCCAGGCGGGCCTCTACGTGGTGCGCCTCAGGATGCCGGCCGGCTACAGGATCGCGCCGCACTGGCACCCGACTGACGAACGCGTGACGGTCCTCTCGGGTACGTTGGCCCTGGGCATGGGCGGCACGTTCGACAAGGCGGCGATGAGGGACCTCGAGGCCGGGGGCTATGCGCTGCTGCCGGCCGACATGCGCCATTTCGCGATGGCGAAGACGGAGACGACGATCCAGGTCGAGGGCCCGGGGCCGTTCGCGCTGACGTACGTCAATCCCGCAGACGATCCGAGCAAGAGGTAAGGGTATGGAGAAAGCCAACGTCAACGGTCGTTCGTGGGAGTACGAGGTCAAGGGCTCGGGCGAACCGGTCCTCCTGATCGGCACGGGCCCCATCGCGGACAGCTTCCTGCCGCTTCTCTCCGAGAAGGCGCTCGTCGAGCGCTACCGGCTGATCCGGTACCGCCAGCGGGGTCTGGACCGCACCAACGGCCGGGCGCCGGTGAGCTTCGCCGCACACGCGGCCGATGCCGCTGCCCTGCTCGCCCATCTCGGCATTCGCCGTGCGCACGTCGCGGGCCACTCGACGGGGGCGGCCATTGCCCTGCAGTTGGCGGCGGATCGCCCCGACGCCGTTCAGTCGCTGGCCCTTCTGGAGCCGCCGATCAAGGACGCTCCGAGCGCGGGGGCATTCTTCGAGAAGGCGGGGCCGGCCGTGGCCGCGTACGGCGCGGGCGACCGCGAAGGCGCGATGGCCAAGTTCCTGAGCGTCGTCTCCAGTCTCGACTGGCCGACCTGCCAGAAGGTGATCGACACGTCCATCCCCGGCGGCGTGGCGCGGGCGATGTCCCAGGCCGACGACTTCTTCGGCAGCTACCTGCCCGCCATCAACGCATGGCAGTTCGGGCGGGACCAGGCCGAGCGCATCTCCCAGCCGGTGGTCTCCGTGGTGGGCACCGATAGCGACCCGTGGTTCGTGGATGGCCACGAGCTGCTCCACACCTGGTTCCCGCAGGTCGAGGACTGCAGGATCGAAGGCGTGGCCCACCTGTTGCACATGCAGCGCCCGGAGCCGGTCGCCCGAGGCATCGCCGGGTTCCTGGCCCGCCACCCGATGTAGACCCAACGCGGCGGCCTGTCGCGCGGGTGATCGCTCATCGAAGACGCGGTCCCCCGCCGTTCCGCATCACGATCACCTCATCCGCCTCTTCGTCGATGAGAGCGAGGTCCACGTCGCCGTCCCCGTCGGCGTCGAACAGGAGCGCGCAGGACGCGGCCTCGCGCGGGGCCAGCTCCTGTGCCATGACCAGCACGCCCTCCCGGTTCTCGAAGAGCCGCCAATCTCCGCTGTAGCTCGAGGTCAGCCAGTCCAGGTCGCCGTCCCCGTCCAGATCGCCGAGGTCCGAGGCCAGCGCGAAGGGATCGACGGCCTGCACGGCCGCCGGACCAAACCCGCCGCGCCCGTCGCCGCGCAGGACGGCCGCGGTGTCGGACGTGCCGTTCACCACCGCCACGTCGTCGTGGCCGTCCCGGTCGAGGTCGCCGGTGACCAGCATCCAGGGCCCGCCGCCGGCCGCCCCGCGTCCAAGGGGAATGAAGGAGCCGTTCCCCTGATTCCGCAGGACCGCCACCTCATCCGCGGTCCGGGATCCCACCACCAGGTCCAGCAGGCCGTCCTCGTCCATGTCCGCGGCTGCGATCGCCCACTCGCCGCGCAGCCCGGAGTCGATCCGCGACGCCACGCGGAAGGTGCCGCCGTCGTTGACGAGGATGGCGACGTCGTCCTCGCCGAAGCTCGTGGTGGCCAGATCGAAGTCGGCGTCCCCGTCCACGTCGAGGGCGGCGATCCCCCGCGGGGTCGCGCCCACCGCCACCACCTGCGGGGAGCGGAACCCGCCGTCGCCGCGGCCGAGGAGGACGGTGACCGTGCCGTCGTTGATGTTCGCCACCGCGATGTCCGTCATGCCGTCGCGGTCGAAGTCGCCGGCTTCGGACGGGCTGGCCCGCCGGCCCAGGGCGAAGCGCTCGCCGGTGGGGGCGAAGGTCCCCCCGCCGCGGTTCAGGAACACGACGAGATCGAACGAGTCCTCGTTGACGATCGCGAGGTCGGCGTCGCCGTCCCCGTCGAGGTCGGTGGCCTGCCCGCCGTACGCCCGCGAGGGGATGGCCGGGGAGGGCCGTGTCGAATGGCGCTCGATCTCCGTGAAGGTGGCGGGAGCCGCCGCGGCCCGCGTCCAGAACTGCGCGGAGAAGCCCCCCGGACCGAGCCGGACACCGTCGGCGCCCCGCACGTCGCGGGACACGAGCACCGTCACCATCTCACCGGCCGCGAACGGCCGAGCGGGCGTGAAGACGAGCGCGCGGTCGTCATCGGCGAAGGCGACGCTGCCGCGCACGTTCCCGGACGCGCGCGCGAAGACGTGCAGCGACCGGCCGACCACGACGCTGTCCCGCCGCACCGGCCGGTCGAAGAGGAGGGTGACGGGCCCGGGCCCGGCGGAGACGCTCCGCGCGGCGGGAGTCATCCGCTGCACGCGCATCGCGTCACCGGCAGGTGCGGTGCCGGAGTCCCCGCCGCATCCGGCGAGCACGGTGGCCATGAGCACCCCCCGCGCCGCGCCACGCACCCGCCACCGCCCGCCGGTGCCCATCCTCCCTCAGGCCTGGAGCGCGCGCAGCAGCCCCTCCGGGTCGGCCGGCGTGATCAGGAGCGGCCGGGCGCCGCGCCGCTCGACGAAAACCATGCCGTCCGCGCGGGAGACATAGAACTCCACGAGGCCACGGCGGGTCGTCCACAGCCAGCCGAAGCCGCCCCACAGCCCGCCCACGCCGATCCGGAGGGGGAACCCCAGCTCGCTGCGGACCGACTGCACCGCGAACGGCCGCGCGCCCACGATCGCGCGGCGCGGAGTGCTCTTGCGGCGGGCGGGGAAGACGATGTCGAAGGCGTCCTCCGAGACTTCGAAGCCCGTCGGCCGCCAACACAGCCACACGGCCACGTAGACGAGGGCCATCAGTGCCGCGACGGCGAGCAGCGGGAGCGGCTGGCCCGCCGCCACGGCCGCCAGCGCGAGGACCGCGGGCAGGGCCAGCAAGAACACGGTCAGGGCCCGGATCAGGCCGCTCATCGGCGCCAGCTCGAACGCGCGACGGCCACTCACGAGCGTCTCATGCCGCTCATTCTAGCGGCGCTGCCTCCCGCCGGCGGCGGGCGCGCTAAGATCGGGGCCGCGTGCCACACACGATCGAGCCCGCCGCGACCGGCCGGGCCAAGTGCCGCGGGTGCGGCGAGGCCATCGCCGCCGGCGTGTTGCGCTTCGGCGAGACCGTGCCGAACGCCTTCGGCGAGGGCGACGCCACGCACTGGTTCCACCTGGACTGCGGCGCGTTCAGGCGCCCCGAGCCGTTCCTGGAGGCGCTGGAGAAGTCGACGGCGGCCATCGACGATGCCGAGCGGTTGAGGGCCCACGCCCGGACCGGCGTGGAGAACGAGCGACTGTCGCGGATCAACGGCGCGGAGCGCGACAAATCGGGGCGGGCCCAGTGCCGCTCCTGCAAGGCCACGATCGCCAAGGGCGCCTGGCGCATACCGCTCGTCTTCTACGAGGAGGGCCGCTTCATGCCCTCGGGCTTCATCCACGCCGGCTGCGCGCAGGCGTACTTCGAGACGGCGGAGGTGATGCCGCGCCTCCAGCGCTTCGCGAAAGGCCTCACCGAAGCGGACCTGGCCGAGATCGTCTCCGAGCTGCAGCGCGGGACCGGACCCTTGGCCTGAGACCGCCCGCCCTCAGGCCTTCTGCTTCATCATCTCTTCGGAGCGGCGCCGCATCTCCTCGGGCGAGACGTCCTCGACGTGCGTGCCGATCGACCACACGTGCCCGAACGGGTCCTCGAGCGTGCCCATGCGGTCCCCGTAGAACTGGTCCGCCACCGGCCGGAGCGGCTTCGCGCCCGCGTCGACCGCGCGCTTGAAGACCTCGTCCACGTTCTCCACGTAGAGCATCAAGGAGACGGGCGATCCGCCGAACGCCTTCGGGCCGCGGAAGCCCATGTCGGGGAACTCGTCGGCCAGCATGATCATCGCGCCGCCGATCGTCAGCTCCGCGTGCCCGATCATGCCGCCCGGCGCGTCCATCCGCATGCGCTCGGTGGCCCCGAACACCTTCTTGTAATAGTCGATCGCCGCGCTCGCGCCCTGGATGACCAGGTAGGGTGTGACCGTTTGATAGCCCTCGGGAATCGGTTTGATTGCCATGTCGTCCTCCGTCGTGTCCGTCCCCAGTATGTCAGCTCTTCCCGACCTCGTACCGGACCCGGACGAAAGCGCCGCCCATCGGCGCGGGAGGAGCGGCGCCCCGCGCCCGAGGGTGACGGGTGCGATGCTGACGATCAGCTCGTCGAGGAGCCCGTGGTCGTGGAACTGGCCGACGAGGTCGCCGCCGCCCATGAGCCACACGTTCTTCCCGCGCGCCGCGGCCACCATCTCCGCGTGCACCGGCCGCACGTCCCCGCGCGCGAAGCGCAGGTCGCCGCCCTCCACGCGCGGCAGCTCGCGCGAGCTGAAGACCCACGTCGGCAGGGCGTAGGGCCAGGGCTTGGCCGGCCGGCCCTTGGGACGGATCTCGTGGTCGAGCGCCCACTGGTAGGTGGTGGACCCCATGGCCAGAGCACCCACCTCGCGCATGAAGTCGGAAAAGCCGGTGTCCCCGGCGCCCTCGGGATCTCCCCCGAACTGGAACAGCCAGTCGAGCGAGTTGTTCTCGTCGGCGATGAAGCCGTCCAACGTGGCTGCGGTGTAGTACTGTGTCTTCACGGGGCCTCCTCTCCGGCGCATAACGACTTGACTACCCATGACCATAAATCAGGTCGGGCACATCGTCCTCGGATCGAAGGAAGGCCCAGATCACCGGGAATCGTCGTCGGGCCTTTCGCGGCAGCGGCGGAGCACGGCCTGCGTGATTTCCGTGCTGGTCGGAGGGTTCTCGCCGAGGCCCAGCGTGTGGAGCATCTCATGGATGATCAGGGCCTCGGCCAGCCGCGCGTCGCTGGCCTCGGCCGCTCGGAACGTCCGCGCGCAAACCCACACCACGCGGCTGCCGGGGGTCGTGCCCGCCAGGACGTCCCCGGAGGCGCAGCGGCTCTTGAACGTGCCGTCATAGAAGACGACGAAGCTCAAGTACTCGGCGGGGCTCAGGCCCAGATCGGCCAGCGCGCCGGCCAGGGGACGTCCCGACGCGTCGCTGAAGTCCGTGAGCAGCTGCCGGCAGGAGGGGTCCGCGAGCCTCCGCCGGGCCCCGAGGACGGCCCTCCGCAGCGACTGCCCGGCGGATCCGCGGACCCCGATCGCCAGCGGCGGATCCTCGCCGCTCGCCGGGCGGGCCTCGCTCGGCGCAGACGCCGCGGCGACCTGCAGGGCGCTGGCCGTGGCCATGGCCAGGGCCAGGGCGCGAGATCGTCTCCACGCACGTGTCGGACTCGGACAGGCACATGACGTGGGAAGGTGCGGCGGGGCCGGCGCGGGTGTCCTTTGACGGCGGCATAGAATTCCTTAGAGTTTCTTAGGCCCGCGATGGACCAGCGGCAGCAGCCCGTCTACGAGTTCGGCCCCTTCCAGCTCGACGCGCGGAGGCGGCTGCTGGTGAGGCAGGGCCGATCCATCCCTCTCACGCCCAAGGCCCTCGAGCTGCTGCTGGTGCTGGTGGAGCGGCACGGCCAGGTGGTCGAAAAGGACGAGCTGATGCGCCGGCTGTGGCCGGACAGCTTCGTCGAGGAAGGCAACCTCGCCTTCAACGTCTCGAACCTGCGCAAGGCGCTCGGCGACAGTCCCCACCGGCGCGACTACATCGTGACGGTCCCGGGGCGCGGCTACCAGTTCGTCGCGCCCGTCGAGCCGCGCTCGGGGCCCGGCGTGGAGCTCGACCTGCCGGTCGAGGGCGGTGTGACGGGCCGGCAGACGGCCCCCGTCCCGCCGGTCACGAAGGTCGCGCGGTCCACCGCGCTCCTGGCCGGCATCGCCGTGAGCCTCGCGATGGTCGCCGCGGCCGGGCTGTCGATGCGGCGCGGCGGCACGTCCGAGGCGGACGCGGTCGGGCCCGCTCGGCATTTCCCGTCGGTGCACCTGGCGTGGGTCACCAACACGGGGAAGGCGCGGCTCGCCGCCATCTCCCCCGACGCCCGTCATGTCGTCCACGTGGCGGTGGAGGGCGGCCGGCAGAGCCTGTGGGTGCGGCAGGTGGGAGCGTCCAGCAGCATCCAGATCGTGTCCCCCGCGGAGGTCCAGTACAACGGGCTCACGTTCTCGCCCGACGGCAACTTCATCCTCTACAACTGGCACCAGAGGGACCGCCCCGCCTCGCTCTACCGCATACCCATGCTGGGCGGCACTCCCACGAAACTGCTCGACGACGTGGATAGCGCCGTCAGCTTCTCCCCCGGCGGCAGGCGGTTCGTGTTCGCGCGCGGAAATCCGCCCGAGGCCGAGGTCTGCCTGTTCATCGCCGACAGCGACGGCTCCCGGGAACGCGAGTTGGCCTGCCGGAAGCGCCCCGAAGGGTTCGGGCCCAGGGCCGTCGCCTGGTCCCCCGACGGCAAGATCATCGCCGCCACCGTCGCCCTTCACGCGCCACCGGCGCAAGGCCCGGCCAACCCCGCTGCCACGTCGCCATTCCGTGTGGTCCTCGTCGACGCGTCGAGCGGTGAAGAGCGGCCGCTCGGCGGACGGGCGCTCGAACGCCTCGGCTTCCTGTCATGGCTGCCCGACCAGAGCGGCCTGGTCGTGACCGCCGCCGCCGATGCTCCGGAGCTGGGGTGGGCCGCCTTCCGCCAGATCTGGCTGCTCTCGTATCCGGGGGGTGAGGCCCGGCGCCTGACGAACGACCTGAACGACTACCAGGGCGTCAGCGTCGCGCGCGACGCGGACACGCTGGTGAGCGTGCAGACGGACCATCGGTCGACGATGTGGGTCGCTCCCGGCGGCGATTCGGCGGCGGCGCGGGAGATCACCAGCGCGGAGAACGCGCGCGACGGCGAGGCCGGGATCAGCTGGACGCCGGACGGGCGTCTCGTGTTCGCGTCGCTGGCCAGCGGCAACTGGGACATCTGGACGTCGAACGCCGACGGCACGCAGCGGCGCCAGCTGACGACCGATCCGGCGACGGAGTGCTTCCCCACGATATCGCCCGACGGGCGCACCATCGTGTACCGGTCCGGCCGGAGCAACCTGCTGGACCTGTGGCGGATCGACGCCGACGGCGGCAACCCGCGACGGCTGACGGAGGGCAAGGCCGTCGTCGCCACCGCGTTCCTTCCCCGCGGCGACGAGGTCGTCTATTCGTCCGCGGCCGCCGCGGATCTGTCCACCTGGAAGGTGCCCGTGCAGGGCGGACCGTCCGTCCGGTTGCTGCCGGACTACGAGATGTCTCCCGCATTCCGGATCCACGGCGTTTCGCCCGACGGCCGGTGGCTGCTCGGCCGCTTCCCCGACCGGGCCCTGGGCGCGTGGCGTTCGGGCCTCGTGCCCGTAGATGGACGGGGCCGCTTGAGGAGGTTGGGCGCCGTCCCCGAGCCGATGCAATGGACGGCCGACGGCGGCGGCTTCCACTACCCGCTGACGGAGCGGGGGACAACGAACGTCTGGCGCCTGCCGCTCGACGGCGGCGCGCCGACGCAGGTGACGCGCTTCGACCGCGACGTCATCCTCGAGTTCGCATGGTCGCGCGACGGCCGGATGCTGGCCCTCACCCGCGGCTCTGTCAGCGCGAACGTCGTCATGCTGACGGGTCGGTGAAAGGCGCTAACCCTGCGGCTTGTAGTGCAGGACCAGGTACCCGCCGAGCGCGGCGAGCACGAACCCTAGATACAGCATCGGGCTGGGAGCGGTCTTCGGCGGATGCTGCGCCACGGAGTACAGCACGTTGACCACCGGCGCGCCCGCGAAGACGAGCGGCATCACGTAGAGCGGCGACCCGCCGGCGCGGAAGGCCCAGATGATGCAGACCGCCCCCAGCGCGCCCAGCGTGCCGCCCAGGGTCGCGGCCACCACCCCCCGCGCCCCGAACCCCCGGAGCTCACCCTGCGCGGAGAGCGCCACCACGGGCACGAGCACGCCGATCAGGAAGTAGGCCAGCCCCACGCACAGCAGCGCCCGCAACGGGTTCCCGAGCGCCACCTGCCCCCGATGCAGCGCGGGCCCGTAGAGCCCCCAGGACAGGATCGCCCCCACCACGAACAAGGCCCAGGTCATTCGCCGCTCCCTTCTCGAGTCGTCCGGGAATAAGTGTAGAGGAAGTCGCGATACACTTCTGGTAGGACGGTCGGAAGAACGGACCCGGAGGTCTGCCCGTGTCCGCTTGACCACCCCTTCCCGATCGGCCTCCAGACGCCACCATTCCGGCGAAGGGGAGGTCCGACATGCGACACGTACTGATGGTCCTGGGCACCACGTTCTTCGGCGCTGCCCTTGGCATCCCTGCCCCCGAGCGAGCGTACGCTCAGCCAGGTGTGCAGGTCGATTGGGTCCAAAACTACAGCTCGGGGCACGATCCCGAGTTCGCCTTCGCGCGTGCGGTCGCCGTCGACGGCTCGGGAAACGTCTACGTCACGGGATCGAGCTACGCCTCGAACGGCCTTCCCGATTACGCCACGGTCAAGTACAGCCCCTCGGGCGACGCGCTCTGGGTGCAACGCTACAACGGTCCCGGAGACAATTGGGACGCCGCATGGGACCTTGCCCTGGACGCGTCGGGGAACGTCTACGTCACGGGAGTCAGCTACGGGGCCGACTTCTTCGACTACGTCACGATCAAGTACAGCCCTTCGGGAACGGAGGAGTGGGTCGCCCGCTACGATGAGGCGAACAGCGACGACTGGGCGAACGCCCTTGCCGTCGACGGGTCGGGCAACGTCTATGTGACGGGATACAGCATCGGCTCGGGCACGTTCTACGACTACGCCACGGTCAAGTACGGTCCGTCGGGAACGCAAGAATGGGTCGCCCGCTACAACGGTCCCGGAAACACCAAGGATCGCGCATGGGACGTTGCGGTTGACGGGTCGGGCAATGTCTACGTGACGGGAGATAGCGGAGAAGGTTCAATCAACCTGTCCGATTACGTCACGGTCAAGTACAGTCCATCGGGAGTCGAGCAGTGGGCGGCCCGTTACAACAACGTCTATGACTATGCCACCGCGCTTGCCGTCGACGCGGCGGGCAACGTCCATGTGACGGGATACAGCTACGGTTCGGGGACCTTCTACGATTACGTCACGATCAAGTACAACCCCGACGGGACGATCCGATGGCTCGACCGCTACCACGGCGGCGTCGGTGACGATTTCGCCTACGCCCTGGCCGTCGACGCGGCGGGCAACGTCTACGTGACGGGAGAGAGTGTGGGTTCCGGGACCGGCTCCGATTACGCCACCGTCAAGTACAGCGCCAGGGGAAGGCGGCACTGGGCCGCCCGCTACGACAGCCCGTCCCCCGGATTCGCTTCGGACCGTGCGAACGCCATCGCTGTCGACGCCTCGGGGAACGTCTACGTGACGGGAGAGAGCGACGAACCTGGGGGCACGGAGACCGACTTCGCCACGGTGAAATACAGCAAATCGGGAGCCGAGCAGTGGGTCGCCCGCTACAACGATCCCGCGAACGCTTTCGACCAGGCCGCCGCCCTGGCCGTCGATGCGTCGGGCAACGTGCACGTGACCGGAAGCAGTGCCTACGTCGGTGGCGCCGGGAGGATCTGGACGACGATCAAGTACATCCAGACGCTCAACCTCGACGGTTCCCCCGGTCAGGACCGCAGATAAGCGCGGCGGTTCGGGCCGAGGCGCATCCACCCGGCTCCGCCCAAATGTGAGGCTGGAGCAGCGTCTCGGAAACTGCCTCAGCCGACGCCTCTTGCCGATCGCCGCATGTCTTTTGTGATGCGCATCATAACGGGCCCTGCTCGCTGGAACGACCATGACCGGTAGGAGACGGGCTTCTCCAGTCAGGTGGAGGCATTCATGAGGCCTTATCGTCCGATCGTCTTCATGCGGTTGCTGATCATGGGGGCCCTGGGTCTCGCGGCCTGTGGCGGGCCCTCGTCCCCATCATCCGCCCCGGCGGACGTCGTGCTCCACGGCGTCATCCTGGGCGGGTCGGCGGGGGGCGGCGCCACCGCGTTCTCCGGCGGCAACGCGGGCGGCGATCCGATCATCGTCACCGTCCAGGGCACGTCCATCACCACCACCGTCGACGATGACGGGTCGTTCACGCTGCGGGGGTTGCCCACCGGCAACTTCACGCTCGTGTTCACGCAAGGCGCCGTCACCCTGGGCACGGCCACGTTCGCGGAGGTCAAGCCCAACCAGGAGATCACGGTCACGATCGAGGTGACGCCGTCGGGCGTGACCGTACTCGAGGAGCGGCGCACCGGCATCGGCCATGGCGACATCGAGATCGAGGGGCTGGTGCAGCAGGTGCTCGAGCTGAACCCCACCGGCGACAGCCGCTTCCTGATCGACGACAGGGAAGTGGTCGCGCGCCCGGGGCAGACCGCGATCCGCGAAGGCAACACGGCCAAGACGGTCAACGACGTGATGGTGGGCCGGCAGGTCCATGTCAAGGGGACCTTCATGGACCCCGTGGGGGGCGTGACACCCGTGCTGGCCACCGAGATCAAGCTCCAGGGGCCCGAAGCCTCGCCCTCGCCCTCGCCGGAGCCCTCGCCATCCCCGGACAGCAAGTGCTTCGCCCCCGGCGCCAACGCCGAGGTCGAAGGCAAGATCACGGCCAAGGGCGGCGGCGACATCACCGTCACGCAGCAGGGCAAGGGTGACTACCAGTGCTTCGTCAGCGCCGGCACCCCCATCCGCAAGGGCAACACGACCTATACCTTCGAACAGCTGCAGCCGGGCTGGCGCGTGCACGTCAAGGGCACTGGCCTCGGCGAGTCGGGGGGCGTCTGCCAGGTCCAGGCCAACGAGGTCAAGGTCCAACAGAACTAGCGCCCCGCGGAGGCCGATCCGTTCCACTTCGCGCCCAGGGTACGGGTGCCCGCCCTGATCCTGGCGGGCGAGCACGATCCCCTCCTGGAATCGGTCCGCGGACCGCGGCTGCTGAAGCTCCTGGGGACGGCGGGGGACAAGCGCTTGGTCTTCGTGGACTCGGGCCACTCCGCGCGGAGGAGCCACCAGATCGTCCGAGAGACCCTGGACTGGCTGGACCGTTACCTGGGCCCGGTCGCTCCTGCCCCGAGTCAGAACCGCAGATAGGCCCGGCTGCGTTCGTCCCTCGACGTCATTCCGCGACCTGGACGAAGAACGAGTGACAGTCCCAGTTCTGTATCGATCCGGAGACCCTGGACGTCACCACGTATTTCCCGGGAGGCAGCCGGTTTCCCTGCACCACGTCCGCCTGCGTCACCACAGTGCTCTGACCGTTCACTCGGGCCGCGACGCAGTGCCCTTCGCGGTTGGCGTCGCGTCGAAGCACTTCGGAAGCTTCTCGCCGGCGTGCGCGGCAGTGGCGGTCAACACGAGCAGGGTCCCCAGTCCGACGATCTTCATGAGCAACCTCCTGGAGCGAAAGGCGCCGAGCTCAGCGCTGATGCTACAGCCCGTCACCAGACGCCGGGAAGCAGCCGCCACCGCATGGCCAGATCCGTAATATGACTTGACAGGCATATGAACCTGTGAGTACATAAGAGGCGTGGAATCGTCGTTCGCCATCCTCGCGGAGCCGAACCGCCGGGCCATCCTGGGCCTGCTGGCGTCCTCGGAGCGATCCGTCGGCGAGATCGAGCGCCGGCTGCGGATGCCTCAAACTTCGGTGTCCAAGCACCTCCGCGTGCTGCGCGAGGCCGGCTTCGTGGAGTCGCGCGTCGAAGCCCAGCGGCGCGTCTATCGGATCCAGCCCGAGCCGCTCATGGAGGTCGACGCCTGGCTCGCTCCTTTCCGGCGCTTCTGGACGGCCCACGTCGATGCGCTCGAACGCCATCTCGATCGGATGGCGAAAGTACCAAGGAAAGGGACGAACCGATGAGCAACCGTGAGCAGTATGTGCCCGGCCCCGCGGCCGGGGCCGAGGTCCAGAAGCGAGGCGAGAAGTGGACGCTCATTCTCGTGCGCGAGCTCCGTCATCCGGCGGCGATGGTGTGGCAGGCGCTGACCGATCCTGCGCAGCTGTCCGAATGGGCGCCGTTCGACGCCGATCGGAGCCTGGCCGCCGTGGGGCCGGTGACGCTCTCGACGGTCGGGGCGCCGACGCCGCAGGTCTCCGAGAGCACCGTGAAGCGGGCCGAGGCGCCGAGGCTGCTCGAGTACAGCTGGGGTGACCAGGACCTCCGGTGGGAGCTCGAACCGGTCGGCAGCGGCACGCGCCTCAGGCTGTGGCACAACATCGATCGCCGCTTCATCTCGTGGGGCGCCGCGGGCTGGCACATCTGCTTCGACGTCCTCGAGCGGCTCCTCGCGGGTGAGCCGATTGGACGCATCGTCGGCCCCGAGGCCATGAACTTCGGAGGCTGGCAGCGACTGACCGCCGAGTACGCGAAGCAATTCGCGGTTCCGACCCCCGGTTGGCCGCCCAACGCCCCGAAGAGTTGAAGCTGACGACCCCCAAAGTGAAGACCACCGTCTATTGGATCGTCACCGCGCTCTTCTGCCTGCAGATGAGCTTCACCGCCTACGCGCAACTGCGCCTGCCGCAGGTGGCGGAGGCGTTCACCCACCTCGGCTTCCCCGACTACTTCCGGGTGGAGCTCTCGTGGGCCAAGCTCCTCGGCGTGGTGCTGTTGCTTGCGCCGGTGCCGGCGCGGCTCAAGGAGTGGGCCTACGCCGGCTTTGCCATCGACCTCGCCTCGGCGCTCATCGCCCACGTCTCGGTGGGCGATGGCCCGGAGGCGTGGGGCTGGGCAGCGGGCACCGGCGTGCTCTGGGGGCTCTCGTACTTCTTCTGGCGCCGCCTGCCGGCGGGCGCCTGGCCGCGCACCGCCGGCTGTTGAAGGTAGAGTGAGCACAATGGCCGGCAAGGCGTCCAAGAAGTCGGCGACCCTCCGTCCTGTCCCCCCCGGCGAGTCCAAGCACAAAGAGGTGCGCTACCTCGACATCCACGAGGACGATCCGCTCGACGAGGCGCAGTTGGCGAGGTGGATCCGCCAGGCGGCCGCCCTGCCCGGCTGGGCCCCATGAAAAGGCCGGTCCCGGCGGAATCGGCCTCGGCATTGATCGACGAGAGGATCAAGGGACTTGGGGACTGGCGCGGGCAAATGCTCGCGAAGGTGCGCGGAATCATCCACGATGCAGACCCTGGGATCGTCGAAGAGTGGAAGTGGGGGACTCCCGTCTGGTCCCACGACGGCCTCGTCTACACGGGAGAGACGTACAAGAACGTCGTCAAGGTGACCTTTTCCAAGGGAGCTGCGTTGAATGACCCTTCGGGTCTGTTCAACTCCAGCCTCGACGGGAATGTCAGGCGCGCCATCGACATCCACGAAGGCGACAAGGTCGACGAGGCGGCCTTGAAGGGTCTCATCCGCGCTGCAGTGGCGCTCAATCTCACGGGCAAGAGCAAGCCGAAGCCCCGGCGAGCGAGCAGAAAGCGGGCCGGCTAGCTTCGAGTCGTCCCCGACGAAAACAAGCCCGCAGGGTGTCGATCCGGCCCGGGCTCGTTCGTCGTCAATACAGAAGGCAGGGTTGCGAGACCGTCGGCGGGTCCAGCGCTGCCCGAGGAGGAGCCAATGAAATACCTGGCGTTCATCCGCCATTCCGAGACGTACCGCGAGGGCGCGCCGCCCGCCGCCTTGATGAAGGCGATGGAGACGTTCGTCGAGAGGTCCTACAAGGACGGGAGCCTCGTGGACACGGGGGGCCTGCTGCCGAGCAAGGACGGGGTCCGCGTCCGGCTCGCCAAGGGCAAGATCACCGTCACCGACGGCCCCTTCACCGAGAGCAAGGAAATCATTGGCGGCTGGGCCATCCTGAATGCGGACTCGAAGGCGGAAGCGATCCGCATTGCGACCGAGTTCATGGATCTGCACCGCAAGCACTGGCCTGGGTTCGAGGGCGAATCCGAGGTGCGGCCGATGTTCGATCCCGGCAAGGGTCCATAGGGTCACGCAACGAGGCGTTTCCCCGACCGAAAGGAGACAAAGCGGTGCGAGTCATGGTGATGGTCAAGGCGACGAAGAACTCCGAGGCGGGCATCCTGCCCGGCGACCCCAGGGCCCCCGAGGGCTACGACACGCTGTTCGAGCGGATGGGCAAGTTCAACGAGGAGCTGGTCAAGGCCGGCATCATGCTGGCCGGGGACGGGCTCCATCCCAGCAGCAAGGGGAAGCGTGTGCGGTTCTCGGCCGGCAAGAAGACCGTCATCGACGGTCCTTTCGCCGAGACGAAGGAGCTCGTCGCGGGCTACTGGATCTGGCAGGTGAGGTCGATGGAGGACGCGTTGGAGTGGGTCCGCCGCTGCCCGGATCCGATGCCGGGAGAGGAGTCCGAGATCGAGATCCGCCCCCTGTTCGAGGCCGAAGACTTCGGCACGGGGCTCACGCCGGAGCTTCGTGCGCAGGAAGAGAGGTTGCGCACCGAGATCGAACGCCAGCGGAAGCCGTAGAGAGACTGCAGAGACGGCTCCATGCGCACTCTGCACGTGGGCGCCTTGACCGGATAGTTGACCGGTCGTATACTCGTCAGTGCGATGGGACGCACCAGCGACGCCAAGGAGCGACTGATCCGGAGCGGCCGGCAGTTGATGCACGAGCGTGGCTACACCGCGGTCGGCGTCGCCGAGCTGTGCGACAAGGCCGGCGTCAACAAGGGGAGCTTCTACCACGTGTTCCCGTCGAAGCAGGAGCTGGCGCTCGAGGTGATCGACAGCTTCTGGGCCGACTCAAAGACGCTGCTCGACGAGATGGTGACGGGGGACGGCCCGCCGCTGGAGCGGCTGCGCGGCTTCTTCGAGGCGACCCACGCCCAGCACCGCAAGATCAGCAGGGAGTGCGGCCACGTGGCGGGCTGCGCCCTGGGCAGCCTGGCGCAGGAGATGAGCTCCCAGGACCCCGTGCTCCGGAAGAAGCTGGGGGAGGTGTTCGAGCGGCACGTGGGCAAGTTCGAGCGGGTGATCGCCGAGGCCGTGGGCAGGGGAGACCTGCCGCGGCTCGAAGCCCGCCGCGCCGCCCGTTCCCTGACCGCGCTGCTCCAAGGGGCGGTGCTGCTCGCCAAGACCTGGGACGACCCGGAACTGCTGGCCGGCCTTAAGGATGACGCCCTGCGCCTGCTGGGCGTCGCCGGCGCCAGGAAATAGGCGTCGCGCCTCTTTTCATCGTTTCACATAGATGACTGGTCAACTATTCTGGTTTCTTCGTATGGGTGAGCAGGTAAAGGAGGACGGCATGAGCGCAAGGAAGATCGAGGGATCGGTGGCGTTGGTGACGGGGGCCAACCGGGGCATCGGCCGGGCCATCACGGAGGCGCTCCTGGAGCGGGGCGCGAAGCGGGTCTACGCCACGGCGCGCGACCCGAAGACGCTCGAGGAGCTGACGGCCCGGCACGGCGGCCGCGTGGTCCCGCTGCGGCTGGACGTCACGAACCCCGACGAGGTGGGCGAGGCCGCGCGGCGGGCCGAGGACGTGGAGCTGCTGTTCAACAACGCGGGCGTCGTCGAGGGCAAGGGCCTGGCCGGTGAGGAAATCGTCGAGCAGGCGCGCCGCGAGATGGAGGTGAACTACATCGCGCCGCTGCGCCTGCTGGTCCGCTTCACGGACGGGCTGGCGAGCCGCCGCGGCGCCGTCGTCAACGTGTCCTCGGTGGCCGGGTTGAGCAATTTCGCGTTCTTCCCGACCTACAGCGCCTCCAAGGCGGCGGTGCACTCGCTGACCCAGGGCGCGCGGGCGCTGTTCGCGTCCCGCGGCGTGGGCGTGATCGGCGTCTACCCGGGGCCGGTCGACACCGACATGGCCAAGGAGATCACGCTCGACAAGACGTCGCCCGCGGACGTGGCGAAGGCCATCCTCGACGGCGTCGAGGCGGGAGTCGAGGACGTCTACCCGGATCCATTCGCCGCGACCTTCGGGGCGCAGTTCGAGTCGTCCCCGAAGGCCTCGGAGCGGCAGCTCGCGGCGATGGTCGCGGGGAGCTGAGAGTGGGAGCGAGGGCCCGGCGCCGCCGGGCTCTCCAGGATGCGGCGGTGCCCGCGTCCCAGGGGTTCGGAATGACGCGCCCGGGCGCGCGTGCAGGGCCTGGAATCGTTCCGCCTTCGCGGCTTGACTAGCGCGCATCGTCGTCCTCGTGTTTCAACGCGCGATCATGCGTGGCGGTGCCGCATGCTACTATCCACGGCCGCTTCGCATCACGACTGACATGCTCCTCCTGCTGCTGCTGGTCCCGTTACTCGCGCCCGCGGTGAGCGGCGACTGGCCCCGATTCCGCGGGCCGAACGGCGGCGGGATCCAAGAGGGCGCGCAACTGCCGTCCGAGCTGGGCGCGACCCGGAACGTCGTCTGGAAGACCGCTCTGCCGCCGGGGTACTCCTCGCCGGTGGTGAGCGGCGACCGAATCTTCGTGACGGCCTTCGAGGGCGAGACGCTGCTGACCATCGCGCTCGATCGGGCCACCGGCAGGGAACGGTGGCGGCGGGAGAGCCCGCGCGACCGCCGGGAGAAGCTCGACCAACGCAACGGGCCGGCCTCGCCGACGCCGGTCGCGGACGGGAGGAACGTGTACGCGTTCTTCCCCGACTACGGCCTGCTCTCCTACACGTTCGCGGGCGAGGAGCGCTGGCGCACCCCCCTCGGGCCCTTCAGCAACGTCTACGGCATGGGGGCCTCGCCCATCCTGGCCGGCGACCTGGTCGTCCTCGTCTGCGACCAGAACCGCGGCTCGTTCGCGGCCGGGTTCCGGCAGGCGGACGGCCGCGAGGTCTGGCGCACCCCGCGGCCGGACGCCCTCAGCGGCCACTCCACGCCGATCGTCTACGACCCGCCCGGAGGGCCGCTGCAGGTCGTGGCGCCCGGCTCCTTCCGCATGGACTACTACGCGGCGGCCAGCGGCGAGATCGTCTCCTGGGTGGGCGGCCTGCCCGGCGAGATGAAGTCGGGGCCCGTCCTGGTCGGCGACACGATCTACGTCAACGGCTTCGCGTCGCCCGAGAACGATCCCGGCCAGCAGGTGATCGTCCCGCCGTTCGCCGAGGTGCTGGCCGCGCGGGACGCGGACAAGAACGGCAAGATCTCCCCGGCCGAGGCGCCCGACGAGCGGACGCGCAAGTACTTCGCCTTCATCGACCTCGACGAGGACGGCGCCGCCGGCGCCGCCGAGTGGAGGACCTGGACCAACGGGTCCGCGTCCGAGAACGGCCTCCTCGCCTTCCGCGCCGGGGGCCGCGGCGACCGGACCGGCGGCAGCCTGCTGTGGCGCTACTCGCGGTCGGTGCCCCAGCTGCCCACCACGCTCGTCTACCGCGGCGCTGTGTACATG
>Ga0214472_10002318_pt1 | contig 20648 bp, 24 predicted proteins | sample RVTome_6_FD_207662 | JGI IMG/M metagenome (GOLD analysis project Ga0214472, IMG submission 207662) | Soil microbial communities from uranium-contaminated site in the Upper Colorado River Basin, Wyoming, United States - RVT140D175 | ecosystem: Environmental > Terrestrial > Soil > Contaminated >...
CTGAATCGTCACGGTTACAACGGTTTGTGCCGTTATAATTCAAAAGGTGATTTTAATGTCCCATTCGGCCGTTACGACCGGCCCTATTTTCCGTCCCGTGAAATGCATTTTTTTTATCAAAAATCCGGCAAGGCAGAATTCATTCACGCCAATTTTTCAGAAACCATGCACCAGATAAAAAAAGGAGATGTAGTCTATTGCGATCCACCCTACGCACCATTGAGTAATACTGCTTATTTTACCGATTACGCCAGCGGCGGCTTTAAATGGGAACAACAGATAGAGCTGGCAGAATGGGCCGGAAAGCTATCGGGCCAGGGCATAAAAGTCGTAATCTCCAACCACAACATAAAATCAATTACCGACTTGTATAAAAATGGTGGTGCAGCCATGGAAAAATTCAAGGTGACACGTACGATCAGTTGCCTGGCAAATAATCGTGTTAAAGTAGGCGAACTGCTGGCAGTATTTCAACCATAATCCGAACAAGTATGAGTAATACCCTGACACTTGCCAAAGACCTTATCAGCCGCGCTTCGGTAACGCCAGAGGATGCCGGTTGCCAGAAACTGATCGCTGAACGTTTAGGGAAGATGGGTTTCAAGGCCGAACACCTGCGCTTTGCTGACGTGGATAATCTCTGGATCACGCATGGTGATGGCGCACCGTATTTAATCTATGTCGGACACACCGATGTGGTCCCTACTGGTCCGCTGGAAAACTGGACATCCGATCCCTTTCAACCTGAAATCCTGGACGGCTATCTTTACGGTCGCGGCGCGGCGGACATGAAAGGCAGTATTGCGAGCATGACCACGGCACTGGAACGATTCATTGCAGAACATCCCGATCACAGGGGCACCGTCGGAATGTTAATCACGAGCGATGAAGAAGGCCCGTCAGTGAATGGTACGTTGAAAGTTGTTGATTATCTAAACTCAAGAAATATTAAAATCGACTGGTGTCTGGTCGGCGAGCCCACTTGCATTAATACTATTGGTGATGTAATCAAGAACGGTCGCCGCGGATCGCTCGGTGCAACACTCAGGGTTTATGGCATACAAGGGCATGTGGCCTATCCGCACCTGGCCAGCAATCCGATACATCTGGTCAGCCCGGCATTAACCGAACTGGGTAATACCACCTGGGACAATGGCAACGAATTTTATCCGCCAACCACCTTCCAGATTTCCAATATTCATGCCGGCACCGGTGCGGACAATGTTATCCCCGGGCATGCCGATATTATGTTCAATTTCCGCTACTCCACTGAAGTCACGCATGAAGAATTAAGACACCGGGTTGAAAGCATACTTGATAACTATCAACTCAGTTATGACATTGAATGGAAGCTGTCTGGCGAACCTTTTCTCACGCCAAAAGGCAAACTGCTGGAAGTCGTGGTCGCTACAGTCAGGGAAATTACCGGCAATGATCCGGAAATCTCGACCAGCGGCGGCACTTCTGACGGGCGTTTTATTGCCCCGACCGGCGCGGAAGTTGTCGAACTGGGTCCGGTGAATGCCACCATTCACAAGATTGATGAATGCGTCAAAGTGGACGATCTGGAAACTTTGTCTAAAATTTATGAACAAATATTAAGGCAACTGATTAAGTGAATTTTATCTGACAGGAGCAAAGCCATGTCCCGAATTTATCTTGCTGTACTGACTGTATCTTTCTTTATAATGACATCAATCAATGCAATGGCCGCAGGCAATATTTCCATATCAAAAACTATAGGCATTGACGCCCCGGCAACAATGGTCTGGGAAAAGGTAAAAGATTTCAACGGGCTGCATACCTGGCATCCGGCCGTGGCCAAAACGGACATCCTTGCAGGTGAAAATAATACGTTAGGTACCGCACGCCTGTTGACCTTGAATGATGGCGGCACCATCGAGGAAAATTTAATTGCCTGGGATGGCACAGGCATGACGTTCAGTTACATAATCATTGAAAGTGTACTTCCAGTCAGTGATTATGAAGCTACACTCACAGTCGAGGCAACATCAGATACTGGCAGTAAAGTTACCTGGTCAGCATCTTTCAACGCCGGCAAAGGTGCAGATGATCAAACTGCACGGGATACTATCAGTGGTATTTTTGATGCAGGACTTGAAAATCTTGTGAAGATAATAACCAATCAGTAATCAGGCTGCTGGATGTTCTTTCGATTATCTAATCTGGGAATTCTGCTTCCCTGATAATTCCCCAATCATCACTTTTTTCAGAAAAAGCCCTGGCAATAAATTGATGCGAGGTATGTACATAATAACTGCACCAGCAGGCAATACCCAGCCACTTGGTCCCATCTTCAAGCAGGTACTCCGGTTGGCCAACTCTTGACTCTATGGCAAAAAAAGTTGCGCATAATCCTGATATTAATAACAACACACCAAAATGTGCACGGAAAATAGTCTGGTTAAATGCTATGAGATAGACAGATACGGTCAACACCATTCCCATAACCACATAAATTATTTCCATGGGCGCAAAAATTCCGTCTGCAGCAACTGAAGTCCCGAAAAAACCGAGTGCTAGCAATAACATTGTATAATTTGTTTGCGCTATTACATGTCTATAGGTAACCAGATAAGTGATGATTACTAATACCAGAACCATATATATAATTTTTTCGTCAAAGTCGAAAAACCTGGGAATAATCTTTTCATGAATCTGAAAGAAATCATCAATCATAAGATAAGTTGTCAACAAGGCAGCACAATTAATAAACCGGGAATTTGCTTCTGGCTTGATATTGTGTAGTTTGTTCGCCGTAAAGAAACATATCCCTGCAGCCGCACACCATAGAATAATCCCAAGATCTGAAAGTATGGCTCCCTCCTGGGCCATGTCATGCACATTTACTTCAAAAACCATGCTGACAGCAACTATGATTGCCAGAATAGATAGAGACGGGACAAAGGTGACCAATAGTTGCCTCTTAGATACACCTTTCATTTCAAAAGTCCCCTGTTTTTTTGTATATCTTAGAGGAGTCTGATTAAGATGTCATTCAGGGGATAGGGTCTGTTTTTGGTTTGAGGACAAGCGACGATTTTTGTCTAATCAAATACAGCGTTGTTAAAATCTCTGGCATTATCAAGACCAGTCAGGGTGTCCTTGCCTTTAATATTTTTAAATATGGTTCCCGACAGTTTGGCATCTGTCAGGTTGGCACCGGTCAGGTCAGCGCCAGTAAAATCCACCTTGCTTAAGTCACACCAGGTGAAATCAACACCCCTCAGGTTGGCATTCTGCAGTTTACCGAAACGCAGGGTGCAGTATGAAAAATCAGCCCCTTCCAGGTTGGCTTCCTGCAGATTTGCATAATCCAGTTGTGTCCGTATCATCCCCATGGACTGGTTTTGCATATTGGCTCCCGCCATGGCATTAACCAGTGTGGCCCCATTAAGGTTGGCCCGGTTCATTTTTGCCACCAGGATAGTATTGCTCAGATTGGCATTTTTCAGATTGGCGCCATCCAAACCGGTGTTATTCAATACGGCATGGTCAAAATTTGCGCCTTCCAGGTTGGCCTCCAGCATGATTGCCAGATCGAGATTGGTATTGGAAAAATTTGCACCGGCAAGGTTTACACCGCGCATATGCGTGTAAAAAAGATCTGCACCACTGAAATCAACACCGGACATGTCCTGTCCGCGAAAATCCTTTTTTCTCAAATCCGTTATTTCACCCTCGGGTGTATTCTTGATTAATTCCAGGACTTCATCCCGCGTCATCGCTTGCCAGTAGCTATCTGTTGCATGAACGGGATTACCCGACATAAGTAGCGGGATTAGAATATACAGCACGAACTTATATTTTCTCATACTAACCCGATTCAGGAAGGAATCAGAAGTTCATCCTGAATCCGGCAAGAGACACAAGAAAAAAACATAAAAACAGTCCGTGTCATATGGCCGTCACTTTTTAATGCCGCCCTCCGTCAGTCCCATAGGATCAAGTAACCGGACCAGTTCTGCATCGGTTAAATCTGTCATTTCTTTTGCGACTTCTTTTACTGGCCGGCCTTCAGCATAGGCCTTTTTGGCAATCGCAGCACCTTTTTCATAACCGATAACGGCATTGAGTGCGGTCACTAATATCGGGTTGCGTTCGAGTGCCTTGTTGATCTGTTCCTGATTGACACTGAATCCGGCTATCGCCTGGTCTGCCAGCAACCGGGAAGCCCTGGCGAGGATCTCGATACTTTGGGTGAGGTTATAGGCAATGACCGGCAGCATGACATTCAACTGGAAATTACCGGACTGCCCGCCCACAGTGATCGTCAGGTCATTTCCTATCACCTGCGCACACACCATACACACGCTTTCCGGAATCACCGGATTGACCTTGCCCGGCATGATGCTGCTGCCCGGTTGCAATGCCGGTAAGGCAATTTCAGCCAGTCCCGCTAGCGGGCCGCTGTTCATCCAGCGCAGATCATTGGCGATCTTCATCAGGCTGACGGCAACTGTTTTTAATTGCCCGCTCATTTCCACGGCAGCATCCTGTGTGCTCAGGCCTTCAAAGTAATTTTCCTTGGGTTTGAATTTAACACCGGTTGCTGAAGCAAGATGGGCGGCTACCTTTGCACCAAATTCCGGATGTGCATTAATGCCTGTTCCCACTGCCGTGCCACCGATGGGCAATGCAGCGAGTCTCTTCAGTGCAGAATCGATTCTTTGCTGACCATGACGGACCTGTGTTTCCCAGCCGCTGAGTTCCTGTGCCAGTGTCAGCGGCATAGCATCCATTAAATGAGTACGCCCGGTTTTAACTACGCTACCCAGTTCATCCGACCGCCGATGGATCGTATCAGCCAGATGTTCCAGTGCCGGTAATAACTCTTCTGTAACCAGCAGGCTGCCACTGACATGGATGGCCGTGGGGAATACATCATTACTGCTCTGCCCCATGTTTACATGATCATTGGGATGCACTTTCCGGCCCAGCCGCTGGCTGGCGATGCTGGCGATAACCTCATTGACATTCATGTTGGAACTGGTGCCGGAACCGGTCTGGAAAATATCTACCGGGAAATGCTGGATATGATTGCCCCTGGCAACTTCATGGGCCGCCGCCTGGATTGCCCCGGCCATATCTGCTTCGATTAAACCCAGATCCTGGTTGACTTCGGCAGCAGCGGCCTTGATGAGTCCCAGGGCCCGGATGACAGATCGCGGCAAGGTCAGGCCACTGACGGGAAAATTATCCACGGCGCGCTGGGTTTGCGCACCATACAGGGCATCGGCAGGCACACGTACCTCACCCATGCTGTCTTTTTCAATCCGGTAATCCTTATTAGTCATAATTTAATGTTTAAACCCCGCGCCAGAAGTAAAACATATCAGTAAAATACAGTATTGATTGAACATGGCTCATATGTTGAAAAACACCTCTCCAGTCAACAAGTCATGTATCCCGCCGACTATTTTTATTTCATTTTTTTCAACCATCTCTTTAATAATCGGGCTTCTTTCCATGATTCCTTTCATTACCCGTTTAACATTGATAATGGTTACTTTTTCAACAAACTCGGCATTACTTGAATTCCGGTTCTCCCGCACTGTGGTTTCATCATCAACAGCGGGACGTATCTTGGAAAGTAATGCTGTCAGGTTACCCATTTCAACATGATCACACGCCCCTTTAACTGCCCCGCATTTACTGTGCCCCAGTACAACAATGATTTTAGAACCTGCGACCTTGCAGGCAAATTCCATACTGCCCAGAATATCTTCGTTTATAATATTACCGGCGATACGCACACTGAATATATCACCCAGACCCTGATCAAAAATTATTTCTGCAGAAGTCCGGGAATCAATACAACTTAATATAATGGCAAATGGATGTTGCCCATCCGAAGTTTCATTTGCTTGCTGCAATAAATTACGATTCGCTTTCAGGTTATTAATAAATCGTTTATTGCCTTCTTTTAATAAATTAAATGCAATATCAGGGGTAATATTATCCTGCATTTCCTTGGTCAGTGTTTTCATTTCTTATCCTGTGTTGTCCTGTATTTTTTTTCGGCTGTTTCGTGAAGAGGTTGAAATATGTTGGAATTCTTCCGTTTATCGATTGATGGAATTAATTTAACCCAAACTTTTGCTGTTTGCCATCTTTAAATACCACGAACTCACCGCGTTGCATGTGATGCCATTCCTCGTTATCTGTCAAGGCGCGTGAAGTGATAATGGTGACTATATCTTTTGGCGTGGTTAGCTTACGAAAATCCACTATCACTCCGGTATCAATCAGCCGGGCCTTGCCGAACGGATGACGGCGCGTGATCCAGCACATGTTGTTGGTACAGTAAACATAGAGAAAGTATGAATCGCTCATCAGGAAACTGAACACCCCCGCTTTGCTCACTTCTTCTGCGAGCTTGTGTATATATCGCCACAACCGGTGTGAGTCAGCCGGACGTTTTGGATATTTTTTCCTGATCTGGTCCAGCATCCAGCAGAATGCATGTTCGCTGTCGGTCGTGCCCACAGGTTGATAAAACTCCAGGCGTTTTTTCTTGATCCCCTTTAATTGCCCGTTGTGAGCAAATACCCAGCTGCAACCCCATAACTCCCGCGTGAACGGATGGGTGTTTTCCAGGCAGACTTTGCCGCGGTTGGCCTTGCGGATATGACTGATAATAATCTTGCTCTTGATGGCATAGCGCTGGATCAACTCTGCAATTTCCGAAGCCACACTGGGACGCGGATCATGAAAGGAGCGGCTGCCGCGACCTTCATATAAACTGATCCCCCAGCCATCACTGTGTGGACCGGTCCGGCCACCGCGCTGTACCAGTCCGGTGAAGCTGAAACAGATGTCGGTGGGTACATTCGCGCTCATTCCCAGTAATTCACACATTTTTCACCTTGCTGCAGAGTTGAATCAATGGGTATTTTAACCTGCCCGAATATCACTTCCACCTGCTTTTAGTAGTGAGCCAGTTTGTCATCCCGAACAAATGTGAGGGATCTTTATGTTGATGTAAAGACAAGATTTCTCAGTCACTACGCTTTTTCGAAATGACAGTTGAGTTGTTGATATTTTCAAGTTGTACCGCTACCTGCTCTTACCGTCACTGGCAAAAACAGGTGATTTATGATTATCATGGACACATGAAAATTCTGTCATCATTGCCCTTACTGGTTTTATCTGCTCTGATCAGCCTCCCGTCCGGTGGCTGTGACCGGGCCGGTGATCTTCCCGCAGCTGCGCTGGAAAAAGAAGTACCGGTTGCCGCTGTCAGCCAGGCTGCACCCATGGCTGTTACACCGCAAACACAATTCACCATTGGTAACAAAAGTTATTTGTTTGATATATCAGACCACAGCATTGAAGAACTGGAAGCGTTGTTGAAACGTGCCCAGGAAATCACCCAGCTGGATTCCAGCAATTACGGCGATCTTGAGATCGTGATGATCCTGCACGGACCTGATATCGACTGGTTCACACAACAGAACTACGAGCAGAACCTGGAACTGGTGGATCTCGCGGCAAAACTGGATGCCTTTGATATTATTGACATGAAAGTTTGCGAGACGGCGATGAGCGCCAGAGGTGTCAAACGCGAGGACATCCCCTCATTTATCGAATCGGTACCCTATGCACCGGATGAGATGGAGCGGTTGCTGCAGGAAGGCTATATCAATCTTTGATAAAAAAATGATAATTACAACATTCCCTTCAATTATTCCGTGGATTAAACAATGAGTGAACATGAAAAATCATTATATATGACCATCCTGATGACACCGGACATGGCCAACTTTTCCGGCAAGGTACATGGCGGCCATATATTGCGTTTGCTGGATCAGGTGGCCTTTGCCTGTGCCGCCCGATATTGCAAAAATTACGTGGTAACGATCTCGCTGGACCAGGTGACGTTCAGGGAACCGGTCAATGTCGGTGAACTGGTCTCATTTCGGGCACATGTAAATTATGTGGGAAAGACCTCGCTGGAAGTCGGTGTGAAAGTGATTGCCGAGGATCTGCATAGCAAGGTCAAGCGTCACACCAATTCCGGTTACTTCACCATGGTGGCTGTCGACAACAACGGCAAACCCGCAGCCGTACCACCCCTGGAACTGGAGACTGAATTCGAACGTAAACTCTATGAAGCAGCAGTAATGCGCAAGCAAATGCGGGAAGAAGCTGTTCGGAAAAACAAGGAAATCACGGCTGGCATACCGGATTACAATACGGACGTGACGGGCTGAATTATTCCTGGCTTCTTTTTCCTTCCCCCTGTTAGGGGGAAGGTGTAGGAAGTTTAATTTAGAGATGGGTTCTAAAAATGCTGGTATGCCTTGCCTTTTGGATGGTACTGACCGCCATCTGCACGTTGCCAGATTATTCCGTTTCCATCCGTGATTTTACCGATACAACTTATTTTAAATTTTTTTTTCAGATCATTTTCCAATTGAATTTTCTTTCCGGGTGAAACGGTAAAGCAGAGTTCGTAGTCATCGCCTGAAGTCAAGGCTATATCCACGGCATCTGGTTGCTGATTCACTGCAGCCGACATCGGCAGTTTACCTATGTTAATTACCGCGCCCTTCTTGCTGGCCACCAGGATATGGTGCAAATCTGCCAGCAACCCGTCAGAAATATCTATGGCACTGGTTGCAATATTGCGTAGTGCCAGACCCAGTCCGATGGCCGGTGCCGGCCGGTACAAACGAGTGTACAAATATTCACGGTATTTTTCTTCCGTCCGGCAGCGGCCATCCAGTACACCAAGTGCCAGACCCGCATCGCCGAGTGTGCCGCTGACATAAATTAAATCATTAATATTTGCGCCATGCCGGTACAGGCCGGTGCCTTCCGGTAAATAGCCATGGATTTGTACCGTGATCGATAACGGGCCATGTGAAAGATCGCCGCCAATCAGTGAGAGTGAATATTTTTTTGCAAGGATACTGAATCCTTCCATGAATCCGGCCAGCCAGTCCGGATCGTTTTCCGGCATGGTCATTGATAATGTGACCCAGCGCGGTTCCGCCCCCATCGCCGCCATATCACTGAGGTTCACTGCCAGTGATTTATAACCGATGTCCTGGGGTGAAGTTGTTGCTGGAAAATGTACACCGGCCACCAGTGTGTCCATTGATACGGCCAGGTGCATGCCCGAAGGCACGGCAACTACTGCAGCATCATCCCCTATTCCGCATCGAACATCCAGACCATCTTTAAATGCATTCCTGAAATATTTACGGATGAGTTCAAATTCGGAGAGCGACATTGTAGAACCTATCTCAAAACTACTGCGCTGGGTAATACTGTGTTGAAAACGGACTCAAAATACTCATGTACTATCGTGTACACTCCGCTTTTTCGTCCGTTTTCGCCTTGTCTTACCTGTGCTCGTGACATTTTGAGACAGGTTCTAATCAGGAGACATTACTGATTTCGGTAATCCTCACCTTGCGGGCAATCTTGTCCAGCACTCCATTGATGAATTTATGCGACTGCTCGGCACCAAACATCTTGGCCAGTTCCACTGATTCGTTGACAACCACGCGCCAGGGCAGTTCCGGGCGATGCAGTAATTCATAAGTACCAATATGCAAAACTGCACGTTCAACCGGATCCAGTTCATTGACCGGCCGATCCAGGAATGGCGTCATTTCATTATTCAGTTCATCAATCCTGCCGGTGATACCTCCCAGTAAATTACAAAAATATTCCTTGTCGGCTTTTTTCATTTCATCCCGTTCATCGATGAATTCCTTGATCACATCATCTGTGTCAGCCTGTGTCATTTCACATTGATATAACGCCTGTACGGTTGAGCGCCTCGCCTTGATCCTGGCATGTTTAGAGAATGACGGACTGCCGGACATGATTATATTTTCCGCATGATGTTAATCATCTGCACAGCGGCCTGTGCGGCCTCTGCTCCCTTGTTACTCTCTTCATCTCCGGAACGATCCATGGCCTGTTCTGTATTATCGACAGTCAATACACCAAAGATCACCGGAACATCCTGGTTCAGTGCAATCTGCGCGAGTCCATGCGAACATTCCCTGGCGATAAATTCAAAATGCGGGGTTTCACCGCGGATGATGGCACCCAGTGCAATTACCGCATCACATTCTTTTTTCAATACCAGGCGTTGAACAGCCACAGGAATCTCGAATGCACCGGGCACATGCACAACATGGATGTCTTGTTCACTGAGTCCGGCCTTCACGAGTACGGCAATGCATGCCATCAGCAGGCGATCCACTATATGACTGTTAAAATGGCTCGCGACTATGCCGATCCGGGCCTGTTCGACCTTGTCCTCTCCTATAATGAGTTGATAACCAGCCATTAATTTACGTTCCCTTCAATATTGCAACTTTCTATGTAATTTTGTCATTTCGACCACAGGGAGAAATGACAAATAAACATTAATTCAATACAGTCCTTAACTAACGTACTCGACTACTTCAAGCCCGAAACCTGAAATAGCATGTATTTTTTTGGGTGCACTCAATACCCGCATTTTGCGTACACCCAGATCAGAGAGGATCTGTGCACCCAGACCTATCGTACGCAAATCCTTGCTGTGCTGTTTTTTAGTCATTATGGTCCCATTTTTCTGGTCACCGTATGCAGCAAGCTGATTGATCAATTCCTGCGAACCAATCTGGTTACACAGTATGACCACGACTCCCGCCTGTTCCTGCGAAACCCGTTTTAATACATCACGTATCGGCCAACCACATTCTTCACGCAGACTACCGGTAAGATCGCATACAGGATTCTGTACATGCACCCTGACCAGGACCGGCTTTTCTGAATCTATCTTACCCTTGACCATGGCAAAGTGCAGATTATTTTCAACGCCATCCTTGTAGGCCACCAGGTGGAAATCTCCAAATTCTGTGAGCATCTTGCATTCGATTACACGCTCAACAGTTTTTTCATTTTCGATGCGGTAATGAATCAGATCTGCAATTGTTCCAATCCTGAGGTTATGTTCCTTTGCAAACAATTCCAGATCCGCACGCCGGGCCATGGTGCCGTCATCCTTGAGGATTTCGACAATAACCCCTGCCGGCATTAATCCTGCCAGCCTGGCCAGATCACATCCTGCTTCGGTATGGCCGGCACGTGATAACACACCACCGGGATGGGCCATCAATGGGAATACATGTCCCGGCTGCACCAGATCAGATGGTTGGGCATTTTCAGCAACCGCTGTTTTGATCGTATGCGCACGGTCTGCAGCGGAGATGCCGGTAGTCACTCCAGTGGCCGCCTCAATTGACACAGTGAAATTGGTGTTGTCGCTGGAGTAACTGTTACTTGCCATCAATGGCAGGTTAAGCCGCTGGCAATGCTCCCGGGTCAGAGTCAGGCAAATCAGGCCACGAGCATAGCGGGCCATGAAATTAATGTCTTCCGGGCGCAACCTGTCGGCAGCAATAACGAGGTCTCCCTCGTTTTCCCGGTCTTCATCATCCATGAGGACCACCATTTTGCCTTCACGAATGTCTTCGATTAATTCTTCTGTAGTATTCAGTGCCATATAATATAGCCGATGATTTATAAGGATTATAACCCGGAAGCCGGAAGCCGTAACCGGCTAAGCGGGAGTAACCAGTGATTCGAGATACCTGGCAATGATATCAACCTCGATATTGACCCGGGTTCCTTTTGTATAATTGCTGATAATGGTCTGCTCCAGGGTGTGGGGAATGATATTTACCGTAAAACCGGTTGCGGATTTTTTGTTCACCGTGAGGCTGACGCCATCAATACAGACAGATCCCTTCTTGCTGATGTACCGGAGCAATTTGACTGGACAAGTGATGTCTATTTTTTCGGACCTTGCATCCGGTTTACGATCCTTGATCGTTCCAACCCCGTCCACGTGACCAGTGACAAGGTGACCGTGCAGTCTGTCTGACAATTGCAGGGCCTTTTCAAGATTCACTTGTGAACCGGCCTTGAATTTATTAAAAGTGGTACAAGCAAGAGTCTCCGCCGAAATATCCACAGTAAATTGTTTACGGGAACAATCAGTGACAGTGAGACAGACACCATTCACGGAAATACTGTCGCCTGTTTTGACATCATCAAGATTCGGCGCATCCACGCTAATAGAAATGCGTTTGTCACCCGCATGATCTTCTATCGCAGCAATCCTGCCTGTAGATTTAATTATTCCGCTGAACATAATTTCGTGATTCGTTATTCGTGATTCGTTATTCGTGACTGATGAATCTTTATATTTTACTTTCCAATTACCAATCACGAATTACCAATTACGGGTTTTAAGATAATTTTCAAATCCTGTCCCACCATTCTGGTATCAGTGAATTCCAGTTTCATCCTGGAATCCAGAGACTTGATTCCGGATAAATTTAATAAGGCCTTGGCTTCATGACCCAGCAAAACCGGGGCCATATAGATAATCAATTCATCCACCAGTCCGGCCTGTAATAAACTGCCGGCCAGTGTCGGACCGCTCTCGACCAGAATTTCATTCACTTCTTTTTCTCTGGCGAGATAGTGCAGAACCCCCAGCAGAAAATCCTTTTCACCCGATCCGTCAATCCGGATCACCGGTCGGCCGGCTTTTTTCAGTGCCTTTTCCTTGTCCGGGCAACCATAAACAGTAAACACCAGTGTCTCCCCGGGCTGGCTGAATAATTTTGCCTTTACAGGAATTTTCAAATGCCGATCCAGAATGATGCGCAAAGGTTGCCTGTCCAAAGTATCGATTTCCCGTACTGTCAAAGACGGATCATCCGCCAGGACGGTATTGATGCCGGTCAGAACAGCTGACGATTGTGCCCGCAATCTTTGTACATCTGAGCGCGCCGCTTCCCCGGTAATCCACTGGCTCTTGCCATCGGCCATGGCGGTGCGTCCATCCACACTCATGCCCAGTTTGCACCGGACATAGGGCCTTCCCTTACGCATACGCATTTCAAAGCCGGGATTCAGTGCCTGCGCCTGCGTTTGCATCAAACCCGTCTTGGTGTTGATCCCGGTCTGGTTCAATGCACTGACGCCTTTGCCCGATACCTTGGGGTTTGGATCAGTTGTTGCAATTACGACCCGCTTGATTCCGGCAGCGATAATGGCGTCTGTGCAAGGTGGTGTTTTGCCGGTATGTACACAGGGCTCCAGTGTCACATAACAGTCTGCTCCATGTGCCTTGTCTCCGGCAATATTCAGTGCATGCACTTCGGCATGCGGGCCTCCGGTCTGTTGATGCCAGCCTTCAGCTATGATCTGTTTATTTTTGACAATAACGCAACCGACACGCGGATTGGGATGGGCAGTATAAAGACCGCGCCTTGCGAGTTGCAGGGCACGTGACATGTAAAGATGGTCTATCTCAGTCCACTTCAACTCTTGTCACCATCGACTGGCAACAGGTCCAGTTGACTCTCCTTGAGTTCCGGTGGCAATTCATTTTCCAGTCGTTCGATCTCATCAAGAAATGCGCGGACATCTTCAAAACTCCGGTAAACGGATGCAAAACGGACATAAGCCACCTGATCCAGACTGCGTAACTGTTCCATGACCCAGTCACCCAGCTTGCGCGATTTGACCTCACGGTCACCCAGTGCACGGAGTTTGTGCTTGATCTGTTCGACGGCAATATCGATACGCTCCATCTCCACCGGGCGCTTTTCCAGTGCCCGCAAAATACCGCCTCGGAGTTTTTCTTCCTTGAACGGTTCACGCCTGCCGTCGGATTTTATAATGCGGGGATAATTCAGCTCGGCAAGTTCATAGGTGGTGAAACGTTCCTTGCATCTTGTGCATTCACGACGACGTCGTATCTGATCGCCCTCGCCGACCAGGCGTGAATCAATCACACGTGTATCCGGATCAGAACAAAAAGGACAACGCATAAACCTGCCTCTGTATATTTCCTGACATTAATGAAACAAGGGATAGCCCTGCTATCCCTTGTTAATAAAAATAACTACAAGCTTGCAGGCTGGAAATTATTTACCGTACACCGGGTAACGTTTGCAAAGCTTGAGCACTTCACCCTTGACCCGTTTCTCGACAGCACTCTTGCCCAGATTATCAATGATGTCACAGATCCAGGTAACCACCTGCTGGCATTCCTTTTCCTTGAATCCACGTGTAGTAATGGCCGGGGTACCGATACGGATACCGCTGGTAACAAACGGTGATTGTGGATCGTTGGGGACGGCATTCTTGTTAACCGTGATATTGGCGCGACCCAGTGCTGCATCCAGTTCCTTACCGGTTATTTTTCTGGAAATCAGGTCAACCAGGAACAAATGATTATCAGTTCCGCCGGACACAATATTTATTCCCCGTGACTTGAATACCTTGACCATGGCCCTGGCATTCTTGACCACTTGTTTCTGGTAGGCCTTGAATTCCGGTGACATGGCTTCCTTGAAGGCCACTGCCTTGGCAGCAATCACATGCATTAACGGACCGCCCTGCATGCCCGGGAAAACCGTGAAATTGATTTTCTTTTCAATGTCATCATTGGCTTTGCCCATGATGAGACCGGAACGCGGGCCACGTAATGTCTTGTGTGTGGTAGTCGTGGTCACATCGGCAATCTTGATCGGGCTGGGATAGATACCCGCTGCAATGAGGCCGGCGACATGCGCAATATCAGCCACCAAATAGGCATTCACCTTGTCGGCAATATCACGGAAGCGTTGCCAATCCAGGATACGGGAATAGGCGGAAAACCCGGTCATGATCAGTTTGGGCTTGTGTTTCAGGGCAAGACGTTCCGCTTCATCATAATCAATCTCGCCGGTATCAAGATTCAGGCCATACTGCACAGCATTGAAGATACGTCCGGAGACGTTCACGCTGGCACCGTGAGTCAGATGGCCACCATGCGCGAGGCTCATGCCCATGATGGTGTCACCCGGTTTGATCAATGCCAGGTAAACAGCACCGTTGGCCTGTGAACCTGAATGAGGTTGTACATTGGCCCAATCCGCCTTGAACAGTTTCTTGGCACGATCAATCGCCAGTTGTTCGGCAATGTCGACATATTCGCAGCCGCCATAATAACGTTTACCGGGATAACCTTCGGCATATTTGTTGGTGAGGACAGATCCCTGGGCTTCAAGTACACGCGGGCTGGTGTTGTTTTCGGAAGCAATCAATTCAATATGCTCTTCCTGGCGTTTCTTCTCGCCTTCAATTGCTTTCCACAGGGCATTATCAAACCCCTTAATCTTCATTGTTTTTTTGTACATAAATACTCTCTCTTTGGAATTATTTTCAAAATGCCGATGTTCCCCTGATACTAAATCAGGACACAGCGGGAAACTGATCCTCACGGGGGAACAGCAGGCTCAAATACCCGCACAGGTTATCAAATTCCGCCTGTTAATGCATTGCTGTTCAGATTATCCGGTATTGCTCAGACTGGCCGCATCACAAGCTGTTCTGTTTTTCACCGTTAATCCTGGAAGATATTATAACTTGCTGTTTTATATAAATAAATATGATATAACTCAGGCCCTATGACTAACCCATCGGATCAAACCAATTACCCTGGAACCTGTGCATGACTGAAGCGGAAGATTTTTTTACACGGGCACATGCCTTGCTGGAGCGGCTTGAGAAACTGTTGCCGGGCGATAAAGTTGCCTTTGATGCCACGGAGTCTATCGCATACCGGTGGCAAGCCCGAGGCTTATCCCGATCCCTGGTTGCAGTGAAAAATACGTCCGGCATCAGCCTGTCTGATCTGCAATGCATCGACCGGCAAAAACAGGAGATCGTCCGCAATTCCCGGCAATTCCTGCAAAATCTGCCTGCCAATCACGTGTTGTTATGGGGGCCACGGGGTACGGGCAAGTCCTCTCTGATCAAGGCCCTGTTAAATGAATACCACACTAAAGGCCTGCGCCTGATTGAAGTTGAGAAACAACATCTGATCGACCTGCCGGTGATCGTGGAAAAACTGAATGGGCAAACCGGGCATTTCATTCTTTTCTGTGATGATCTTTCGTTTGAAGCCAATGATCCGAGTTACAAGGCCATGAAGGTTGTCATTGATGGTTCCCTCAGCAGTACGCCGGAAAATATTCTGATCTATGCCACATCCAATCGCCGTCATCTCATGCCCGAATATATGAGTGAAAACCAAGAAAGCCGGATGATCGAAGGGGAACTCCATCTCAGCGAAACAATAGAAGAAAAGATTTCACTGTCAGAACGTTTCGGTTTATGGCTGGCATTCCATCCATTCAATCAGGACCAATACCTGACCATTGTGGATTACTGGCTGACAAAGTTGCAGTTGAAAAATCAGGATAAGGATATAATACACAAGGCTGCATTGAAATGGGCACTGGAACACGGCTCTCGCAGCGGCCGTTCAGCCTGGCAGTTCGCCCGTGACTGGACCGGCCGGCAGCTTCTTGGAAAATAATTTTAATATCTGAAGTGTAGATTCCTTCCCCCCTTGCAGGGGGAAGGAAAGGATGGGTGTAGATTGCTGCAAAGTTCATGTATCTAACCCCCACCCGTACCCTCCCCCTTCAAAGGGGAGGGATTGATATCTTTTGTTTCACACTGAATGAATTTATCAGCAAATGAAAAAACATGACTTCATAAAAGAAATTGAAACTGTGCAGGCAGAAGCAGAACTGCTCTACTCTGCTGCGGAAGTCGATGCCGCCATTAATCGTATGGCGACAGAAATCACATCCAGACTCTCGGAAAAAAACCCGGTTGTTATTTGCCTCATGGTTGGCGCGGTCATTCCTGTGGGCTTGCTGATGCCCAAGCTTAATTTTCCATTACAAATTGATTACGTGCATGCTACGCGTTACCAGGGAAATACATCCGGCGGCGAGATTGCCTGGGTAAAAAGTCCGGACATGGACATCAAGGGCCGTTGTGTGCTCATTGTGGATGATATCCTCGATGAAGGCATCACTCTCGCTTCAATGATGGCAGAATGTAAAAAACTGAATGCTGCCGAGATTTATACTGCCGTGCTGGTTGATAAAAATCTGGAGAAACCACGTCCTTTTGAAAAAGCGGACTTCACCGGACTGACTATTCCCAATCGTTACGTTTTTGGCTACGGGATGGACTATAAAGATTATCTTCGCAATGCCCCCGGCATTTATGCGGTGAAAGGACTATAAAAGAGGAATGTTCAAATGAGTTCCATGCTGGCTATCATCGGTGGCTCCGGCCTTACCGCACTCAAGGGTTTGAAAATAACGCGGCAACAGATGCAACAAACGCCTTATGGAGAACTTTCCGGGCCACTGACTTTCGGCACATTAAATGAAAAAGAAGTTGTGTTTCTGCCCCGGCATGGGAACCCGCATATCATCCCGCCACACAAGATCAATTACCGCGCCAATCTCTGGGCACTCAAGGAAAATGGCATCAATAACATCATCGCGGTAAATGCCGTCGGCGGGATCACACCGGAAATGTATCCGGGCCGGCTGGTCATACCCTCCCAGATCATTGATTACACCTGGGGACGTAAACATACCTATTTTGAGGATGAAATTAATGAAGTGACGCACATCGATTTTACCCACCCCTACAATGAAAACCTGCGGCAATGCCTGATACAGGCGAGTCATGAGGTCAATCTGCACTGTCATGACGGCGGAACCTACGGCGCCACCCAGGGACCGCGCCTCGAAACCGCTGCCGAGATCAAGCGGATGGAACAGAACGGCTGTGATCTGGTCGGCATGACCGGCATGCCGGAAGCCGCACTCGCCCGCGAACTTGAACTCAATTACGCCTCAATATGTCTTGTCGCCAACTGGGCCGCCGGAAAATCCGATGACATCATCACCATGGACATCATCGAAAAAAACCTCCACGACGGAATTAACAACGTCTGCAAACTGCTGGAAGCAACGATACCGTTGATATAGTTTCTTCGCTGGTTGATTAAATTTAAATCACTCCGACACTTTCTTTACAATTCATGCGTTTTGTTTAATTTAAGTGACATTTTCATATGGTTTATAAATAAAATAATATTGAACCTGTAAACCGCATAACTCCTTCAGAACTGTAAGCGAATTGAGTCGTAATTTTTGTTCATCTTCATCAGTTATGGATAATCTCCATGAGTTTTTTATGGATTTGGTAGGAGAAGCACTTCGTACGTGCAGATCTAACCTATAATTACCCGATTGCCAAAAAAACCCATGATTAAGTTGTGTAAATAAGTTTAGAGGGACTGGCCCATTTGAAAATTCGGAAAATAAATTATCCGCAAAACCTGGTGTTTCTACCAGTGTAGCTATCTGATTTCCTAATTCATTTACCTTTTCCCTTCCAAACGAATACCAAGCATTCCTTAGTTCTTCAGCATGCTGCGCATATCTAGATGCAAAATCTGCAGATGCAAAGAACACATTAATTGGCCTTGGAGCAGCAACAGGAAGATTAAAGCTTGTGGCGAGCTCAATAGCTTCTGGTGTCATGGAGATAGCAGAGAAGGTGTTAGACTTGAAAGCTCTCCAAGTGAAATTATGCATTGCATTGTCGCTCATCCGAGTGATAACAACATGCATTTCTGAAACGAAAACATCCTTTTTCAATGCACGTAAAGTTCCAGGAAGACTTACTGTCGAACCAAATGCACTAAAACCGATTTCTATGTTTGTCGATGGATGAAACTCAAGTATTCCTTTCACGATCCATCTTTTCCATCCCGCAATTACCCATACTTGCATTAACGCGACTATTGCAATGATATGTGCAAGATAAGTATTTACAAAATCGCTTAACATCAATGTTGTCACTTAACGGTCCGGATGTGCGGCGCCGGCCACAAAAGTATTAGGAAACATGGCGCGTTGTCCCCGGCGTCCGCACGAGCCGGTAGTTAGGCTTACTTTTGGTCAAGGTAGAAATGCGCCAGTACAACAAAACTCAACGCCCCTACGATAATCAAAAACTGGATTGCAAGGTATTTATAGTGGTTCCTGTCTCGGATGCGACGTTCCAAAATAGATGCCACATTTGGAATTAGATTTTCGATCTTATCCGCAGTGCGCCGCATACCTGACGACCACCATTGGAGGTCTATGAGATAGAAGCCCGCCACAAGTACTACAACCACATCGGCAACAAGAAAGGCACATAGTGGCAGATTGGGAACCAATTTCTGAATTCCCAACAAAGCTCCGAACAGCAGAAGTGTCCAGTTAACCACCTGCCATCCTTGTTCCTTCGCCCATCTCGTATCCGAGTGGGCGATCTGATAAAACGTTTGGAACCAACTCGTAGTATCAGGATCCTTGTTCTTCTGTTCAGATGGCATCGTGTAACGCCTCGTTGCGGTTATTACTGACGTAAGGATTAGGTTTCTTTCCCCATTTCTTTTTTCAGTTCACGAATCTTCTTTTCTTGTTCGAGCCGTTTTCGTTCCCAGAAGAGCGACAGGAAGTCTTTTCTGTCCCTTTTGGAAAATAGAGCTACGAGATTAACGATGAGCAATATGAGAACTAGCACAAATGCGATGAGATCCCCCGTGCTTTCCTTCCATATGCGAGCATAAAAAAATACGAAAGCCAGAAAAGCAAGGCCCAAGAAATTGCCAACAATTGCTAGACCGTTCATTTTTTTGTCGCCGCTGCTCTTTAAGTAAGCCTAACGTCCGGCTTCAGGCGCGCGCCGCTCGCGGCGCGTCGCCTGCAAGCCGTTGTTATGTGACTGCCTCATGATTTGGCGGCCAATGCAGCTCGCATGGTGCACTTGAAGAGATCCGCCCAAGTGAGCCAGCCCATCCGCGCCGCGACCACCTCGACTGGCGGATGGGCAACTCCGGCCAGTGCTTCGGCTAACGGGCGCAAGCTATTGTTCCGACCAACCTTGTAGTACTGAAAGAGCCACGCGCTACGCCACTTGTCTTTGTAGCCGCCACCAGGCAGCCCTACCGCTTCGTTTTTCGTCTTCCTTTGAAACATCATGTCGGCGGGCGCTAGATCAAGGAACACGAAGAAGAACTCGCGCTCGCCATTCGCGATCGAGTCTAGCCCGACCCTCAACTTTCTGGCGATCTGGTCATGCGGCTTCTCCGGGGGCGCCGCGGGGCTGACCGCTGAGTAGAGTTTGGCCTCGAAAAACACCAACATACCTGGCGCTTCGATACTGGCATCTACTTCCGTCGCCTCCTTGGTTGAGATGCCCGTGTATTGCTTGCCAACGTAGATGCTGATGTCCTTGTTGCTGATGCCTCGCGCGCGAAATGAGACGGGACTGTTCCCGTTGAAGGAGTCCTCAAGGATTTCATCGAGTGCTGCTACTTTGTCCAGAGACGGCAAACTCGCAAGAACATCGAAACACGACCACGTGAGGGCATCTTCACTGTTAGAACTGATTGCGTTCTTCAGTTTGTGCTGCATCCCTTTGTAGTCCTGCCTCAGAAAGGATGCCAAGGCATCCTCTCGTCCGGGGACGATCACATGGTTGCGCTGGTACTCCTTGTAGATCATCCGGTCCCCGCAGTCACATAACAGTTGATTATACGAATGCCGCTTAACATTATTGGGGAAGGTTCTTTTACATCCTTAGCTCCGTAAACGGCACATTGATCTTCCCCCGAAATAGTAGACACCAGGTTAAGAGTGATATTCTTAACAACGAGAGGTGTTTCAATGACAAAG
>Ga0214472_10002319_pt1 | contig 20643 bp, 20 predicted proteins | sample RVTome_6_FD_207662 | JGI IMG/M metagenome (GOLD analysis project Ga0214472, IMG submission 207662) | Soil microbial communities from uranium-contaminated site in the Upper Colorado River Basin, Wyoming, United States - RVT140D175 | ecosystem: Environmental > Terrestrial > Soil > Contaminated >...
GTGGGCGCTGGCGCTCGCGCTGTGCGTGCCGGGGTGGGGCGGCCGTCCGGGGCGGGGCGCAGTGGCGCTGGTCGCCGCGGTGCTTCTGCTGTACGTGCCGGTGGCCGGCGTCACGCCGCTCGCGGTACTGCGCGGGGTGTTCGCCACGCCGGCGGTGACCTCGCTGGTGGTGCTGGCGGCGCTGTTCCTTGCACGCGCCACGCGGCGGCCGCTGTTCGCCGCGGGTGAAGCGCTGCTCGTCGCGGCGCTTGCCGCCGTCACCGGGGTGGCGTTCTACCCGTTCGTGCTCGGTGCCGGACCGGTCGATCCCTATGCGTGGGGCTACGACGGACCGTGGCTCGCGCTTGCTGTCGGTACGGTCGCGCTGCTGAGCGGTTTCGCCGGGCGCTGGGCACTGGGCGCGGGGCTCGTGCTGGCGCTGGCGGCATGGCGCGTGCGGGGGCTCGATTCGCCCAACCTGTGGGATTACGTCATCGATCCGATGCTCGCCGTGGCGGGGCTCACCGCGCTGCTCGCCGCCGGGTTCGGACGCCTGCGGACCCGTTTCGCGCGCTGACACGCCGGTGCGGCGCGCGGTGCCGGCGGGCCGCGGGATCGCCGGACGGCGGCAAAGGCTTCGGGGGCTGACGCTCAGGGCGCGACAAATTCGCCAAAGCGCGCCGGTCGGACGCCGGCCGCCACGAGATCGTCGGCGAACTCCGGCGAGGCCAGATAGGCGAGCTCCGCTTCGCGCGGCGTGGTGAGCCCGTCGCAGGCGCGCAGCGCCGCATCGACCCGGCCGGGGTGCACGTGCACCAGCGGCCGCGGACCCAACCGCGTCAGAAAGCGCTGCATGAGGAGGCGAAACGGCTGCCGCCCGGAAAAGTCGTGCAGTCCGGAAAAGCCGTCATTGGCGGGCAGGCCGCCGGCGCGCAGCAGGCGCCGCAGGCGGCGGCCCAGCATGCCGATGAAGAGCGCCTTCGGCGGCGCCACGCCGCGGCCGATACAACGCGCCGCGGGCTCCACGCAATCGCGCACCCACACCCGCCCGCGCGGGTAGCGCCGCGCGAGCTCCGTGACCAGCGCCTCGCGCACCGTGGGCAGGACATGCACATGCTGGTGGCCGTCGACGTAGTCGGGCGGCGCGCCCCACGCATCCTCGAAGGCGTCGAGCTGGGCGCACAGCTCATCGTGCACTCTGCGGGCGTCCAGCGATCGCGCCAGCGCACGCGGCAACAGCTGCGCCAGCGGCGGCAGCTTCCCGCCCGGTGCGAGCCCGCTCGCGCGGCCGGCCGGGGCATGGTGGGTGTGGGTGAGGTGCAGGCCGACGTCGGCCGGGCGCGCCGCGACCGTGGCGCGCAGCGCCGCGGCCCGCTCGCGCCAGTCGGGCAGGGCGCTCATGCAGCTCGTGGCCGACAGGCGGCCGTCGGCGAGGAGCGCCATGATCGCGTCGCTCACCCCGGGGGCGAGGCCGAAGTCGTCGGCGCACACGATGATCGGGCGCAGGGCAGGGGATCGGGACATGGCGGCGGGCAGTGATCGATGTGCCGTCAACGCGCGAAGGGGGTGCCTCGTTTACTCGGCACCCCGCTCCGGGGCGCCTGTGAGTGTCCGCACCGTGTCCCGTCCCGATCTTTGCCCCGTCCTCGCCACTGCGACGTCCGCGCAGTCCGCCCTGCCGACCCTGGCGGTGGTGATTCCGCTCTACAACGAAGGCGGCTCGCTGGCGGCCCTGCACCAGCGGGTGTCGGCCGTGCTCGCCAGCCTGCCGCTCGCCCGAACCGAGATCATCTTCGTCGATGACGGCAGCCGCGACGACACCTTCGCCCGGGTGGCGGCGCTGGGCGCGCTCGACGGGTCGGTGCGCGCGATCCGCTTCGCACGCAATTTCGGCAAGGAGGCGGCGATGGCGGCCGGGCTGCGTGCGGCCGACACGGACCTGGTGGTGCTGATGGACGGCGACCTGCAGCATCCGCCCGAGCTGATCCCGGAGATGATCGCGCGCTGGCGCGACGGCGCCCGCATGGTGACCGCGGTGCGCCGCTCGCGCGACACCGACCCGTGGCTGCGGCGCCAGCTCTCGCGCGCGTTCTATCGCCTGTTCCACAAGGTGTCGGAAGTCGCGCTGGCCGAGGGCGGGGGCGACTTCCGGCTGTTCGACCGGGCGGTGGTCGAGGCGATCAACAGCCTGCCCGAACGCACCCGCTTCATGAAGGGCATCACCAGCTGGGTCGGTTTTCGGCAGGAGACGGTCGATTTCGAGCCGGCCGAGCGGGCCACGGGCGCCTCGGCGTGGTCGCTGCTGCGCCTCGTGCGCTACGCGGTGGACGGGTTCTCCGCCTTCAGCACCCTGCCGTTGCGGGTGTGGTCGCTGGTCGGGGTCGCGATGGCGGCGTTGTCGGGCGCATACGGCGGCTGGCTGGTGCTGCGCACCCTGCTGTGGGGCATCGATGTGCCCGGCTACGCCTCGATCATGGTGGCGGTGCTGTTCCTGTCGGGCGTCCAGCTCATCAGCCTGGGCGTGCTCGGCGAGTACGTCGGGCGCATCTTCACCGAGGTCAAGGGGCGCCCGCTCTATCTCGTGGCCGAACGGCTGGGGTTCGACGAGGGCGCACGATGAGCCGCGCGGGCGACCTGGCGGCCGGCGCCGCCGTGCCGGCGCTGCGTGGCCCCATGCCGCAACACGCACGTTGGTTCGCCTTCGCGCTGCTCGCCGGCTGCGCGCTGTTCGTGCTGCTCACCTTCGCCCGCCACGGCATCAGCAACGACGAGGAAGTGCAGCACGTCTATGGCCGGTTGCTGCTCGACTTCTATGCCTCGGGATTCGCCGACCGCAGCGCTTTCGAGTACAAGAACCTGTATCTGTACGGCGGCCTGTTCGATCTGCTCGCCGCGGCGCTCGAGCGGATCGTCCCGTTCAACGTCTGGGACCTGCGCCATCTCATCTCGGCGCTGTTCGGGCTGGCGGGGCTCGCCGGCACCTGGCTGCTCGCGCGCCGGCTGGCGGGCGAGGCGGCGGGCGCGCTCGCACTGCTCGTGCTGGCGCTCACCGGGGCGTGGTCGGGCGCGATGTTCACCCACACCAAGGACGTGAGCTTTGCCGCCACGATGGTGTGGGCGTTGTACTTCACCACCCGCATCCTGCCCGAGCTGCCGCGTCCGCGCCGGGCGCACCTGGCAGGGCTCGGCATCACGCTCGGCTGCGCGTTCGGGTTGCGCGTCGGCGCGGTGTTCGCCGTGTTCTACCTGGCGCTGGGCGTACTCGCCGCGGCGTGGCTTGCCGGCGCCTCCCCGCGCGAACGCCTCGCGCTCGTGTGGCGCTGGGGATGGACGCTGCTGCCGGCGGGGCTGCTCGCGTTCGCGCTGATGGGGCTGTTCTGGCCGTGGGCCGTGATGTCGCCCGGCAACCTCGTGCGGGCGATGACGGCCTTCTCGCATTTCTCCTTCGAGCTGCATACCATTATCGACGGCGTCGTGATGAAAAACGGCGATGTGCCACGTCATTATCTGGCGAGCTACCTGCTGGTACGCCTGCCCGAGCTGTTCCTGCTCGGCGTGGGCCTGGCGCTGCTCGCCGGCCTGCGGCACGCGCCGCGCCTGGCCGAGGCCGGCGGACGGCATGCCGCGCTGCGGTGGCTGCCGGTGACGCTCGCCGCGGCGGTGCCGCTCGCTTATACGCTGGCGGCGGCGCCGCCGCTCTACAACGGCATTCGCCATTTCACCTTCGTGCTGCCCCCGCTCGCGGTGCTCGCCGGCGCCGGGTTCGTGGCGGCGTGGCACGAGGCGGGGCGCCTGCCGCGCGCGCGGCTGTTCGCGGCCGCGTGCTGCGCCGTGCTGGCGGCCGGCCATGTCGCCGTGCTGGCGCGCCTGCACCCCTACGAGTACGTGTTCTACAACGGATTCGCGGGCGGGGTGCGCGGCGCCGCCGAGCGGTGGGAACAGGACTACTGGGCGAGCAGCCTGCGCGAGGCGGTGGAGCAACTCAACGCCTACGTGGCCGCCGAAGGGCGGCCGCAAGCCCGTTACACCGTCGCGGTGTGTGCCGAAGCGCTGCAGGCAGCAGTGTGGCTCGCGCCCGGCCTCGCCGTTACGCGCGACTGGCGGCAGGCCGACTTCTACCTGTCCCCGACCCACATGGGCTGTGGCGACGTGCTGCAAGGCCGCGTGATCGGGGCGGTGCGGCGCGAGGGCGTGCCGCTCGCGCTCGTGCGCGACCGCCGCCTGCTGGCGGACGACGAGCGGGCTCCGCGATGAGGTTGCGCGCGCTGGCGGCTCGTGTGTTGCGGTTCGCGGCTGTCGGCGCGGTCGGCACCCTTGCCCACTACGCCCTGCTCATCGCGCTCGTCGAAGGGGCGGGCGCCGACCCCGTGGCCGGCTCGGTCGCGGGCTTCGCGATCGGTGCGGTGGTGAACTACGCACTGGGCCGCCGCCTCGTCTTCGACTCCGGGCGCGCCCATGCGGAGGCGCTGCCACGCTTCTTCGCGGTGGCCGGCGTGGGCCTGGTCATGAACGGGCTGCTGATGCGCGCGTTCACCGTCGGCCTCGGCGCGCATTACGGCCTCGCCCAGGTGCTCACGACCGGACTGCTGGTGCTGTGGCACTACGCCGGCAACGCGGTGTGGACCTTTCGCCACAAGGCGCCCGCGGGCGATGCGGCGAATCTCTGACGCGGGGGCACCGGTGACGGGCGACAGGGTGTCGTCGGTCGACAAGGGGCGGCGCGGACGCCTTAGACGTTGAACAGGAAGTTCAGCACATCTCCGTCTTTCACCACGTAGTCCTTCCCTTCGGCGCGCATCTTGCCCGCTTCCTTGGCGCCGGCTTCGCCCTTGCAGGCGATGAAGTCCTCGTAGGCGATGGTCTGCGCGCGGATGAAGCCGCGTTCGAAGTCGGTGTGGATCACGCCGGCGGCCTGCGGCGCGGTGTCGCCGACGTGGATGGTCCACGCCCGCACTTCCTTCACGCCGGCGGTGAAGTAGGTCTGCAGGCCGAGCAGTTGGTAGCCGGCGCGGATCAGGCGGTCGAGGCCCGGTTCGTCCAGGCCCATCGACTCGAGAAAATCCTTCTTGTCGGCGTCGTCGAGATCGGCGATCTCCGCCTCGATGGCGGCACACAGGGCCACCACCCCGGCGCCTTCCTCGGCGGCATGGGCGCGCACCGCGTCGAGGTGCGGATTGTTCTCGAAGCCGTCCTCGGCGACGTTGGCGGCGTACAGCACCGGCTTGGCGGTGATCAGGCAGAACGGGCGGATGCTCGCCCATTCGTCCTTGTCCAGATCGAGCGCGCGCACGGGCTTCGCCTGGTCGAGCTGGGCGAGGCACTTCTCGAGCACCGCGACCAGCACCTTCGCTTCCTTGTCGCCCGCGGCGGCGGGGCGTTTGTAGCGATTGATCGCCTTCTCCACGGTCGCCATGTCGGCCAGCGCGAGTTCGGTGTCGATGATCTCGATGTCGCGGATCGGGTCGACGCTGCCGGAGACATGTACCACGTTGTCGTCGGCGAAGCAGCGCACGACGTGCACGATGGCGTCGGTCTCACGGATGTTGGCGAGGAACTGGTTGCCCAGGCCTTCACCCTTGGACGCACCCGCCACCAGTCCGGCGATGTCCACGAACTCGACGATGGCCGGCTGCACCCGCTGCGGCTTGACGATCTCCGACAGCGCGGCGAGCCGCGGATCGGGCACCTCGACGATGCCCACGTTCGGCTCGATGGTGCAGAAGGGATAGTTGGCCGCTTCGATGCCGGCCTTGGTGAGGGCGTTGAAGAGGGTCGACTTGCCGACGTTGGGCAGGCCGACGATGCCGCATTTGAGGCTCATGGTGACGATGGGTCCTTGGGTTGCGCCGGCTTCGGCGCGGCCGGCCGGGCGTTGAGTCGGGTGGCGGCGCCGTTCCAGTCGCCGCGCGCGATGGCGGGCCAGGCGGCGAGCGCCCGCTCCATGGCCTCGTCGATGAGGGCCTGCTCCTCGCGCCGGGCGGGCTTGAGCACGTAATTGACGACCTCGTTGCGATCGCCGGGATGGCCGATGCCGATGCGCAGCCGCCAGTAGTCGTTGGTGCCGAGGTGCGCCGAAGTGTCCTTGAGGCCGTTGTGGCCGCCCAGTCCGCCGCCGAACTTCAGGCGCAGCTGGCCCGGCGGCACGTCCAGCTCATCGTGGATGACGAGGATCTCGGCCGGGGCGATGCGGTAGAAGCGCGCCAGCGCCCCGACCGCCTGGCCGGAGCGGTTCATGAAGGTCTGCGGCATCAGCAGCCACACCCCGGCCTCGCGCGCGTTGGCGACGAAGCCGTGGAAACGCGATTCGTGGGTGAAGCGCACGCCGAACTTGTCGGCGAGCCGCTCACAAAGCCAAAACCCGGCGTTGTGCCGGGTTTCTTGGTATTCGGCGCCGGGGTTGCCGAGGCCGACGAGCAGGCGCGGTGGCGCGGTGGTCATCGGCACTCGCTCGCTGGCGTCATGGGCAACAGCCCGCTCAGGCTTCGCCGCCTTCGGCGGCTTCTTCCTCGGCGCCACCCTTGGTCTTGAGCACCGTCACCAGCACCGGGTCGCCTTCGCCGTGCGCCACCAGTTCCACGCCCTGCGGCAACTTGAGCTGCGACAGGTGGATCGACTGGTCGACGTCGAGGTCCTTGAGGTCGACCTCGATGAACTCGGGCAGGTCGGCGGGCAGGCACTGCACGTCGATTTCGTTCGTGACGTGCGAAATCATGGCGGCAGAGAGCTTCACCGCCGGGCTGATCTCGCCATTGATGAAGTGCAGCGGCACCTTCAGGTGCATCTTGTGGTCGGCGTCGACGCGCTGGAAATCGAGGTGCAACACTTGCTGCTTCCACGGGTGCCACTGGGTGTCGCGCAGCACCACGGTATGGCGGGCGCCCTCGACGTCGATGGCGAGCACGGAAGCGTGCGTGGCTTCCTTCTTGAGCAGGTGGAACAGCTCGTTGTGGTCCATCGTGATCGGCTGGGCGTCCTGGCCGGCACCATAGATGACGCCCGGGACCTGGCCGGCGCGACGCAGGCGGCGGCTCGCACCCGTGCCCTGTTCCACGCGCTTGGTGGCCTTGAATTGGATTTCCATTGCATGACTCCTGAGTTGAAGCATTTCCGCCCGCGACCAGGCGGAAGGGTTGGGCCCCCGGCGCTGCCGGGGGCGAAAATCATTCCATGAACAGCGAGCTGACCGATTCCTCGTTGCTGATGCGCAGCACCGTGTCGGCCAGCAGCGAGGCGACCGAGACCTGGCGAATGCGCGGACAGGCCTTGGCGTCGTCGCGCAGCGGGATGGTGTCGGTGACCACCAGCTCGTCGAGGTCGGATTCGGCGATGCGCGCCGCCGCGGTACCGGACAGGACCGCATGGGTGCAGTACGACAGCACACGCCGTGCGCCGTTTTCCTTGAGCGCGGTGGCCGCCTTGCACAGCGTGCCGGCGGTGTCGACGATGTCGTCCATGATCACGCAGGTGCGGTCCTTGACCTCGCCGATGATGTTCATCACTTCGGAGACGTTGGCCTTCGGCCGCCGCTTGTCGATGATCGCCAGATCGCACTCCATGCGCTTGGCAAACGCCCGGGCGCGCACCACGCCGCCGACGTCGGGCGACACCACCAGCAGGTCGTCGTATTTCTGGCGGTCGAGGTCGGCCAGCAGCACCGGCGCGGCATAGACGTTGTCGACCGGGATGTCGAAGAAACCCTGAATCTGGTCGGCGTGCAGATCCATCGTCATCACGCGCTGGACGCCGACCGCCTGCAACATGTTGGCCACCACCTTGGCGGTGATCGGCACGCGGGCCGAACGGGGGCGGCGGTCCTGGCGGGCGTAGCCGAAATAGGGGATGGCGGCGGTGATGCGACCGGCCGAGGCGCGCTTGAGCGCGTCGACCAGGATCACCAGCTCCATCAGGTTCTCGTTGGTCGGGGAGCCGGTCGGCTGCAGGACGAATACGTCCTTGCCGCGCACGTTCTCGAGCAGCTCGACGTTGACTTCACCGTCGGAAAAACGACCCACCGTGGCCGCACCGAGTGAAATGCCCAGCCTGCGCACCACGTCGGCGGCGAGTTTGGGGTTGGCGTTGCCGGTGAAGACCATCAGGCTGCCGTGGGGCATGACCGAATCTCCGATGCCGATAGGATGTTGACGACAAAAACGACTCGGGCAGGCGCGGTGGCCTGCCCGTGTTGTTGTTGGCTGGGGAGGAAGGATTCGAACCCTCGAATGCCGGAATCAAAATCCGGTGCCTTAACCGACTTGGCGACTCCCCAATGAAACCTTTTCGCCCGCTCAATCCACCCAATCGTGAAGCGGGTGTCGGGAAAGGCTCTTCACCTTCCACGCTCGCCACCGCGAAGGACAGGCTTCGACGATGTGCTGAGCATCCGCTTCGCCTGCGGTCTGCGCAAAAACGCACGACCCCGATCCGGTCATTCTCGCCGGCGCGAACCGCGCCAGCCAGTCGATTGCCGCACCGACCTCGGGATATTGCGCACAGGCCACAGCCTGTAAGTCATTCCGGGTGGTGCTCGCTGCGAAGTCCGCAATTTTGATTGGAACGGTATCCCGCGTCAACTCCCCCGCCGCGAAAATTTGCCTGGTGGGGATCTCCACGCCCGGCGCGAGCACCACGTACCAGGCCGGCGCCAGGGTGAGCGGGGTGAACCGTTCGCCCACGCCTTCCACGAACGCGTCGCGGCCGAAGATGAAGAACGGGACGTCGGCCCCGAGCTGCAGGCCGAGCGCGGCGAGGCGTGTGCGATCGAGGCCGGTGCGCCACAGGCGGTTGAGCGCGATCAGCGTGGTGGCGGCGTCGGAGCTGCCGCCGCCCAGTCCGCCGCCCATCGGCAGGTGCTTGTCGAGGGTGATCGCGACGCCGTGGCGGCAGCCCGTCTCGCGTTGCAGCAGGCGTGCCGCGCGCACCACGAGATCCTGTTCCGCGGGCACGCCGGGGACGTCGGTCAGACGCACCACGGCGCCGTTCGGGCGCAGCTCGAACGACAGGCGGTCGCCCCAGTCGAGGAGGCGGAACGCGCTTTGCAGCAGGTGGTAGCCGTCGCCGCGGCGTCCCACCACGTGCAGGAACAGGTTGAGCTTGGCGGGGGCGGGGCAGTCGGCGAGTCGGCTCAGGGCAGGGGTGTCCATTGATCGATGACGAGACGAAGTTGTGCGTCGCCCCACTGCGCGTCGATCCGGCGCGGCGGCGCGGCGGGGGCGGGGTCGGCGTATTCCACGTAGTCGATGAGCCATCCGTCGTCGCTGATGCGTGCCGGTCGGCCGACTGCGTCGCGGGCCAGCACGCGCGCGCCCTCACGCGTCGTGGCCTGCACCCAGTGCGACAGACCCTCGAGCGGAACCGGCACGCCCACGAGCTGCGGCAACAGCTCGCGCGCATGCGACGCCTCGGCGTGCCGTCCGTCGGCGGTCCTGAGTTGCGCCCCGCGCGGGGTGCTCACGAGTTGGGCGGCAATCTGCCCGAGCGGATTGAAGAGCGTCCACTGATCGCTGCCCGGTGCGTGCGCCCACGCCAGGCGGCCGCTCGCGGCGCGGGTCCCGTCTGTGGCGGACAGGCGCCCCTCGAGTTCGAATGCGGCGCTCAGGCTGCGCGCGGCGGGCGCCTGTGGCGGCGCCGCTGGCTGCAGCGCGCAGCCTGTCACGAGCGCGACCGCCATGAGCGCGCCTGCGGCGGCCGCAAACGTGCGCCGGATCGGTGTCGCGAAAGGCGTGCTCATTGCCCGCGCAGGCGCTCGACGGTGCGCTTCACGGCGGCGTTGTCGGGGTGGGCGTGGAGGGCTTCGTTCCAGACCCGGGTGGCGTCGTCGCGCCGCTCCAGGCTCCACAGCACTTCGCCCAGGTGAGCCGCGATCTCCGGATCGGGGCGCAGCTGGTAGGCGCGCTGCAGGTGATCGAGCGCATCGGCGGCGGCGCCGCGGCGAAACCGCACCCAGCCCATGCTGTCGAGGATGAAGGGGTCGTTGGGCGCCAGTTGCAGCGCTTGGCTGATCATCGCTTCGGCTTCCTCGAGACGCAGGCCGCGGTCGGCCAGCGAGTAGCCGAGCGCGTTGTGGGCATGCGCGTGATCGGGCTTGAGCGCGATGAGCTTGCGCAGGCGGCTTTCCATGACGTCGAGGCGACCCAGCCGCTCGGCGAGCATGGACGATTCGTAGAGCAGTTCGCCGTCCTCGGGGCTGCGCTGCAGTGCGGCGTCGGCCAGTTCGAAAGCTTCCTTGTCGAGACCGGCGTCGCGCAGCAGTTGCGTCTCGGCGAGCAGCATCTGCTTGCGCGTATCCGCGTCGTCGCCGCCCACCCGGTGCAGGTGCTCGCGCGCCTCCTGCAGTTTGCCCTGGTGCGCAAGGGCGCCGGCGATGCGCACCTGTGCATCCAGGTAGTGGCGCCCCGGGGTGACCGTACCGTACCAGCGCCGCGCCCCCTCCGGGTCGTTGCGCCGCTCGGCGATCTGGCCGAGGTTGAGGCGGATGGTGTCGGCGTCCGGGTGGCCTGCGGCAAGCGCACGTTCGAACAGGCTCGCGGCCACATCGAGGTCGTTGAGCTGGGTCGACAACAGTGCCACCGCATACATGAGGTCGCGGTCGTCGGGTGCCGCCTCGAGCAGGGTACGGAATTGGCTGCGCGCGGCGTCGAAACGGCGCGCCGACACCAGCGTGCGGGCATGGGCGAGGCGCGCGTTGCGACTTTCCGGGTGACGCACGAGGTACTGGTCGAGCAGGCTCGCCGCGTCCTCCAGGGCTCCGGCCTGCAGCATCAGATGGGCCTTGAACAGGACGCCGGGCTCCCAGTCGGGGCGCAGCTCGAGCGCGGCGTCGATCGCGGCCTGTGCCCCGTCGCCGTCCTCGGCCGTGAGTGCCGCCTGTGCGCGCGCGAAGTGCGCCTCGGGCCGGTCGAGGTAGGGTTCGGTGAGACGCTGGACGATGGTGCGTGCCATCTGCTTGTCGCCCACCGGCGCGAGGGCCCGGTTGAGGCTCAGCAGATTCTGCTCGAGCTGCTCGGGTGTGGTGGCCAGTACGCGTGCGAACTGGAGCTGCACTTCGTCGAGGCGGCGTTCGTCGCTGATGAGCGCGCCGGCAAGGATGCGGCGCGCCTCTTCCGATTCGGGTTCGACCTCCGTCCAGATGCGCGCGGCCTCGGCGGTGGCGGCCAGGTTGCGGGCGAACATCGCAATCTCGGTGGCGCGGCGGGCGATGCGCGGGTCGCGCGTGCGCTGGGCGAGGTTCAAGTAGGCCTCGACCGCGACTCCGATCTCGCCGCGGGCGCCGGCGATCTCCGCCAGGAGGAAGGTGTACAGCGTCTCGGGGGTCAGTGACTGGGACGGCAGGGTGGCGGCGGGAGGTTGCGCCGCCGCGGGCGCGTGGCTGGTCTGCGCCCCGGCCGGAACGGCGAGCGCCAGCATCAGGGCGAGGCCAGTGGCGAGCAGAGGGAGGTTACGATTCATGAGTGATGGTCCAGAGGGACTCCGTAAGACTTCGGTGCGTTTGGCGCCGCACCTGACGGTATGCTGTAGCCGCCCCGCGGGGGCTATCGAATTAGAAGGGCGGGCCGGATTTCGGTTCGTTTCATGTTATGCAGTTTCGGCATCGGTGAGCAAGCGCGTTGCTCCACCGGCGAAACGAGGAGCGTTGCCATATGCCCGAATTGCCGGAAGTCGAGACCACCCGCCGCGGCATCCGGCCGCTCGTCGCCGGGCAGGTCGTGACGGCGCTGCAGGTGCGCAATGCACGGCTGCGCCTGCCGGTGTCGAGCGAACTCGAGGCGGCGATCGTGGGCGAGCGGCTGGCCGAGGTGAGGCGGCGCGCCAAGTACCTGCTGCTCGACTTTCCGGCCGGCAGCGTCATCATCCATCTGGGCATGTCCGGCAGCCTGCGCGTGCTTGCCGCCGACGAGCGGCCAGGGGCGCACGATCATGTCGACCTGGTCTTCGGTGCGCATGCGCTGCGCCTGCGCGACCCGCGCCGCTTCGGCCTGGTGCTGTGGCAGGCGGGCGATGCGCTGGCCCATCCGTGGCTGAGCGGGCTGGGGCCGGAGCCGCTGGGGGATGCGTTCGACGGCGCGTGGCTGTACCGCGTCACGCGCGGGCTGCGGGCGCCCATCAAGCAGGCGTTGATGGACGCGCACCGGGTGGTGGGGGTGGGCAACATCTACGCTTCGGAGAGCCTGTTCCGCGCCTGCATCCACCCGCTGACCGCGGCTGGCGAAGTCGGGCCGCGGCGCTGCGAGCGGCTCGCCCACGCCGTGCGCGAAACGCTGGAGCTGGCGATTGCGGCCGGGGGCAGCACGCTGCGCGACTTCGTCGGGGGCGACGGGCGTCCGGGCTACTTCCAACAGCAGTACTTCGTGTATGGCCGCGCCGGCGAGCCATGCCGGGTGTGCGGCACCCCCGTGCGGCGCGTGGTCGTCGCGCAGCGCGCCACGTTCTTCTGCGAGCGCTGCCAGCGCCGCTGAGCGGCACGGCGTCGGGTGCGTTCATCGCGCGAACTTTGCCGCTTGTCGCGCGGGCGCTATCCGCAATAGGAGTCCGGGGGCCTCGACGCTATGCTGCGAGGGTGTAAAATCCGCCGTCGCCCGCGATTTCCGGCATAACGAAGTGAGACAAGCATGAGTCTGGTTGACCAATTCTCCGCGTACAGCCAGTGGCGCAATGGCGCGGCCGACGCGGTGGGGCGGCTGCGGCAGTGGCTGACCCGCAACGAAGTGGGCGACGCACAGGGCGATATGCGTCTGCAGTACGTGCTCGACCGGCTGCGCGATGACAAGCTGACGGTGGCGTTCGTGGCCGAGTTCTCGCGCGGCAAGTCCGAGCTCATCAACGCCATCTTCTTCTCCGACTATGGCGACCGGGTTCTCCCCTCGAGTGCCGGGCGCACCACGATGTGTCCGACCGAGCTGCAATGGACGCCGGGCGCACGCCCCGAAATCCGGCTGCTGCCAATCCGCTCGCGCGCCAACAATGCGATGGTGTCGGATCTCAAGCAGTATCCGGAAGAATGGCTGATCGTGCCGTTGCGCGCCGATTCCGCGGCCGATCTGCAGCGGGCCCTGGCGCGCGTGGGCGAGACCGAACGGGTATCGCGCGACGAGGCCCGGCGTCTCGGATTCACGGTCGATCCGCAGGGCGAGACCGGGCTCAAGCCCGGCGCGGACGGGCTGGTGGAGATCCCGAGCTGGCGGCATGCCACCATCCAGTTTCCGCATCCGCTGCTCGAGCAGGGCCTGGTGGTGCTCGACACCCCCGGGCTCAACGCCATCGGCGCCGAGCCCGAGCTCACCCTGTCGCTGTTGCCCAATGCCCACGCGGTCCTGTTCATTCTCGCCGCCGACACGGGGGTGACACAGAGCGATCTGGCGGTGTGGCGCGAATACGTGCAAACCGGGCGCGGGCGCCAGAAGGGACGCATGGTGGTGCTCAACAAGATCGACGGCCTGTGGGACGGGCTGCGCGACGAGGCGCGCATCGGTCAGGAGATAGACGGCCAGGTGCGCACCGTGGCCGATACGCTCGAGATCGGTGCCGAATGCGTGTTCCCCGTCTCGGCGCAGAAGGGGCTGGTGGGGCGCATCAACGGCGACCGGGCCCTGGTGGCGCGCAGCCGCCTGCCGGAACTCGAGCGCGCACTGACCGAAGATCTGCTGCCGACCAAGCAGGAGATCGTGCGCGACAGCACCCTGGGCGAGACCGACGATATCGTCGGCCAGACCCGCGAGCTGCTTGCTGCGCGGCTGTCCGGCCTGCGCGAACAATTGCAGGAGCTCACCGATCTGCGCGGCAAGAATCAGAGCGTCATCGAGTACATGATGCGCAAGATCCGCTCCGAAAAGTCCGAGTTCGAGCAGGGATTGCAGAAGTACTACGCGGTGCGCAGCGTATTTTCGACGCTGACCAACAACTTGCTGCGCCATCTGGGCATGGAAGCGCTGCGCGACGAAACGCGCCGCACGCGCGAGGCCATGATGGAGTCGACCTTCTCGAAGGGCCTGCGCAAGGCGATGGAAGGGTTTTTCGAGCACCTGCGCGACAACATGGCCCGCTCCACCGACGAAATCGGCGAGATCACGCGCATGCTCGACAGCATGTACAAGCGCTTCAGCGTCGAACACGGGCTCAAGCTCACGACCCCGGAGGCCTTCTCCACGCTGCGCTACGAGAAGGAACTGGACCGGCTCGAGTATGCCTTCAACCGGCAGATCAATACCGCGCTCACGCTGGTGACGACCGAGAAGCATGCGCTCACGCAGAAGTTTTTCGAGACGGTGGCGGTGCAGGCGCGGCGCACCTTCGAGGTCGCCAATCGCGATGTCGAGCAGTGGCTGAGGGCGGTGATGTCACCGTTGGAGACGCAGGTGCGCGAATACCAGCTGCAGCTCAAGCGTCGCCTCGAAAGCGTCAAACGCATCCATCAGGCGACCGACACGCTGGAGGACCGCGTCGAGGAGCTCAAGCAGGCCGAGTGCTCGATGCTCGCCCAACTGGACGAGCTGGCTGCGCTCGAAGCGGGGATCCGCCACGCCCTCGGCGGCGCGGTGGCCGACGTGCCCCGTCCGCTGCCCGAGGCTCAGCCGCGCGCGGCATGAACCCGCGCAGCAATCGCCGACCAATGGCGAGCATGTGGTGAACAAGATGCGCAAAGCGGGCCGGATGGCCCGCTTTGCGCTTCGATGCGCTCCCCGCCCGGGAGCGGATCAGACCTTCTGGCTGGTCAGCCGGACGAACTTTTCCATCAACTGTTCGCGCGTCTCGACCACGTCCGGGTTGAGCGGAATACAGTCGACCGGGCACACCTGCTGGCATTGCGGTTCGTCGAAATGGCCGACGCACTCGGTGCACTTGTTGGGGTCGATCTCGTAGATTTCCTCACCCTGGTAAATCGCGCCATTGGGGCATTCCGGCTCGCACACATCGCAATTGATGCATTCGTCCGTAATCATCAGAGCCATCTTTCACTACCTCGCTATCGCTTCAAAGACACTTTGTGCAGCAGTCGTTCATTGACGGCCGGTTGCACGAACTTGCTCACGTCCCCGCCCAGACGGGCGATTTCGCGAACCATGGTGGCGGAGATGAACATGTATTCGTCCGCCGGGGTAAGGAATATGGTTTCGACGTCCGGGAACAGCTTGCGGTTCATTCCGGCCATCTGAAACTCGTACTCGAAGTCCGATACCGCGCGCAATCCGCGCAGAATCAGGCGCGCATTCTGCGCCTGCAAGAAATCCATCAACAATCCGTCGAAACCGGTCACGGTCACGTTCGGAAACGGCGCGAGCACTTCGCGCGCGATCTCGACCCGCTCTTCGAGCGTGAAAATCGGGACCTTGCCGCGGCTGTCGGCCACCGCCACCACCACCTTGTCGAACAGCAACGAGGCCCGGCGCACGAGATCCTCGTGGCCGCGGGTGAATGGGTCGAACGTTCCCGGGTATACCGCCACCCCTTCCTTCATTCTTGCCTCCCTTGCAAGAGATGAAAATACACTTGGCCGGCGCGGCCGTGCTTCGTGGTGAACCAGCCTCCCAAGCTGTGTACCGGCGCTTCAGCTTCGGCGTACAGCCAGCCTCCCGGCACCAGAATCCGCTCGAGATGCGGTTCGATGCGGTCGAGCCAGCCTTGCTTGTAGGGCGGGTCCAGAAAGACCACGTCGAAGTTGTTTGGAGTGGTTTGCGCGAATTTTACCGCATCGCCGCGGATCACCTCTACTCGCGTTGCCTGTAGGGTCTCTCGGCCGCGAGCGAGCGCCGCCAGGGCGCGCGGGTCTCGCTCCACCAGGGTCACCGCGTCCGCCCCGCGCGAGGCGGCTTCGAAGCCGAGGATGCCGGTGCCGGCGAACAGGTCGAGGCAGCGCAGTCCGGACAGATCCTGCCCCAGCCAGTTGAAGACCGTCTCGCGCACGCGGTCGGGGGTGGGGCGCAGCCCGGGTACGTCGGCCACCTCGAGCAGGCGCGAGCGCCACGCGCCGCCGACGATGCGTACGCGGCTCAACGCGCGCTTCCTGCGGCTTCTGCCGCAGGACGATCGGCCGCCGTGCCGTCCCCGCCGCCGCCGGCCACGACCGTGACGAGGTTCTGCGCGCGGACGCGCCGCGAAAAGGCGTCGCGCACCGCTGCGACGGTCACCGCAGCGACCTTGCGCGGGTAGGCGTCCAGCCAGTCGAGCGGCAGTTGATAGAAGCCGATGATCGCAACGTAGTCGAGGATCTTGCGATTGGAGTCGAGGCGCAGACCGAAGCCGTTGATGATGTTGTCGCGTGCGGCCTGCAGTTCCTCCTCGGTGGGGCCCTCGGCGACAAAAGCGGTCAGCACGTCCTCGGCCACCTTGCCCGCCTCGGCGGCCTGGCTGCCGCGCGTCTGCAATCCGATCTGGAATGGGCCGGCCACCTTCTGCGGCTGGAAATAGCTGTACACGCTGTAGGCGAAGCCGCGCTTGTCGCGTACCTCCTTGGTCAGGCGCGACACGAAGCCGCCGCCGCCCAGCGCGTAGTTGCCGACCAGCAGCGGGTAGTAGTCGGGGTCGTCGCGCGTGAGGCCGGGCATTCCCATCACGATGTGGGCCTGGGCCGACGGATGGTCGATGCGTTCGGTGGTGCGCGCCGGCATTTCGGGTGGCGGCAGCGCCACGGGCGGGGCGCCGGCGGGCAGGGCGGCGGTGAGCTGCTTGGCGATCTGCTCGGCCTCGGCGCGGCTCACATCGCCGACGATGGCCACCGAAGCGTTGCGTGCGCTGTAACGGTCGTGATGAAAGCGCACCAGGTCGTCACGCGTGATGCGCTCGAGCGATTCGACTGTGGTCAGCCGCCCGTAGGGGTGGCTGCCGTAGATTTCGCTCCTGAAACGTCGCGCCGCCAAGACTTCCGGCTTGGTGAGCGCCTCGCGCAGCTGGGCGACATCGCGCGCGCGCTCGCGCTCTAGGGCCGGCGCCGGGAAGGTGGGTTGCGCGAGCAGGCGCGCAGCGAGCGCCACCGCGGCGACCCGCTCGGCCTCGCTCGACAGCGTGCGCAGCGACATGCTGGCGCGGTCTTCGTCGACGCCGCCACCGAGGCGCGCCCCGGTGTCGGCCATGCGTTCGGCGATCTCCTGTTCGCTCAGGCCCTGGGCGCCGCTGTCGAGCAAGGTGTGCGTCAGGCTGGCGAGGCCGGCCTTGTCCTGCGGATCGAGCGCGCTGCCGGCGGCGAAGTCGACCTGGATGTCGACCAGCGGCAGCGCGCGGCTCTCGACGAAATACACGCGCGCGCCCGTTTCCGCGCGCCAGTGCTGGATGTCGGGGCCGGCCGCCACCGCGCTCAGGCTGGCGGTCCCGAGCAACAGGCCGAAGGCTTTCCACATATGCAGGCGTTTTCCGATCATGGGGTCGAGGTCCGTGTCAGTGGCGCACGCCGGGCAGCGCGTTGCGCGGGCGTTGCGCCGGCAGCGGCAGCGGGGCGAGCTCGGCGCGGGTGAGCGCGGCGTCGATGAAGTATTTCCGGGCGACGGCCTGGACCTCCGCCGCGGTCACCTTGCGCACGCCTTCGAGGAGGCGCGCTTCGTCGCGCCACGAGAGGCCTGCCGATTCCAGCAGGCCGATCTCCATCGCCTGGCCCATCAGCGAATCACGCTTGTAGACCTCGCCCGCGACGGTCTGCGTCTTGACCCGGCGCAGCTCGTCCTCGCTCACGCCTTCGGTCTGGACGCGCGCGAGCTCCGCGCGCAGTGCCGCTTCGAGCTCGGCCACCGAATGGCCCGGAGCCGGCGCACCATCGAGCACGAACAGGGAAGGGCCGCGCCCGGTGCCGTCGTAGCCCGCGCCGACCGACTGGGCGATGCGCCCCTCGCGTACCAGGCGGCGCGGCAGGCGGGCGCCCTCGTAGCCGTCGAGCACCGAGGCGAGCACCTGCAGTGCATAGGCGTCGCGGTCGTTGCCCGGGTCGCGCAGGGTGGGCGTGTGCCAGGCGAGTGCGACGTAGGGCAACTCCGCCGGCGCGGCCACCGTGGTGCTGCGCGGGCCGCGCTGCTCGGGTTCGCCGGGGATGCGCCGTGCGGGTAGCTCGCGTGCCGCGATCGGGCCGTAATGGCGCCTGGCCAACTCGAACACCGCCTGGTGATCGACGTCGCCGGCGACCACCAGGCGCGCGTTGTTGGGGGCATACCAGGTGCGGTGCCAGGCGCGCGCATCGTCCGCGGTCATGCTGCGCAGATCCGGCATCCAGCCGATGACGGGGCGCCGGTAGGGATGCGCCTGGAAGGAGGTGGCCATGAGCTGCTCATGGACGAGGGCGCGCGGCTGGTCGTCGGTGCGCAGGCGCCGCTCCTCCTTCACCACCTCGAGTTCCGGGGCGAACAGCGTATCCACGATCTTCAGATTCGCCATGCGATCGGCTTCGAGCATCATCATGTCGCCCAGCCGGTCGGGCGGTATCTGCTGGAAGTACGCCGTGTAGTCGCGGCCGGTGAAGGCGTTGTCCCGCCCGCCCACCGCAGCCACGCGTTTGTTGAACTCGCCCGGACCGATCTGGTCGGTGCCCTTGAACATCATGTGCTCGAGCACGTGGGCGATGCCCGATACGCCTTCGGGTTCGTCCATCGAGCCGACCTCGTACCACAGCATGTGCACCACCGAGGGCGCGCGCCGGTCTTCCTTGACGATGACATGGAGACCGTTGTCGAGCCGCATCTCGTAGGGGTTGGCGTACGCCGGCGCGGCACCCGGCAGGAGTGCGGCGAGGAGCGCGGCGACGCGAAAAAAGCGCTGGCGAAACATGGGGATGTCCTGCATCTGATAGAATTTGCGGCTTTCGGGGCGGAGAGCTTCTCGCGCCGGATCCGACGCGCAGCCGCATCTTAGCGTTATTGACATTGTGGCGGCGGCCGAAGTTAAGACATCAACACTGACACGAGTACCCATGTTTGGTTTCTTGAAGAAGTCCGGAAAGCCCGGCCCGAGCGAGGCCCAGCCCCGGCCGGCCGCTGCGCCGACGGCCGGCGAGAATACACCGCAAGCCGACGTTGCGGCCGCGGCGGCCGCTGCGGCGAGGCGTTCATGGGGCGACCGGCTCAAGGCCGGGCTGAGCCGTACGCGCCAGCAGTTCGGCGGCGGGCTGGCGAGCCTGTTCGGCCGGCGCAAGATCGACGAGGACTTGCTCGAGGAACTCGAAGCCACCCTGTTGATGGCCGATTGCGGGGTGGAAGCCACCCGGCATCTCATCGACGGGCTGCGCAAGCGCTGGAAGCGCGATCGGCTGGAAACGGCGGACGAGCTGCAGCGGGCGCTTGCCGAAGCGCTGCTCGAGGTGTTGGCGCCGCTCGAGGAAACCTTCGACGTTTCCCCTCACAAGCCGTGCATCGTGATGATCGCGGGCGTAAACGGCTCGGGCAAGACGACCTCGATCGGCAAGCTCGCCAAGTATTACCAGAATCAGGGCAAGAGCGTGCTGCTGGCGGCCGGCGATACCTTCCGCGCTGCGGCGCGCGAACAGTTGATGACCTGGGGCGAGCGCAACAACGTCACGGTGATCGCCCAGGACGGGGGCGACTCGGCGGCGGTGATCTTCGACGCGATCAATGCCGCCAAGGCGCGCGGCATCGATGTGGTGCTCGCCGACACCGCCGGCCGCCTGCCCACACAGTTGCATCTCATGGAAGAGATCGCCAAGGTGCGGCGCGTGATCGCCAAGGCCGCGCCGGGCGCCCCGCACGAGGTGCTGCTGGTGCTCGACGCCAACATCGGGCAGAACGCGCTCACCCAGGTGAAGGCCTTCGATGCCGCGATCGGCGTCACCGGCCTGGTGGTGACCAAGCTCGACGGCACCGCCAAGGGGGGGGTGGTGGCCGCCATCGCGCGCCAGTGCCCCAAGCCGCTGCGCTACATCGGGGTGGGCGAGGGTATCGACGACCTGCAGCCCTTCCGGGCGCGCGAATTCGTCGAGGCGCTGTTCGACACCGGCGTGGCCGGGGCGGCAGGCGGTGCAGACGGCACGGCATGATCGTCTTCGAGGAGGTGGTCAAGCATTATCCAGGCGGCTATACGGCGCTGGCCGGGGTGAGCTTCGAGATCCGCCACGGTGAACTGGTGGTGCTGTCGGGTCATTCGGGGGCGGGCAAGAGCACGCTGCTCAAGCTGATCGCCGCCATCGAACGGCCCAGCGCGGGGGCGGTACGCATCAACGGGCAGGACGTGTCGCGCCTGCGCCACCGCGCCATCCCCTATCTGCGGCGCAGCCTCGGCCTGGTGCTGCAGGAGTGCCGCCTGCTCAACGACCGCAGCGTGTTCGACAACGTGATGCTGCCGCTGGTGATCACCGGTCATCCGCCGCGCGATGCGGTCAGGCGGGCGGCCGCGGCGCTCGAGCGGGTGGGGCTCGCCGGGCGTGAACGCGAGATGCCGCTCGGTCTGTCGGGGGGCGAGCAGCAACGTGTGGCTATCGCGCGCGCGATCGTGAACCGGCCGTCGGTCCTCATCGCGGACGAACCCACGGCGCACCTCGATGCGGCCTACGCGGGCGAAATCGCCGCGCTGTTCGGGTCCTTCAATGCGGCCGGCGTGACGGTGCTGGTGTCGACCCATGACGCCGCGCTGTTCGCCGCGCAGCGCCCGCGCCGGCTGGTGCTGGGCAAGGGCCTGCTGGTGGGGGAGGCGGCATGACGCAGTGGCTGTACCTGCACGGCCGGGCGTGTGTCCTGGCGTTGCGGC
>Ga0214472_10002320_pt1 | contig 20642 bp, 20 predicted proteins | sample RVTome_6_FD_207662 | JGI IMG/M metagenome (GOLD analysis project Ga0214472, IMG submission 207662) | Soil microbial communities from uranium-contaminated site in the Upper Colorado River Basin, Wyoming, United States - RVT140D175 | ecosystem: Environmental > Terrestrial > Soil > Contaminated >...
CTGCGGACCTCATAACCGTTTGAGCGCAGAGAAAGTCTTTGGCACGACGTTCATCAAGCAGAAGATCGATGCATCTCGGCGGAGGATCTCCCCTAGTGGGGGCACGGATTCATCTTTCTGAAACATTCTTCCGCTAAAAGGGACTTCGCGGAAGGAGGAATTGCATGATCCGGGTGCACCTGCCCGATACGGACGGTATCGCCCTAGCGGGCCTCTTCGAGCGCGTCGCGCCGCCGTCCGCAGCGAGCCTGCGAGCGGAGGACACGCGAGCGAACGAGGAGTGAGCGAGCATTGAGGAACGGCTCGAACGACTAGGCAGGCTGCTGGCTAAGTAGCTCTATTCGAACCAAATACTGGACACACGGGCCGCCAGCCGTCGGGGATCGTCTTCCGAGGCTCTCCGCACATCGGACCAGAGAAGGACCAGCCTTTCGATCTTGCGTTCTCGCCGCTCGGGAAGCGCAAGCCGAAGCTCCGTCCAGCCGGAGGGCAGCGTCGTGGTCCCCAGGCCCGAGCCGTCCAGTCGGGCCGCGACCTCGAGAGAGGAGCCCGCACTGGGCTCGAGAGGAGCGATCGAGAGGACGACGTATCGCACCGCCTCGGTAGGACGTCGCAGCAAGATCGTGGAGTGTGGCGCGTTGGCCCAGCGGAATCGACGCCCTTCCGCCTCTTCCGGCCTGGACCAGCCGCTCTCGAAATACATGCGCGATTCGCTAGAGCCTGGATCGATGACGTTGGGAGCTACTGGCAGCTCCTCGGCGCGAACGCGAAGCACCACGAGGGTCTTGTCCTCTTGGAAACGCTCGACCGGCAACACCTGCTCGAGGAAATCCACGACCCCCCGTTTGGCATAGGCTGGGTCGATGATGAAGTAGCGAAGATCGAGGAAGCTCGCCACGCGGAGCGCGTCATTTCTCTGTTCCTCGATGAGCTCGGGAGTCAATGAGATCCTTCCGCGGCGCAGGTCGACCAGCGGGCGGATGAGCGGTAGGCCAAAGTAGTAGTCCACCTTCTCGCGAGGGATGCGCGCGGCCGTGCCGATGAGAATGCGTTTTCCGTGCACCGTTTGGTGATACATGATGCGGCCCGCCACCTGCTCGATCCCTGGGATCTCGACGACCGTATAGTCCTCGTTCTCGTCGGCGATCTGGTGGTAGACGGGCGCCACCGCGGCCCCGAAAACTGGAACGGGAATGGCCAGATACTCCGCGACCAATATCCCCGCGGCTCCGGCGGTGAGAAGGACCCGCCACGCGCGACGTGGGATCCGTTCCATCCACGAAGACCAGGTGGCTGCCAACACGGCCGCACCACAAAAGACAAATAGAATGGAGAACCGCGACGGCGCCCGCATCTGATCGAGAAGCGGGATCTGTCGGAGTAGAGCGAAGGGAAGGGGTATGCCCGATTCCCACCCGCCGACCTTCAACGTGTCGCCTAGACTGAGCAGCAGGAAGACTCCAGCCGCCGCGATCCAGAATCCGAAATGCCGTCGCACCGGCGGGTGCGCGATGGCGGCGATCAGCATCGAGAGCATGAGGTAGCCGGGGAAGACAGTGGATTCCGTCAGATTCCGATCGAAGCGCCGCCCCAGGCTCTCCCCGAGAAGATTCTGTTGGGGACCCGGCACGGCGTAGGCCGCCAGGTTGGCTCCATAGCGGTCCGAGCCGGGATACGTCGGGTAGCTCCAGGAGGAAAGGTCGGCGCGCACTTGCACGAGGAGAGGGAGGAGAAGCGCGACCGTGAGAAGGGCGATGCCTGCCGTCGCGCCCATGAGTCTCGACGGGCGCTCTCCGCGCAGCGCCTCCCAGAGCAGATAAGAAAAGCTCCACAGGCCGAGGAAGACCAGGTAGGTCAGTGTCGCGTAACCGCACGCGGCGGCGAGCGCCGCCGCACCCAGCACGAGAGCCCAGGCGTGTTTCTCCGCCCGCACCGCCTTCAAGAAGACGAGCGCGTAGAGCGGGACCCATTCCGTGCTCAACAGATCGTAGTGCCCCGCCAGTCGGGCGAGGCGATAGGGGCAAAACGCGAACGCCAAGCCGGCGAGGAACGCGCCCAGCGCGGACGCTCCCAGGTAGCGGGCGAGCGCGTACATGCCCAGGGCCGATGCCACGAACGTCCAGAGCACGACGGCGTTAGCCGCCGCGACCTCGCCCAGTAGCAACTTCATCGGGATGAAGAGCAGCCCCTGAGAAAAACCGAGCGTGTGAAGCGAGAGCCCGATTCCAAGAGGGTAGAAGATGAAATCGGTCTCGAAAGGATTGGTGTGCAGCTCCGTCAGCGCCTGATCGACCCACCACAAGTTCCAGAGGTAGACCCGCGCATCTCCTCCTTCCTCGCCAACGTGGTGCGTTCCGAAGAACCACGCTAGCGGATAGGTGAACAGGATCGCGAAAGCGACGTAAAGGAGAAGGAGGGCCAGAGCGGTGCCGACCCTCTTGGCGGTCATGAAGGGCCCGAGGGTTTTCTTTGCTCGCGCCGTCTCTGGCGGAAATATTCGATCTGGTACTGGCGCACGGCGTTGGTGTGCTCCCGCAGCGTCGCGGAGAAGTGGTGCGAACCGTCGTTCTTCGAGACGAAATAGAGGTAGTTGGTTTCCGGAGGCGAGAGCACGGCATCGATGGCTGCCTGCCCCGGGGAGGCGATCGGTCCCGGCGGAAGTCCCGCGACGCGGTAGGTGTTGTAGGGAGAATCCCATTCGAGATCGGCCCGGCGAAGGTTCCCATCGTACCGGCCTTCCTGCTTGAGGCCATAGATAATCGTCGGGTCCGATTGCAGCGGCATGCGCCGGTTCAACCGGTTCCAGAAAACGGAAGCGATGAGTGGTCTTTCCTCCGCGAGGCCCGTTTCTTTCTCGACAATCGAGGCGAGGGTGACGACCTCTCGCGCGGTCATTTGTAAAGCGTTTGCCAGAGCTCGGCGCTCGTCGTCGAAGACGGTAGCGAAATGAGACACGAGGGCTCGGGCCACTTCCTCCGGCGCGGGGTTCCGCGGAAACTGGTAGGTTTCTGGGAAGAGATAGCCTTCGAGATCGGAGGCCTCCGGATCGAGTGAGGCGACGAGATCCGCACGAGAGAAAGTCCCCCGGAGGGCCTCCGCATCACCCAACCCCCTCTCAGACAAGTGCGTGGCGGTCTCCGCGCACGTCAATCCCTCCGGAATCGTCACCGAGACGTAATGAATCTCCCCGGCAACGAGTTGGTCGATGACCTCGACAATAGAGAGTGGTTTCTCGAACCGATACTCGCCCGCTTGCAAGCGCCCGGCGGCCCCCTTGAACCAGAGCGCGGCGACGAACAGGCGATGATCGCGCGTGATGCCTTCACTCTCGAGCGCGCGGGCAATCGATGCGCTCGGTTGGCCCGGCCGGACGGTGAAAAAGATCTCGCTCCCGGTGTATCCTTTGAAGGGTTGGGTCGCTTGTTGGTAACCGTAGTAGGCGACTCCCGCGCCTGCGAGAAAGAGGACCAGTGCGAGGAGCGAAGCGACGAGCTTCATGGGACTAGTGCCGTTCCAACTAGTTGCGCCGGGGATGACGAGGGCTCCTGGCAACACCAAGGTTGAGCTTGACGATGCAGCTCTCTAAGTAGATCGAGTTGGAACGGCACTAGAGATTGTCCTTTCCCGAGCGTGGTGAGCCTTCGTGTTCGGAAGGCTCGGGGCCGTCGAGCCCACTCGGCTCGTCGCGATGGATGCCCCGGTAGTCCAGGTAGCCCTGTAGCATGACGGCCGCCGCGACCTGGTCGATGATCTTTCGCCGGCGTGCGCGAGATACGTTTCCCTCGATGAGGGCGCGCTCCGCAGCGACCGTGGTCAGCCTCTCGTCCCAGGGGCGCACGTGGAATCCCGAGTGCTGCTGTAGAGCCTTGATGAACGCCATCACTTTCCGGGCCTGTGGCCCTTCGCTTCCGTCCAGCGAGAGCGGCATGCCGACCAGGATCTCCTCGACACCCTCCTTGCGGGCCAGCTCCGTGAGCCAGGCAATGTCTTTTTCCAGGTTCGAGCGGCGGAGCGTGTCGCGCGGGGAGGCAATCAGTCCAGCTTCATCGGATATGGCGATACCGATGGACTTGTCGCCGAAGTCGAGCCCCATGATTCTCATCGATCTTCATTTCGTCCCGTGGAGAAATCAGTATAGCTACGGGTCAAAACGACCGTCAAACCAGCTCGAGGCCGGGCGCGATGTCTGAGCTGGTTCGCATCGACGGGGCTCGCGGTGAGGGTGGGGGCCAGGTGCTCCGCACGGCACTCGTTCTCTCTGCCATCACGGGCCGACCCTTCCACCTTACCGCAATCCGTGCGCGTCGATCGCGACCGGGTCTCGCGCCCCAGCATCTCCATGCCGTCCGGGTCTTCCGCGAGTTGAGCAGTGCGACCTGCACGGGTGACACGGAGGGCTCGAGCGAGCTGAGCTTTGCGCCGGGCGCGGTGCGGTCCGGATCGTATCGCGTGGACGTCGGCACCGCCGGCTCGGTCACGCTCATTCTGCAGGCCATCACCTTGCCCTTGGCCCTCGCCGAGGGAAGCTCCGAGATCGACCTCCGCGGTGGAACTCACGTTCCCTGGAGCCCACCCTTCAACTTCATCGAATCGTGCTGGAACCCGTTCATGCGCGAGCTCGGTGTCGAGCTGCACGTCGAGCTCGAGCTTGCAGGTTTCTATCCAAGGGGGGGCGGGCACATCGTCGCGCGGGTCGAGGGCGGCGCGAGGCTCAAGCCTCTGGAGCTCACGGAGCGCGGCCGTTTGAAATCGGTGGAGATCGTCTCGGCCGCGGCGACGGTCCTCCCCGCCCACGTGCGGCAGAGGCAAGCGAGCCGAGCTCACGCCGGGGTGCGGTCAGCCGGATGCGAAGCCTCGGTGCAGCTCGTGAAGCTTCCCGCGGGCTCACCGGGGAGCGTCGTTGCGATTACCGGCCGCTTCGAAAAGACGCGCGTGACCGCCTCGGCATTAGGGGGCCGGGGGAAGTCCGCGGAGGCGGTCGGTGAAGAAGCGGCGGCCGAGTTCCGGGAGTATCTCAATCGGCCCGGTGCGGTGGATGGGAGGCTCGCGGATCAACTCGTGCTTCCGCTCGTCCTCGCACCGGGGCACTCCGTGTACACGACCACCCGCATTACCGAGCATCTCAAGACCAACGTGGAGACCATCCGAGCCTTTATCGATCGCCCGGTGCAAATCGAGGGCCGTCTCGGGCAGCCTGGCCGCGTGGTCATTGGCTAAGCGGCGTCGTCGGCAAGAAACCCATTGTCAGCCCGCGCGCGAGCCTTTATAATGGCTTGAGTTAACCTCCATCATTTGAGACGGATCTTGAGCCTATCCCAACTGGGCCACCGGATTCCGGTAGGTAGAACGCTCGTTGCGAGCATCGTCGCCCTCTGCCTGGTGGCGGTTTTTTCCGTTGCCGCGGCGATGACGCGCATCGCGCCCGCGATGCTCCCCGCGGAGGAAGTGCCAAACGAGGGCACGGAAGACGGGCTTTCACCTCAGGCTTCGGAAGACCGCCGGGCGGAGGAAGAGGCCAAGCTCGCGCTCATTACGGAAAAGCTCGCGGGATTGAGAACAGAGCTCGGAACGCTGGACGAGCGTCAAACCACGGTGATCGGAGAGCTTCACCGGTTGGACGTCGAGATCGGTGTCTCCCACCAGACGCTGGAGCTCTTGAAGGTCCAACTCGAGCGGGAGTATCGAGAGATCGACGAGAATCTGAAACAGATCGAAGCCTTGGAAGAATCCATCCGAGAGCTCAGACCCTACTTGGCCACCCGCGCGGTGAGCCTCTACAAGTTGGGCAAGCTGAGCTATATGCGATTGCTCCTCTCCGTAGAGAAACCGAGCGAGCTCACGCGCGCTTATCGCTACATCTCTCGTTTGGCGAAGGCAGACGCGGAGAAGTTTACGCGCTTCCTCGCCGACCAAGACGCGCTCGAGCGAAGGAAAATAGAACTAACCGCCCGTACCACGAAGAATCTCGAGACGCGGCAGGAGCTCGAACAGACGACCGAGACCCTGGAGAAGCGTCGCGCGGCCCGGACGTCCCTGCTAGAACAAATCCACGAGCGTCGCGAGACAGCCGAAATGTTGGTTGACGAGCTGGAACAGGCCCGCACCCAGTTGGGTAAGTTGATCTCTGATTGGGAAATGGGGAGAACGAGTGAAGTCCCTCCCACATTCCTTCCCATCCGACTCTTTCATGGGGAGCTCGGTTGGCCGGTGGACGGTCCGGTCGCCACGCGTTTCGGTATGCAACACCATCCTCGGTTTCGAACGGTCACCGTCCAGAACGGCATCGAGATCCAAGCGCCCGTCGGAACGGCCGTTCAGGCCATCTACGACGGCGAGGCGGTTTTTGCTTCCTGGTTCCAGGGCTACGGGACCCTTCTCATTCTCAGCCATCCTCATGGCGTCTACAGTCTCTACGGGCATCTTTCCGAGATTAAGGTGCGCGAGGGGGACACGGTGCGCCGGGGTGAGGAAGTCGCCCTCGTGGGCGACACCGGTTCCTTGGCCGGACCGGCCCTTTATTTGGAGATCCGGGAGGAGGGAAAGCCGGTCGATCCCGAACAGTGGCTGGCCCCCCAGCCGACCCGTGCCACCGTGCTCCTGGGTGAGCGTTATCCTTGACGATCTGGGAGAGCACAGGCAGAATGGGGTTTGGAGCTGTAACTAGGGATCTTACTCAGATCCGTTCAAAGAGGCGATTGGGCGGGTTTTCTCGCGCAGCGTGAAACGAAAAATGCGAATCCGAGGTGGGAATCCGCCGAAAAGTCGTCTTATAGAGGTATCAACGCCACCAGCCCGGAACCGGCCGGTGGACCAGTTGGGGGAAGTCTTTGCCAAGTCGGCAACCAAGCCTTCCGAGAGCCACGCAAGTTAGAGCGTTGCGCGCCTGCGGAGAACCCTCTACTCAATAGAGGAGGCGACACGGTAAGATGCGTTCTTGGAAGGGACCACCCGCTCAAAGCGAAAGGCAGGGAGGCCGTCGTGAGGGTTGGTCATTGACGACCCAGCTAAACCTAGTTGAAGTGATGTTTCTGGTACGGTGAGCTCCACCGGAATTGACGCCTGTTGAGAGGAAGGCTCTGGCTCAAACGGAACGTTTGAGTGAACCCGCCTCGTTGAACCAGGAACCGGGCGTGATCAGGTGTGATCACGTTCTGGAGAGCGGTTTGGAGGCTTCGCTTTGATGAAATCCGCACGCGCCAAGCACTTGATTCTGTTGCTTTCCGGTCCCTTCGTGATCTACGCGGTTCTCGGGGGGTTCCTGGGAAGCGCGCTCGCCCGAGACACGGCGTACCGTTATCTCTCGGTCTTTCAGGATGTCGTGACGCTCATCATGAACAACTACGTCGATCCGGTCCAGATGGGCACGGTGATCGAAGGCGGTATCCGCGGCATGATGGATGCTCTGGATCCGGATAGCGCGTACCTCTCTCCAGCGGAGTTCGCGGCGTTCGAGAATCCGCCCGAGGGAATTACGGGTATCGGTGTCGAGGTGACCAAGCGCTACTACCTCCAAGTCGTGGGCGTGCTTCCGGGCTCGGCCGCCGACAAGGCCGGTCTTCAAGCGGGCGATCTCCTGAAGTCGGTGGGGGGCGTCAACACCCGCGAGGTAAGCACCATCATCGGCGAGTCGCTTCTCAGAGGAGAGCCGGGAACTCGCGTCGATCTGGAAGTGATCCGCGGGCGGCAGGCCGACCCGATCGCGATAACGGTCGAGCGATCGCCGGGCTCGTCGGATCCCGTCGCCTACAAGATGTTGACCGGGAACATCGGGTACATCCGTGTCGTAGCGTTCCAGGCCGGCTCAGGCGAGCGAGTCGCCCGCGCGATTCAGAGCGTCAAGAGCTCCGGGGCCACGTCGCTGGTCGTGGACGCACGGGACAGTTTCGGCCGCATGGCGGGTGAAGGAGCTCAAGTCGCCGGGCTCTTCGTGTCCGGAGGCGTGGCTGCCGTTCTCCAGAACCGCAGTGGGGAGAGCACCGACCTCACGATCGAAGCGGGCCGAGTCGCCTTCGACGGGCCCATGACGCTCTTGGTGAATCGTGGCACGTCCGGTGCGGCCGAGATTCTAGGCAGCGCGATTCGCCATGCCAAGCGGGGCGATCTCGTGGGTGAACAAACCGCGGGTCGAGGAGGCATCCAGAAAGCCATCCCCCTCAAAGATGGCTCCGGCCTCGTTCTTTCGGTGTCGCAGTACTCGACGCCTGGCGGAGAGACCCTTCTCGGAACCGGCCTCGCGCCGACCGTGGAAGTCGAGGGGGCTCCTCAGGGTGAGACCGGCGGCGGCGATCCGATCCTCGAGAAAGCGATCGAGATTCTCTCCACCGAGCAAGCAAAAGCCGCGGCGTAAAACGCCGCGGCTTTCAATCCAAGCTCTCCGTTAGTCCGGACTCAGTCCGTTCCGACTTACTGCAGCACGAACTCGACGTCCTGGGTGACCGTCTGCTGGGCCACCTGATCGACGACCTTGACCTGGACTTTGTAGTTGCCGGGCTCGAAGCTTTCGAGCGGTATCTCGAGATACCCGATCCCTTGGTCCGGACCCGTTTGAACCGGCTGCACCGGGGTTTGTCCCTTCGGGCTGCCGTTGTGCTGGAAGACGAACTGAGTCGTAACGTTCGGTTGTCCGGACGCGTTCAGGCCGTAGCCATAGACGAAGAAAAAGAGCCCCAGGTTGTCCTTCTGGGTGAAGGCGGGCACATCGCCGGTTTTTGGGATGAACTGGTTGGTGCCGAATTGAAACGCGTGGCCCGGGACTCCCGCCCCTTCCGTGGTCTCCTGGATTCCCGAGTAGACGAGGACGGAGGAGAGTTTCACGCCCTGCGTGCTGAGGTTCGGGACCTCGACCTCCAACACCCTCGTCCCCACCTTGGACGTTTCCTGGTCCATGACTCCGAAGCAGAAGGTGTAGAGACCGGGCGTCACTTGGATCGGAACGTCATAGACCACCAGTCCAGCATCGTTTTTCGCGAGCGTCACCGGTTGCTCGAAGGGGTACAGGGACTGGCCTTCCGCGTTCTCCACCGCGCCGAAGACGGTGACTTCGGTTTCGTTTCCGTCCCACGTCAAAGCGTCCGCATCGATCTCGAAGAGGATGGGAACGTAGACCGCTCCCTCGGTCGCCCGGAAGAACGAGGTCCTGGCATCGAAGGGTACAGCCGGGTTCTCGGTCTTGTTCGTCATTAGCTCCTGCAGCACCTTTTTCGCCGGGCTATTGGGATCGGATTGGGAATCAGGCTTCAGCAGGCGACCCTCCGCGTCTCTCGTGTAGCTGATGGCCCGATTGGCCAAATAGAACGCCTTCGCGGTTTCCAGAGCCGCCTCGACCTCGTCGCCACGAATCAGACGAAATCCCATACCCGATTGGCGGAATTGAAAGCTGAACCCGTCGGGAATGCCAAGCGAAGGGTTGGCGGGGTAGGTCCAAACCATACTCTCGTCCCGCGGGTTCGCTTCCGCCGGAGGGCCGAAAAGGATAAAGACCTGCCCCATGTCGGAGCGAGCGCCGCCTTCCTCGATGGCCTCATCGGCGGCCTTGACGCGCTCCTCGTACCACTGGAGGAACTCGTTGTCGGGCGTCATGGGATTGAAGTCCCGGCGGGACCAGAACAGCTCTTTGAAGAGGTTTCGGTCTCTCGACTGGAGGCTTTGGAATATCTCGACCTCCTCTGCCGTGATGAGAGCGGCCACTTCCTCTTCCAGCCACTCCTGATCGTCGTTGCTCAACTTGTCCTGGGACATGACTACGGCAGAAGACGTCACCACGAAGGCGATTCCCAGGATCGCCGCGCGGATCGACTTGACTACGAACATGAAGCACTGACCTCCTGTGATTGAGTGCGGGCCCGGCCTTCCCCCGAAGCGGTTGGACAATCTGCAACCATTTTAGCCCATTTTAACGGGGCATAGCATACGCCGCCAGGATAGCAACTGCAAGCTGACGCCGCGACAGGAAGACCGGGATCCTCAAGGAAGGCGGATGTTAAGAGGCGTGGACTCTCCCGGGCGGATCTGGACATCCGCTTCGAAGACGGGAGTCCCCGCGCGGCGTAGCTCGATCCGATGCGTCCCGGCCGGGAGGTGGATCGAGATTTCTTCTAGACCTCCCAGCTCACCCCATGGCTCCGCGTCGATGTGGATCTCGCCCTCGGCGGGCTGCACGCGTAACCGCAGGACACCGAACTCGCCTGGGATGACCGCGGCGGATGGGGAGGGCGCGGGTGCCGGAGCGGGGTCCGGAAGCGGCGGCGGTGGGACTGACACGGACGGTGGTTGAGGGCCCGTAGGTTCGGAAGTCTCACCGGAAAGGAGCGGCTGCATGCGGTGATGGAGCTTCTGGGTATGGCCCGGGCTTATCAGAATCCGCTGCGTGAAGGTGCGGTGGCCTTCGAGTCGCAGCTCGATGACGTGCTCGCCGGGCTGGAGATAGAGCTTCTGGAATGTTCCGTCGAAGTCGTCGACGATTCCTGCGTAGTAGCCATCCACGAAGACCTCGGCTTCTTTCGCGTCGACCATCATTCGGACCGCGCCGGAGCCAGGATAGTAACCCTGCCAAGAGGGATGGGGCACATACGGAGCGTACGCAACCGAGGGATAAGAGCCGATGTAGAGCCCGCTGCGGTAATAGTATGGATAGGCGCGGTACCGATAGTAGCTGTAGGGGAAACGAGGGTAGACGTGATAGCTGGGAAAGCCGATCCCGAAACTTATGTGGGGCCCATGGAGCCGAACACCGAAGCCCCCGTGCACGGGCGCCGACTCCGCTAGCGGCGGGGCCAGCCCGACGATGGCTAGGACGGTTGTCGATACGAGTAGGACGGCCGATGGTTGCATAGGACCTCCCCAGAGACGGGGCTCCAGATCATCACGGCAAGCAAGTCCCATACCAGGGGTTCCGGCCCTCGAAAGTCGGAGTCTCGGCCGGTTTCCGCGGGGTGGCGGGACACGCCTTGTCTCCTTTGATCTCTTGTTGTCCAAAGGGGAGGACGCCATTAGGGTTATAATGGACTGAGTAGGAGGTTCAACCGCTATTCAGAGGTTACAAGGCAACTCGACGGGGCTCAAAGTCCGACAGCGTCGGCGCCTCGAGAAGATCTACCAGAAACGCATCCCGCCTCATTCCATCGTCAGCCACGACTTCGCCCGCACCCTGGCCGAGCTCTCGCGGGAAATCAATCGCCAGATCGGGGTCTTGGTCGACCGCCGGGGCTCGGTGGACACGGTCATCGTGGGTGACGCCAGACGCATCGTGCTCCCCGATTTGAAGCGCGTTCGCGTGGCCGAGAGGCGTTTCCGCGGTCTGCGGTGTCTCCATACACACTTGGCCGGCGAGCCCTTGACCCACGACGACCTGACCGACCTCGCCCTTCTCCGGCTCGATTTGATGGCCTCCATCGATGTCAGCCGTGACGGACTTCCCGGGCTGGTGCGGGCCGCGTACTTGTCTCCCGCCGCCACCAACGGAGCCGGCGCCAAGGGCGACCACGGGAGCAAGGCGAAGGCCTGGGAGTTCATGGAGCCCCAGATCCCGAGCCAATTGGATGTCGACTTCATCGAGTTCATCGACACGCTCGAGGACGAGTTCGCGCGCCGGCGCGGCGAGCTCCATCGCGCCGATCACCGCGTGCGGGCCATCTTGGTGGGTGCGACGACGGGGAGCGTGGAGGCCGAACGCGAATCTCTGGAAGAGCTGGCGGAGCTGGCTCGTTCCTCGGATGTGGTGGTGCTCGATACACTCGTTCAAAAGCGGGCCAAGCTCGATCCACGGTTCTTGCTCGGAAAGGGCAAGATCGACGAGCTCGTCATCGCGACGCTGCAACACGGCGCGGACATGATCATATTCAATCAGAGCCTGACACCCGCGCAGGTTCGTTCCGTCGCGGCGGCGACCGATCTCAAGATCCTCGATCGCACGCAGCTCATTCTGGACATCTTCGCCCGTCGCGCCTCTAGTCGGGAGGGAAAGCTCCAGGTCGAGCTGGCGCAGCTCCGCTACATGCTCCCGCGTCTCACCGAGATGGACACCGCGCTTTCGCGGCTCACCGGAGGCATCGGCGGCAGGGGACCGGGCGAGACCAAGTTGGAGGTGGATCGACGGCGGGCGCGGGATCGCATCGCGCGTTTGGAGCGGGAGATCGAGCACGTGCGCCGCAAGCGTGGCGTGCGACGCAAGCAGCGCCTCGAGCGGGGCCTTCCCATCGTCTCGCTTCTCGGCTACACGAACGCCGGCAAATCGACGCTCCTCAATCGTCTCACCGGGAGTGAGGTGGCGGCGGGGAGCCGCATGTTCGAGACGCTGGACCCTACGAACCGCCGCCTGCGTGTCCCGGTGGAACAAGAAGTGCTACTTGCCGACACGGTCGGTTTCATTCGGGACTTGCCTCCGGATCTGGTCAATGCCTTCCGCGCGACGCTCGAAGAGATCGAGAACTCCGCGCTCATCCTTCACGTCGTGGACGGCTCCGACGATCGCTTCCGGGAGAGAATGGAGGCGGTCGAGGCCATTCTCGAGCAGCTCCACCTCGACGCGATTCCACGGCTCGTCGTATTCAACAAGGTGGATCGCCTCGCGAACGGTCGATCTTTCACGAACCAGACCGATACCGTTGTCGTTTCCGCCTTGACGGGCGAGGGACTCGAGCGGCTGGTGGAGCGAATCGGAGAGCTCATCGCAAGCAAGGGCGAGAGCACCGTCAGTGCCCAACGTCTTGCGGCGTTCCTTCAGGACGCCCGATGATGGTGGGCGAGCTCGTGGTATAGCTTCACGTAACTGTCGTAGCGAGCCTGGTAGATCCCTCCGGATTCGACTGCTTGCTGAACGGCACAGCCCGGCTCCGGAATGTGAGAGCAGGACTTGAACCGGCAGTGACCGAGGAAGCTCGCGAAGTCCGCGAAATGCTCCGCAAGCTCTTCTTGCGCGAGATCGGTGATCCCGAGCTCTCGAATGCCGGGCGTATCGACGAGCTCGCCTCCGAAGTCCAGACTGAAAAGCGTCGAGGCGGAAGTGGTGTGACGGCCTTTCCCCCGGCGACTCACCGATGAGCTCGTAAGCGTGAGCCCGGGCTGCACCGCGCCCGCCAGCTTGGACTTCCCGACTCCGGAATGACCGACGAACACCGAGCGCTTGCCTTTCAACAAGCCTCTTAGCTCCTCGATTCCCTTGCCGCTGAGCGAGCTCGTGAAGACGATCGGGATCCCCAGTCGTTCATAGGGCTTCAAGTCCTCATGCGCTTTCGCCTGATCCTCCGACGAGGCAAGATCCCATTTGTTCAGGCATATCGCCGGCGCGATTCCCGCTCGATGCGCAATCACCAAGTAACGATCGATGAGACCGGTCTTGTATTGAGGCTGTTGGAACGCGGCGACGACCACCGTTTGATCCACATTGGCCGCGACCACTTGCGGCGGTTTGCCTCGTCCGCCCCCAGCAGAAGACGGGCGAATCAAGACCGTCCGTCGGGGCAGGATCTCGTGAATGACGCCACGCTCCGGAGCGTTCTCCTCCGGGTGATGTAGCGCGTGCGACTCGTCCACGGGATCGAACTCCACGCGATCGCCTACCGCAATTTGAGTACTTCCCGTCTCGAACAAACGTCCCCGCAGATAGCATTCGAAGAGCCGGTCGGGATCGCTCGGTGGCTTGGTGTCCGGTCGGACCGAGCAGGACTTGCCGAGCAACTTAACGACGTGTCCTTTCATCGAGTCGCGTTCGTCGTCGCTTCGCTAGCGCATGGAGGAAAAACCGCCGACATGCTATAGTCAGCAAGATCTTCTGTCAAAAGTGCCTACCGACGAAACGAGAAAACCAGGTATCGACGTGCTTCTGAGCTGCGGGGAAGCCTCAGGGGAGCTCTATGCGGCAGAGCTCTTCCGGGAGATTCGCGCGCTGGAGCCGAAATCGCGCTGCTTCGGACTAGGTGGTCAACGACTCGCGCAGGCGGGAGCCGAGATCTTGGTCGATCTCCGCGAGATCTCGGTCATCGGACTCGTGGAAGTGCTCTCCAAGCTACCGGCGTTGCGGAAGGCGCAGGCAACGCTCGTCGCCGCGGCTCAGAAACGAAAGCCGGATGTCGCGGTGCTCGTCGATTTCTCGGGTTTCAACCTGAGGCTCGCGAGTCGGCTCAAGGTCTTGGGAATCCCGGTCGTCTATTACGTCAGTCCCCAGGTTTGGGCTTGGCGAAGGGGTCGACTCAAATCGATTCGAGAGCACGTGGATCGGATGCTGGTGATTTTGCCCTTCGAGGAAGCGTTCTATCGGGACGCCGGTATCGCCGCGACATTCGTCGGGCATCCGCTAGTCGATCTGGTCCGGAGCCGCGAGGACCGTGAATCGTTCTTCCGGCGTCTGGGCCTCGACGAGAAGCGTCCATTGGTAACGCTCATGCCCGGGAGCCGACCCCGCGAGCTCGAGCTTCACCTACCCGTGATCGCCGGGGCGATCGAAAGGATGAAGCAACGCAAGCCGCGACCGCAGTTCGTGCTGGTCAAAGCGCCTACTGTGGAGGAATCGACCATCGAGACCGGGCTCGGACGCGTTCTTGCTTCGGTGCAGGTGTTGAGCGAGTCTGGCTACGATGCACTTACTCACTCCCAGGCGGCGATCGTTGCTTCGGGCACCGCGACGGTGGAGGCCGCGCTCTGCGAGACGCCGATGGTGGTCGTCTACCGGGTGGGCGGCCTGAGCTACCGCCTGGGAAAACCCCTGGTTCGGGTTCCTTTCTACGCCATGGTGAACCTGATCGCGCAGAGGGCCATCGTTCCGGAGCTCATTCAAGACGACATGACTGCGGATCGCGTGGCTTCCGAGACGCTGCGGCTGCTGGAAGATCCCGAGGCCGCCGAGTCCATGCGGCGCGATCTTCGCGAGGTCAAGAGCCTCCTGGGAAGCGGAGGCGCGTCTCGAAATGCGGCCCGGGAGGTGCTGGCCGTGGCCGGTGCGCGTCGCGAATCCGGCAAGACAAAACACGAAGTAATGACGACGTGAATCCAACAAGGAGGCAATCGAATGCGACTGGCGAATGGAACGTGGTGGCTTGTGTGCAGCATCGTGGTAACCATCCTGGCGGACAGCATGCCCGCGAATGCCGCCACGGTGGAATCGATGACGTTGCAAGAGATGGCGCAACGTGCCGACTTCATCTTCGTTGGCCGCGCGGTTTCCTCGCACGCTGACTGGAACGTTCAGCGGACCCAAATTCATACCTACACCACCTTCCAGGTCGATCGTTTTCTCAAAGGCGGAACCGGGGGACAGCAGGTCACCCTGCGATTGTGGGGAGGACAACTCGGCCCGATGCGGGCGATCGTTCCGGGGACGCCCAGTTTTGCGCCGGGAGAAGAGGTCTTGCTGTTCTGCGTGGGCTCGGGCGCGCGCATCCCGACTCTTCTCGGCCTCGCGATGGGAAAATTCACGCTGACCCAAGACGGGAACGGCGAAACGATCTTGAAACGTGACATCTCCGGCCTCATTCTCACGAACTACAGAACCGGCTCGCAACCCGCGGGCACGCCGCCCACGAGATACCGTCTTGCCGAGGTAGAGGCACGCATCGATCAGGCGCTCGGGCGCTAAGGTTCAAGGAGAGAACAGTGAGACTCCATTCGATTCTGATTGCCACTCTGCTGCTCGCCTCCGCGCGGGACGGCGCCGCTTACAAGCTCATCGAGTACACCAATGCCAACGGCCAGCTGAGACATCTATTCTGGGGGCCGGAAAACCTTCCGGTTTCTTGGTTCTTCTACAACGTACCGCCGGACGATTTCTCGGTCGACGTCGCGATCTCCAGAACGCAGGTGGCCTTCGATACCTGGGAGGCCGTCGAGACGGCCAGTATCACGTTCCAATTCTCCGGCCAAACGAACGCGGAGCCCTTTGTCTTCTTCGACTCCATCAACACGTTGGGGTTCATCACCGATCCGTCGCTCCAGGGCACGGGTATCCTTGGAGCCACCAATTTCATCATTTTCACATTCACCGGCGAGATTGCCGAGGCGGACATTTTTTTCAACGCCGACGTCCCTTGGTCGGCAAGTCCCGATGGCCAAGCCGGACGCTTCGACTACGAATCGACCGCCCTCCATGAGATCGGACATTTTCTCGGTCTCGATCACTCGGGTCTGGGATTCATGGAGTCCCGCCCGCAGCGTTTCGTCTTGCTGGAGGGCTCGGCCGTCATGTATCCGTTTGCCTACCCTCCCGGCTCGACCGGCGGACGCACGTTGACGTTGGACGACGTGATCGGCGTGTCCTTGATCTATCCGGCTGGCGCCAGTGCGGGCAGGGCGAGTCTGTCGGGGACGGTGACCAAGGACGGCGACGGTTTGGAAGGGGCCCATGTTACGCTGTTCAACCCATTCACCGAGGAGCTGATCGGGGCCTTCACCGATGGAGGCGGCAACTATCGCGTCGAGGGCTTGTCGCCGGGCCCCATCATCGTGCGGGTCCATCCGATCGCCGAGCCGACGTCGCCCTCGGACTTCGGGTTAGATGACTTCCTGATCGATCTGGACTGGAGCGTCACGTTCCACGAGGGGCGCGCGGAGGTGACCGCTGGCAGCAACACCCCGGACATCGACGTCGAGGTGATGCCGTGAGGAGCCGCTGGCAGGCCCGCCTCGGGAGGAAGTGTCTCGTCCTTGCGATCGGCGTCGCATGGGGGTTACCTGACGCCGCCGAGGCCCAATTCACGCGATACCGGCGGTTCGAAGCGGGTGCCTTCTTGGGGAGCATGTCCATCGACCACGATCTCGGAACCGCGTCGAACGTCTTCTTCATGACGACGGGACGTTCCGACGACATTCCCTTCGGAACGGATTTCTTTGGAGCGCGGTTCAGCTACGACTTCAGCCCCAACCTTGCGGCCGAGGCCACCTATTCTCGCGCCCGCCAAACGTTCTCCCTCGATGTGGTGGATGACCTCGACGCCGGCGACGTCATGCTGGGCGAGCAATTCGAGGCCACCCAACAGAACGTGGGCGGCAATCTGGTCGTCCAGTTTCCGCTCGAGTTCGGGCTCATTCCTTATGGGACCATCGGTTTCGCCTGGGTGCGGACCGATCCCGGAAGCGAGATCGCGGGGTTTACATCGGAATCGAGTGACGGCCTGAACTTCGGTGGCGGCGCGAAGTACTTCTTTCCGGGCGCCCCATGGGTGGGCGCGCGCTTCGACCTGCGCTACCAGTTTCTGTCCGAGGGGCTCGCTTTTGCCGACCAGCTGGTCGAGCCCCGAAATACCGAGGTGACGATCGGCGTGGCGTTCCGCTTCTAGTAACCGTCCAATTTGTTGCGGCTGCGACTCGAGCGGATGTAATCTAAGCCCTGCCCGCCTCGGCTCGAGCCGGTGTAGCTCAGTGGTAGAGCAGCTGATTCGTAATCAGCAGGTCGGTGGTTCAAATCCACTCGCCGGCTCCATTGCTTGATTCGACTTACGGGTCCCGCCCGCCTCCGCCTTGGGGTGTCTGGTACCGTTCTGCGGTGAGTAATCACAGTTCCTATTCCGACCCTCTCGCAACCGGAGTGGAACTTCTCACAGCGCGACTTCGATCGGCTTCTCTTTGAGAGCGCTTACGCGCAGCACCGAGAAGCCGAGAAGGTTTCCCTTCTCATCCACCTTCTCCATGACGTGATCGTTCTCGGTCTCGCGAAAGTATCCTGGCTTCTGGTCGAAGATCACCTCGAGGTAGTCGCCCTCGGCGTCATACCAAACCTTCAGTTTTCTTTCGGCCATAGCTGAACTCCTCTCTTGATCTTGTCCGTGAGGTACGCGGTGAGAACGAACGCGTCGGCATCCCTCACTTTGACGATAACGCAAAGATACTTGTCCCCCACCTGCGTGCCTACGTAGAACCGATAGTATAGGCGCGCCTCGGGATCGCTGAAACACTCGACGACTCGCGCCGGCCGCAAAAGCGCCTCCTCGATCGCTGGCTCCATTCCGGCCATCTCCGGGTGATCGAGGATGTGCGCGAGGCGATCGTCGGTGAGCCGGATTGCTAGCCCCTGGAAGTCACGGACGATCCTCATCCTCCTGCCTCGTGCTGACTCTCGGTGAGAATGGAGGCTCTGTCAGCCGTCAGGTCAACGTCCAAAACAGAGTTGCCGACCAGGACCCGTTGAACCAGTGATTCTCTTTCTGCACGCTCGCGCTCACGAACTCGCCGCCGAATCGGTCCCGAACGATGGGTAGCCACGTCGTCCCCCGACCAGGCCGTACCAGGCCCTTCGCGAACTATCATCCTTGAGAATGAAGCAGCAATTCGCGTTAGAACGCCCATGTCGATACCCCTTGGTCTCCCTCGTTGGCAATTGTAGGCCGAGTAACGATCGAGTGACATGACCTCGAAGGGCCCGCAAACGCGGATGGCGTCCTTTTTCCGTGGGTTAGTCCACTGACCTAGGCTCCCTCGCGTATGCGACATCGGATGGCCTGAGACGGGTCGCCCTCTCGTACTAGATTCTCCTCCGAGAGCACCGGCCTCCCACCCGGAGCCCCCGTTGTAGCTTGTCGCCCAGGTCTCGAACAGCAGCATCTGATCGCGATCGAGCACGAGTAGATGACGATCGCCATCGTCGCCGCCCCCGGGCGCCCCACCCTCGATGTAGTTGGGCATCGTGCGTGCTTCGTCGGGAATCGGATAGCCCGGCGGCTGGCCCGGAGCTCCCTCATCGCTCTCGGCCGGATAACCGACGAAGTTGACCGGGACACGCGGCTGGCTGCCTGGAACGACGATGTAGGGGATGCCGAAGGGCGGTGGTCCGAAGTCCGGATGAAGCGCGTCATCGCCAATCCTGTCGATGAACGCTCGCGAGCTCGGATCGACGGGAGCGCCACTAATGTCGCGATTCCACCAGTTGTTGGACGGATACAGCTCGGTCCCGAGCAGATCCCCGTTGAGCACGGCTTCCCCCGAGGAGGAGATCGGCGGTGCCGAGGCTCCGTCACTCGGAGCCGTAGGGGACAAGGAAGAATCGTTGCGACCGCGGCACGCGACGAGACTCGCTAGAACCAGCAGCGTGGAACCAAGGTGGAGCCAGAAACGGCGTAGACTGCCACGAGCAGGAGAGCACGTATCCGCCGATTTCAAGAAGCACTTTCCAAGTCGATGTGGTGGACGAGAACTTGCTTGACTTTGAGGAAGTCACCGTCGGTGGTGAGGACGCTAAGCCCGTGCTGCATCGCGGTGGCGGCGATCCAGAGGTCGTTGGCCGCGATTGGGGTTCCCGCCTTCCACAGATCATTCAGGATCACTGCATAACGCGTCGCCGTCCCATCGTCTATCGGAACGGACGAGACGCGCGGCGATTCGAGAAACCGCGCAAGGAGCTCTTCGTTTCTCTTCTTCTTCCCACCGCGCTGAAAGCCGGCGTGCAGCTCTCCGAGAACGATAGGGTTCAAGTAGAGGGAATCTGCAAGCTGAATGATGTCCTTAACGGTCGGATGGCCACGCAGGAAGGCGGAGTAGGCGGATGTATCTACCAGGATCCTCATCCTATTCCCACATCTCGGAGTCAATCGTTCGCTGCTCTGCCAGGGCCTCATCGAATCGCTTGGCTTCTTCGTTCGACCACGCCCCACAGAGGTCGTCGAGCTCGTGATGCCGCGCGTTTTGCTTTCGAGGGCCCACCGATTCTTCCAACAGAGCAATCACTGTCTTGTTGATGCTGACTCCCGTGTGACGGGCCCGCTTGAGAATCGCGCGCTCGAGCTCAGCGGGTAGGTTCCTGAGGGTGATGGCTTTCATGACGTTTTCCTTGTGCGCCGGTCAAAACCGGCATGGTGTTGTGAATGAAAGAGTCATACGGTGAAGGGATAGCGACCCACGCCGGCCCCGAGTCGTGCGGCGTTGCCGGCAAGGGCAGCGCCGAAGCATCGACAGGGGTACGGGCGGGCCGGGTATTCAGCCGCGAAAGTGTTTTCCTCCGGGGTGCCGACGCTGTAAGGAGAAGCGGAAGGCCACATCGGTTGCGTCGCCAGCGCGAGACGCGAGCGAACCCCGCGCGGTCAGAGACCCCGAGCACGCTCGGAAACACCATGCGCGGGAACCGGGAGATCCCAGAGTTGCCCGTGGCAGATGGGGCCACGGGCCGCATCGGGAAGCCGAGAGGCGAACGCTGATGATGGACGACTCTGGGAAGTCGGACGGCCTCGCAGTACCGAGGAAACCGCCGAACGAAGCCGGGCGACCGGTCGAGGAGGCGGCGGAGGGAAGGGGGCTGGCCAAAGGGAACCCGCGCCAGCAAAACGCGTCCCGGACACAGCGCCGGCCCAGCGCGTCGAGTGCGCTGGAGCGGGTACGACGAGTAGCAAGAAGGGATAGAAGGATGCGGTTCACCGCGCTCCTGCACCACATTTACGACCGGAACCGACTGCGCGCGGCGTATCTCGCGTTGAAGCGAGACGCCGCTCCGGGCGTGGATGGCGAGACGTGGCGGCACTACGGCGAGGCGCTGGAAGACAATTTCCAGAATCTCTCCGAACGGCTGAAGCGCGGAGCGTACCGAGCGAAGCCAGTCCGCAGAGCGTACATCCCGAAGGCCGACGGGCGGCAGAGGCCGCTCGGCGTGACGGCGCTGGAGGACAAGATCGTCCAGCGCGCGACGGTCGAGGTGCTGAACGCCATCTACGAGACCGACTTCCTCGGCTTCT
>Ga0214472_10002321_pt1 | contig 20635 bp, 16 predicted proteins | sample RVTome_6_FD_207662 | JGI IMG/M metagenome (GOLD analysis project Ga0214472, IMG submission 207662) | Soil microbial communities from uranium-contaminated site in the Upper Colorado River Basin, Wyoming, United States - RVT140D175 | ecosystem: Environmental > Terrestrial > Soil > Contaminated >...
TAGGCGTCCGCCCCCTCCTCGGCGGCCAGGGCCAGGGAGGGAAGGTCGAAGGCCTCCACGAGCAGGGCGAGGCCCGAGGCCCGGGCCGCGCGCAGCACCTTCTTCCATTCCTTCTGCGTGAGCTCGAGCTGGTCGAAGTCCTTCCGGCCGGGGTGCCGGCGCACGACCAGGAGCTCGGAGCGGAACATCTGGAACTTGATCCCGTCCGCCCCCATCTTGAACGCGGCCTCGAGCATCTTGAGGGCGGTGTCCGCGGAGCCGCCGTGGGCGGAGGCCACCTCGGCCAGCACGAAGCAGGGATGTCCCTCCCCCACGCCGCGCGCGCCGAGGGTGAGGGTGGTCGGCTTCATGGCCTATCACCCTACCATGCCGCCGCGCGCGGGGCGGTCTTGCGCTTCGCCCACGCCCGCGGTCGTCGCGATGAGCGACAGGATGCGGCGGGTGGCCCCCCCGTCGACGCCCGCGGCCACCTCGGACAGGTAGCGACGGCGGGCCGCCTGCAGCGCCTGGGCCGTCGAGGGGTCGAACAGGATGCGGCGGAGCGCGGGGGCCGGATCGTCCCCCGCGGCCACGCCCAGGGCCAGTCCCTCGTCCACGAGCGCGCGCAGGTTGGTGGGCATGTTCAGGACCAGGACGGGCAGGCCCAGGACGAGGGCCTCCACCGCGGAGAGGGACTCCACCGTGACCAGCGCGTCGGCGGCGTGGAGCAGCTCCAGCAGGTCGGTGCCGGGGGCCACCACGCGCACGCGGCGGGCGCCCCGGAGGTCGGGCTCGTAGACGGCGGCCGGCTCCGCGGGGTGCGGCTTCACCACGCCCAACACGCCGTCCATCTCCGCGAGCGCGCGCACCAGGCGGGGAAAGGCCGGGCCGATGGCCGGGTTCGTCGAGCGTATCCCCCGGTAGCGGCTGGCCACGAGCACGAGGCGGTCGCCCTCGGCGGCGCCCAGGCGGGCGCGCACCCGCCCGCGGTCCCGCCCGCGGGCGGAGGCCAGGAGGTCGTCGAACTTGGGGCTGCCCGTCACCACCAGGCCCTGCGGCTCGTAGCCGCCCATCTCCACGAGCAGGCGCCGGGCCGCTTCCCCGAAGACGGCGGTCCGGTCCGGGCGGGGGCAGTCCTGCTCGCCCGGCCCGTGCCGATAGGAAAAGTACTTGGGATAGATGATCCCGTGCTGCACCGCCACGGTGGGGACGGAGGCCGCGCGGCACGCGGCCAGCGCGGCGCGCCCCCAGCCGCTGGACTCCGCGTAGAGGACGACCGCCGCCGGACGGAGGGCCCGCAGGGCTGCGGCCAGCTCCTCGTAGGAGCGCACCGCCCAGGGGAGCTGGAGCAGCAGCGTGGCCGCCAGGTCGGGGACGGCCAGGTCGGCGAAGGCCACGCCCCGGTGCGAGAAGGCCTCCCGCATCCCCGGGCTGCCGCGCAGGAGGCGCCAGGCGTCTCGCGCCTGGCCCGCGGCGTGCAGGGTGTCGCGGACGACGGCCCATGTCGTGTACCGGCTGACGCCCACGTACGGTCCCACCTCGGGCCGGAGCCGCAGCCAGTCGCGGAGCCTCTCCCCCGGCCCGCGGCGGCGGAAGGCGGCGGGCGGGCCCACCGCCACCACCACGGGATGGAGGCCGGGATGGCGGCCGACCTCGGGGATCAGCGCGTCGAAGTAGTGCTCGTAGGCCGAGGTCTCGTCGGTCTCGGGGTCCACGCGGCGCCTCCAGAAGGCGGCGTGGGAGAGGAAAACGACCGTCCGTTTCCCCGGGGCCGCGGGCGCGGCCGGCGGCCCCGGGAGCCGGGCCTTGACGGCGGTGAGGAAGGCCTTCACCCCGTTCCATCGCGCCCGGAGCGACACCAGGCGGGCGCGGAGGGCGAGCCGCGGCGGCGGCGCGTGGCGGCCGTGGAAGAGCACGCCGCGCGCGGCGCAGACCCGCTCGAGGAGCACCGCGTCCTCCGCGCGGAGGCCCGCGGCCTCGACCTCCGCGGGCCGCTCCGCCTCCAGGACGCGGTGGAGCGTCTCGATCGTCCGCACGTAGCGCGGCGCCTCCGTGGAGTGGAAGAGGTACAGCTCCGCGAACCACCACAGCGAGACGCCCTTCCAGGCCAGGAGGTCGCGGAAGCTGCGCCCGTCCAAGAGCGGCCGCGCGCCCCAGGCCTTGGTCCAGGCCATGGCCGCCTCGTCCACCGCGTCGGCCTCCTCGGGCGGGAGGGACACCTCGTTCCACAGGACGTAGCGTGTCTCCCCGCCCGCGGGGGGCGGCGGGAGGCGGTCGCGCCCCCAGAACACGAGGCACTTCACTGGAGGCCGGCGGCCGCCTCGCGCCGGGCGTGCCCGCCCACCTCGCGCAGCAGCCGCGAGGCCTGGACGTGCACCTCGTCCACGCTCACCAGGCGCAGGCACTCGGGGGGCTCCGTTCCGCTGCACTCCGCGGGAGGCTTGCGGATGAGGTTGCAGGGCGAGCACCAGAGGTCGGCGCGCGCGACCACGTGCCGCGGTCCGCGGCCCGAGAAGTAGCGGACGGGGTCCGAGGGGCCGAAGACGGTCACCGAGGGCGTGCCCACCGCGCAGGCCATGTGCATGGTGCCGGTGTCGGGCGAGAGGAAGAGGTCGAGCCCCGCGATGACGGCCATGGTCTCGCGCACGCCCAGGCGGCCGATGAGGTCGACGGGACTCCCGGCGAGCTTCTGGGTCACGGCCGCGGCCAGGGGCCGGTCCGCCTCCGATCCCGTGAGGACGATGGTGGCGCCGAACTCGCGCTCCAGCCGGGCGGCCAGCGCGCCCCACCTCGCGGGGTCCCACTGCTTCACGGCGCGCCCGCCGCCGGGGTGAACGCCGACCAGGGGCCGGCGCAAGGCGGCCAGGCCCAGGCCCTCGAGGATGCGCCGCGCCGCCTGCCGGTCGCCGCCCAGGGGATCGATGGCCGGGGCGGGCGACGCGGCGTGGGCGGCCAGGGCCACCGCCGCCTGGTTCTGCTCGACCCAGGAGACCGTCTCGTCGAGCGGCACCACGTCGGTCAGGAGGTACGCCCCGCCGGTGTTCGCGTAGCCCACGCGCCGCCGCGCGGCGGTCGCGGCCAGGAGCAGCGCGGAGCGGAGGTCCCCTTGGAGGTCGAGGGCGAGGTCGAGGCGAAAGGCGCGCAGGGCCCGGGCCCGGCGCCACAGGCCGCGGAGGGTATCGGCGGCTTCTCCCGGCCGCGCGGCCCAGGGCGCGCTCCAGACGAGCACCTCGTCCACGGGCGCGCTCCGGGCGATCTCCTCGCTCCACCGGCCCACGGCCAGGCGGATCCGCGCGCGCGGGAGCGCGGCGCGCAGCGTGGCCAGCGCGGGCAGCGACATGAGGACGTCCCCCATCCGGTCCAGGCGGAGGACCAGCACCTCGCGCGCGTCCCCCGCTCCCGCGGCGGGGGCGCCGGCCGCGAGGCCCGCGGCGCGCAGGCAAGCGAAGGCGAGCCGTCCGCCGAGGTCCGCGGCCCGGAGGAGCCATCGCTCCCCGGGATCGTAGACGCGGTTGGCGGTGCCCCTAACGGGCGTCCAGCGCTGCCGCCTGGGCATAGCTCTCCTCGAAGGCCTGCGCGGCGGAGCGCCAGCTCAAGCCCGCCTCGGCACGCCGCCGGGCCTCCCGTCCCAGCCTCTGCCGCGTCTCGGGCTCGGCGGCCAGCCGCCGCAGCGCGCCGGCCAGGGCCGAGACGTCTCCGGGCGGCACGAGGAGGCCGTTGACGCCGTCCTCGACGACGTCGGGTATCCCGGCCACGCGCGTGGCCAGCACCGCCCGCCCCGAGGCCAAGCCCTCGAGCAGGGCGTTGGGCAGGCCGTCCACGTTGCCGGCCCGGTCCACGACCGACGGCACGGCCACCACGTCTGCGGTGGCCAGGGCCCGGGCCGCGTCGGCGCGGTCGAGCGCCCCCGCGAACGTCACGCGCGCGTCGAGCGCGCGGGCCCGGCGCTCGAGGTCGTCCCGCAGGTCCCCTTCGCCCGCCACCACGACGTGCACGCCGGGCGCCTGCGCGGCCGCCTCCAGCAGCGTGGCGAAGCCCTTCTTCTCGACCAGCCGGCCCATGGCCAGCACCAGCAGCGCGCCTTCCGGCACCCCGAAGCGGCGGCGCAGCCCCGCGCCGGCCTGGTCGGGCGAGAAGGCCGCCGTGTCCACGCCGTAGGGGACGGTGCGGGTCCTCTCCGGCGGCGCCCCCAGCCGTACCGCGCGGTCGCGCAGGTCGCCGCTGCACGCGGTGACGGCGCCCGCCTCCCGCAGCGCGCGCCGGGCCAGGGCCCGCGCCGGGAAGAGCCGCTCCGCCACGAACACGTCGCTGCCGTGCAGGCTCACCACCAGGGGCGCCCGGTGGGCGCGCACGATGTCGACGATCAGCACGGCGTTCGGGACGAGCCAATGGACGTGGACCACGTCGTAGGGCACCTCGCGCAGCCTGGTGGACACCGCCCCGCGCAGGGCCCAGGCCGCGAGCGGCGCGAGCAGCCAGGCCGCGGGGCGGACCCGGACGTCGGACTGGAGGCTTTGCGCGTATCCCCAGAGGTTCCAGTCCTCGCGCGGCGCGTAGCGGTAGGGGAAGAACCGCACCGGCTCCGCGCCGTCGCGCCGCAGGTCGGGGTGATGGGGGAGCAGCACGTCCACCGCGTGGCCCCGCTCCGCCACGGCGCGCGCGATGGATTCGACGAAGGGCGCGGTCACGTCCCCGGGGAACTTGGGGTAGGACGACGTGACCATGAGGACGTTCATGGCGGCGTCACGACGCCGGCCTCCTCGGGGCGCTTGCGCGGACGGACCCCGTACCGCCACCGCAGGAGGGCGAAGTTGGCGAAGGCCATGTAGATCTCCTCGGCGGTGAGCTTGCTCGCCTCCCGGGCGCGGTTCTTGAAGTGGATGGGCACCTCGCCTAGGCGGAAGCCGTGGATCCAGGCCTGGTAGGCCATCTCGCCGTGGACGGCGTAGCCGCTGATCTTGATCCGGTCGAAGTCCGTGGCCTCGAGGACCTGCCGCCTGTAGGCGCGGTAGCCGCTGGTGGTGTCGCGGATGGGCACGCCCGCCACCGCCGCCACGTACTTGTTGGCCAGGAAGCTCAGCACCGCCCGCGTCCACCCCCAGTCCGAGGTCCCGCCGCCGTGGACGTACCGCGACCCGATCACCATGTCGTGGGTCTCGATCTTCTCCAGGAGCTTGGGGATCTCGCGGGGGTGATGGGAGAAGTCGGCGTCCATCTCGAGGAGGACGTCGTAGCGCCGCGGGTCGGCCAGGCCCTTCTTGAAGCCGGCGATCACCGCGGCCCCGCGCCCGCCCTTCTCGCCCCGGTCGAGGAGCTCGACGCGCCCCGGGTGCTCCGCCATGGCCTGCCGGACCGCTACCGCGGTCCCGTCGGGGCTGCCGTCGTCGGCCACCCACACGTCGATCTGCGGCCCCTGCTCCAGGATGCCGCGGATCAGGGGCCCGACGTTCTCGCGCTCGTTGTAGGTCGGGACCACGACCAGGACCCGCTTGCCTATGGGCCACCTCCGTCAGGCGCCGAAACGGCGATCTTACCAGGATCCCGGGGAATCACGCGGATGCGGTCGACCATGACGCCCAGGTCTCGGGTGTCGTGCGAGTCGGGGAAGAAGTTGACCGGTCGCCACGGAGGGACGTCGAGACGGAGGACAGGCGGACCAGGGGGAAGGTTGGAGGGCAAGACAAAGACGTGCTCTGACCAATCGGGACCGGCCACGAACTCGCCCAGGGCGAGGCCGGAGAGAGAGACCTTGACAACGGCCGGCGTCGCGGCCGGGCGCCGTTCCGCCGATACCGTGATCGACAGGGTTGCGCCCGGCCGCGCCGCCGGCAGATACACCGAAGCGCACGGTCCCGTCCACCGGAAGGTGCGGCCGGCGCCCCCTTCCTTGTCGAAGAACCCGGAGACCTGGACGTCGTCGGTGGCGCCCACGTCCACCTCGTCCAGCGACGGGACGCGCAGCTCCTCGGGCGGCACCACGCGCGAGATCGTGAAGTGGAGCGAGCGGAACTCCGGCTCGCCCGGCTTGCGGTCGTAGGCGTACCACTCGAAGGTGCCGAAGTCCTTGGGCTCCAGGCGCTCCAGGAACAGGCCACACAGGTCGGTCCGGTAGGTGTGGACGAAGTAGATGTTGCGCCACCGGCCGCGCCAGGCGGCGACGAGGTGGCGCAGGCGGTCCGGGTCGGGGTTGAAGCGGGCCAGCTCCAGCGCGTTCACGCCGTGCGCGGCCCAGAGGGGCAGCGAGAGGAGGTGGATGCTCTTCGGCTGCTCGAAGATCACGACGTCCTCGGGGCCGAACCGGCGGGCCACGTCGGCCACGAACCGCACCGAGCCCCGCCAGTCCACGTAGCGCCCGATGCGCGCGGTGTCAGAGGCGTAGGTCACGGCCAGGACGGCGGCGAGGGCCCCGGCCAGCGCGCGGCGCGGGCCGCCGCGCCCGGCCAGGCGCGTGAGCAGGAAAGCCGCGAAGCCCAGGAGGAGGGGCAGCGTGACGGGCACGAAGCGCCGCAGGGCGAAGGGGTAGTCGTTCCAGACGCGGACCTTGTAGAGGTAGAAGCCGGAGACGGCCAGGCCCATGAGGACTGGGAAGAGGTACCGGGGCCGCCATTCCCTGAGGACGACCAGCAGGCCGAGGATGCCGAGCGCGAGGCCGAGCGGGCTCACGAACCAGCCCAGGCGCACGAGGGATTGCGCGTCGTGCGCGGCCAGCTGGCGGAAGCCCAGGCCGAGGAGGAGGCCCGGGTCCGCGAGCGCCCTCGCCTTGTCGTTGCCGTCGGCGCCCGCCCAGGCCGATAGCACGGGCCGCAGCCAGTACGCATAGGCCGCGAGGAGCGCCACGGCCAGCATCGCCGCGGCCCGGAGCCGCGCGGCGTGGGCCTCCAGGAAGCGGCGCCCCTCGGGCCCGAAGCGGTGGACGGCCAGGATCAAGCCCATCACGACGACCGCCCCGCCGAGCCAGACGGCGGCGGGCTGGCTCCAGTAGCGGCGGGTGGCGATGTCCACCACGTACTTGCGTGCCCAGAAGGTGGCGTGAAGGCCGGCGTGCAGCGCCAGGACGCCGAAGCCGGCCAGGAAGGGCAGCGCCGCCCGCCAGGGCAGGTCGCCCCGGAGCCTGCGCACCACCACATAAAGAAGAAGGGGGACGAGCACGAGCGCGCTGTCGATCCGGACCAGCAAGGAGAGCCCGAGCGCGACTCCGGCGAGCGCGCCCAGCGCCGGCGAGCGCCGCTCCTCCCAGAGCAGGACCAGCAGCACCCCCGTGAAGACCAGGAACTGCGACATCGTTTCCGAGACGGGGTAACGGGCGAACCAGACCTGGACGACGTTGAGACCCAGGAGGATCCCGGCCAGCAGAGCGGGCGCGGGACCGAACAGCCGGCGCAGCGCGAAGAAGGCGGCCAGCGTCCCGAGCACCCCGAACACGGGGGGCGTGGCCAGGGCGCCCTTGACCCCCATCGCCTGGAACAGGTAGGCGCCGAAGGCGGGGAAGAGGTGGAAGAACTGCGGGAACACCCGCCCCGAGGAGGGACGCTCCAGGTCCAGGCCCATGAAGCGGGACCAGGAGAAATCGGGCCGGTCGCGGTTCCGGTAGAACAGCTCCACGTCCTCGGGGGGGATCGAGAGCACCACCGGGTCGGTGACCACGATCCCTCCCGTGCGGCCGATGGTGGCCATGGCCGCCACGTAGGCACCGGGGTCGCGGCCCCCGACCACGTACTCGCTGGGCCGTGCCTGCAGGAGAAAGGCGAGGGCCAGGACCGCCGCCGCGGGCGCCATGTCCGCCCACGAGCGCGGCCGCCGTACCGGGAGGCCGAGCCGCGCGCGGAAGGCGATCGCGGTCACGAGCGCGGCCGCGGCGAGGTGCGCCGCCGCGGTCACGAGCGAGAACCGCCCCGCCTCGGCCAGGACGAGGCCCAGCCAGGCGGAGGCCATGACGCTCAGGGCCACGGCCAGGAAGAGGGCCTCGTCCGGCTCCATCGCCTCGCGTTCGTCGCGGGGCAGGAGGGCCAGGATCAGGAGGCCAGGCAGGAGGAACAGGACCGGCGCCGCCAGAGCCGCCGCCGCCGCCGGGAAGATGTGGGCTATGACAGCTCCCGCACCGCCGCGGCCACGAAGCGGGCTTCGTCGTCGGTCATCCCGGGATGGAGAGGGAGCGAGAGGATCTCCCGCGCGGCCGCCTCCGCCGCGGGGAAGTCGCCGGATCGGCCTCCCAGCGAGGCGAAGGCGGGCTGGAGGTGGAGGGGGATCGGGTAGTGGATCAGGGTCTCGATGCCGCGCTCCTTCAGGCGGCCCATGAGCGCGTCGCGCCGCGGGTGGCGGACCACGAAGAGGTGGTACACCGCGCTGGCATAGGGCTGCTCCACGGGGAGCGTCACCCTCGCGGCCTGGAGCTCGCGGAGGTAGACGCCCGCCAGCTCCCTCCGGCGCGCGGTCCAGGCCTCGAGGTGGCGGAGGCCGACGCGCAGGATCGCGGCCTGGATCTCGTCGAGGCGGCTGTTGAGGCCGGCCACCTCGTGGCGATACCGATCGCTCTGGCCGCCGTTGCGCAGCTGCCGGACCCGGCGCGCGCGGTCCGCGTCGGCGAGGAGCACGGCCCCGCCGTCGCCCAGCGCGCCCAGGTTCTTGGTGGGATAGAAGCTCAAGGCGCCGACGCCGGAGAGACAGCCGACGGGGCGGCCGTGGTAGCGGGCGCCGACCGCCTGGCACGCGTCCTCGACCACGGCGAGGCCGCGCCCGCGGGCGAGGTCCAGCAGCGGGTCGAGGTCCGCCGGATGCCCGTAGAGGTGCACCGGCATCACCGCCTTCGTCCGCGGCGTCACCGCGCGGGCCGCGGCCTCGGGCGCCAGGTTGAGGGTCGCGGGATCGACGTCGGCGAACACGGGGCGCGCCCCGGCGCGGAGGATGGCGAGGGCGGTGAACGCGGCGGTCAAGGGCGAGGTGACGACCTCGTGGCCGGCGCCCACGCCCACCGCCTCCAGGGCCAGCTGCAAGGCCTCGGTCCCGTTGGCCACGGCCACGCAGTGCGGGGCCTCGACGCGGGCGGCCAGCTCGCTCTCCAGGGCCTCGCCCTCCGGCCCCAGGATGAACCGGCCCGAGTCGAGGACCCGGGCGAGAGCGGCGTCGATCTCGCCGCGCAGCGCCGCCACGTGGGCCCGCAGGTCCAGGAAGGGCACGCCCCCCCCGCCCCTCAGAGGTAGTGCTCCCTGTGCCGGCGGTAGTAGGCGACCGTCCGCTCCAGCCCTTCGCGCAGGCCCACCCGCGGCCGCCAGCCGAGGGCCGCGCGGATCTTGGAGGCGTCGGCCTGGAAGTCGCCGATGTCGATCTTCTTCCGCTCCGGGGGGAAGGGGACGAGGGTGTAGGAGCCCGCGCCGGAGATCTCGATGAGCATCCGCGCCAGGTCGAGCAGGGATACCGCGGCCTCCCCGCCCAGGTTGAAGACCTGGCCGGGGGCGGCCGCGGAGGCCCCGGCCCGGAGGAAGGCGTCCACCACGTCGTCCACGTAGTCGAAGTCGCGCTTCTGGGCGCCGTCCCCGAAGATCTGGATCTCCTCCCCCAGCACCGCCTGCCGCACGAACCAGGCGATGAAGCCCTGGCGGCTGTGGCGGATGAGCTGGCGTGGCCCGTAGGTGTTGGTGAGGCGCAGCGAGCAGGCGCGGATCCCGTACACCGAGTGGTACACGAGGTGGTACAGCTCGCCGGAGATCTTGTTGATCCCATTCACGTCCGTGGGGTTCAGGGGGTGGCCCTCGTCCACGGGCAGCCGCGCGGGCTTGCCGTACACCTGCCGGGTCCCGGCGTAGACCACGCGGGCCTCCGGGTTGTTCCGGCGCAGGGCCTCCAGGATCCAGAGCTGGCTCCTGCAGTTGATCTCCAGGTCCGTGAAGGGGTCGGTCATGGAGTCGATGTGGCTGACCTGGCCGGCCAGGTTGAACAGCACGTCCTGCCCCCGGACCAGGTAGCCCATCCCGTGCCCGCGGACGTCGGCGATGTTGACCTGGACCCGGTCCTCGTAGCCCGCCAGGTTGAAGAGATTGCCGCCGTAGTCGGGCAGCAGGCTGTCCACGGCCAGGACCTTCGCCTGGAGGTCGGCCAGGCTCCGGCACAGGTTGCTGCCGATGAAGCCCAGGCCCCCGGTGACCAGGACCTTCCGCCCCCGGTAGAAGTCGCGGTAGTCGTCCCCGCTCACGCCCGCTCCCGGCGCTCGCCGGCGGCCGCGGGGTCCGCGGCCAGGTGCTGCTTGCGCACCACCAGGTCCAGCCACAGCCGCGCGAGGTCGGCCAGGGTGCGGGCCACGCGCGGAAGGTTGAAGAACTGGCTCTTGCCGTAGGTGCGGTGGTAGTGGTGCACCGGGACCTCCGCGATGCGGAAGCCGTGGTCCTGCACCTTCTTCATGAGCTCCACGCAGATGACCCCGGAAGAGCGGCTGAGCGACACCTTGCGGAAGACCTCGCGGCGCATGAGCCGGAAGTCGCAGTCCACGTCGCGCAGCCGCAGGCCGAACATCGTGCGCACGAACCAGTGATAGGCGCGGCCGATCACGATGCGGTGCGGGGGATCGGAGCGGCCGATCTTGTAGCCGTTCACGAAGTCCACCCCGGGGGTGAGGGCCTCGTACAGGAGGGCCAGCTCGCGGGGGTCGTACTGGGCGTCCCCGTCCGTGTAGAAGACGAGGTCCTTGGAGGCGGTCAGGAACCCCGTGCGCAGCGCGCCGCCGTAGCCGCGGTTCTTCGCGTGGTGGACCACCTTCAACCACGGGAAGTGGCGGGCCATCTCGTCGAGCAGCTCCCCGGTGTGGTCGGGGCTGCCGTCTTCCACCACGATGACCTCGTAGTCGTCGCTGAGCGTGCGCGCCGTCATGTGGGCGATGAGAGCGAGGCTGGCGATGGTCCCGGCGTCGTTGTAGGCGGGGAAGAAGATGGAGAGGCTCGGTCTTCGGGAGCTCACGAGATCGTCACCGTAGCCCGTAGCATGCCCGATTCCGCGCGGTCACGAAAGCCGGCCGCCCAGCGCCAAGCCGGCGGCGGCCGCCACGGCCAGCCATGCGCCCGCCGCCAGTCCGCGGGCCCGGTAGCGCAGCGCGACGCGGTGGGTGCCGGCGGCGAGGGGGACCGCGATCTGGGCGTGGTTCACGCGGACGATCGCGGCTTCGCGTCCGTCGACGCGCGCCGACCATCCGGGGTCCCAGCCCTGGGCCAGCACCAGCAGCCCCGGACCCTCCGCGCGGACCTCCAGCCGGGATCCTCCGGCGCGTGCCACCTCCGCCCTCGACGCGCGCGCGCCGGCGGGAAACGGCAGGCCGCGCGCATCGCGCGCCGCGGCCACGGCCTCCCGTCGCGGGTCGACGCCGGAGGCGGTGGGCGCGGCGAGCGCGCTCAAGACCGCGGCATCGTCGGCCAGCGTCCGCAGGCGGTCCACGACCCGCGCGGGGCCGACGGTGGCGGTGCTCTCGAAGAGGCGGACGGCGGGCGTGGCCGCCGCCTCGCGGAAGCGCCCGGCGTCGCTGACGTAGCCGGCGGCCAGGGAGACGGGCGTGGACCGGCCGCTCTCCGGATCGACGACCGCGAGGCGGGAGACCGTGAACCGTCCCGGGCCGTCCATGCGCTCCACCCGGATCCCGTCCACCAGATAGCGGCCGGGCAGCGGCAGGACGCCGAGGTAGTGGTGCCCCTGGAACCCGCCGGGCCCCGGGAAGCTCTCCAGGACGGGGGCCCGGCGGTGGGCGATGGCCCCGATGACGTCGGGGCGGTCGTAGGCCCACTCCGCGGTCTCCACGCCGGCCCTCACCACGAGCGGGATCTCGCGCCCCGAGGCCAGCCTCACGCTCAGCCGCGCCACGGCCTGGGCGTGGGGCACCGCGACCGCCTCGGACATCCACGAGGCCAGGCGGACCTGAGAGGCGCGCACGATGGGCAGCGGAAAGAAACGGTCCCGGCCGGTCTCCAGAGCCACCTCCACGGGCTCGCCGAACCCCGCCGCGTCGGGAGGCGCGGCCAGCGCCGACGCCGGCAGCTCGACCCACCGGACGCCGAGCAGCGCGAGGCGCGCGGGGTCGCTGCGGAAGAAGGCCCCGGGCAGGACGCCGCCCACGCTCATGCCGCCCAGGGCCGCGCGCGTGCGCAGGGGGACCATCGGGTCGTAGCCGTTGGCGCTCCGCCGCCCGGTCAAGGCGCCGAGGTTCGCGTAGCCGAGGTCGGAGGCCTCGGAGCCCGGCCACGCGCGCACGAGCGCGAGCGTGGGCTCGCCCGCGCGCGCTCGCATCGCGCTGTCGATGGCCTGCCGCGTCACGGTGCCGCGGGCCAGCTCCTCCCTCTTCGGCGCGCCGTCCCACACCCGGCGGCCGTGCGGCTGAAGGACGAACGAGACGGTGAGGGGCAGCAGCCACACGCGGGCGATGACGGGATCCGGCGAGGAGGCAAGGGAGAAGTACAGGATGAGCGACACCGCCAGGACGCCCACCGCCCCCGCCAGTGCCTGCGGCAGCGGACCCAGCGCCGCCGCGGAGACCGACAGCGCGGCCGCCGACAGGAGCGAGGCGAACAGGAACCACCCGCGCAGCCGTCTCCCCGGGGCCTCGCGCCGCGCCCTCCACTGCGCCGAGAGCGAGAGGCCCGCCAGCACCGCGAGCGTCAGGTCGAAGAGGAGGGCCAGGGCCCCGGGCGCGGACAGGGGGCCGCGGCCCCACTGGAGGCCCGCGACCAGGGCCAGCGCCACGCCCAGGACCCGCACCGGCGTCTGCGTGAGCGCCAGCGGCAGCGCGGCCAGGGCCAGGGCCGGGGCCGGCGTGTGGGACGCGTAGCGCAGGATGAGGCCCGCCGCCCCCGGGAGCGGCGCCGCCGTGGTCGCGAGGCCGGTCGCGGGGCGTCCCGCCTCGCGTGCGGCCAGGAGGGTGGGGATGAGCTGCGGCGCGGCCAGCAGGATCCCGGCCGAGACCGCGAGGAGGCTCGCCGGCCACGCCGGCGCCCCCGGGCGCGGCTTGAGGTGGCCGACCAGCAGCCGCCCGGCGCAGAGCGCCAGGCCCGCGCGGGCCGCCTCGGGCGACCCGGCCAGGAGGAGCAGCGCGATCGCGAGGGCCAGCCCCGCGGCGCGCGCGCGTCCCGCCCGCGTGACGTGGGCCTCGGCGGCCAGCAGGACGAGCGGGAGCATGGGGGCCGCGACCAGGGTGGCGGTGTCGTCGATGTGCCCCACCAGGTACGGGCCCAGGCTGAAGCAGAGCCCGGCCACATAGGCGCCGACCGGCTCCGCGCCCAGCCGGCGCACATAGAAGAAGACCAGCGCCCCCGCCGCGGAGAGCGAGAGCAGCACCAGGAGCTGGAAGGCCAGGAACGGGGGGAAGAGGGCCAGGAGCGGCATGGGCGGGAAGAACGCCCCCGGACGATAGGCGGCCAGGAGCGGCGTGCCCAGGAAGATCGTGGGATTCCAGGCCGGGACGTCCCCTCTCCGATAGGACTCCCAGACCAGCGCCCGGAGAGGAAAATGCAGGGCGGCCCCGTCTCCCGGCCCGAGCAGCCGGCCGTCCCACCAGCACGGCGCGTGGGCCAGGACCGGCAAGGCCAGGAGGAGCGCCAGGAAGACGAAGGCTCGCCCCCTCACCGGAGCGGAGTACGCCTCACTTCCGCTCCTGCCCCGAGGCGATCTGCTCCGAGATCAGGCCAAAGAGGAAGACCACCACCGCGAGCTGGATGAGCAGGGCCGCCCCCATGGGGATCTTCCCGTACGCGTGGACGTTCCAGACGCCGTAGGCGATCCCCAGCGCGAAGGCGGCGGCGCTCAAGGGGAAGAAGACCTTGAGCGGGCTGTAGAGGGTCACGATCTTGAAGATGATCAGGAGGAAGCGCACGCCGTCGCGCGCGAGGCGGACCTTGCTCGGGCTGACGCGAGGCCGGGCCCGGATCGGTTCGAAGGCGACGTTGTGGCCCGCCTTCAGGAAGGCCAGGCAAGAGGTGGTCGGGTACGAGAAGCCGTTGGGCAGCAGGTGCAGGATCTCGAGCAGCCGTTCGCGGCGGGCGGCCCGGAACCCGGAGGTCAGGTCGGGGATGGGCCGGCCCGTCAGCCAGGAGGCCACCGCCCTGAACGCGGCGTTCCCCAGGGCCCGCACCGCGTCCTGGTCGCCGGCGGAGCGTGCCCCGATCACCATGTCGTGGGTCCCGATGGGGGCCACGATGCGCTCGGCGTCGGCGGGGTCGTGCTGGCCGTCGCCGTCCATGAGCAGCACCACCTCGCCGCGCGCCTCGCGCACGCCGGTCTTGACCGCGGCCCCGTTCCCCTTGTTGTAGGGGTGGCGCACCACGCGCGCCCCCGCGCCCGCCGCGCGCTCCGCGGTGCGGTCGGTGGACCCGTCGTCCACCACCAGCACCTCGCGCCAGGGCCGCCGGGCCAGGACCCCTGCCACCACCGCGGCGATCCCCTCCTCCTCGTTGAAGGCCGGGATCACCACGGAGACGTCGCCCGGCTCAGCCACGCGCCCTCACCGCTTCTCCTCGAGCTCCATCGTGCGGACCCGGTAGAGCACGTCCTCGAGGAGCTTGCGGTTGCTGGCGATGAGGTCGGCCATGATGCCCCATTGCAGCGTCTGGAAGCCGAGGATCAGGAGCAGGACGGACAGGATGGCGGACTGGAGGTGGCCGCGGATGTCTCCCAGCCACCAGAACCAGGCGTAGCGCAGGCCCAGGGCGAGGCCGCCCGCGAGCAGCAGCGAGCCCAGGAGCACGAACACCTTCAGCGGCTCGTACATGGCGTAGATGCGCAGGATGGTGGCCGCCGAGCGCTTCACGTACTCCCAGGTGGACCCGAAGAGGCGGGAGGGGCGCGTCTGGCGGGACTCGATGGGCAGGTGGGTCACGGCCACCCGCTTCTTGCCCGCCTGGATGATGGACTCGAGCGTGTAGGTGAACTCGCTCACGATGTTGATGCGCAGCGCCGCCTCGCGGTTCAGGGCCCGGAAGCCGCTCGTGGTGTCGGGCACCTTCGTGCCCGCGACCTTCGACACCATCCACGAGCCCAGCGTCTGCAGGCGCCGCTTGGTCCACGAGAAGTGCGCCACGCCCTTGACGCCGCGGTCCCCGACCACCATGTCCGCCTCGCCCGCCAGGATGGGGGCCACCAGGCGGGCGATGTCCTGCGCCGGGTACTGGTTGTCGGCGTCGGTGTTCACGATGACGTCGGCCCCCAGGCGCAGCGAGGCGTCGAGGCCCGCCATGAAGGCCGCGGCCAGGCCCTTGCGGCGGGGGAAGCGGACCACGTGGTCGGCGCCGGCGCGGCGCGCCGCCTGCGAGGTGCCGTCCGTGGAGCCGTCGTCGATGACCAGGACCTCGACGGCGTCGATCCCGGGGATGGAGCGTGGGATGGCTCGGAGGGTCTCGGGCAGCGCCGCCTCTTCGTTGAGGCACGGGATCTGGACGATGAGCTTCAAGCCGGAGGAACGGTAGCACAGGGTGCGGCGGGGCCGTCAGCGCGCGCGCCCCGAGGCGCAGGCCCGCCAGGCCGAGTAGAAGCGGAACTGCTCCAGGTTGTCGAGGACCTGGGCCTCGTCCTCCTTCCGGCGCGGCGCCGCCCCGCCCAGGGCGGCCCCGATCCCGCTGGCCTCCGCGGCCGCGGGGGCCAGGGCCGGAGGCTCGCGCCGGAAGCGGTCGTCCACGGGCACGCCCCGCGCCAGCCTCTCCACCCAGGACGACAGCAACAGCAGCGACGACTCGCTGAGCGTGGGCAGACCGAAGTCGAAGGCCGCCGGATCCAGCTCCAGCGGCCGCGGGTCGTCCCCGCGGTGAAGGTGGAAGCGGTAGCCGGGGTCGAGGGTGGCGGTCCGGACCCGCCTCACCCTGGCCGGGGTCAGGTACTCGCGCGCGATGGGGCCGCGGACGACCAGGAGCAGTCCCTCCGCTCTGGCCGCCACGGGCCCCGCCTCGGTGCGCAGGGTCAGGCCCTCGCTCCCCCAGAAGCCGCCGGCCACCCGCAGGGGGCGGGCCGCGGCCCGCACCTCGGCCTCCGGCAGCGCGAGGACGCGGAGCCCGGCGCGGGAAAGGCGGTCCGCCTCGCGCCCCGCGTCTTCCGCGGGCACGATGCGATGGAGCTGCCAGCCTCCGCGCCGGATCCTCTGAGAAGCCTCGAAGGCGGAGACCGCGAGCCCCGCGGCCACCGCCCCGGCGTCGGCCCCCTCGAGGTCGAGGACGAGCAGGGACCGCGGCGGCCCCGGGGCGGCCTCGGCCGCGGGAGGCGCCGCCTGCCCGGCCTCGGCCTGTCGCGCCGCGGCCTCGACGACGCCCGCGGGCAGCGCCGCCCCGCAGTACAGGCACTGCGGCCGGGCCAGCGCGACCGGCCGGCCGCAGGACGGGCACGATGCCGCCATACCTGGAAGCCTCGTTAGACGTTGAAGCGGAAGTTGATGACGTCGCCGTCCTGCACCACGTATTCCTTGCCCTCCAGGCGCAAGGTGCCCTTGTCGCGGCAGGCCGCGATGGAGCCCGCCCGCATCAGCTCGTGAAACGCCACCACCTCCGCCCGGATGAACCCGCGCTCGATGTCGGAGTGGATGGCGCCCGCGGCCTGCTGGGCCCGCGTGCCGCGGCGTATGGTCCAGGCGCGGCACTCATCCTCGCCGGCGGTGAGGAACGAGATGAGGCCCAGGAGCGCGTACGAGGTGCGGATCACGCGGTCCAGCCCGGGCTCGTCCAGTCCCAGGTCGTCGAGGAAGGCCCGGGCGTCCTCGGCCGGGAGCTGCGCGATCTCCATCTCGATGGGCGCCGCCACCGGGCACAACGCCATGCCGGGGCGGGCGGCGAAGGCCTGGAGCCCCGCTTCCGCGACCACCCGGGCGGAGTCCTTGACCTCGTCCTCGCCCAGGTTCACGACCAGCAGCAGCGGCTTCTCGGACAGGAGCGAATAGCTGCGCAGGCGGCGCCGCTCCTCCTCCGTGAGCGTCAGCTCGCGCAGCGGCCGCTCCGCCTCCAGGGTCTGCTTGAGCTTGAGGAAGGCGTCGCGCTCGGCGGCGTCGTCGGCGCGGTTGGCCTTCTTGATGTTCGCCTCCAGCCGCTCCAGCCGCCTCTCCACGGTCCCGAGGTCGGCCAGGATGAGCTCCAGCTCCATGATCTTCGCGTCCCGCAGCGCGTCCACGGAGCCGTCGGGATGCGGCACGGTGTCGGAGGCGAAGGCCCGGAGCACGTGGACGAGCGCGTCCACGCCGCGGAGCGCGGGCTGGTCCACGAGCGCCTGGCCCTCTCCCTTCACGACGCCGGGCACGTCCACGTACTCCACCGTGGCGGAGGTCTTCTTCTTCGGCCGGTACATCTCCGCCAGGCGCTCGACCCGGGCGTCGGGGACGCGGGCGATGCCCACGCGCGCCTCCGGCCGGCCGCCGGGCGCGGCCGCGGCCGCCCCCGTGAGGAGCTGGAAGAGCGTGCTCTTGCCCACGGAGCGCAGGCCGATGATCCCCGCCTTCACCCCGACATCTTCCCACGCGCCGCGTAGTAGAATCACGCGTCCCCAAATGGCCGCGATGGGACCAGTCCTCGCCCTCCTCCTGGCGGCCCCAAGCCCCAGCCCCGTCCCCACGCCGCGGCCCGCGCGCGCGGAGGGCCCCGTCATCTTGTTCCTGGTGGACAACTCCGCCTCCCTCCCCCCGCTCGATCCCGAGGAGAAGCGCGTGGTGGCCCTGGAGAAGATGTTCTCGTTCCTCCAGGGCCGGCCCTACCGCCTGATCCTCTTCGGGGGCCGGCAGGAGGTCTTCGTCGACGACGTCTCGCGCTACCGGAACAACGGGCAGTGGACGGACTACTACGCGGCCTTCGACAAGGCCCGGGAGCTCATGGCGACGTACCCGAAGGGCACCGAGTTCCGCATCGTCCTGGTCACCGACGCGATCCCGGACCCGAACCCCGCGGACTGGAGCGACCAGATGGCGCCCAACGCGGACGTGAAGGCCGTCGTGTCCGCGAAGACGCTGGCCCTCATACGCGACGCGGGGGTCCCCCTTTACGTGATCCTGGTGGGCGAGGCGCCGGTCGGCGGGGAGGCCGGGCTCGACGCGGAGCGGTCTCCGGGGCTGATCCTCGAGATGGTCCGCGCGGCCAACGGCGTGCAGGGCACCCCGCTGGCCCAGAGCCTCTCCGGCTTCTTCGGGGACAACGGCGTGCTCCTCAAGAAGTTCATCTACCGGGTGTCCCCCACCGAGGGACTGCGCAAGGTGGAGCCCGTCGTGCGCCGCATCGTGGCCCCGTCGCGTCCAGGGGTGGAGCTGAAGTTCGGCAGCGCCCTGCTCATCCCCCTCCTGCTGTTCGCGCTCGTCTTCGTCGGGCTCCTCGTGCGGTCCTTCCCGGGCGCGGGGGACACGGAGGTGGTGGAGCTGAAGCTCGGCCATCCCGTCCACCTGGCCGCCGACCGGCCCCACAAGCTGGAATCGGGCGGCTGGGCCCCCACCGGCCTGGCCCTGGTGGCCGACGCTCGCGACGCCGCCGCCACGCTCTCCTATCAAGCCGCGCTGACGGACATGACGGGGACGGGCCTCTCCATGGCCGACCCCGATCCGCTGACCGTCCAGCTCCTGCCCCTCGGCCTGGAGGATCTCCGCCAGGCCCTCGAGCGCTTCTCCATCCACGGCTCGAAGGAGGAGAAGATCTACGCCCTCAACATGGAGTACATCGCGCGCAGCTTCGACCCCAAGGAGGCGGAGCGGCTCCTCATGACCGCGCCCGCCGACCGCAGCCGGATCGCGGCCCTGGATTTCCTGCGCTCCAAGGTGTACCTGCTCTCCGACGCGGAGCTGCGCAAGAAGCTCACGGAGCCGCACGTCCAGATCGTGCGCTACGGGAAGGAGGCCGGCCGGAAGGAGCTCGCGCCGGGGGCGCGCGTGCGGGTCGGGCCCTACGGGTTCACGGTGAAGGACATCGCCCGCGGCGGGCGCAAGGACGCCAGGGTGGTCCTCGAATACGACCGCATCCCGTCGCTCCTGGGGATCAAGACCTGGATGCCCCGCGCGGTGCAGCGCGCGTGCCGCTTCCGCCGCTCCAGCGAGCGCGTCGTCTGCTGAGCGTTGCCGCGCGCCGCGTTTGCCGCGTGCGCGGCGGGGACGTACACTCGGCGGTCAGAGCCATGGCCGCGTCGGTCCTCGTCGCCGGCCTCGACGGCCGCAGCCTTCTCCTCGAGGCCCCGGTGCTCCAGCGCGAGCGGCACGCCGTCCTCGAGGTCGGCACCGGCCGCGGGCTGGTGGAGGAGATCGTGCGCAGCGGCGCGCGGCTCCTGGTGCTGGGCCCGCGCCTGCCCGACCTCGACCTCCCCGACGCCATCCGGCGCGTGCGCGCCTCCGCCCTGGCCCGGCACGTCTCGGTCCTCGTGCTGCTGCCCTCCCGGGAGCCGCCCGAGACCGGGTCCGCGGCGGCCGCGGCCGGGGCCAACGCCGTGATGCGCCGTCCCCTCGATCCCGCGCAGCTCGAGGCCTGGATCGCGAAGCTCATCGCGGTGGCGCGGCGCGTGGAGACGCGCGTCCCCGTGCAGGGCCGCGTGGTGGGGACGCCCCGGGACCGGGAGGACGCCCACTTCTTCGGCCTCTCCCGCAACCTCAGCGTCACGGGCATGCTGCTGGCGAGCCCCGTGCGGCTCGCCGAGGGCCCGGACCTCGAGCTGGTCTTCGACCTGCCGGGCGGGGCGCCGGGGCTGCAGGCCCTGGGCCGGGTGGTGCGCCCGGCGGGCGAGGTGGGCTGGCCCTACATCGGCTACGGCGTCGAGTTCCTCTATCTCCCCGCCCTGAGCTTCGACGCCATCGTGGACCTGGTGGCGCGCGGGGGGCTCCCGGCCCCGGCCCTGTTGCCGGAGACGACCCACGGCATCCACTCGACGGTGAGGCGAGAGGCCTGGGTCTACGAGATCCTGGAGCCGGTCCGGCGCGACGAGACGTGGCACGCGGAGATACGCCGCGCGCCCCGCGAGGCGTGGAGGCCGGGTGAGGCCGGCCCCTTCTACGTGGTGGAGGGCCCATCGCCCGAGAAGGCCCTGCGCGAGGCGCGGGAGTTCCTGGTCCGCCTCGGCTGACGCCCGCTCCCGTCTTCCGGCGCGCGCGGCCGGAGGACGCGCGGTTCCTCGCGGATCTGGCCGGCGAGGCATTCGGGCGCTACGGGGACTACGCGCCGCTCTTGGCGGAGTGGGCGGCGAGCCCGGACGTCGAGGTCACTCTCGCCGAGCACGACGGCGCGCCGGCGGGTGCGGCGTACCTCGCCTTCCTGCGGCCGGGCGAAGCGCCCCACACCAGGGTGGGGGACCTGTTGGGGCTCGCGGTGGCCGCGGCCTTCCGCGGTAAGGGCCTCGGACGGGCGCTGCTCGACCACGTGGTAGCCCGCGCCCGTGAGGTGGCACGCCGCCACGGTGTCCACGCCCTGCGCTTGGTGGTGGCGGAGGTCAACGCGCCTGCGCGGCGGCTCTTCGAGTCGGCGGGCTTCCAGTACGTCGAGGGCGAGGGTGCCTACCCCCGGGGCCAGAAGGCCCTGCACATGAGCCTTCCCCTCTCGCCGCGCGCGGGGAGCTCCGGATCCGATTGATATAATCCGTGCTGATGGTGCGTCCTGAACGAGGCCGAATCTGGACCGTCCGGCCGAGGTGCTGCATCAGACTTGCGGGTGCAAGTCCCGCCGCGGTAAGCGCCGGAGCGCCGCGTAGCAGGCTCCGGGTGAAGTCC
>Ga0214472_10002322_pt1 | contig 20634 bp, 17 predicted proteins | sample RVTome_6_FD_207662 | JGI IMG/M metagenome (GOLD analysis project Ga0214472, IMG submission 207662) | Soil microbial communities from uranium-contaminated site in the Upper Colorado River Basin, Wyoming, United States - RVT140D175 | ecosystem: Environmental > Terrestrial > Soil > Contaminated >...
TGGCGTTCTGGAACGCGCCGATGGACGATCCCAACCACGCCCGCAACGGTTGCCTGTCGGCGCTGGCGATGGTCGGCGAGATGGCCCCCCTGAACGAGCGACTGGAAAAAGAGGCGCAAGCGGAAGGCCGCAAGCACATCCCGCTCAAAGTCGGTCTCGGGCTCAACACCGGCCACGTGGTGGTCGGCAACATGGGATCCGACCAGCGGTTTGACTACTCGGTGCTCGGCGACAACGTGAATTTGGCCTCGCGCCTCGAGGGCCAGAGCAAATCCTACGGCGTCAACGTCGTCCTCGGCGCCAACACTCACGAAAAGGTGCCGGAGCTGGCGACCATCGAGCTCGACAAGATCCAGGTCAAGGGCAAGACCGTCGGCATCAACATCTTCGCGCTGCTCGGCGACGAGACGCTGGAGCAGAACCCGGACTTCCGGACGCTGCGCGGCCACCACGACCAGATGCTCGCCGCCTACCGTGCCAGGGACTGGGCGAAGGCGAGGAAGAAGCTCAAAGAATGCCGGATCCTGTGCGAGCCCTACGGGCTGGACGAGCTCTATGACCTTTACGAGGAGCGGATCGCCGAATACGAGGCGAGCCCGCCGCCGCCCGACTGGGACGGCACCTACATCGCGACATCGAAATAGCATCACCCTTAGGCAGTGGCGACGGGAATCGAGCCTCGCGCCGCCACCGGAGCGATGCTGGCGGGTGTCCGGAAAGCCGCCATGGCCGCGCCGCGAGCCGGTCGCGGCGGCCGGTTTCCGGGGAATTTGCACGCCTGTGACAGCGATCACAGCCGGCCCTTGCGGAATATCCTGAAATCGCCTCTAGTCAGGGGCCCAAACGGATATCTTGCGCCCCCCTCTCAAAAAGAAAAAACCATAATTGAGGCAACGAGTCGGCTTGAGAAGGTCCGCACGGGTCGAACAGCAGACCGGGCTATGACTCGTATTATTAAAATATCGCTTTTGACGGCTTTGCTCGGCGCGACGGCGCTGCCGGTGCACGGCTATTTCCAAAGCCACAGCTTCTTCAATCCCGAAACCAAGTATCGCGAATGGTTCCACGTCACCCGCTGGCCGGGGGAAGCGAGCGCGTCGCAACCCGCTGCGACCGCCGGCGTGATGGCGGTTGCCGCGTCCGCCGCCGCGGTGCCCGCCGCCGAACGCTATCCCTATTCGAGCGACACGTTCGTCATGACCGATGCGATCTGGCGCAAGTCCAAGCAGAGCGTCGAAACCGGGGTTTCCGACTGGTATGATGCCGAGGTCGTCCGTCAGCGCGCTGAGCTGGAAGAGCATCCGCCGGCAATGGATTTCCTGGCCTGGATGTACGAGCATGGCCAGGGCATAAAGCAGGATTACCGCAAGGCCTTCATGTGGTACGAGCGGGCAAAACTGGCCGGCGAGACCGACCTGCGCGGCGCCAGCGGCAAGATCTTCGAGCGCTTGACGCCGCCGGACCAGGTGTTCGCGCAGGTGCAACTGGCCGACGACGTCAAGCGCATGCGGCCGGAAGCGGCGCGCGAAATGGTAGATTTCAAGCAGATCAACATGCGCGTCTTCAAGCAACGCCGCGGCGAGGACTTCTACCGCGACCAGAGCGAACGCCTGAAGAGGCTGGAGCCGAAACCCATCCACCGCTGACCGGCGGCCCGCAAACCGGCCGCTTGCCTGGGGCCGCCGGGCCGTTTACGTAAGTCGCTGATAGCGCTAGGCAAAAGCTATCGAAAGGCGTAATATTCGCAACCTTTCGGAACCTCGCCCAAAAACGCGCGTCAAACCGCCGTCTAGGAAGGACGGTATCCGGAGCGTGATCGATCAACACACAACTTGATGAGAAACCCACAATGAAGAACATCGCGATGAAGACCGCGGCCGCGGTCGTGACCGGCCTGTTCGCTTTTGGCGCGCTCGCGCCGTCGGCGACGGTGGCTCAGGACAAAGCCAAGCCGGCAATGAAGATGGAAAAGAAGGCCATGAAGGCAAAGGCCGATCCGGCGGTGTCGGCGTTACAGGAAGCGCTCAACAAGCAGGGCGCCAAGCTGAAGGTCGACGGCCTGATGGGCGGAAAGACGAAAGCCGCTCTAAGGAACTACCAGAAGGCCAACAGCCTGAAAGTCACCGGCATGGCCGACGACGCCACCAAGAAGAAACTCGGCATGTAGCCGACACGGTTTAGCGAATGAAGGAGGGGCGGCTGCGGCCGCCCTTTCTTTTTTAAGGTGGCTCAGCGTCCGGACTTGCCGTTGGCCTTGCCGTCGCCGGCTTTTTCCCGCCAGCGGGTCGTCAACGCGAGGGACGTCGCCTTGAGCCGCTCGCCGGCGGCGCGCATCGACGATGCCAGGTGCCGCCGCAACCCGCCGGGCAAGGCGATCAGCCGGTCGCGCCACGCGCCGGGCAGCCGGCGCAACCGGCCGCGCCAATCGCTCGGCAGCAGCGACAGCTCGGCGGCCTCCAGCCTCAGCGTGACGCGGGTAACGCGGTCGCCGTCCATTGCCTCGACGATCAGCTCGGAATTGCCGATCCGGCAGCAATCGCCGACGGCGGCGTCGGCCCCCAGCCTGGCGCCGACGAAAGCGCCGAGGCTCATCTTGCGCTCGCCCGCAGCGGCCGGCAGATCGTATGCCCGCGCCATCTCGCCGAGTGTCACCTCCGCCGGGAACGAGAAGTCGCCGAGACTGAGACCGGCAAATGCGCGCTCGACCCGCGAGCGGACCATGAACAGCCGGTCGACCGCGAACACGTGCTCGGGCGGCGCTACCATCAGCACGAAGTCGCCGGGCTTAAGCTCGCGCAGGTGATTGAGCGGCACCACCAGGTTCTGCCTGAGCACGGCGATGATGCGGGTCCGTCCGGGCAGCGCCACCGTCTCGATCTGCTTATTGGCCACCACGCTGTCGGCGGCGACGCGGTATCCAACCACGTCGCGGTCGAGGGCCGACGGCAGGTCGATGTCGAGCTTGCCGCTCGGCTCCGGGTGGGGCGGCACCTCGACGTCGAGCCGTCTCGCCAGCCACGGCACCGTCCAGCCCTGCAGCAGCAGCGACGCAAGCACCACCAGGAACGCCACGTTGAAGTAGCGGAGCCCGTCGGGAACGCCGCCAAGCACCGGAATGATGGCGAGAAAAATCGGCATCGCGCCCCTGAGGCCGACCCACGAGATGAACAGGCGCTCCTTGGGCGTGAAGCGGAAGGGCGCGAGGCAGAGGAGGACCGCCAGTGGCCGCGCCACGAAGATCAGGAACACCGCCACCACCGCCGCCTCGACGAGATCGGGCAGCAGGTTGGTCGGAGTGACCAGCAACCCGAGCATCACGAACATGACGATCTGGCTGACCCAGGCGATACCATCGTGGAAGCGCCTGACCAGCTTGCTGGCCCTTAGTCGCCGGTTCCCCGACAGGATGCCGGCTAGATAGACGGCGAGGAAGCCGCTGCCACCGAGCGACTGAGCGCCGCCGAAGATGACCAAGGCAGCCGCCACCACGAAGACCGGGTAAAGCCCGGGCGCCAGCTCAAGGCGGTTGACCATCCAGGTCAGCACCGCGCCGCCGGCCAGCCCGATGACGGCGCCGAGGCCGAGCTGCAACATCAGGCTCCCGGCGATCGTCGTAGCAACGTGCCCGGCACCGCCGAGCGTGATCGCCTCGACCAGGGTGACGGTCAGAAACACCGCCATCGGGTCGTTGACACCGGACTCCACCTCGAGGGTGGCGCTGACGCGGCGGCGCAGCTCCATGCCGCGCTGGTGCAACAGCAGGAATACCGCGGCGGCGTCGGTTGAGGCTACGACGGCGCCAACCAGCAACGCCTCCAGCAAGCCGTCGGCGAAAAAAATCTCCGCCGCCAACCCGGTCGACGCCGCCGTCACCAACACGCCGATCGTCGCCAGCGCCGTTGCCGGCCCCCAGGCGGTGCGGACGGCGGCGAAAGGCGTGCGGAAACCGCCGTCGAACAGGATGATGGCGATCGCCAGGCTGGCGATCAGGTAGGCGCTTCCGAAATCGTCGAAGTCGATGCCACCGGGCCCGTCCTCGCCCAACAGCATGCCGATGACCAGGAACACCAGCAGCAACGGCGCGCCAACCCTGGACGAGACGACGCTGGCCAGGATGCTGAGCAGCAGCAGCGCCCCGCCGAACAGGATCAGTTGATCGGAAACGGCCATGCTGTCCTCGCGCTCGCGAGTCCTCCTCGTCGTGCCGGCCGCAACCGGCTCTGGCCAGCGACGTAACACGTATACCAGGGTTGCTGGCGGCGGCGTACCACCCGCCGCCCGACCAAACATGACCCCCGCCACCGCGTAACAGAGTCTTGCGGTCGCCGGTGCCGGGCCGGTGTTCACTTCTGTCGATTTTTGTCTACTTTTGTTGATCCGGCGCGCCGGATTCCGGCATGTTTCCTTTCCGATCAACGACTTGACCAGTTTCGACCGGGGGTGCGGCGGCGTCGCGACCGGGTCGGGCCTACTTCGACTTCATCACCCAGACGCCGTTCCACTCCTTCGGCGGCTCCGCCTTCAGGTGTTCACAGCGCTCGATGTAGGTTTCGGCCAGCTTGTCGCTGGGGTTGGCCTTGATCGCTTCCCTGAACTTCGTGACCGCATTGTCCCAGTCGCCCTTGCGGTACTGCTTCACCGCCTCGTTGAAGTAATTCACATTGTCCATCAGGTTCGGGTACGTCTCGTCGGTGTGGTAGTCGAGCACCTCGTAGACGCCGACCGGCTTGGTCTTGCCCTTGACGACCACCAGATCGACGTCGCGCATCCGGTACGTGCCCTTCAGCTTCTTGCGGGTGAATTCGCTGATCAGGATGCGCGCCGAATACTGCTTGCACGCGGATTCGAGCCGCGCCGCCAGGTTGACGCCGTCGCCGATCATCGTGAAGTCCATGCGCTTCGGCGAGCCGATGTTGCCCGACACGATGTTGTCGGTGTTCAGCCCGATGCCCATGTCGATCGGCCTCTGCCCCTTCTTCTCGCGCTCGACGTTCCAGGCGCGCAACTCCTGGATCATCGAGATGGTGGCGCGCACCGCCCGGTCCGGGTCGTCGTCGTGGGCGATCGGCAGGCCGAAACCGGCCATGATGGCGTCGCCGATGAACTTGTCGAGCATGCCGCCCTCGCGGCTGATGCAATCGACCATGATGGTGAAGTACTCATTCAGCATCGCCACCGTGCCCTGCGGGCCCAACTCCTCGGTGAGCGTGGTGAAGCTGCGGACGTCTGAGAACAGGATTGTGGCCTCGATGCTCTTGCCGCCCAATAGCTCGTCGCCGCCGGAAAGCAGCTGGTCGGCCAGCCCCGGGTCCATGTAGCGCGACATGGTGGACTTCATGCGCTTCTCGGACGAGATGTCCTCGATCATGATCATCGAGCCCAGCTTCTTGCCTTCCTCGCTGACCAGTGGCAGGAAGCTGACGTTGGCCGAAATCTTGTCACCGTTGAATTCCAGCACCGCGTCCATCAATACGTCCTGCTCCTGGGATTCCTCGACTTTCTTTACCCGCTCCATGACCCAGGCGTTGGGTCCGGTGAAGAACTCCCCGGCCGGCTTGCCGAGCACGTCCTTGGCGTTGGCACGCATGATCCGGAGTCCAGCCTTGTTGCAGGTGACGATCTTGCCGTCGTCGTCCATGGTGATGACGCCGTTCGACATGCTTTCCAGCATGCTCTCGTTGTAGTTCTTCATGTTCTGGACGTCTTCGAACAGCTTGGCGTTCTCGAGCGCGATCGACACCTGGGCGGTGAATGCCTTCAGGCGCTGCTCGTCCTCGTCGTTGAACGGCCCGCCGCGCCTGTTCAGCACCTGCGTCACGCCGATGGTCTTGCCGTCCTTGTTGACGATCGGGACGCACAGGATGGAGCGGGTGAAATATCCGGTCTTCTTGTCGAACGCCGGATTGAAGCGCAGGTCCGCGTAGGCGTAGGGGATGTTGACGGTCTTGCCGGATTTGAACACCGCCCCGGCGATGCCCATGTGGTTGGGCAGCCGGATCTCGCCGATCGAATCGCCCATGGCGACGCGCGAGAACAGCTCGTTGGTCTTGGGGTCGTTGAGGAACAGCGTCGAGCGGTCGGCGTTCAGCATCCGCGTTGCCTCGCTCATTACCTTGGCGAGCAGCGTACCGAGCTCCAGCTCCGAGGTGACGTCGGAGACCACGTCCAGGAATTCCAGCTCCTTCTCGCGGTTCTTCTTCATCCGCTCGACGAACTGCGTGCTTTGCAGGGCGACCGCGGCCTGGGTGGTGATCGCCTCCAGCAGGTTGAGGTCGTCGGCGGTGAACTGGCCATTCTTCTTGTTCAGCGCCTGGGTGACGCCGATGACCTCGCCCTTCACCGTCTTCACAGGCGCGCAGACGATGGTCGTGGTACGGAACCCGGTTTGCTCGTCGACGTTACGGTTGAACCGCTTGTCCTTGTAGGCGTCGGGGATGATCTCGCCGTCGCCGGAATGGAACACCGCGCCGGCGATGCCGGTCGAGTTGAGCATTCGGATCTCGCGCGAGAAGTTGCCCTGGGCGACGCGGGAGTAGAGCTCGCCGGTCGCCGGGTCGTTGAGGAACAGCGACGCCCGCTCGGCCCCCAGTTCCCAGGCGATCATTTCGATCAGGGTCTTCAGGATTTCGTCCAGGCTTTCGATCGCCGCCACCCGGCGCGACACGTTGAGCAGCATCTCCGCCTGCTGCAGCTTTTTGTCGGCGTGGCGCAACATGGTCACTCGGTCCGGGCGGGCACCGCCTCCGGATTTTCGTGCCGCGCGGTCGTTCGCCGCCGCCTGTCCGCCGCCGATCGTGCTTGCCATGGCTATTCGCCTTTCCCCGTGCCCGAATCCCGGGCTTCCCATTTCTGCCGCAGCACCGCCGCGGTGTCCTGCAACTGCTTGATCTCGTCCCGCGACGCGCGCCCGAGTTCCTGGATTTTATCCTCATACCGGACCTTGATGGCGTCCAGCTCCTCGCGCAGCGCCGCGGCCGTCTCCTTCAACTGCGTGATCTCATCGTGTTTTTCGGCGACCACCCGTTGCACGCTTTCATCCTTCTCGAATCGCAGGTTCTCGAGCTCGTCACGCAGCGCCTGGGCGGTCTTCTGCAATTGCTGGATCTCGTCATGCGAATTGGCGACCGCCTCCTGAACCGCCCTGTCCTTCTCGAAACGCAGGGTCTCCAACTCGTCGCGGAGCGCCTGGGCGGTCCTTTTCAATTGCGTGATCTCGTCGTGCGAATTGGCGACCGCTTCCTGAACGGCCTTGTCCTTCTCGAATCGCAGGTTCTCGAACTCGTCGCGAAGCGCCTGGGCAGTCTTCTTCAATTGCATCATCTCGTCGGTGGAATTGGCGACCGCCTCCTGGACCGCCCGGTTTTTCTCGAACTGCAGGCTTTCCAGCTCGTCGCGCAGCGCCACCGCCGTTTCCTTGAGCTGCGTCGCCTCGTCTGCGGCGTCGGCGACCGCCCTCTGGACGCTTTGCTCCTTTTCGAACTGCAGGCCCTCGAGCTCTTCGCGCAGCGCGCCGATGGTGTTCCTAAGGTGACGAATTTCCGTCTGCGCCAAGTGCAGATCGTCATCCGCGGCCCGCGATTCCAGGGTCGGCTCGCTCATCCCCAAACCCATCCATCCCGTGTTTCGCGCCCGGCCGGCGGCGTTTCGCTTCGGCCGCGGGCGCTGATCGTCCCGCCGCGTGTAGTCTCGCCAAGGGGCCGGCGGGCGTCAAGGTGGCGCGGCCGCGCGGCCTCACCACTTGGAGCAGCGGGACTGTTCTCGCAGGTAGTTGTCCTTGCCGTCGAGGCGCGCGTTGTCTGTGTCGAGCCGCCGGTTCATCTCGTTGAACGTCGGCTCCATCTCCCGTTGCAGGGCCTTCTGTAGCTTCGCCGCCGCCTGCTCGGCGGTGCGCGCAGTGACCGGCTTCAGCCGTTGCGCCGCCTCGGTCAGCCGCTGCTCGACCTTCGGCGCGTAGATCGCCAGCGTATCGCGGAACACCGCCACGTGCGTGTGTTCGTGGTCGAGCACCGATTGGTGCTGACAGCTTCCCGGCTGATAGCGGCGGTCGACGTAGACGGTGATCTTGTCGTAGCCGAGCGATGCGTCGACGGCGGCAATCACGGCGCAATGCGAGTTATCGGCGCGGGCGAGCGTATTGACCCGGATCTGCATGCGGAACTGCAACTCGGTCAGGGTCAGGCCGATCGGATGCCAGCCGTGGCGACGGTCGGCGCTGCCGGTGCGGCCTTGCAGCCGATCGAGCTCGCCGCTGCTGTGGCTGGTGTCGTAGTAAAGATAGCCCGGCAGCGTGCTCATCGACACCAGCGGCGTCGATTCGGTGGGCGGGCAGGCGGCCGCCTGCGCCGGCTCCGGCGACACCGCGGCGGCGAGACCCGCCGCCAACAGCAACGCCGCCAACCGGCGGAACGGGCGATCGGGCATGGCCATGACGGATGTTGCCCCGTCCGGCTTGGAAACACAACGCGCCGGCGGCGATGCGCGGCCGGTGGGCGGCCGGTGCCGCAAGTGGGGCGCCGCCGGGCGGCGGCCCGGCATCGCGGCGGCGCGCAAAAAACCCCTTGGGGAGCGGCGGAGGGAGTGTTACGACTCTTGCTTGCCTGGGCACCGGGACCACACGGAGGATTCGACCATGCGCATGGTCCGCTCATTGTTGACGGTTGCCGCGGCGGCGGGCCTCGCCGCCTGCGCCACCGAGAACGTCGCTTACGACCTCGTCCAGTATACGCGCATCGATGGACAATGCTTCACCGACGCGCCCAAGCATCTCGACGGAGTCAACTGGTCGAGGGCCAAAGTCGTCAACGTCGACATCAAGGACGGCCGGTTTTCCACCTACGGGGTCGACCTCAGACTCGGGCAGCCGACCATCCTCAGGCTCGCCAACAAGGACAACACGCAGCGCACCTTCGGCGCCGACGAATTCCTGCGCGCGGTGGCGCTGGAGCAGGTGTCGGGCGGTGGCGGCACGGCGACGCGGCCGTGCGTCGTCGGGTTCGGGATCGGCGCCGGGAAAACCGCGGAACTGCGTCTGGTGCCGGTGAAGGAAGGCTGGTACTACCCGGAAGACAGCCTGGTCTATTACTTCGGTCCGCGGGAGATGCTTTCCTGGGGTGGTCTCGGGATCATCACCGTCAGCCGCTGACCGGGCGGCGCTCAGCTCTTTTCGGTCGTTTTCGGCATCGCCTCGAATTCGCGCTTGGTCAGGAAGCGATCGATGCCGCGGCACTCGGTTCGGGTGGCGTAGGGCTTGCCGCTCAGCCGGTCCTCGCAATAGCGCTGGTCGTCGACCACCCGCACCAGTTCGATGCGGCCATAGCACAGCCGACGACTCGACCGCCACTCGCCCCGCATCCGGTCGTCGGAGATCGAGCCGATGAACAGCTGTCCGAAAACCGCCTTCAACGACGTGTTGGCGACGAACACGCCGTGATCGTTGATGTAGCCGTCGACCGGGGCCGCCTGCGCCCGATTGTCCGTGCGCCGCACCAGGCCGTTGGCGATCTCGAACGACAGCGGGAAATAGATGGTCCCGGTCGGGCAGAAGAAATAGACGGACTCGTTGATCAGGTAGCCTTCGTAAGTGCCGTCATAGGGCGACGGCCGCTTGCCCGCCCACTCGGGAATCCTGATCGGCGACTGGCCATGGATCGACGGCGGCTGGGTTGCGTCCGCGGTCAGCGGCGTGATCCCCTCGCAGGCGCCGAGGCCGGCGATCAGCGCCGCGGCGACGAGCAATCGTCGAAGCCGGTCGCGCAAGCAACCCTCCATCGTTTTCGAGCCGCCGATTATACGCCGCCCGCATCCGTTCCGGGAAAGCTTCAGGGGGTTGGGCCCGAACCCAACCCCCTGGAAAATGGCTCCGGCGGCAGGACTCGAACCTGCGACCCAGCGGTTAACAGCCGCTTGCTCTACCAACTGAGCTACGCCGGATGAACCTGGAGGCGCGGACCGGAATCGAACCGGTGTACACGGCTTTGCAGGCCGCTGCGTAGCCACTCCGCCACCGCGCCAGCGTAATTTTCGGGCGCTCTCGCCGCAAACGAAAACACCGGGAGCGGCCTTCCGATACGGCGATCGGGGTGGCGAACTTAGACTCTGCCGCCGACCGGGTCAAGGCGAGCGGCCGGGTCTTCCGGCGACCGGAGAACGTCGCGGCGGCTGGCGAGCGCGGCATTGTCTTCCGTCGTCTCCCGGCCTATAAATCCGGGCTCGTGGACGCCGTAAACGAGAGGGATCCGACGTGGATTTTGCCGCCGCCCGCCACAACATGGTGGAAAGCCAGATTCGCCCCAACCGGGTGACCAACGAGCGGCTGATCGCGGCCATGGCCACAGTGCCGCGCGAGGCATTCGTGCCGAAGGAACTGCGCGGCGTTGCCTATGTGGACGAGGCGATCCCGGTCGGTGACGGGCGCTATCTGATGGAGCCGATGGTCGTCGCCCGCCTGATGCAGGAGGCGTCGCCGACGGCCGGCGACCTAGCTTTGACCATCGGTTGCGGCACCGGCTACGCGGCGGCCGTTCTGTCGCACCTGGTCGGAGCCGTGGTCGCGGTGGAGAGTGACGCCGCGTTGGCGCGGCAGGCGAGCCAGACATTGACCGGCATGGGCATCGACACCGTCGCGGTGATCGAAGGCGTGCTGGCGGACGGATGCCGGGACCAGGCGCCGTTCGACGTGATCTTCTTCGACGGCGCGGTCGCTGAGATTCCGGAATCCGTGTCGTCTCAGTTGGCCGAGGGCGGCCGCTTGGTCGCCATCGTCGCCGGCAACGGCGTCGGCAAGGGCATGCTGGCGACCCGTCGTCGCGGCATCCTTACTACCCGTGAGATATTCGACGCCGGCACACCGTTGCTGCCGGGATTCGAGCGCAAGGCTGCCTTCATTTTCTGACGCCTATACCACGTAATTTTGCGCTGCCCGCGCCATGCGACATCCGCCGCGAAGGCGGACGACCGCGAATCGGCACTCCCCTAACGGACACAACTCAGGTCGCCCGCGTGAATTCCGTTTCGCCGCCGGTCGCCGATTCGAACCACCACGGCGTTCAAAAAGTCCCGGGATTCCGGCAGTTTTTTGGGTTTGCTCGCAACCCGCGGGACTCTCAATCCTTTACCTGCGAGTCCGGACGCAGGTAAAGTGCCTCGGAAATGGTGCGACGACTTGAAGACCGGGCAGGGGGGCGAACGGCATGACGAGACGATCGCTGAACGTCCCGGGGTTTTTGATCATTTCTTTCTGCCTGGGCCTGTTTCCGCCGGGGTATGCACATGCCCAGTCGCTTGAGGACGCGTTGACGGCCGCCTATCTCAACAATCCGACCCTGCTGGGTCAGCGGGCGCGATTGCGCGCCACCGATGAACGGGTGCCTCAGGCGCTGTCCAACTGGCGCCCCAGCGTCGAGATCACCGGCAACGCCGGTCTTTCCGGCATCACCACCAAGGGCGGCGGCTCCGGTGGCAGCACTACTCTCGGCGGACAACACGTGGAACCGCGCAGCGTCGGCGTCACCTTGACCCAGCCGTTGTTCCGCGGTGGCCGGACGCTTGCCGCGACCAGCGGCGCCGAGAACACGGTGCGCGCCGAGCGGGCACGCCTGGTCAAGACCGAGCAGGATATTCTGCTTAGCGCGGCGACGGCATTCCTCGACGTGTTTCGGGACGAGGCGGTGGTGAAGCTGAACATCAACAACGAGCAGGTCTTGAAGCGCCAGCTCGAGGCAACACGTGATCGCTTCGACGTCGGCGAGATCACCCGCACCGATGTCCATCAGGCGGAAGCGCGCCTGGCGAAGGCGATCGCCGACCGTATCCAGGCCGAGGGCGACCTAGAAGCGTCGCGAGCCGCCTACCAAAAGATCGTCGGCATGCCATCGGCCAGGAACCTGAAGGCGCCGGAGTTGCCCGGCGGGCTACCGGAAAACCAGGATGCGGCGCTGAAGGCGGCGGCGGTCAATAATCCCGATGTCGTCAGCGCCGAATTCGACAAGCTAGCGCAATTGGATGCGGTTGCCCAGGCGCGCGGCGAATTGCTGCCTGAAATCAATGTCACCACCGGCGTGAGCCGAAACCTCGAAGCCTCGATCGAGGACCGACGGGTCGATACCGCCGAAGTGAAGCTGAACCTGACGGTGCCGCTCTATCAACAGGGTGCGGACTATTCGCGCCTGCGCGAGGCAAAGCAGACGGCCGCCGAAAAGCTGTTTGCCATAGACAAAGCACGCCGCGATTCCGTCGAGGCTGCGACCCGAGCCTGGGAGTCCCTGTCTACGGCGAGCGCCCGGGTGAAGGCGTTCAAGAGCCAAATCGATGCCAACGTCGTGGCGCTGGAAGGCGTCGAGCGTGAGGCCCAGGTCGGTTCACGAACGGTGCTCGACGTGCTCGACGCGGAGCAGGAGTTGCTCGATTCCCGCGTCAACCACGTGCGCGCGCAGCGCGATGAAGTAGTGGCGATATTCCAGTTGAAAGCGGCGGTAGGACAACTGACGGCGCGCGAAATGAAACTGCCGGCGGAACTTTACGACCCGATCAAGCATTATGACGAGGTGCGCGACAAATGGTTCGGCACCACCGGCAAGGGTGGGATCGAGTAGGATGTCACCGGGGGTGAATGAGGAGCGACAACGAGAAATAGAGGTCAAATTAACCAGGAAAGGCGAAACTTTCTGGTGTTTCGGGCCCCGGTGTCATACTTTTTGTTAATATTTGGCGATTACTGTCGCGTGCCGAGCGGATTCCCTATTTCGGTGTAGTGGACGGCTCATGAGCGAAGACACGGCAAAGCCAGCGACACCCGGCTCGGGCGGCGACGAACCCTCGATGGAAGACATCTTGGCGTCGATCCGCCGGATCCTGTCCGAGGAAGAGGAAGAAGCCGCCGCCGGACAGCCGGCGGCTGCGGCGCCCGCGCCCGCCCCGGCCCCGATGCCTACCGCGGCGCCTGCGACCGCCGCGCCACCGCCGATGGCCGAGCCGGAACTCGAGCCGGCGCCGATGCCGGAGCAGGAGATGGCCCTAGCCATGGAACCAGAGCCGATGCAGGAGATGGCGGCCGACCCGTTCGCGCAGGCATTGGAGCCCGCCTATGAGCCGGAACCCGAGCCGATGCCCCAACATCATGCCGCGCCGCCACCGCGGGCCCATATGCCGGAACCGATGGCCGACGTGCTGCAGTTGACCCCCGACATGATTACCACCGACATCATGTCGGCGCCGACCGTGCGGGCTTCCACCGATGTTTTGGCGGAGCTCGCCCGCGCGATCCTCGATCGCCGCGACGTGTCGATCAGCCGGTCGAGCAAGGATTTGACCCTCGAAGGGATGGTCCGGGAGATGCTCAAGCCCATCCTCCGGGAATGGCTGGACCGCAACCTGCCGTATCTGATCGAGCGCCTGGTCAAAAAAGAAATCGACACCATGGTCAACCGGGCCGAGCGGCTCGAAGACTAGAATCCGCCGGCCAATCCCGGTTCCCTTCCGTCCGGGTTCTCCGGGCGCTATAACATTCCCGGTTTTTCGAGAATCAGCGAGGGCTGCCAGCCATGCTGGACAAGACCTATCGGCCGGCCGAGATCGAGAAAAAACGGTACGGCGAGTGGGTGAGGGACGAAGCGTTCGCGTGCGGGCAGAAACCCGACGCCGACCCCTTCACCATCGTTATTCCGCCGCCGAACGTGACCGGCAGCCTGCATATGGGCCATGCGCTCAACAACACCCTCCAGGACATCCTCATCCGCTACCAGAGAATGAAGGGCCGCGATGCATTGTGGCAGCCGGGAACCGACCATGCCGGCATCGCTACCCAGATGGTCGTCGAGCGGCAACTGGCCGACGAAGGCAAGACGCGCCACGACCTTGGCCGCGATGGATTCATCAAGCGGGTATGGGAATGGAAGGCCGAATCGGGTGGCACCATCACCAGCCAGCTGCGCCGTCTCGGCGCGTCCTGCGACTGGCGGCGCGAGCGCTTCACCATGGACGACGGGCTCAGCCGCGCCGTGCGCAAGGTATTCGTCGATCTCTACAAGCGGAACCTGATCTACCGCGACAAGCGGCTGGTAAACTGGGACCCGAAGCTGCACACAGCGATCTCTGACCTTGAGGTCGAGCAGCGCGAGATCACCGGCAAGATGTGGTACTTCAAGTACCCGGTCGAGGGCCGCGCCGGTGAGTTCGTCACCATCGGCACCACCCGGCCCGAGACCATGCTCGGCGACGTCGCGGTCGCTGTCCATCCCGACGACGACCGTTACCGGCACCTGGTCGGCAAAACCTGCGTCCTGCCGATCGTCGGCCGCAAGCTGCCGATCGTCGCCGACGAATACGCCGACCCGGAGAAGGGCTCGGGCGCCGTCAAGATGACTCCGGCCCACGACTTCAACGACTTCGAGGTCGGCAAGCGCCATAACCTGAAGCTCGTCAACGTGCTCGACGCGGACGCGCGGCTGAACAAGAACGTGCCCGAGAAATACCGTGGCCTCGACCGCTACGTGGCGCGCGACAAGGTGGTGGCGGAGATGGAATCGCTGGGGCTGTTCGCCAAGGTCGAGGAAAACCTGATGACCATTCCCTACGGCGACCGGTCCGGGGTCGTCGTCGAGCCGTGGCTGATGGATCAGTGGTTCGTCGATGCGCGGGCGCTGGCGGGGCCGGCGATCACCGCCGTCGAGCAGGGCCGCACCAAGTTCGTGCCCAAGCAGTGGGAGAACACCTATTACGAATGGATGCGCAACATCCAGCCGTGGTGCATCTCGCGCCAGATCTGGTGGGGCCACCAGATTCCGGCGTGGTTCGGCCCCGACGGCGAGATATATGTCGAGGAGACGGAAGACGAGGCGCAGGCCAAGGCCGACGATTACTACGGCAAGGCGGTGACGCTGAAACGCGATGAGGACGTTCTCGATACCTGGTTCTCGTCCGCCCTGTGGCCGTTCTCGACCCTCGGCTGGCCCGACCAGACACCCGAGCTCAAGCGCTACTACCCCACGGACGTCCTGATCACTGGATTCGACATCATCTTTTTCTGGGTCGCCAGGATGATGATGATGGGGCTGCATTTCATGGGCGAAGTGCCCTTCCACACGGTTTACATCCACGCCCTGGTCCGCGACGAGAAGGGCCAGAAGATGTCAAAGTCGAAGGGCAACATCATCGATCCACTGCGGCTGATCGATAAATACGGGGCCGACGCCCTGCGGTTCACGCTGACCGCGCTTGCGGTCCAGGGGCGCGACGTCAAGCTCGCGGAATCGCGCGTCGAAGGCTATCGCAATTTCGCCACCAAGCTGTGGAACGCCGCCCGGTTCTGCCAGATGAACGAATGCCGGCCGGTTGCCGGGTTCGATCCCGGCGCCGTCCGCCAGACGGTCAACCGCTGGATCGTCGGCAAGGTGGCGGAGGCCGAAGCGGCGACATCAGCCGCCATCGAAGCATACCGTTTCAACGACATGGCGGGCGCGCTCTATCAGTTCACCTGGGGCACGTTTTGCGACTGGTACGTGGAATTCGCCAAGCCGATTCTCGAAGGTGACGACGACGCCGCCAAGGCAGAGACCCGCGCCACCGCCGCCTGGGCGCTCGATCAGCAATTGCACCTGCTGCATCCGATCATGCCGTTCGTGACCGAGGAGTTGTGGCAGCAGTTGGCCGACAAGCGGCCGAGCCCGCTGATCACGTCGCCGTGGCCGACGTTCGAGTCCACGCTGATCGACGCCGACGCTAACGCCGAGATGGATTGGGTGGTGCGGCTGATCAGCCAAGTCCGCACCGTACGCGCGGAAATGAATGTGCCCCCGCGCGCCAGAATCCCGTTGCTGTTGAAGGACGCGGGTTCGCAGGCGCAGGCCCGCCTCGCGAGGCATCGGGGCCTGATCGAGCGCCTGGCCCGGTTGTCGTCGGTGGAGCTGCTTGACGGCGGGGTGCCGAAGGGTGCGGTGCAGGATGTCATCGAAGAGGTCACCATCGTACTGCCGATCGCCGACGTCATCGACCTGGCGGGCGAGCAGGCACGACTGGAAAGAGAAATCGCCAAACTGGACGAGGAAGTGAGGCGATTCGAGAAGAAACTCGCCAACGAGAAGTTCGTCGCCAACGCGCCGGAGGAGGTGGTGGAGACGGAACGTGAGCGGCTGACGGAAGTGCGTCTCACTCGTTCCAAGATGGATGATGCGCTCAGCCGTCTGACGGCGGCTCGTTAGGCAAGGGGAAGGTTTGCAATGGAAACCATCGGCATCGATCCGCAGACCGAAGAAATGATCGCCGACGTCGTCAGGTCTTTCACCGACTATGGACTGAACGTCGTCGGCGCCATCGCGCTGCTGGTGATCGGATGGACCGCCGCCAACTGGGCGCAGCGGCTGGTGATGCGGGGGCTGTCGCGGCTGCCTTGGATGGATCAGACCGTAAAGCCGTTCATCTCCAGGGTCGTTTGGTGGATCATCGTCGTCTTCGTCCTGGTCGCGGTCCTCAATCAGTTCGGCGTCCAGACCACCAGCATCATCGCCGTGCTCGGCGCCGCCGGCCTCGCCATCGGCTTGGCGTTGCAGGGTACGCTCGCCAACGTTGCCGCAGGCGTGATGCTGCTGATCCTGCGCCCATTCAACGTCGGCGATTACGTCGACGCCGGCGGTGACGCCGGCACGGTGGTCGAGATCGGCCTGTTCAACACCGAGCTCAAGACCTTCGACGGGCTTTGCCGGTTGGTGCCGAATTCTAAGATCTGGACCAACACCATCACCAACTACACCCGCAACCCGACGCGGCGCCTCGATATCCCGATCGGCATCAGCTACGGCGACGACATCGTCGGCGCCGAGAATGTGCTGATGGACCTGATGAAGGGCGATCAGCGCATCCTCGAAGATCCGGCGCCGAGAGTTCTGGTCAAGGAGTTGGCGGACAGCGCCGTCCTCCTCAACATGCGCTGCTGGGCCAAAGGGGACGACTACTGGGCGACCGTGTTCGACCTCAACAAGGCGGCTAAGATCGGGCTCGAGACGGCGGGCTATACGATCCCCTTCCCGCAGCGCGACGTGCACATTGTCGGCGGCGGCTCCGCTCCCGATAGCAAGCCATAGGCCGTCCGGGCTTTCCAAGCGGGGATTGGAGCCGGGTTCCCGGTCGGCTATGCTCGCCGCCATGAAATCGCTTTCACCGCTGTTGGCCGTGGTGCTTGCGGCTTTCGCGTGGGCGCCCGTCCACGCGGAGCAACTGCCGATCTTCGACGTCCACATGCACTATTCGCGCGCCGCCTGGGACGTGGTTACGCCCGGCCAGGTGATCGCCAAGATGAACAAGGCCGGCGTCAGCAAGGCGCTGGTTTCATCGACGCCCGATGACGGCACATTGAAGCTCCACGCCGCGGCGCCGCAGCGCATTGTCGCCGGCTATCGCCCCTACGAGAGTTCCGGCGACCTCGGCGGCTGGTTCGTGAAAGGCGGTGTCCTTGCCTATAGCGCGAAGCGGCTGGCCGAAAAGAACATCCACCGCGTATTCGGCGAAATCCATATCCTCCGCCCCGACGACGTGAAGACGCCGGCGATGGAGGGATTTCTCGCTTTGGCCGCGTCGAGGAACCTATATTTCCACACCCACTCGGACGCCGCCGTGGTGCGGGCGCTGTTCGACAAGCGACCCGATCTCAAGATCATCTGGGCGCACGCCGGATTTTCGGATCCTGCGCCGGTGGTCGGGCAGATGCTCGACCAACACGCGAACCTGTGGGCGGAGCTGTCGTACCGGGCCCGCGATATCATGCCCGGCGGCGCGCTCGATCCCGATTGGGAGAAGGTGTTGATCCGCCACGCCGACCGGTTCGTCATCGGCTCCGATACCTGGGAGGTCAACCGGTGGCACGGCTACGAACTCCTGATCGCCGAGCATCGGGCGTGGCTCGGCAAACTGCCGCGCGAAGCGGCCGAGAAGATCGCCCACAAGAACGCGGAAAGGCTGCTGGCGGCGAAGCCCTGACCGTCTGGCCACCGCGGAAACGGCGCGTCGCTAACCATTTTGTAACGGCCGGCGGGCTTTATTGGTCCATGGCCTGTTGGAGGAGCGGGGGCGGCAATGCCTAGAACGGATTCGGCACAAAGGGAACTGCCGGTGAGCGACGAAGAATTCAAAATCCCCGAATTGACCGACAATCCGACGCCGGAGGAACGCGCCGAATATGTGATCCTGCGCCTCGAGCAGTTCATCCGCGATGGTCGCAAAATCGACGAAGGCATGTCGTTCAAGCTGTGGCAGGCGATGGCCAAGGTCGAGATCGCCAACGCCATCGCCGAGGCCGAGGCCAAAAGCCAGAAGGACGACGTGGTCACCAAGCGCCTGCTGTTCACCTTCGCCGCGGCGCTGGTCACCGTCGGCTTCTGGGGCACCGCGGTCAGCCTGCACAAGGTCGCCTACTTGGCGGGCGGCCTGGTATGTCTCGTCGCCGGCCTGTTCCTGATGGGCGTTGCCGGCGAATGGCGGTTCCGCAACTGGAACAAGCGCCGGCAGGCCAAGAAGCGCCGCGAAGGTCTGGCCCGGGTCGAGAACTTCAACCGTCGCATAAAGCTGCTCGAGCACCAACTCGAAAAAGAGGAAAAGGCGCTGAAGAAGAAGGTCAAGGAAGTCGCTCGCATCGCCAGCTAGGTCACGGGGGACGTCGGCCTGTCACAGGACCCGATCCAGCGCCGCGATCAGCCGGTCCACCTCGTCGAGCGTGTTGTAATGCACCATCGAGACCCGTACCACGCCGTCGCCGGCGTCGGCGATACCCAGCGCTTCGATCAGCCTTTTGGCGTAGAAATGGCCGTTGCGGATGGCGACCTTGGCCGGCTCCAGCAGCGGCGGGATTTCCGCCGAGCGCCGCCCGTCGACAGTGAACGAGAAAGTCGGCGCGCGCATTTCCGCCTTGGCCGTATTGCGGCCGAGCAGTCGGACTCGAGGCTTCGACGCCAGAAAATCCAGGAATCGCGTCGCCAGACTTTCCTCGTGGCGGGCGATCAACCGATAGACCGCGTGGGCGCGATCGCGGAAGCCGTTCGGCGGCCGCGACAAGTGATGGGTCGCCAGCGCCTCGAAATAGTCGGCGACGCCGGCCAATGCCGCGGTGAATTCGTGGTTTGGCCCGCCGGGATTCAGTTTCAGCGGGATGTCGTCGTCGCCGATGAAGAAATGGTTCTGGGCCCCGGCTTTGAGCAAGTGCTCGCGCTTGCCGAACATCATCGCCACGTGCGGCCCGAACAGCTTGTAGAAGCTGAGCGCGTAGAAATCGACGTCGAGCGCCTTCACGTCCAGCGCCCGATGCGCCGCGTAGGCGACCCCGTCGACGCACGCCATGGCGCCGGCGTCGTGGACCCGCCGCACGATACCGGCGACGTCATTGATGCCGCCGAGAATATTGGAACAATGGCTGAAGCAAACCAGCCGGGTATTTTCGTTGAGCAGCCGGTCGAGGTCGTCGCCCCGCAGCTCTCCCGTCACCGGATCGACCCGCCATTCGCGCACGGCAACCCCGCGCTCGGCCAGCCGCCGCCAGGCGCCGATATTGGCCTCGTGGTCCAGGTTGGTGACGATGATCTCGCCCTCGGGCCCGATCAGCGGCAGCAGCGCGTTGGCCAGCACGTAGACGTTTATGGTCGTCGACGGGCCGATGATGATCTCGTCGGCGTCGGCGCCGACCATCTCCGCCATCAGGCGCTGCCCAAGCGCCATCCGCTCCGCGGCCTTGGCCGATGCCGCGAAGCCGGCGCCCGGCTGCACCTGGGTTTCGCGCATGTAGGCGGTGACCCGCTGGATGACGCTTTCCGGCACGTAGGAGCCGCCGGCGTTCTCGAAGAACGCCCACTCCCAGCAACGGGCCGGATAGAGTCCCCGGACGAAGTCGAGGTCGAGCGCCGGGGACATCGAGCAATCTCCTCGCGGTCGGGAGGCAGGCGTCAGGCGTAGGTGGCGATGGCCATCACCAGCTCGCTGACTTTCGCCGGATCGTCCTTGAACTTGACGCCGGCTTCGCCGTTGTCGAACCAGCGCACCTCGATCGCGAATTTCCCGAACGGATCGATGTCGAGCACGACGTTCTGGCCCCGGGTCAGGGGCTTGCGCAGCCGGATTTGCGCGCCGCCGAACGAGATGTTGGTGATCTCGCAGTCGACGTTGGCGTCGCCCATCATCAGGCGGGCCGCGAATAGGATGTCCTTGCGGTCGTGCCGGCGGTGGTCGACGGGGTTCGTCGGTGCGCTCATCGGCTTCCCGTTGGATACGCCGCGCTAGATGTTCGCGTAGACGTGGGTTTCGCCGGCGGCGCCGGGATGGGTGACAGCGCCCTTCGACGCCTCGCCCACGGTCTGGGCGTAGCGCCACAACGCGCCCGACTGGTAATCGTTCTGTCGCGGCTTCCAGGCCTTGCGCCGTTTCTTCAACTCTTCGTCCGAAAGCTCGACCTCGATGGTGCCGGCCTCGGCGTCGATGGTGATCATGTCGCCGTCCTTCAGTAGTCCGATCGGGCCGCCGGTCGCCGCCTCCGGGCTGATATGGCCGACGCAGAAGCCCCGCGTGCCGCCCGAGAACCGGCCGTCGGTGATCAACGCCACTTTGTCGCCCATGCCCTGCCCGTAGAGGGCCGCCGTGGTCGACAGCATCTCGCGCATCCCGGGG
>Ga0214472_10002323_pt1 | contig 20621 bp, 32 predicted proteins | sample RVTome_6_FD_207662 | JGI IMG/M metagenome (GOLD analysis project Ga0214472, IMG submission 207662) | Soil microbial communities from uranium-contaminated site in the Upper Colorado River Basin, Wyoming, United States - RVT140D175 | ecosystem: Environmental > Terrestrial > Soil > Contaminated >...
CATTTTGGGACTACCCCTACACGTCGCTTCAAACCCTTTATCCAATGGGTCCTATGACTTACCTTTTCCGATTTTTCCGCCCACGCACAAAAAAAAAACAGAAACCCTGCACTCGCAAAAAAAAAATAAATGGCATTAGGCGCACCTAACAAAAAAAAAATACCCAAACCGGGACTACCCGCACACGTTTCCGATGGGTTAATAAAAAAAAAATCCTCGGTCAAGGCTAGGTGATACGTGCATCAACCTTGATGCGAACGCAAGTCCGTGATTGCAAAAAACGCAATCCATTTTCGCATCAAGAAGCACGCACACATGAAGGCAAACCAGAAATTCGTGCAGAACCGCGACGCCAACGTGCAAACGCTCTTTGGAGCGCTTGTCATTGTGGCGGTCGGCGTTGCACTCGCTCCAGTCGTCGCCGGACTCGTTGCTGATGCAAACGTCAGCGGCATGTCGAGCGGCGCGCAAGCGTTGTTCAACCTGATTCCGTTGTTCTACATCGTACTCTTGGTTATTATCGTCGTCGGCTTCATCCGATTCAAGCAAGTCGGATAGAAGACGATTGCGACGAAAACCAAATCTCATGTAGAATTTTTCGGCGCATCCGTAGGTGCGCCGGAAACTCTCTTTCCCCCTTTTTTCCAAGAAAACAAAAATGGTGAACCTAATGAAGACAAGAAACGTTTTCGCAATCACACTCATAGGATTCCTGATACTAAGCGGAATCTCACTACAAATTCCCAACGCACAAGCAGCTTTCACATGGACAAACAACGAAGATTTCCTTCTCGCCGCGTCCGCCGACTACCACGGGGACATATGGAGGCCCGATTCCTCAAACTTTGTTGTGATTTACTCCGACGACGCCTCGGACGATTTAAGTGCACGTCGATGCACCACCGACCAAGATATTGACCTATGTGCCGTGACCCTAATTGCGTCCACTAACGCACAAGGCGCAAACTTTGATTTCGCGGAAATTGAAGAAGTCCCAAACCTAGGAATCATTTGCTATGTGGACGAAACCAACGGGGACTTGGATTTCGCCCGGTCCACAACCGGCGGACAATTCTGGACGGCAGGAATCACGATTGACGACACAAATGCTTTCAGTCAAACAGCTGGATGTGGAATCGACGCGGTAGACTCTACCAATTATTACGCGGTCTACCATGACACCACGGCGGCACCCGACGTGTTTTATTTTGCGGAAAGCCACAACTCCGGAGCGTCATGGGCTTTCAGCACGATTGAAACCCAAGGCGCGGCAAGCAACCAATTCGTGGACCTGTTGGTTTTATCGGACACCGATTTCGTCGCAATCAAAGACGATGGAGGCTCAATCCGCTCTTGTCTGACGGATGATACAGGCGCTACTTGGACCTGTTTTAGCGGAGCCGTACCGATGGACCAAGGACTCGGTGACGGTGATTTTGAGTATGACCCAATTGCTGACAAGATTGTTGGGGCGGTACAAAGCACCGGCACTACGATTGCGTTTACGTTCAGCGACGACGGGGGTGCGACATGGATAACCCCTGTTGGAGTATTAACAGGAGTCGCAAACACCCTTGCCTGTTGCGAGATAATCCTCGGACCTGATATTGATTCGTACTTCATCGCCTTTTGCCAATATGTAGCCGGGTCGATTGGGAATTACATCGCGTCAAGTTTCGATGGAGGCTCAAATTGGGATGTTGAATACGCACAACCCACACAAACCGGAGCCTATGACGCGGTGAACGGTTGTCGCGGAGCTTGGGGCACTCTTGGCGCAGACGGTAGTGCCTACATCTTGACCACCGGAAACGCAGGAGGAAACCAAATCTTCATCGCGAGCCACACAACCGTCTTTGGGGGACCCACGACGGCAGACGCAACAACCGACTCATTCGGAACCGAAACACTTGTAGGATTCGACATAGACGTGATTGGACAAACCCTAGTCGCCCGTTTATTGACGACAACTCCCGATAACACGGTTTACACTTGGGACGCGATTTCACTCGCAACTCCATTATCAAGTTTCCCACAACCCAATTGCAACCGTGTCGATGGAGTCATGGCGGTACGCACACAAGTCGCCTTCGTGGATTGTGAAACACCAAGCGGACAAGTCAATTTCTTACGAATAAGAGACAAGGCAGACTTAACCACATTGACACCGCCACAAGGGTGCGACCCCGGAGCATGTGAAGACAATATCCCCATAGATTCCTCCGCTTCAATATTCACGTTTGGAATCGACATAGGAAACGTGGAAACCTATCCCATAAGCTATGACGATTTCTTTACAAGATTCGTCGGACTACCCTCATGCGGAAATTGTGACTACGCATTTGTATCATGGACTTTCGGCACAACCACGGGAAGAATTGGAGTCATTGGATACGTTGGACAAGAAGGACAAAATGACGTACACAATGAAAGAAGTCGAATCTATGCAAGCCAAAACCCCGATGAAATCTGTAGTTTCAAACGCACCCAAGATGAACGAATCTATCTCGCGGCAGTAAGCCAACAACAACCCACACAATTATTCCGAATTGACTATAGCGAAGACCGCGACCCCGGAATCTTCGACGCAAACGCAGACTTGATACCCACCATTGTCGGACCCATATGGAGCAATTCGGCATATTCTCAAGCAAGCGCAATCGCGTGCGCTGAAGAACGAATCATTGTTGTTGCGGGAACGGCAACTCCACAAACATTGTTCATTGTGAATACCGCAAGCGGAACCCCCGTCGTATTCCCAACAGGATTATCCGTAAGTCCCGGTGAATCAAGAAGCGTAACGATAAGCGGCGACTCCAAATTCTATGCGTATTTAGACAATGGACTAATCAAGATAGCAAACACCACAAACGGAAACGTCACGGGAACAATCACACAACCCACGGGAACATGGGTCGGAATGGAAATGAGTTATGCCGCACAAAACTTGTGGGTCGCGACAAGCACACAAGTAGAACGCTACTCCATTTTTTCATCGACCACAATTCAACCCGTAAGTGACCTGATTACGGACCCCGCAGAAACGACTTCGACCCCGATTCCCGGAACGGACGGACTCGGAGTCAGCAACGCCGCAAGCGCGCTGGATGAAATCTTCGGAGAGGGAAACGGAATCATCGTCGTCGGAGTATTGTTCATTTTCGCATTAGCAGCGGTCGGTTTCTGGGCGTTCGGAATCGTCGGAGTCATACTCGGCGCGTTGCTTGGACTCGGAGTAGCAATAGTCGAATGGTTCCCCGCAAAAGTCACATTCTTTCTAGGACTCGCGATATTCGGAATCCTCATTGGATTCATGCGACGATAAAAAAAAGGAGCCGTGCAAAAAAAAATGGTCGCAACAAGTGATTGGATACCGCTCTATGGAGTCGCAACAGGATTCGTACACGTTTTACGATTCTTCGCGTGCGCACAAGAATTTTTTTCACAAGCAGGGAACATCTTTGAAGTTCTCGCACGCGCATTGATTTTCTCGGGATGCGACCTAGACACTTGGATGAGTTTCACACTCTTCATGGTATTCACACTACCATGGCTTATCCTAATCGCCGCATTTGTTTTCTCAAACACGACAACGACAATCGTAAGCCTAATCGTCGCCGCCGTAGCCGGAATCGGAGCCTTCATCGCAGGATTGTTCTAATGAAAACGAGAATCCTTTTCGCAACAACCGTACTACTCGCATCAACATTGATGATAAGCAACGCGGAAAGCACACACGACCCCAACGATTTTTTCACAATCGAATACACAGACCCCGGCGGAAGACTATTCCAAGACGTTCACGCGAGTAGTGCAACAAACGCTTGGGCGGTCGGGGATGCGGGTTTAATCGCGTCCCGAACCACGGGGATTTGGCAACAAATCAATACGCTTCCAATAACGGCACAAGTGGAATCCGTTTGGACTTCGGGTACAACGTTCACGGCGGTAGTCACAAGAAACTTTACACAACCATTCTGGATAACGACAGACAATGGGGCTTCATGGACAAATGTGCCCTTGGATATTGCATTGACTTTCAACTCGATTTCTCAATCCTCATTATACGGGATAAGCCCAACAGATGTATGGATTTATTTTGAAACAGGTAGCGGAATCCAGCATTTCTTTTACCATTACACGGGAGGGGCGACGGCGGATTTGGTACAAACGTTTCCGGGTTGTGATTGTAGTTTTGCGAATGGGAAATTAGCGGAAATGTGGGCACGGGCTGTCGATGATTTTTGGTGGGCAAATGGGGAAGCATTAGAACCACAGATAGAAGTCTTACGCGGTAACGGAATCGTATTCACACCATTTTCTACACCGATGGCGGCAGTACGGAGCGTATGGGGTTCATCAACAACCGACTACTGGTTAGTCGATGCACCACTTGTCGGTGGAACAATCAATAGAGTGCATTATGACGGAACAACTTTTGATGTAACAGAAATCGTTGACGCGGATTATCTATCGCTAAGTGGTTCAAGCAGTAGCGACATTTGGCTAGGTGGGACCGGTGGAAGAATAGAACACTATGACGGAACACAATGGACGCTAGAACCCACCGTCACTTCAAGCGCAATCGACGCGATACACATGGTCACAAGCGGAGTAGGATACATGGTAGCAGGAGACGATATACTAGTACTAGACGTGAATCCAACCGTCGCACTACCCGTCTTGACGGGACTACAATGGGACCCTAGTGATTTGTATGTCCATACTTCCGAAGCACAATGCTTAGGCGATGAAGTCACAATCGGAATCAATATGGAACCCTCACTAGGAATGGGAGGATTTGCCAACTACGTTATCAATAGCGATTCGGGAATCGTAGTAGAACAAATCCCCACCACGAGTTTCTTCAACCTAAACAACAAACACTTACACACAAGCAGAATCTACCCCGCTGGAACATACACGTTCCTAGTCACGGCAGACGTGAATGGATTACTTGCACCCGACAATTGGGCCGCTGAAACATTTTCAGTACCAAAGGGAACATGCCTAGACTCAAACCAAGACGGAACCACACAACGACTCGAAACCATCGAAGCCAATCTCACACAAATCATTTCAGAAATAGATGTAGTCGTGAACCAAACCATAGGTGACAACTTGTTAGAAATCATTTTGCAAGGACAAAGCCCGATTGCCATGAGCCTAGACACGTTCTTCTGGTTGACACTTATTGTCGTGATTGTCTTCATACACAAAGCGATACGGGGAGTATGGGCGACCGCAATCATTTCTTTACTTGCGGGAATTCTCTTCGCTTTCAGCTTCGTTGTCTTCGAAGGATTGGCGATAAGGACACTCGCCGCTTTCACAAGCGTATTCGTATGGTTTTTCGCGTTGACAAGAACATTCAGCAAACAAGGAAACGAAGAAGAACCAATCTAAAAAGGAGGAAAACGAAAATGGAAATCGATTACGGATTCATGGCAACATGCCTACGGACTTTTTGTTCCCTGATTGGACTCGCCTTGCTTGTGAGTCCATATAGCGAAATCGAGCGCCGGTTCCGACGACACGCATGGAACAAACGCTTCGATGAAGCGAAGACACTCGACCCCGAAGTCAACGGACAACCACTCTAAAAAATGAAAAGGTGATTAGAAAAAATGGCGAAGAAGGATGGAATCAAACCCGTAAGGCTCTTGGTCATTAACCAAGATGAAGAGATACGCAAGAAATGGGGACGGCTTTCCCCGGACGGGACGCATATCTCGTACCCCTATGTGCGACCCAACCGGACGTACATGCGGGATAGACTCGCGCGTAAGTGGTGGCCGACGTTCTGGAACGAAGCAGGACTCTCAAAAGGAAAAGTCGAGTGCTACGTTGTGTATGAGGAATGGGCGCAACCCATCATATTCAACCCACATGAGATACCCATACACAATTTCGCAGTAGGAAAACCCTCCTACTCTACAACGGAAGAATCCAAAGTCGAAATGACGCGATACCAACAATTGTTGGAGAAAAGCAAACGCAGTTGCATCGCTTGTTCGAATGGTTCCTTATATTCTCTTGTTCCCTCGCATAAGGTCCATGAATTCAAACACAACAAAGTCGAACGCGGACTTGTGGAAGAATCCGCGCGCATGGACGACAACAAGAGTAATTGGTTGCAAATCGGAATCTTCGTTATCGGGTGCATCGTCGTCTTGTTCCTAGCACTCGTACTATGGAGCATGGGAATCCTTGACCTTGAGACTTGGACGCAACCAAGGAACCGTTGAATCCCATGCCAAAGAAAATCTCCATAAAGAAAATGCGACCCGTCACAATCGAGAAAGCACTACCCACAAAAAGATTCTCGGAACGGTTACGCCAAATCAAAGAAGCGACCCAAGCCGAAGACGTGATACCCTTGGCGAAGGGAACCATCGATGCATACTCGAACGGGGATGAAAACGCCGCTTCCATAATCGAACAAGCACTTGCGAACGCCAACGACGACAAGTATTCCGCGCATGAAGATTTCTCGGGAGGCGAATTCCAGAAAGCCGTAAGTGCGTTGCAAGACGCGGCAGAAACGCGCACCGTGCAAAAATCGTTGAAAGACGATTTGTTCGACACGGAAGCAGACTTGGACGCCAAGACAAGATTGAGTCCCCGCTTAGTGACAAAGTTGCAAGTCGCGGAAATGGAATCCTTGGAACATGACACTCCCTTGTTGCTCGACTTCGCGGAAGGCGTAAAAAGGAAACGAATCAGCTTGCTAGGCGAAGGACGCAAAGAAGGCGTCGAAATGGAGAAAGCGTCCTCCATAGCAGGATTCGGAGTGGACGGATTCAACCGGACAAAAGGATAAGGAGGAAAATCAAGTATGGTACTTGTTTGCCGAAGATGTCAAAGACAAATCAGAGGAACCGCCGCCGCTGAAAAAGTTGGTTCTTTGGGTGAAATCCAAGTTATTTGCCGCCGATGTTTTAAAACGGATTCCAAAATCTTGCAAAGCAAAATAAAAGTTGCCAAATCTCTCAAATCAGAGGGATTTCAAGTATCGGAAGATTTGGTTCCTGAAATTTTCACAAGAGAAAACCCAAAGGAGGAGAAAAAAATGATAAGCAAAGAACAAATGGAAAGACACCGACGAATGGAAGTAAGCAAGGCCGAACCGGGGAAATTTGAAGGAGGGTTTCGTCTTGACCGCGAAGTCCATTATGCGACCCTAGACGGGACCGTATCCACGGTTGGCGACGTGGAAACGACGGGACACTACTCCTACTTGTCCTACTCGGACCTACTCGATGTTGCAAAAGACCCAAAAGCCGACTTGAACGCGAAAGAACGCGAATTCCTCAATGAACAACGCGCAGCAATCGTCTATGAAGACTCCAATGGATTCGTCACGGTGGACTACTTCAAAGACGAAACCACGGCGGAAAGACGATTCGTTGCGATTGAGAAAGAAATCTCGGACGCCGAGAATCCCAACAGCGAATTCAAGAAACGCGCCAAAAAATTCCATGACGCAAAGATACGCGGACCCTCTCGCTTGACGCGGCTCAAGAAGGAACGCGCCGAAACGTTGCGACGAATCGAGCATAGCGGACCCCATCGCCCCGACTTGGAAAAACGATACGACCTTCTTGATGAACGGGTACAACGCGAAGAACGACGACAACCTGCCAAGAAGAAAGAAGACGATTTCGTCGGAGACTTCGACGACTTCTACTAAGAAACCAAAGGAGGAAAAAACATCATGGCGCAAGAAGGAGTCTTGGAAAAAGCAATCAAAGAGGAAAGCAAGAAAGAAGGAATCCTTGAGAAAGAAATCAAGGACCGGACCGGACCCGAACCATCTAGAAGGCAACGGTTCACCGCGTTCACGGAACGCCACAAGGCACGCCGCGAGGAACGCGAAGAGGAACGACTCAAGACGTTCCGCGCACGCACCGAACGGGAACGCGCGAAGACGGAAGCCGTCCGCGCCAAACTGGAACGCCAGAAAACAATCCGCGCGTTGAAAGAGGAAAGGAAAAAGTTGCGGCAAGAACGCGCACGATTGACGCGTGAACGGTTGCAACGCTTCTTCGGACCCGTCGCAAAAAAACCTGTCACGACGAAACATCGACTCGCGCGGGAAAAAATGTTGGTCACACGCGAAGGACGCACCGGCATTACCACGCTTCCACGGCAACGCGCCATGCGAAGCAAGAAGATGCGCGACATTTCCGAGTCCCGCGAAGATGACGGATTCGACTTCCAAAGGGACGTGATTGGGTGAACCTTACCGTCGAATACAGCACACTACCCCAGATTTTCGCGGGAATGATTCTATTGGCGGTCGGATTCGCATTGATGGGGTTTCTCATACGAACGGCCACTAGAAAGAAAAAGGAGGATTGAGAAAACTGTTTGGCGTATTCGTGGGACGCATGGGCGCGGGAAAGACCGCCATGCAGACATACTTCATCTTGAGGGATTACGTCGAGAAACATCGACGCATTTTCTCAAACTACCAACTAAAGTTTCCCGTGCGTCCGCCCATCAAGGCACATGTCGAAAAATCGTTGCCTTGTTGTCCCCCGAATGGATACTTGCCGGAACGCTTGCAACTCGATTGGTTCCTAGACCCCGGAAACGAAGAGTTACGCAACGCGACCGCCGCCTTGGATGAAGGATGGATTTTCTTCGACTCCCGCAACTCACAATCCAAACCCAACCGCAAGGCAAGCAACGTCCTATTGCAGACACGGAAAAGAGGAATCGACATTCTCTCGACCGCGCAAAGCTTCATGCAATACGACGTTCGGTTTCGAGTCAACACCGACTACCTGATTCTCTGCCAAAAAGACAACGACTTGTGCCATTGGGAATTGAAGAACCGATGGACCGGCGAAGTCACTCCACATACGACACGACTACCCCCTCTCTATGACTTGTACGACACGCGTGAAATCATCGACCCCCGTCAACTGACGGTTCCCGTCGAAGCGAAGGTCCTAGCATGAGGATTGGATTCTTCTTCAAAGACCCAATCAACCACTTGGCCGGACTGTTGACGCTAGAAGCGTTGACGTGCGAAGAAGGAATCGCCATGTGGTTCGCCTACTCCCTCATGCCGCAATTCCAAGGACTCGCACCCATGACGATTGCAATCATGTCATTCCCTGCAACGTTCTTTTGGTCAAGGCTTTTCCTTCGATGGAAATTTGGAGCAATCCAATGATTGATTGGGGTTTCTTCATAGAAGGCGAAAACTTGGCATGGACGACCCACGGACTCTTGTTCGGTTCATGGATACTCTTCGGAATTCTAGTGCAAATTCTTGCGAGGGAAAAAGAATGAAGATAAAATCACCAAGACTCGAAGCGATAGGATTGCGTTTGCGCGAACATGAAGATGGAATATCTGGGAAGAGATTGAACCTTGCAAGCGGGAACGACTACCGCGAAGGATGGACGAACCTAGACTTGTATGCACCAAAGGCGGACGTGAGACACGACCTAGAAAGATTCCCATACCCCTTCTTGGACGACCAATTTGATTTCATCTACGCAGACCAAATTCTAGAACATTTGCCAGATAGGCTTGAGGGACAAGACGGATTGATTCGTGTATTGCAAGAGATTCATCGAATCCTGAAACCCAACGGGACGTTGTACGTGGGAGTCCCTGATGGAAGAAGTCCGCGTTGGCATGGAAGGAACATGACGCACCGACGCATGTTCTACCCCGAGACTTTACAGACATTGGACCCCGACAACCCTTGCTATGATTCCACCGTCCACTACCAAGCGGGAATCACTTTCTCGGTAAGGAAAGTCATTGTCCTTAGACGGTTCACGTTCACGCGGTTCTTCGATACCATGTACCACTTGCCGAAATATCTTGGAATCAGGATAAACATCGGAAAGCCTTGGGGTCTCGTATTCCTGCTTGAAAAAACTTGACGACGAAAACGACGATTTTTTTTTTGTGACCGGGACTACCCGCCACCTTCATATGGACCCGGACCGTCCCTTTCCCCCTCACAAGGCCGACGCTCGACCCCAATCCCGCAACGCGGGAGTCGCACGGATTCGCAACGCAAGCCACGGATTGCTTGCGAAAATGAATCGCGCGCAAAACGCGGGGCAAATGCATCGTGCTTGTGGGGAAATGCGAAACGCGAAAAGCGTTACGCGAAGGAGAAAACCACAATGGCGAAAGCCACAACGCAAACAACGAAGAAAGAAGCGCGAAAGCAAGCGTTCCTTGACTTGGATGAAGTCGCGGAAGAGGCGGGGGAACAGCAAGACTTCTTGCCGTATCTCCGCTTGACGCAAAGCAAGGAAATCATCCGACCGGAAGCAATCGTCGAATTCGCGGAAGCGCGGGTCCGCATGATTGACTACACGGACGAAGATGGTGAGGAAAAGAGTTTCCCCGCAATCGAAGTCGTGGACGAAGCCGATGGGGCACACTACACGCTTCCGTGTAGTGCTGGTTCCCTGCAACGCGGACTTGCCGCGATTTGGAAGACCAACAAATCGCTCAAGGGAATCCGCGTGCGAATCCGTGCCGAATACTACCAGCACAAGAAGCACGGAAAAACCATCGGCTACCGAGTGATTCCACTCGGACCCGAAAACAAGGCGTGAGAAAGCAGGAACCGAAGGACGTGCGTGATTGAACGACTTGCACCCGTGGGACGCAAAGGCGTTGGGCCTTTTCCGCACGCACGTCCTTCCCTCTCTTTCCCCGATACTCCTTTTCCTTCCCTACATCCTAACAATCATGGTCCTATTGTTGTGGAGCTACAACAATTGGAGTTTCCTTTTTTCTTTACCGAAATTGTTTTTCTCGGCGTATTTTGTGTTTGTCTTTCTCTTGGGATTCTTCATGCGTGAATTCCTTGCATCCATGAAAAGGTGGGTTGAAATCATTGGCGAAGAAAGTGTCAAAGAAGGATAGGGAAAAACGATTCGCGGTCTTGCGGACCTTGCCGGTCCCTACGCAATTGGAAATCAAGCGTCTCATGTTGGAGCAACTTGCGGCAAACACCATCGAGCTTCATCAACGAATCAATGACCGACGCTCGAATGATGTACGGCAAGAGAAACGGGTCGCTTTGCGAGAAAAGTTGGTTGAAGAGATTTCCCGACGCGAAATCAAGAGACAACGGAGTGTCCTGAAAAGTCTTCGCAAAGAACTGCTTGGACGGCAAGAGAAACGGGTCGCTTTGCGAGAAAAGTTGGTTGAAGAGATTTCCCGACGCAACGAAGAAATCAAGAGACAACGGAGTGTCCTGAAAAGTCTTCGCAAAGAACGGCTTGGACGGCAAGAGAAACGGGTCGCTTTGCGGGAAAAGTTGGTTGAAGAGATTTCCCGACGCAACGAAGAAACCAAGAGACAACGGAGTGTCCTGAAAAGTCTTCGAAAGGAACGGCTTGGACGGAATCCCGTAACGAAAAAAGAATTGCCTCTCGACCTTCGAAGACGGCTTGCGTCCCTAAGCCGACGCAATGAACGCATAACCCGTTTCGAGACAAGGGTACGTTCCGACATTCTCCTGATTGTCGGCAACCACAATACTCCATGCAAAGCCATAGGGAACCTGAAACGTGAAGGAATCACGGGAGTCGAAGAATCACTTTTCGCTCTTGCGCACGCGCACCGGGACGCAGGAGAAAACGGGGATGGAACAAAATTTTTCACGCCAAGCGTAGAAACGATTGACAAAGCAAAGTTGACAAGAGGCGAAGCGAGGGGACGCAAAATCGCAAACGAAGGGACCGCGTTCCGGCCTTGGGGCGGACGGGTACTGACGATTGTGAACCAAGGCTCAAATTGTGCTTTCAACATAGCGGACATGATTTTCTTGTTCGCTTCCAACCCGCAACGGATACAAAGCGTTGTGCAACTTTACCGCGAGAAAAACCAAGTCAAGGTCGCGGGTGAGATTGTGATAACGTATCGGATAATCTACCGCAAGAAGACCCGCTTGGGGGTCTTGAAGGAACAATACGAAGCTCCTTCGTTCTTCAAGACGCGGCGCTTCATCCTTGGAATCCCAATCAAGCGCAAGCGCCAACCCACGGATGAATGATGCAACATGCCTTGGCCGCGTTGTCAAGTTTGCGGAAAGAAGTTGCGACAAGTCAAAGTGCGGAACCATTACACGTTGGAAGGCGTCTACTTACGCAACGGATGGATATGGAAATGCACACGGCACGGAGAAATCGACGTGAACCCATCCACAAAGCAGACCGCCTTCGAAGACATGAAAACAATCCGTTGGCAAAGTCTCACGAAAAAAATCTTCGGAGATTAATCTCTCCATGCACCAATACCAATGCCCAAGGTGTGGCGTGAATGTCTTGGCGAAGAAGACGGAATACGTCGGGGAACCCTGCAACGATTGTTTCATGCAAGAGATAAAACGAGTGTGGTAAAAAATGGAAACAAGCGAAACGAAGGAAAAGGAAAGTGCGTCAATCCATATCGAAATCCCTCGCATATGGGTCCGAGTCGTCTTTTGGGGAATCGCGGCATGGTTCGGAATCCATGTCCTAGACGTGATATTGACAATCATCTTTCGGGTGAACGGTTGGTGGTAGAATGAATTTGAACGAATACCAAAGTGAAAGCAGGCGAACCGCAATCTATCCCCGGCGAATCCCACCAATCCGAATGATGGGATATGAAGGAATTTTCCCCGATGTTGAATGTGGATTGGTCTATCCCACGATAGGACTCGTGGGAGAATCGGGGGAATTCCTTGAGAAAGTCAAAAAAATCATCCGAGACAAAGAAGGATTCATCGACGACTCGACCCGCGAAAAGTTGCTTGATGAATTGGGGGATATTCTTTGGTATCTCTCACAAGTCTCTTTCGAATTGAATTACGCGCTTGATGGTCTTGCAGAAAGGAATCTGAAAAAGTTGCGCGACCGACAAGAACGCATGAAGTTGCAAGGCGAAGGCGATAACCGATAGGATTGGTGAAAGAATTGTTGGAACCGATGGACAAAGGAAAACCCGTGACCGTCGTCCTCGACTTTGATGGGGTCATACACACATACGAAGGATGGAACGGACCCGAAGCCAAAGGCGGATTGATTCGTGGGGTCCATACCGCGTTGATGAAACTGAAACAATCCGGTGCGCGGGTCGAGATTTTCTCGACACGGCCCAAAGAGAACATACGCACATTCATCGAAGAGAATGGACTCGATTCACTTATTGATGAAATCAGGGACGGCAAACCCTACTATGTCGCCTTCTTCGACGACCGCGCGCACAACGTCCCATGCAACAAACCTTGGGGACTCTATGAAAGCGTCATGGATTTCCTCTATGGCGAAGGGAATTGGGTCGACGATTCCGCCAGAGTCTTTGAAAGGTGAACCACATGGAGAACCAAGAAATTGTGATTCTCAAATGCAAGTGCAACGAGTGCCGGAACCTTGCCAACCGTGGTGTCGTCATGCCTTGCGAGATTTGCGGAGCGTGCAACTGAAATGAAAATTTCAAGCGATGCATTGGTAGAATCATTGTCGGAAGTATTGAAACGACATGGCTACACGTTGGGTCGATTGCGATTTGACGTTACCGATTCTGATTCTCATGCTTGGACAAATCTAGGCAAGGGGCCCATACGCATAGTAAAACTCGAAATCCTCGCCGCCAAAAAGATTTGATTCAAATGGTGAAAACAAGAGAGTTGGATTCCATCCAGATGCATCCCTACGCATGGAAACCTGTGACGCCAAGGAAACGTGATTCCCCCGTCTATGGATGGGACACGGAGACAAGGAACGGATACGCGAAATTGGCGACGCTTTCCACTCCGAAGCAAGACTATGCGTTGCGCTTGGAGGGATTCCAAGACTTCGTGAACATGGCGATGAAGGTCGGATGCAACAATGCAATCAATTTCTTCTACAACGTGGACTTTGATTTCAGCGCAACCGCGAAATGGATGGGACCGACCCGGTTACGAGAATTGGCCGCAATCGGATATACCCCTTGGAAAAACTTGGAAGTCGGATGGATTCCCAACAAGGCGTTCACCATCAGCACAATGGGAGGGGGTCAACAGACACGCGGAAAAGTCTACCGCTTCTACGACTTGGCGCAATTCTACGACAAGAAACCTTTGAAAGAAGTCGCCTTGATTGTGGGCCGGAAAAAATTGGAATTCGATGTGAAAGAAATCGACTTCGACCGCTTCGACTCCGACCCCAAGTACCAAAAAAAACTACTCTCCTATGCGTATGAGGATAGCGTGATTTGCCGACTCGCGGGGGAACGCTTGCACAATGCGGTGAACCGTGTAGTCCCAATCACGCACTACTTTTCCACGGCAAGCGTCGCTCAGACTTACTTCTTGGCGCACATACCCGACAACCTACGCTTGCCTTCCCGTCAAGTCATGGAAGCCGCGTTGCTCGCCTATGGCGGTGGACGGTTCGAATTGATACGAAGGGGATACTTCCCGAAAGTCTGGGAAGCCGACATAAATTCCGCGTATCCGTATGAAATGTCAAAACTGCTGGGAATCACAAGCACGGGAAAATGGAGGCATGTGAAAAATTCCCGCGACGACTCCGCACTTTACGGATTCTATTTGATACGCACGACGACACATGACACTTTGCTTTCCCCAATCATGTTGCATCAACAAGGCTCGATTCTCTATCCGCACGGGTCCTTCAAGAAATGGGTCGAACAAAGCGAGATACGGATGATAGAGAGAATGGGATTCAAAGTCAAAATCTTGGAGGGTTACGAATACTTCGACGCGGAACCCACCTATCCGTTCCAATTCATCAAGTCCCGATTGTACCCCGAACGGATGCGTTGGCGCAAAGAGAAAGCGGAAGACTTGGTGTACGTCTACAAAATCATTCCAAACAGCGCGTATGGAAAGACAATCCAATTGGTACCCAACATTGAATTGATGGATGAATTGCCCATCGACCAAGACGAAAACCTGATTGTGAAAGAAATCGAAGAAGAGAATGGACACGTCCGGTTTGCCGTCCGCGACGGTTGGAAGGCGGGACGAATGTTCAACCCCGTCTATGCTTGTGCCATAACCGCCCGCGTGCGGACGCGGATACTCGAAACCGTGTACCGGCACAACTTGGAGAAATCCCTTATCGGTAGTGCGACCGACGCCATTTTCCTGAAACGCGCCCCGCCCAATTCCATTGTGGGAAACGAATTAGGCGAATGGAAATTGGAAGTCGATTCGACCCACCGCGCAAAGCCGGGACTCTTCATCGGAAGCGGAGTCTATGCGATACGCCGCGCCAAAAAAATCTTCGACCCCATAACGAAGACGGAAAAAGAAATCGATGTTAATCACTATAGGGGATTCATCACAAAGAAAAGCCTCTTCGACCATGTTGTCAACGGATTCATCGTCACACAAGAGAACGGGGAAGAACGAAGAGGCATACGTTTCGACATGACCATACCCGTCAAACTCAAAGAAGGTGTACGCGGAAGTATCCGCACAACCCCAACCGGCGAAGAACAAATCACTTGGAAGGACATAGCCGTGTTCAAACCCATACGCAAAGTCTTGGACTTGAATTTCGACAAGAAACGAATCTGGGAACGAAGCGTAAGGAACCCACAAGAATTGTTGTCGAATGAAATCGGAAGCAAACCCTTGGTGATTCAATGAACAAAACAAAGTCCCGTCCATTCATTCCTGACAAATACGGATTGTGTCTTGTATGTGGATGCACTTTCTCGGGAATTGACTTGGTTGCAAGTAGAAAAGAAGCCATAGAGTTGATTCAAAATGAAGACAAGCGTTGATTTCGATTGCGGTTGCCATACGTTCGAAGAAGACTCGGGAAAAATCACCATCGTCTTATGCGGAAAGATAGACGATTGTGAAATCGAAGAAGACTTGACCGATATTCACGTTGCGGAATTTCGCAACGGGTCTCTTTTCGATTTGATTGTACGGGTCATGCGGGGATATTGAATGAACGCAAAATGCGGAATCAAGCAAGACGGAAAAGCGTGCGGCGAACCAGCAATCGGGTCCTTCTTGGGAACCGGCATGTGCGGAACCCACATGAAGAAATGGCAAGAGAAAAGAACGGGAATCGAAGCGTCTTTCTGGAACGCTTTGCGTGACAAGGGACTGATTCGTTAATGGTCGTAAAGTGCGACGTTATCGGATGCGAAAAAAAGTCGCGACAACTTTTCCCGCGCATGATACGGTTCGGGAAGGGAATCTATCTCTTCGCCAACTTGTGCGGCTTCCATGCGCGCACCCTTGGCGTATCGAGGAAAGAATTTTCGGAGGCGAAACTTGCGAGTCTATTGTCCGATTTGTAAAGCCCCCGCGACGTTCCGCGAAACAAAAGTTGGATGGTCGTATTACGAGTGCGTGAAACACAAAAAGGATTTCGACCCGTTGGAAGGGTTGGTGTTTTGCCTACCAAACTGATAGTCTTACATTCGGATTTCCAGTCTTGCCAACCGCATTGTTTCGCAAAGCGCGCCATATGCAAAGTCTTCGTTTGGGGCGGCGCGGCTTGTCAACGTTGCCGAACGTTGAACCCGAAACAGAAAAGGTTTCCAAAATACCATAGTGGGTTAGCGGACGTGATTGAGAATTATTCGCTTCAAGCCGTGTGCAAGGATTGTCTTCATTGTTGGGATTGCCATGTCTACCGTTACGAGACATTCGAGAATCTCCATGAGGCTTTCCGGCAAGAACGTTTGTCGCTTGAAAGAACCAAACGGAAAGAACGAGAGGGATTGAAGGACGCCATGCGGGAGTTGTTCGGAAAATGAGGGAAATCCCACTTCGGGACCGGACGGGAAAAATCGTTGCGATTGCGAAAGTGGACGACGACGATTACCCTTGGTTGCATGAATACAATTGGTGTCTCCACAAGACGGGATACGCAGTACGGAACACGACGATACGAAAGAAGCATGTTGACGTTGAAGGCAACGTGTCGGTTTCAAGACTCTCGAAGACGTATTACATGCAACGCGAAGTCTTGAAGTTGAAGCCCACCGACCGGCGAGTGGGGGACCACAAGAACGAAGACAAGTTGGACAATCGAAAAGAGAATCTTCAACCCGTGCCTCGATGGATGAACGGATACGGGAACCTTCCGCAAAAGAACGGGGCGCATCCCGCGTTGGGACATGTCGAATGAAAGAGACGTTCATGCGCGAAAGATTCTATTGCTTTTTCTTGCCGTTCCCGGACCCTTGCGTTCCATTCACGTTCAAGGAGCAAACGCGGGAGTGGGTGCGCGCCGCTTCATTCCTATGGTTCTACCTTACACGCTTGGCGGAATGGTTGTAAAAAAAAACGACCGGAATAAATTTCCTTGATGGTATTCCTTGAAGCGTTTTTTCACGGGACTACCCATCTTTATATACCCCCACTCCGTTCGGGAATTGCGCGTTTGTGGGTCCATCCGGGACGCACCCCCCGCGCACGGGTCTTCGCACCCGGTCGCACCCTTCGCGGTCCCGGCCCTTGCGGGTTTCTGGTTTCCGCGAAGCGAGGGAAGCGATGGGATTGGCGAGTCCCCCGGCACGCAAGGCCGGACCAAAGATTGCACCACCAAAAAATTTCGATTGAAAAATCCCGTGCGCGTCTTGGACGCGAAGGAATGTTTCGAGCATACGTCGCAAGACGTGGACAACTCTTTCCCTCGGACCAAGCGCGCACGGATTCTTTTCCACTCGGATTCTCTTCCCCTCAAAATGGCTGCGCACCATTCAATTTGTTGCGCGGTGAAAAAGGTGAAACGCAAAATGGCAAACAAAACCTACTTGGAAAAAATCGAAAGCGAGCGATTGGTCCACCACTTGGAAATGGGAATCCGTGCATTGACTTCATTGCTTGGAACCCTCGCACAAGGAAAGACCATCCATCAAGGCATGATGCTTGATGATGCGCGAAACACTTTGCACTTCTTAGAACAAACCCTAACGAAGCGCGAGTGAAAAATCTCTCTTCCCCCGCGCGGAAAAATCTTCCGCGCGTTCTCAATAACCATGCATCATTCAAGTTGATGCACGGTGAAAAAAGGTGAAACCAAAATGCAAACCGAAACGCAAGCAACGCAGGAAACGCAACGCGAAAAAATCGAAGTCGCGACCTACGCGGAAGCGTCCCGATGGTGCCGTCCGTCGGAAACCGTCGTCTTCGAGTCCGAAGACTACGTTCGGGTTTCCGTTGGGACCAACGCCAACTACGCGGTCCTTGAAGTGCTTTCGAGCTTCGCGGGAAACTTCCAACCCAATCAAGTCTTGATGAACCGGAACGAACTCACGAAGTTGGTGGCTGAGTTGGCGGCGCGACTCGCAAAGATGGATGGTGCGTAAATGAAGAACGCGAAAGGCGAACAACTCTACGTTCTCCGCGAGCACCCCCGCTATATCCGGTTGGTCTGCGAAATCAATGATTGCACCAACTCGGGAATCGCGGAATGCACCGACTGTCGAAGCCTCGTGTGCTTCGAACACGGCAACCCATCATGCTACCAATGCATACTCGACGCGGAACAACGCGCCGAGTATTGGGAGTGGTTGCTAGTGCGCGAGGTGCGTGAGTGAATGCCGCGCTTGGTCAGGCAGAGACCGCTCAAGCGTCCATGCGGCGAGAAACTCCCCGGAGAGTGGTTCCACGGTAAGGGCGCGGACTCCGAGAAGCTGGAAGCGCACAAGTGCATCCGGCGAAAATCCCACTCGGGTCTTCATCGGTGCGCGCATGGGAAGACGTGGGGAATCGTTCTTCCCAATCCGTTGCGCGACGTGATTCAAAGCGCGAAGGAAAATTTCAGTCCGGTTTCGGACTGAATCCTCTCTTCCCAACGCGAAGAAATTCGCGTTTCCTTTTGCCGCATTAGCCGTTTGATTCGGCGTGCGGAATGGTGAAAACAAAAATGGCGAACGAAAAAGTGCGAACGGAAATCAGCGAAGCGACCGGGAAGCCGAAGCGTGCATACCGGCGACGACGGGCCGCTACTGCAAGCGTGAACGTCGCGGCAACGCAAGCGGTCGCGGGTCTTGTGCGCGAGAACCGGCGGTTGCGGAAGCAACTGGCGCGCGTGCAAAAAATCGTCGGGGGATAGACTCCCCGACTTGCGGGGGTTTGTGGTCCGGGACCATGAAAGACCGTTCTCTTCTTTGTGCATCCCTCCCCATCCACACTAGTAACGAAGAGGGTACGGTCTTTTTGGTCCGAGGGTTCGATTCCCTCCCCCCGCATTACGCGAAGAGAATTTCGCGTTTTGATGGTGAGAAATGTTTTCGGAAACTGAAATCAAGCAACAGGAAAGAACGCGGGACGATTTGAACGCGGCGATTCTCTTGGCGCGCGCCAAGTACGTTTCGTTATTGGATGAAGCGCGTAACGTCATGGCGAAAATCCATGCCGCGGAAATCGAATTGGGGGAAGCCAGCATGAAGTTGAATCTCATGCGTAAGGGTTCCCCTACGGCGGGTCAATTCTTCATCGCGGTATGCTCGACGGGTCGTTGCCAATTCGGGCACCGCAAGACCGACCCCCGGTTCAATTCCAAGGATGAAGCGAAGGCTCATGCCTTGACGCACCAAAAACCGAAGCGTCCACACGTCTTGAAAATCCGCAAGGTGATTTCATGGCACTAACGGATTTCCGCGAAGTCGTCGCGCGATTCATCGTCGTGCAATCCTTGTACGAAGCAGAACAATCGGAGGGTTCGCTTGTCGCGAAAGTGCGAACATAAGAAACGCTACACGCTCTATAGTCGCAAGCCAAGGCCGAACCGTGGGTTTCTGCAAAGCGGTTTGGAGCGTTGTCTTCAATGCGGAAAAGTCTTCGAGCGTGAATCTCCTTCCAAGTCTCCATGAGTGGAGACTTTCTCTTTGTCGCATGTTGATGTTGAAACCATCAATGCGGCGCAAAAAAACAAGGACGGAAGTGAAAAAGAAATGGCGAAAGGAAAGCAGGACAAGACGAAGGTAGAGCGACCGACGACTCCCGCCGGGAAGTTGAACGCGCGCGGTCGGTTGATGGTGCGTCAACTGCCCAAGATTGCCAAAGCCGCCGGTTGGCGGAAGCGGCCTTCCATCAAGCAGGTGGAAGCGTTGCGCGAGGCAATCCAAGAGAAGCTTGACGCTTCGTTCGACGCATTGGTCGCCGCGTTGAAAGAGGAACGCGCGGTCGAGGCGGAAGAGACGTTCGAGCCGGTCGTTGAAGACGACGATTCGGACGACTAGGCGGACTTCTAGCCCGGCGAAAGGAATCCCGTCCCCCGTTGGTCCCTTGTGGACCTTCGGGGGGCGGGGTTTTTTTTTGCGCGGGCATTTTTTTTTTGTTAGGCGTGCCTAACGTATTTTTTTTTTGCGATGCATTTTTTTTTTGTTGCCTTGCACGTTTGACAAAACGTGTGCGGTCAATATTCCTAAAATAATCGAGGGTCGAATCATAAGACCCATTGGATAAAGAACGGGAAGAGACGTGTGTGGGTAGACGCAAACGAAGGGGGTCCGTGGGTAGTCCCAATTTTTTTGCGACGATACGAGATTTTTTTTTTGCGTTGCATGGTGTAGGAGACTCTATGGATAAAGGGGCACAGCGTTTGGTCAAAACGTCGCAAAAAAAAAATAATCAAAAAAGTGTCAAACACGAGAAT
>Ga0214472_10002324_pt1 | contig 20617 bp, 21 predicted proteins | sample RVTome_6_FD_207662 | JGI IMG/M metagenome (GOLD analysis project Ga0214472, IMG submission 207662) | Soil microbial communities from uranium-contaminated site in the Upper Colorado River Basin, Wyoming, United States - RVT140D175 | ecosystem: Environmental > Terrestrial > Soil > Contaminated >...
CGAGGTCTTCCGGCTCCTGGCCGCGCGCCTGGGCCTCGACCATCCCGCCCTCCGCGAGACCGACGAGGAGATGGCCCGTCAGGCCCTGCACTGGGAGCATCCCCACCTGCGCGGCATCGACTTCGAGCGGCTGCAGCGCGAGGGGTCGGTGCGGCTGAGCGTGCCCGATCCCTGGGCGCCGTTCGCGGAGGGCGGGTTCCCGACGCCTTCGGGCAAGTGCGAGCTGTACGCCGAGTCGCTGGCCCAGATGGGCCTGGACCCCGTCCCGACGTACACGCCGCCGCGGGAGAGCGCCTCGAGCGCGCCGGAGAGGGCCCGGCGCTATCCGCTGGCCTTCATCTCGCCGCCCGCCCATCATTTCCTGAACTCCACCTTCTCGGCGCAGCCCGTCTTCGTGCGCCGCGAGAGCGGGCCCAGCCTCACCATCCACCCGCAAGACGCCTCCGCCCGCGGCATCGCGGACGGACAGATGGTGCGGACGTTCAACGACCGCGGCGCGTTCCTGGCCCAGGCGCGGGTCTCGGACGACGCGCGCCCGGGCGTGGTCGTGGGCCTGTCGGTCTGGTGGTCCAAGATGTGCCCCGGAGGCCGCAACGCCAACGCCGTCACCAGCCAGGAGCTGACCGACATGGGCGGGGGCGCGACCTTCTACGACACCCTGGTGGACGTCGCGCCCGCGTGACGCGGCGGGGCGGCTCGTGATGGTGGGGTTCTTCGTGGCCGCCACCGTGGTCACCCTCGTCCAGTACCTCCGCGTCCGCGAGTGGCGCCTGCTCCCGCTCCTCGCCCTGTTCGTCCTGCTGGCGCTGGGCCACAGCCGCGAGGCCTGGGATCCCTGGGGCCGCCGCTTCCACCTGGCCGCGGGGACCGCGGGCCTCGTCCTGCTGGCCGCGCTGTCCCCCCGCGCCCATCACCGCTAGAGGCCATGCCCGCCCGGCTCCTGTACGCCGCATCCGAGGCCGACGCGGACATGCTCTACGCGACGGGCTTCTTCGCGCCCGACCCCTTCCTCTTCGTGGAGGCGGCGGGCCGGCGGGTGATGGTGATGAGCGACCTGGAGATGGACCGCGCCCGGAAGCAGGCGCGCGTGGACCGGGTCCTCTCGTGGACGGCGGTCGCGAAACGGCTCGAGGAGAAGGGACGCCGGGCCACGGTCGCCGAGGTCGCCGCCCGCGTGCTGCGCGACCTGCGCGTGCGCCGGGCGCTGGTGCCCCGCGCCTTCCCGCTGGGCCTGGCCATGGAGGTGGACGCCCTCGGCATCCGCCTCGACCTGGCGGAGGACCCGTTCTGGCCGGGGCGCGCGATCAAGACCGCCGGGGAAGTCCGCGCCATCGAGGCCGCGCTGCGCGCCGCGGAGGCCGGGCTCTTCGCGGGCATCGCCGCCCTGCGCGCCTGCCGGATCGGGCGTGACGGCGACCTGCGCCGCCACGGCCGGCGGTTCACGGCGGAGGACCTGCGGGCCGCGGTGAACACCCGGATCATGGCCGAGGGCTGCGTGCCCTCGCACACGATCTGCGCGCCGGGGGACCAGGCGGTGGACCCGCACGCGGAAGGCCACGGCCCGATCCGCGCCCACACGCCGGTGGTCATGGACATCTTCCCGCGGTCCGAGAGGACGGGCTACTTCGGCGACCTGACACGGACGGTGGTGCGGGGCCGGGCCTCCGCCCGCCTGCACGAGGCGTACGCGATCGTCCACGAGGGCGTCCGCATCGGCCACTCGCGGATCCGCGCGGGCGCCTCTGGCCGCGCGATTCACGAGGAGATCCAGGCCCTGTTCGACCGCCAGGGCTACCGCACGGGCGTGCGCGGCGGGAGGATGCAGGGCTTCTTCCACGGCACCGGCCACGGCCTGGGCCTGGAGATCCACGAGCCGCCCTCGATCTCCAAGCGGGGCTCGACCCTGCGCGCGGGGCACGTGGTCACGGTGGAGCCGGGGCTCTACTACCTGGGCCTGGGCGGGGTGCGCATCGAGGACGTGGCCGTGGTCACGAAGACGGGCTCGCGGAACCTCACGCGCGTCCCCAAGGTGCTGGAGATTTGAGAAGGAGGACGTCATGGACGTGCGCCTGATCGGCTTGCCGTGCGTCGGGCTCTGGCTGCTCGCCGCTCCCTTCCACGCGGTCCAGGGGGCGGAGACGCAGACCGCGACCCTGCCCGACGCCGCGCGGCTCACGGCCATGGCCGCCCGCTTCGCCCCCGTGGACATCGGGGCGGATGTGGCGCGCCTGCCCGCGGGCGAGCGGCGGGCCCTGGACAAGATCGTGGAGGCCGCCCGGCTGATGGACCCGCTGTTCCTGCGGCAGGTCTGGGCGGGCAACGAGTCCCTGCTCCTCGAGCTGCTCGAGGACGAGAGCCCGCTGGGCCGCGCGCGCTTGCGCTACTTCCTGATCAACAAGGGGCCGTGGTCGCGGCTGGACGAGGAGGCGCCGTTCATCCCCGGCGTCCCCCCGAAGCCGCCCGCCGCGAACTACTACCCGGCGGGGGCGTCGAAGGCCGACGTGGAGGCGTGGATGAAGACCCTGCCCGAGGCGCAGGCGCAGAGGGTGCGGGGCTTCTTCACCACCATCCGGCGGGGACCCGGCGGGCGCCTCACGGCCATGCCCTACAGCCTCGAGTACCAGGGGGAGCTGGCGCGGGCCTCCGACCTGCTCCGCGAGGCGGCGCGGCTGACCGCCCAGCCCACGCTTCGGGCCTACCTCGAGGCCCGTGCCGCTGCGTTCCTCTCCAACGACTATTACGCGAGCGACGTGGCCTGGATGGAGCTGGACGCGTCGATCGATCCCACCATCGGCCCCTACGAGACCTACGAGGACGGCTGGCTCAACGCCAAGGCCGCCTTCGAGGCCTTCGTCGGGCTGCGCGACGACGCCTTCACGGACCGGCTCGGGCGGTTCAGCGCGGAGCTGCAGGACATCGAGGACCACCTGCCGATCGATCCGGCGCTGCGCAACCCGAAGCTCGGCGCCCTGGCCCCCATCCGGGTCATCGACATCGTCTTCACCTCCGGCGACGCCAACCGCGGGGTCCAGACCGCGGCCTTCAACCTCCCCAACGACGAGCGCGTGGTCAAGGAGAAGGGCAGCAAGCGGGTGATGCTCAAGAACGTCCAGGAGGCCAAGTTCGCGAAGGTCCTCGTTCCCATCGCGGCGGTGGCCCTGCCCGAGGCGGACCGCAAGGACGTGTCCTTCGACGCCTTCTTCACCCACATCCTGATGCACGAGCTCATGCACGGCCTGGGCCCCCACAACATCACGGTGGCCGGCCGCGCCACCACCGTGCGCCAGGAGATGAAGGAGCTGGGTAGCACGCTGGAGGAGGCGAAGGCGGACATCTCCGGGCTGTGGGCACTCCAGTACCTGATCGACAAAGGCGTCGTGGACAAGGCCATGGAGAAGTCCATGTACACGACGTTCCTGGCCTCGTGCTTCCGGTCCATCCGCTTCGGGCTGACCGAGGCCCACGGCCGCGGGATCGCGCTACAGCTCAATGCCCTCCTCGATGCGGGCGCGTTCAAGGTCGGTCCGGACGGCACGTTCACGGTGGATGCCGGGAAGATCAAGGCCGGTGTCGAGGCGTTGAGCCGCCAGATCATGACCCTGCAGGCCGCGGGCGACTACGCGGGGGCGAAGCAGCTCCTGGACAAGATGGCGGTCGTCCGTCCCGAGGTCCAGCGCGTGCTGGACCGGTTGACGGACGTGCCGGTGGACATCGCGCCGAGGTACGTCAGCACCACCGATCTGGCCGGGCAGCGCTAAGAAGGAGCGCCTGACCGCGTGGTCAGCCCCTCCTACTGGGAAACCCAGGCTTGCAGTGCAGTGCAGTGCAATGCAATGCAACGCAATGCACGTGAGTCGCCGTTCCTGGTCTCCCGACGGCTGCGCGACCTGGCGGAACGCTCCGATTGCCCCTGAGGACAACTGGGAAGAAACTTGCTCCAGAACAAGTTGCTTACATAAGGCCGGAGAGCCTTAACCGGCATCCTTTCGCGGGATCGGCAGACGATCGTCGCGCTTAAGATAGCCGCATGACTACGAGCCAATCACGCCGTCGTTTCCTCACGCTGAGCGCCGCCGGGGTCGCCGGGTCATGGGCGGCATTGCGGGGGCGGACGGCTTGGTCGAACCCCGCGGCCTTCGAGGTCGAGGAGGCCGGCATCGACGCGCTGCAGGCGGCCATGACGGAGGGCCGCCTCACCGCGCGGGCGCTCGCGCAGTCGTACCTCGGCCGCATCGAGCGGATGGACCGCCAGGGGCCCACGCTGCGCAGCCTGCTGGAGACGAACCCCGACGCCCTGGCCATCGCGGACGCGCTCGACGCGGAGCGGCGCGCGAAGGGGGCCCGCGGGCCCCTGCACGGCATCCCGATCCTCCTCAAGGACAACATCGACACCCACGACAAGATGACCACGACCGCGGGCTCGCTCGCGCTGGAGGGATCCATCCCGCCGCGGGACAGCACGGTCGCGGAGCGCCTGCGCGCGGCGGGGGCCGTCCTGCTGGGCAAGACCAACATGAGCGAGTGGGCCAACATACGCTCGGACAAGTCGTCCTCCGGCTGGTCGGCGCGCGGCGGTCAGTGCCGCAACCCGTACGTGCTCGACCGCAACCCGTGCGGGTCGAGCTCGGGATCCGGCACCGCGACCGCGGCCAGCCTGTGCGCGGCGGCCATCGGCACGGAGACCGACGGCTCGATCGTGTGCCCCTCGAACGCCACCGGGCTCGTGGGCATCAAGCCCACGCTCGGGCTCGTCAGCCGCGCGGGCATCATCCCCATCGCCCACAGCCAGGACACCGCCGGCCCCATGGCGCGCACCGTGCGCGACGCGGCCATCCTGCTCGGCGCTCTCGCGGCCATCGACCCGCGCGACGCCGCGACGTCGGAGAGCCGCGGGCACGCCGAGGCCGACTACGCGAGGTTCCTGGATCCGAATGGCCTCAAGGGGGCGCGCGTCGGCGTGGCCCGCAAGCTGACCGGCTTCAACCGGGACGTGGACCGCCTGTTCGGCGAGGCGGTGGCGGCGATGCAGAAGCAGGGCGCGGTGCTCGTCGACCCGGTCGAGATCCCGCACCTCGGCGAGTACGACGACAGCGAGCTCGAGGTGCTGCTGTACGAGCTCAAGGCGGACCTCAACGCCTACCTGGCCACGCTGGGGCCGTCGGCGCGCGTGAAGACGCTGGCCGACGTCATCGCCTTCAACGAGGCCCACGCGGACCGCGAGATGCCGTGCTTCGGGCAGGAGCTGTTCCTGAAGGCGCAGGAGAAGGGCCCGCTGACGGACAAGGCGTACCTGGACGCGCTGGCCAAGAACCGCCGCCTGTCGCGCGAGGAAGGCCTCGACGCCATCCTGAACGCGCACAAGCTCGACGCGATCGTGGCGCCCACCGGCGGCCCCGCCTGGCTGACCGACTGCGCGGTCGGCGATCACTTCGGCGGCGGCAGCTCGACGGCGCCCGCGGTGGCCGGCTATCCCAACCTCACGGTGCCCTGCGGCGACTCGTTCGAGATGCCGGTGGGGATCTCCTTCATGGGCCGCGCCTGGAGCGAGCCGACCCTGATCCGGCTGGCGTACGCCTACGAGCAGGCCACTCGGTGGCGGAAGCCGCCACGCTACGTGCCGAGCCTGGGCCTGAATTAGCGAGGGCGTTGAATCCTGGCCGATGCCGGTGCTATCGTCCTGATCTCGCCATCTTCATGAGGAGGGTCTCCTGCTCTCCGCCCGGCTGGTCAGGGTCATCGAGGATCACGCGGAGGAGCTGACGCGCGGGGTCCTCCGGGACCTCGCCAGCAACCCGAGGACACCGGCCTATCACCGGCAGCCGCCCGACGAGCTCCACCGGCGGGTCTACGACGTCTACCACAACCTCGGACGGTGGCTGAGCGACAAGACCGAGGACCACATCGCGGCCACCTACGGCGGCCTGGGCCGCACACGGTGCGGCGAGGGCGTGCCGCTCAGCGAGGTGGTCTACGCCCTCACGCTCACCAAGGACCACCTGCGCGAGTACATCCGCGCCGTAGGCCTCGTGGACTCGGCGGTGGAGCTTTACCTCGAGGAGGAGCTGCACCTCCTCATCGGCCATTTCTTCGACAAGGCGGTCTACCACACGGTCAAGGGATACGAGTCCGAGACGGCGCTGCGGAAGACCGCGGCCCCGCCGCCCCGCCCGGCCTGATCAGACGCCGTTCTCCTCCAGGAACCCCAGCATCACGGGCCAGTAGCCTGGCGTGAGGCTGGCCCCCACGTGGCCCGCGCCCGGGGCCACCCAGAGCCGCTTGGGCCCCGGATGGGCGTCCAGGATCCGGCGCACGACCGCTTCCGGCATCCGCGGGTCTTCGCCGTCCACGATGGCGAGGAGCGGAGCGCGCAGCCGCCGGGCCGCGGCCACCGCGTCCACCTCGTCGGGATCGAACTCGGCGCGCCATCCCGCTATGGCCACCGCGATGGGGATGATCGGCACCCAGCGCGGCAGCTTGTAGAGCAGCCAGGCGTGGTGGACCACGGTGCCGCGGTAGCTGTCGTAGGGAGCCTCCACCACGACCGCGCGCACGTCGGGCTGGTCCACGGCGGCGCGGAGAGCCGCCACCCCTCCCATCGAGAAGCCCACGAAAACCAGGCCCGCGGGTGCGAGGCCGCGGTCACGCAGCGACTGCGCCGCGGCCCGCACGTCCTCGCGCTCCCGGCCCCCGAGCGTCGTGTAGGCCGAATCGCTGCCGCCGTGGCCCCGGAAGTCCACCAGGAGCACCGTGTGGCCGCGCGCGTTGAGCCGCGAGGCGAGGTCCGTGAAGCTCTCGATGCTGTCGCCGAGGCCGTGGCCCACCACCACCGCGGCCCGATCCGGCCGGCCCCGCACCGTCCACGTCCGGAGGTTCAACCCTTCCGAGACGACCCGGGCCTCCTCGAAGCCGGGCGGGGGAGGGTGGGCCGGCTGGCGGAACGTCTGCACCATGACCTGCGAGAAGGCCAGGGGGACGAGGATGAAGACGGCCGCGGAGTAGAACGCGAGGCGGCCCAGGACCCGTCGGAGACCCACCTTGCACCGCTTCTTATCACGGAGTGCGATAATCGCCGGCAATCCCTCCGGAGGCAGGCGTGGACATCGTCCTCAACCGCAGGGGCGGGGTCCCGGTGCGCGACCAGCTCGTGGCCCAGCTCGAGCTGAAGATCCTGGGCGGCGAGATCCCCCTGGGGCAGAGGCTGCCCAGCGTCCGGTCCCTGGCCCGGAGGCTGAAGGTCCACCACAACACCGTCTCCGCCGCGTACCAGGCGCTCCAGGAGTCCGGGCACGTCGAGCTGCGCCGCGGGGCCGGCGTCTTCGTCCGGCGCAGCGGGGCCATGGCCTTCGCCGAGGCCCGAGGCCTGGACGAGATGATCCGGATCGCGCTGCACACCGCGTTCAGCAAGGGCTTCAACGGGCGCGAGGTCCGCGCGGCGGTGGAGAGGTGGCTGGCGGCGGCGCCGCCGGACCGCATCGTGGTCGTGGACCCCGCACGGGAGATGGGCGAGCTGCTGGTGCACGAGATCGAGACCTCGGTGGGCGTGCCCGCCTCGTCCTGCACGCCGGGCGACCTGGCGCGCGAGCCGGGGCTGCTGTCGGGGGCCCTGGCCCTCATGCTGCCCTACCACGTGGAGACCGTGCGGCGCCTGGCGCCGGGGGCCGCGGTCGAGGTCCTGACCCTCGAGGTGGCGCAGGACGACCGCCGCGCCGTCGCCGCCCTCCCCGTGGGCAGCATCGTGCTCATCGTCTCGCGCTCGCCGACCGTGCTGCCCTTCGCGTCGGTCTTCATGCGGAGCCTGCGCGGCGACGAGATCCTGGTCGAGCCGCGGCTGTTCTCGGCCACCAGGGAGTGGCGCCGGCTGGTCAAGGCCGCGGACATGGTCTTCGCCGACGGCCTCTCCGCCGACGCCGTCCGCCGGGCGGGGGCGCGCAAGCTGCGGGAGTTCCGGGTCGTCACCGACGCCGCGGTGGCCCGCCTGAAGCAGGCCCTGACCGTGGTCGTCCCGCGCCGCGAGCCCGCGCCCAGGTCCCGCCGCGGTTGACCGCCACCGCAGCCGGCATTAACCTCAAGGCCCCGCACCCTTGAATGCGCGAGGCCATCAAGACCCTCATCGAGGCCCTGTTCCGGGTGCTCTTCACCTACGAATGCGTCGGTGAGGAGAAGGTCCCCGCCGCCGGCCCCGCGGTGATCGCGTCCAACCATCCCTCCTACCTCGATCCCATCCTGCTGTCGCTCCGGGTGCGGCGCCCGATCCACTTCATGGCCTGGGACGCGCTGTTCAGGGTCCCGCTCTTCGGGGCCCTCATGCGGCTCTTCGGCGCGTTCCCGGTGGACGTGCGGAAGGGCAAGGGGCGCGAGGCCTACGAGAAGGCGAAAGGCCTCGTCGGGTCCGGCGGGGTGGTCGGCATCTTTCCGGAGGGCAAGCGTTCGCGGACGGGATGGCTGGAGCCCGCGCTGCGCGAAGGCGCGGCCCGCCTGGCCTGGGAGACCGGCGCTCCCCTGGTGCCGGCCACGATCGCCGGCGCCTACCGCGCGTGGCCGCACTTCCAGTCGTTGCCCCGGCCCGCGCGCATCCGGGTCCGGTTCCACGACCCCATCGACCCGGGCCCGTGGCGCGGGGCGCGGGAGGACGAGGCCCTGCCCGGCCTGCTCGCGGAGCTGCGCCGGCGGGTAGAGCGCTCGCTCCTGCCGGGCGTGAAGGCCGACCTGCGCATGAACCTGCTCTACCGCCTCCCCGCCCCGTGGCCGCGCACCTACGAGTCGGCGCCGGCGCTGGCGCTGGCCCTGCTGGTCTTCTGGAAGACGCGGTCCCTGCTCGCGGTGGCGCCGGCCTGGGCCTACGTCGCCTACCTGCTGCTGGACCATTTCGCGATCCCGCAGTCGAGGCTGGCCAAATGGGCCCGCAACGCCTCGCCGGCCCTCTTCCTGCTCGCGTACGGTCCGCAGGTCCTGGGCCACCTGGGCCTGCCCGAGGTGCCCGCCGGCGCGGCCCTGGCCGCCCTCATGGTGGGCGCCCTGTTCCCGTACCTGTACGAGCACGGCCGCACCGCCAAGGGGTTCGTCCGCGGCTTCGTGGCCGCCGCCTGCCTGGAGCTCGGCGCGCTGCACGTCGCCCCCACGGGGATCGGGCCGCACGTGGCCCTGCCCCTCTTCGCCGCGGCCTACGCCTGGGAGCGGAAGGCCGTGTTCTGGCGGTACGCCGCGCCGCTGCTCGCGGCGTATGCTGTGGGGAGCCCGCTCCTCTTCGGGGCCGGACCGCTGGCACTCCTGCCCCACGCGATGGCGGGGCTGCTGGGCTGGCTGCTCGTCCGTCTCTGGCCGTATCGGCTGCCGGAGCGCGCCGCGGAGGAGCCGGCGCCGGTCGGCTTGAGCCTGCGCCCTTGAAGCCATGAGCGACGCCACCCCGCAGGCGGTGGCCGAGGAGCGCCCGCCGGGGGCGAAGGAGCGCCGGAGGACCGGCGCCAGCCGAGGCCTCCGGCGGTGGCTGATGGCCGGCAGCCATCCTTCCGCGCCCGCGCACCACCGCACCTACCCGTGGTGGAAGGTGATGTGCCTGACGGGCGTGGACTACTTCTCGACCCTCGGCTACCAGCCGGGCATCGCGTTCCTGGCCGCGGGGGCGCTGTCCCCCGTGGCCACGCTCATCCTCGTCCTGGTGACGCTGTTCGTGGCCCTGCCCGTCTACCGCGAGGTGGCTCGGCGCAGCCCCAACGGCCAGGGCAGCATCCTCATGCTGGAGGAGCTGCTCCCGCGCTGGAAGGGGAAGGTGTTCGTCCTCGTCCTGCTGGGCTTCGCCCTCACCGACTTCGTCATCACCATCACGCTCTCCGCCGCGGACGCCACCGCGCACATGATCCACAACCCGATGGCGCCGGCGTGGATCCGCCACCCCCTGGGCGTGACGCTGGTCCTCCTGGCCGCGCTGGGGGCGGTGTTCCTCAAGGGGTTCCGGGAAGCCATCGGCCTGGCCGTCGCGATCGTGGTCGTGTACCTCGGCCTCAACGCGGTGGTGCTCGCCCGCTGCGTCTACGAGGTGATGCAGCACCCGGAGGTGTTCCGGTCCTGGCGGGACACGCTGTTCATGGCCCACTCCAGCCCGCTGGCCATGGTCGGGCTGTCCATGATCCTTTTCCCGCGCCTGGCCCTGGGCCTGTCGGGCTTCGAGACGGGCGTGGCCGTGATGCCGCTGGTCCGGGGGACGGGCGACGATCCCGCCCGGCCGCACGGCCGCATCCGCAACACGCGCAAGCTGCTGCTGACGGCGGCGGTGATCATGACCGTGTACCTCTTCGGCAGCAGCCTGGTGACCACGCTGCTGATCCCCGCCGAGGCCTTCCAGCACGGCGGTCCCGCCGACGGCCGGGCCCTGGCCTTCCTGGCCCACGGCCTCCTGGGCCACGCCTTCGGCACCGCCTACGACCTGGCCACCGTGATCATCCTCTGGTTCGCCGGGGCCTCGGCCATGGCCGGGCTGCTGAACCTGGTGCCCCGCTACCTGCCCCCCTACGGGATGGCGCCCGACTGGGCGCGCGCCACGCGGCCGCTGGTCCTGGTCTTCACGGCGGTGTCCTTCTTGGTCACCTGGATGTTCGACGCCGACGTGGACGCCCAGGGCGGGGCCTACGCCACGGGCGTCCTCTTCCTGATGACGTCGGCCTCGGTGGCGGTCACCATCGCCCATTGGCGCACCCGCCGGCGCAACGTGTGGCTCGTCATGACCGCGATCTTCGCGTACACCACCTTCGCCAACATCGTGGAGCGGCCGGAGGGCATCAAGATCGCCTCCCTCTTCATCCTCTCCATCATCGTGACGTCGATGATCTCGCGCGCCATCCGCTCCATCGAGCTGCGCATCGACTCCGTGTGCCTGGACGGAACGGCCCAGGCGCTCGTCCAGGAGGTGGCGCCGCACGTCATCCGCATCATCGCCCACCGGCCGGACAGCCGGGAGGTGCCCGAGTACGACGAGAAGGAGCGCCAGGCCCGCGAGGACCACAGCCTGGACCGGGGGGAGCGTCTCATCTTCCTGGAGGTGGACCAGGGCGACGTCTCCGACTTCCAGGGGGACCTCGAGGTCCGCGGGGAGAGGGTGGGCCGGCACCGCGTGCTGCGCTGCAAGAGCCCCGCGGTGCCCAACGCCATCGCGGCCCTGCTCCTCCACCTCAAGGACGCGACGCGGAGCATCCCCCACGCCTACTTCGGCTGGATCGAGGGCAACCCGGTCGCCTACGCCTTCCGGTACGTGGCCCTGGGGGAGGGGGACACGGCGCCCGTCACGCGCGAGATCCTGCGCCAGGCCATCCGCGAGCCGCTCGACCGGCCGCGCATCCACGTCGGATGAGCCGCGGCGCCGCCGCCCTGCGGCTGCTGGGGGGGGCCACGCTGGCGGGAGTCGCGCTCTGCGCCTTCACGCCCCTGCCCAACGCGGCGTGCCGGCGCATGGCGGTGGCCGGGGCCCCCCGGCCCGCCCAGGCCATCGTGGTCCTCGGCTCCGACATGAGCCGCGAAGGGATGCTCAGCGCCAGCTCCCTGCGCCGGGCCCTGCACGGCATCCTGCTGTACCGGCGCGGGCTGGCGCCGCGGCTCGTCTTCCTGGGGCCGCGCGTCGCCTCCGGGCACTCGCAGTCCGAGGCCCGCGCGGCGCTGGCCCTGGAGTGCGGGATCCCGCCGGCGGCCATCCTCACCGGGGAGGGGTGGACGACGCGGGAGGAGGCGGAGGGCGTCAAGGCCCTGCTCGCGGCCAGGGACGCGCGGACCATCCTGCTCGTGACGGGCGCGCTCCACATGGGCCGCGCCCGGTGGCTGTTCGAGCGCGCGGGCTTCGAGGTGATCCCCGCCCCGCTGCCCGATGCCTCTTGCGAGTCGGCCGGTGCCGAGGCGAGGCTGGGCCTGGCCATGAGCCTGCTGCAGGAGATGCTCGCGCGCGCCTACAACCGCGCGCTCGCCGGCCCCCGCGGATGATCGAGGAAATGTTCATCCCCGCGGTGGCGGCCACGACCACCGCCATCGGCTGCTGGCTCGCGGTGCGCAGGCTGGGCTGGGCGCGGCGGTCGCTGGGCCCCGCCCTCGGCAAGGCGCTGGAGTGGGTGGGCGCCGTCGTCGCCTTCTGCCTCCTGAACGCGGCGGTGGGCGCGGTGTTGATCCTCGCCGCCCGCGCCGTGTCCGGCCGGTTCGTCTCCATGTACCTCGGCGCCGACCTGACGCTCATCGCGTTGTCCGCGCTGCAGGCCCTGGTCTTCCAGTGGTGGCGGGAGACGTCGCTCCCCACGGCCGCGACGCCCCCCAGGCGTGGACGGCCTCCTGCAGCCGGTCCAGATGGCCCGTGAAGAAGTGGTCGGCCCCCGGGACGATCACCAGCTCGCGCGGCTCCGGGAGGCGCTCCACCAGCGCCTGGACCGCCGCCCCGCTCCCGAACTGGTCCCCGTCTCCCTGGACGAAGAGCCGCGGGGCGCGGCATCCTTGCAGGAACGAGGTGTCCGGGACCATGGAGAGCGGAAAGCCCAGCGCGAAGAGCGCCCGCACGCGCGCGTCGGCGCAGCCCGCGAGCAGCGCCATCGTGGACCCGAAGGAGAAGCCGCCCAGGACGAGGGGAAGGCCGGGGAAGCGCCGCTCGGCCTCGGAGAGGGCGGCGCGCACGTCGTCCTGCTCGCCCCGCCCGTCGTCGTGGACGCCCTCGCTGCGGCCGACGCCGCGGAAGTTGAAGCGCAGGGCGGCGAGGCCGGCCTCCTGCAGCGCGCGGGCGGCCCGGAACACCACCTTGAAGTGCATCACGCCGCCGTGCCGCGGGTGCGCGTGGCAGACGACGGCCGCCGCCACCGGCGGCGCGTCCGGCCTCATGAGGATGCACTCGAGGCGGCCCGCGGGCCCGGCGATGTCGAACGACTCGTTCCGTCCCATGTCACGCGAGGGTCGCCATGGCGCGACGGCGACCCGAGCGCGTGGAAGGTTATCCGTTTCGAAACGGATCCGGAAACGGCAAGGCGCTTACGCGGACTTTGCCAGGTGAGGCCGTTGCGCGAGCTGCGCGGCGCGCGGAGGGGGGGTGCCCTCGTTGGCCTTGATGACGGTGCGGCGGGCCCCCAGCGACCGCGCCTTGCCCACCGTGGCCTGCATCAGGGCGCGGTCCACGCCTTTGGACGCGCCGGGGGCCAGCGCCAGCTCGTCCAGGCACGCGAGCAGGCCGCCGAGGCCCAGCTGGTAGCGCATGGAGAGCGAGGCCATGCCGACGATCTTCCCCTCCTCCTCGGCCACGCGCACGAGGAAATGGGGGTCCGAAAGCGTCTTGCGGTAGGTCTTGGCGAAGGCGATCGGCTCGGGGTAGTAGCCCACCTCCTCGAGCAGCTCCAGCACCGCCACGCCATCCTGAAGGGACGCGGGACGCACGTGAACGTTCATATGCAGGCTTCCTCCAGTGGCCCGGGGGCCACGGCCGTGCGTGTCCCCCGGGCCACGCGAGACGGGGAGGAGGCGCCGAAGCTCCGTTGTTCGAGCACTTTCGAGCGGCAGTGGCGTCTCATCCCCGTCGACCGCACGCAGGAAGTGCAAGCGCGGGGCCAGGCCTACTTCTTGGACTGCACGGACGTCAGGCGGACCGGCTCCGAGGCGTAGTTCTCGATCTCGACCACGTGGTCGCGGTCTTCCGTGATCTTGGCCAGCGGCATCAGCTTGCCCTCGCCCTTCCCGGCCGCGTCCAGCCGGATGTCGATCACCATGAACGGGTAGCTCACGGTGCGCGGCTGGTTCACGAGCTCGAGGAAGGAGATGGCCCGGTCGGTGCCGATCAGGATCCGGCGTCCGCCGCTGCTGAGCGGGACCTCGCGCGCGAACCGGAGCGGGTAGCCGAGCCGGCCGTCGCTGCGGATGCGGCCGACCTCCTTGACCTTCTGCAGCGCCCGCAGCAGGCCGTCCGCGCCGTTCTCGCTCAGGGCGGCCCGGAGCTGGTCGCGCTCGGCGTCCGTGGTCCACCGGCTGATGACGATGTCCACGCTGGCCGTGTTCCTGGCCCCGGCCAGGTTGCTCATGTCCACCGCGAAGGCGGTCAGCCGCTCGACCGGCTCGGCGGCGAGGGCGATGCCGCCCGCCACGGGCAAGCAAGATCCCGCCACCAGCAGGGCCGCCACGAACCGTCGCTCATTGCGCATGTGCTTGTCCCTTTCCGTTTCTAGTAGGCCGCCGCGCCGGGCGGCACGGTCACGGTGTCGCGGTCCGCGGTCAAGGCCCCGTCCAGGGAGGCCTTGCCCCCGCCGTCGATCATCAGGACGACCGCCGCCGCGGCGGCGAGGACGTGGTACTCGAACCCCTCGCCCTTCTGGCTGCCCGTCCAGTTCATGAAGAACCCGTTCTTCAAGTGCACCATCAGGGCGGCCACGACCATCACCATCCCGGCCCCGAAGGCGGCCACCCGCGTCAGCAGGCCCACGATCAGGCCGAGCGACCCCAGGAACTCGGCGGCGACGGCCAGCCACGCGAACACGAGGGGTATGCCCATCCCCGTGAAGCCCTGGATGGTGGCGCTCAGGCCGTGGCCGCCCCACCAGCCCAGGACCTTCTGCGCGCCGTGCGGGAGCATCACCGCTCCCAGCAGGAGGCGCAGCACCAACAGGGAGGCCCGGGGTTGCGTCTCCATCAGCGTCCGCAGCATGTCACCTCCCCTTACCGGTGCCTCCATACAACAAGGTACTCCTGTGGGAGACCGCCGGAAGCGCGGAGACAAAGAATTACAACGCGAAGCGATGAGCGCTCAGACCCACGCGGTGGCCGTCGGGATCGCGGACGAACAGCGTCTCCTCCGTGCGGTCGTCGACGGGGACGCCGGCCGCGGCCAGGCGCTCTTCCCAGGCCCGGAGGTCGGAAACCGCGAAGGCGAGCACGTGCCCCGAGCCCTCGGCCGGGCCCGCTCCCCGCAGGCTCCTCTCGAGCATGATCACCGCGCCGCCCGCGGAGAGCCAGACCGCGCGCAAGGCGCCGCCCTGTTGGAGGCGGCGCACCTCGGGCAGGCCGAGCAGGCCGGAGTAGAAGGCGGCGGCGCGCGCGCAGTCCGAGACCCGCAGCGCGAGGTGATGGAGGCGCGGGGCCGCGGTCCCGCGCCTCCTCCCGGCCACGTCCGAGCCCGCCGCTACTCGACGCCGAACGTCATCAAGTCGACGGGGATGGTGCAGGTGAACTGCTCGTTCACGGCGAGCGGCGTCAACCCTCCGACGTCGTATCCGCCGGCGGCGAAGATGCGGCCGTCCACGGGGTCGATGTCCACCGGGAAGTTCCGGCGGGGGGTGAGTATCGGCGGGGCCGTGGACCAGCTGTCGGTGGCGGGGTTGTAGACGTCCACCTGGACGACGGGGTTGGGCGGCGTGCGCCCTCCGCTCAGGACCCAGATCGTGTTGTCGAGAGGCTGACGCACGGCGATCGTCTCCGCGACCGCCCGCGGGGTGGTGGCGATGGTGGTGATCGTGTCGCCGGACGGGTCGTAGCGCAGCGACTGGTTCGTGTCGTTCAGGAGGCCGCCCACGAAGTCCGACCCTCCGACGACGTAGATGAAGCTGCCGGAGGCGGCGGTGGGGATGTAGCCGCGGGCCAGGGGCAGCGTCGCGGTCTTCTGGGTCCAGCGCGAGCCGGGCGCGGCCGCGGGGTCGAACTCCCAGATCTGGTTTGTCATGCCGATGCCGATGTTGAAGCCGCCGAAGACGTACAGCCGGTTGTTGAGGACCGCGCCCCCGCCGGGCAGGACGGTGCCGCTCGCGTTCCCGGGCCAGTTGTCGGCCGGCAGCGGGGCCACCGTGTCGGCCACCGGGTCGTACGTGCGCACCGCCGCCGTCGCGGTGGCCGCCCCCGCGGCCGAGCCGCCCACGACGGTGATCAGGTTGGTGCCCGCGAAGTCCAGGATGCCGCCCACCATGTTGTTCACCTGGTTGTCGGGGAAGGTCCCCGCCTTGACCGCCCACATGTTGGTCGAGGGGTTGTACTCCCGCGGGTTCAGGTAATCGCTGCCTGCGGTGTCGGTCTGCCGGCCGCCCAGCGCATAGAAGTTCCCGTTGCCGGGGAAGAAGGTCCCCCAGGCCCGCACGATGGGCGTGGGCACGGCGGTCTTGGTCGCCCAGCTGCCCTGCGTGTACGGGTTGCACACCTGGGCGGAAACATCCGACGGCACCGCCGCGACCATGGCCAGAGAGAGCGCGACGGCCACCAAAAGGAAGTTGCGCATCAGCCACCTCCTCGACACTTGGAAAGACACCTCCGGCGCCTTGCCCGAACGGGTCGGTCTGGGGTTTGAACCGAGCCTAGTACGAAAAGACCGTGCACGCAATGGGCTGGCGCCCCGGGTGCTCTAGAATGGCTCGCCATGAGGCTCGAGCCGTTCCAGATGGAGCGGATGCAATCCGAGTGGGAGAACCGCGTCGCCCACAACCTCTCCGAGAGCGGCGTCCATCCCATGACGGTGGGGGAGCTGCTCGACCCGTCCGAGCGGGACGAGCTCCTGGCCGAGAAGCTCCTGTACGTCCAGTCCAACGGCAGCGACGCGCTGCGCGCCGCCGTGGCCGGCCTCTACCCGGGGGCGGAGGCCCGCAACGTCGTGGTCACCAACGGGACCGCCGAGGCCAACTACATCTCGATCTGGAAGCTGGTGGAGCCGGGGGACGAGGTCGTGATGATGCTCCCCAACTACATGCAGATCTGGGGGGTCGTCCGCGCGCAGGGCGCCACCGTGGTCCCCTGGAAGCTGCGGGAAGAGCAGGGTTGGGCCCCGGACCTGGACGAGCTGTCCCGCGCCTTCACCCCGCGCACGCGGCTCGTCATCGTCTGCAACCCCAACAACCCCACCGGCTCGATCCTCGCCGAGGACGCCATGCGCGAGATCGTGGCCCGCACCGCCAGGCAAGGCGCCTGGCTCCTGGCCGACGAGGTGTACCGCGGCGCGGAGCGTGAGGGGGACGAGACCCCGACCTTCTGGGGCGCGTACGAGCGGCTGCTCGTGACTTCCGGCCTGAGCAAGGCCTACGCCCTGCCCGGGCTGCGCATCGGGTGGGTGGTCGGCCCCGCGGAGACCGTCGCCGAGCTGTGGGGACGCAAGGACTACCTGACCATCAGCCCCGGCGCGCTGTCAGACGTCCTGGCCCGCAAGGCCCTGCGTCCCGACGTCCGCGCGCGCGTGCTGGCCCGGACCCGCGGCATCTTGCGGGCGAACTACCCCGTCCTCGAGGAGTGGGTGGGCCGCCATCGGGACGCCTTCCGTCTGGTGCCGCCCAGGGCGGGGGCCATCGCGTACCTGCGCTACGCCTGGGCCGTCAACTCCACCGAGCTCGTGACCCGCCTCCGGGACGAGCACGGCGTCCTGATCGTGCCCGGCGACCATTTCGGGATGGACCACTTCCTGCGCATCGGGTTCGGCAACGAGCCAGAGGACCTGCGCGCGGGCCTGGCCCGGATCGACGCCGGAATCGCGGGCCTCCCGCGGGGCTAGCCGCTCGAAGCCTGGTACGCTGGGAGCATGAGGCTCCGCATGCGCCCGGGCCCTTCCGTGCCGGGCGCCCTCGCCGTCTCCGTGGCCGCCCTCTCCGCCACGACCTGCGCCCATTCCCCCCGCTCCACCCTGGACCGCGAGCCCACCGCGGCCGAGCTGGCCGAGCTGTGGATGGAGCCCGAGGACATCACGAAGCGCGACCTCTTCGACGGCCCGGGCGGCCCCGGCCTGCGGCCGAAGCCGGGCACCACCTTCCGGTTCCTCTCCAAGGATACGAAGTGGTATAGCTGGGGCTGGAAGGTCGAGGACCCGGGAGGGATGGAGTGGAGCGCCAAGTACGGCCCCGAGGCCCAGTCCGAGGTGGTGGTCTCGCGCCTGCTCTGGGCGGTGGGCTACCGCCAGCCCCCGACGTATTACGTTGAGCACTGGTCCCTGTCGGGCAGCGACGAGGACGGCCCCAAGACCCCCTGCCGCTTCCGCCCGGACACGCCGGGGCGCAAGAACCTGGGCCCGTGGCGGTGGGCGCGGAACCCCTTCGTGGGGACGCGGCCCTTCGGGGGGCTCATCACCCTCATGCGCATGGTGAACAACTGGGACGTCATGGACCGCAACAACGTCATCTACGAGTTCAAGGAGCCGGTGGAGGGCGCACGCCGCTGGTACGTGGTGAAGGACGTGGGGGCCTCGTTGGGCAAGACCTCCGCCCTGGGGTTCGTCGAGCACCAGGGGAGCAAGAACGACGTGGAGGGCTTCGAGAAGCAGGACTTCATCAAGGGTGTCGTCGGCGGGCGGGTGGAGTTCGACGACGCCGGGATCCAGCACCGCGCGCTCTACGACGACATCACCGTGGCCGACGTGCGCTGGATCTGCGAGCGGCTGAACCGCCTCACGCCCGAGCAGTGGAAGGACGCCTTCCGCGCCGCCCGCTACCCGGACGACGTGGCCGACCGGTTCATCCGCAAGCTCCGGGAGAAGATCGCCTACGGGCTGAGCCTCCCCGCGGCCGGCTGATCCCCGGGCGGCGGGGCCCTCGGCGAGACTCCGCGGCCGCGGGCGGGTATCATGCGCCTCGCATGCGTCCGCTGCGCATCGCCCTCCTCGGCTTCGGCAACGTCGGCCAGCGTTTCGCGTCCCGGCTCCGCGGCGATTACGGCCGGGTGCTGCGCGCGGCGGGCGCCTCGCCCCGCCTCACCGGGATCGCCACCGCTCGCCACGGCTCCGCCATGCGCCCGGGGGGCCTGGACGTGGGGCGGTGCCTCGCGCTCGTGCGCGCGGGCCGGCCACTGGACGCCCTGCATCACGGCCCGCCCGTCGCCTCCGCCGCCGACTTCATCCGCCGCGTCCCCGCCGACGTGCTGGTCGAGCTGACGCCGCTGGACCCGCGCCGCGGAGAGCCCGCCACCTCGCACGTGCGGATGGCCCTGCGGCGCGGCCTCCACGTCGTCACCGCCAACAAGGGCCCCGTTGCCTTCGCCCTGCGCCGCCTCCAGGCGCTGGCACGCCGCCGGCGGCGTCTCTTCCTCCACGAGGGCGTGGTCATGGACGGGATGCCGGTGTTCAACCTGGCGCGCCGGTGCCTGCCGGGGGCCAAGGTCCTGGGCTTCCGCGGCACCCTCAACAGCACGACCAGCCACATACTCGGGAGGATGGAGGAGGGCCGGACCGCTGCCGAGGCCCTGCGCGAGGCGCAGGCCGCGGGCATCGCGGAGGCGGACCCCTCCCTCGACCTCGAGGGCTGGGACGCCGCGGTGAAGGGGTGCGCGCTGGCCAACGCCCTGATGGGGGCCTCGGTCCGCCCGCCACACGTGCGGCGGCGCGGCATCGGCGGCATCAGCGGCGATGAGGTCCGGGCCGCTCGTGCCGGGGGGTCGCGCCTGCGGCTGGTGGTGAGGGGCCGGCGCGACGGCCGCTCCGTCCGGGTGGCGGTGGGGCCGGAGCGCGTCCCGCTGGGGGACCCGCTCTCCGGCCCGGGCGCGGACTCCGCGCTGGTCCTGGAGACCGACCTCATGGGCGAGATCGGGCTCGTGGAGCGCGGGGGGACCTTGGACCAGACGGCCTATGCGGTGGTGTCGGACTTGGTGGCGATCGCGGAGGCCCGATGAACGTCTCGCCGCTGGACGCCGCGCAGCAGGCCTTCGAGCACATGCGCCGCCAGCTCTTCCCCTTTCGCTTCGAGCGCTGGCTGGCCCTCGGCTTCCTGGCCTTCCTCGACCAGTGCGGGCGCACCCAGGCGGGGTTCCCCGGCCGGCTTGCCAGCGGCGTGCCCGAGGAGGTCGGCGAGCGCGGCGGCCCGGGGCCGGTGCTCGACGAAGCGGCGGCCTGGCTGGCCGCCCACGTCATGATGGTGATGGCCATCGCGGCCGTGGCCCTGGTCGTGGTCCTGTGCCTCACCGCGCTCGTCCTGTGGATCAACAGCCGCGGCGTCTTCATGTACCTGGACAACGTGGCCACCGGCCGCGCCGACGTCTCGCGGCCCTGGCGCGAGCACGCCGGCAAGGCGGACTCCTACTTCGCCTGGAGCTTCGGCTTCACGCTCGGGGCCATGACCGGCGGCCTGGTCCTGCTGCTGACGGGGGCGCTCGTGGCCTTGCGCATGGCCCGCGGCCAGGGCGGCTTCGGCGGAGGGGTGGCGGCGCTGGTCGTCATCGGCGGGATGCTCCTGATCTTCGTGCTGGCCGCGGCCCTGGCCTCCCTGGCCCTGCGCGACTTCGTGGCCCCCATCCAGATGCGGGCGGACGTGAGCTGCGGCGCCGCCATCGGGCTGTTCCTGGGCCTGCTGCGCCTCTACCCCGGGGCGTTCGCCGTCTACGTGATCCTGAAGGTCGTCTTCGCCCTGGTCCTGGCCTTCCTCCTGCTCCTGGCCGCCTGCGTGACGTGCTGCTGCGCGCTCATTCCCGTGGTGACCCAGACGGTTCTCCAGCCCGCGTTCTACTTCGAGCGCGCGTGGTCGCTCTTCCTGCTGCGGCCCATGGGCTACGACCTCGTGCCGGCCCCGCCCGGTGTAACCTTCGCGGCGAAGGAGGAGCCCCCCCATGACGCTGAGCCCCGCTGAACGCGAAGACCGGATCGAGCGCTATGCCCGCGGTCCCGCGCGGCTGAAGGCCGCCCTGGGACGCGTCCCCGAGGAGGCCCGCAAATGGCGCCCGGGCCCGGGCAAGTGGT
>Ga0214472_10002325_pt1 | contig 20615 bp, 17 predicted proteins | sample RVTome_6_FD_207662 | JGI IMG/M metagenome (GOLD analysis project Ga0214472, IMG submission 207662) | Soil microbial communities from uranium-contaminated site in the Upper Colorado River Basin, Wyoming, United States - RVT140D175 | ecosystem: Environmental > Terrestrial > Soil > Contaminated >...
ACATTTTCCTGTCTTCTGACATAATATTCGGCCATTTTGGCTACTTAATAAGTATTGGATTTTCAAAATTATTTGGCAAGTAAAAAAAAAATTGACCTCAATTAGTTCTAGATTCATTAAATCAAATGGAAAAGGCCTTCGGAGTGGAATGTATTGTTACTTCGATTCCCTCAAGGTTTTTCAGGATAATCTTACTAGGATTACCCAAAAAAAACCAGAATTGTATGATTATATCTTAATTTTATTGTTAACCTTTTTTATCTGCTGAAGAGTTACTGACAATCAATAAAAAACAAGCCACCCCCTCTATGCTTACAACCTCCGTGTTAATTACGTCATAACGGAGCATATGATTTGTTGTTTAATATAAACAGACGATATCCTTTATGCCTAATATTCATAATAATTCTGGGATGCGACAAGTCATTACTGAGTTGCAGAAGACTAAATTTCTTCTAATGGTAATTGCTTCAGTCACTCTTCTAGGTATTGGATGTAATGATGCATATGCAGTTGTGCCACTTTTTGACACTTATGTAGCAGACGACCCTGATGATGGAGATATTGTTTTCTCAAATGGCGATACTCTTACAATTACTTTTGATTCTCCAACTAATGCAACAGGCAATGGTCTTATATCCCGAGTCGAAATAAATGCTAACTTTACAGATGGTGCCGGTGCTCCCGACTTTGGTACTACATATTCTGGAGTCTGGTCAGCAGACTCTAGAACTCTTGTTATTACGGTAACAGATGTAACTGGAGAAAATCTTGCAATTGGCGTAGATACCATTGCAGGTGCTGCTGGTACTAATATAGCCGGGATAGCTGGCACCAATGCAGATCTTATATCAATAGGAGGAGATACTGCTACACTTTCTGGAGACTTTGGTGTTATTTCACCTACTAGTGGTGGAGGCAGTCATTGTAATGGTGATTGTACAGCTCCAACCTTAGGACTAACAAAAACTGGTAACCGACTAGTAGAAAATGGATTTTCTTATAATGGTAATCCCGTAAATGTAGATTCCTTTTACACACATTATCCACTAATTACAGTTGATGTTGGAAAAGAAAATGTAGCAACATTCAAAATCTATGAAGATAGAGGACCACAAAGTGTCAGACATTTTGCTTTAGCATTTGGGATTGGTCATGGAAAAATCTTTTCAGATAGCAAAGCAATAATTGAATGGGGCAAATCGTGGAATGGAGATGAAAAAGTGAATGTTATTGATCCTGAAAACTCTTTAGATAATGTGAAAATTATTACATCGACAGGCCCTTGCAAAAATGGAGACGTTTTGAGTAACGACTGCCTAATAATTAACGTATATCATACCTTCAGACAATCACTTGACTTTAACATTGTTGGAACTTATGTCTGGGATCACAATCGAAACGGTGCTAATAACTATTACAACGATGGTGTAAAAGTAGAGGGAGAGTCTCTCAATCCACCAAAACAGCATCTAGCAATACACAAGGGACAACCTGTAACAATCACAGAAATTGAAGACAATTTTGGAATTGATCAGGAGAGTAACTCTTGGACTTTTGACAAAGAATGGACAATGGATTATCTACCACAAGGTAAGATTGATGATGGATTAACCTCAAAAGGAATTGATAGAAACAATGTGAAATTTAACACATACAAACAAGGTCAAGTTCTGATTGCTGAATATAATCTAAAAACTAGCGTAGATGGTAGCATGATTCATAGTAAAACTGTAGGCGAGCCAAAATCATATGATGCTAATTATATAAGCAGGAGTGATGATGCCCAGATACAAAATCAAATTGAATATGAAAAGAATAGGGCAAATGAAAGGTTCGCAGAACACTTTGTCGTAAACACAGAAGGCGAATTAGACAAATACTGGAATATATATAAAGAATTCCAAGAACATCTTTCTCAGGAAATTAATTAGAACTATTCCTTTCAATTTTTAGTATTGTAAAAAATTTTTTTGTGTAAATTTTTCTTTTTTTGGGTCACTATATAAAAATGGGCGGTGGGCTTTAAACCGAATTGTGAAGGCCTTCGGGGAGATATAGGCATTGCTGTAAAGCCCTCACCAAAAAATTGACTATCACTCATAATCTTACTAGCATAATACAATCATTTTATGCACAACACTTTCTATGATAGACTTTCAAACATTCGAGTTCCATAAAGTGATAAAATAGCGAAAAATATTGAAAATAGTGCACACCAAATTACATGATGTAACTCCAAACTAATTTTATGCACTATCTGATACAAAAAAAAGTAGGTTGATAGGCACTATTTTGATGTAAAACAAAAGGTCATGATGTAACTCCAAACCAGTTTGATACAACCTGACACACCTTTTTATGATTCAGAATCGAGTTTAATTCAGTTTTTTGGATAATCTTACTAGGATTATACAATCATCTTACGCACACAACTTTCTATGATGTACAGTTGTGTATACAAGTTGTAGAAAGTGATGAATTATTGAAAAATATGTAAAATAGTGCACGCAACTTTATACAACTTCATACAACTGGCAATTTATGCATAGGTTGTATACTATTTTGTAGTGACTGTACGCACTATTTTTGATAAAAATTAAAGGTAGTTGTATATACACAAGATTATACAACTTACCTGACACATCTTTTTATCATAGATTTGATGATGATTTCATGTTTTACACAAGATTATGTTGTATAATCTTGCATAGATTACCAGAATCCCAATGTAAAATGGGTAATTGTAGTGCGTATAGGTACTACGTTATAGTGAAAATAAAGGCGTATGAGTATGTTCAACATTATACAAGTTTGACTAAGGTTGTTTTTGTAGAATTTAGTCACTCAGGGGTTTTCATATTTTATTTTGTATTTTCCTTTACTATCTGTACCATCCAAGTATAACCAATATTCTCCCTCTACAATTTGGGAATGATCACAAGGTGGACTTCCGTGTGGAATTTGTCCAGAGACAATTTCATAAGGACGAATTGTTTCTATGGATTCTCCTGCTACACATGCACCGTCAACAATACTTCCATCCATAGATTCTATCATCATACTATAATCAGTTCCAGGAAATGTGTAAGATTCTGTACCACAATTTATGATGTCTGCCTTAACTCGTTCTCCAATTGTAAAGACTTGTTTAATTGGAACTAGTACTATATCATCACGATTATTACCATTAATATCAATACAAAAAATTGATACAATTCCCCATCCTTGTTCAATTAATTTTATTTTGGAATTTGGTTTGACACATGCTGGAGAATTATTAGTAAATTTGAACATTAATTCCAAACCATCATTACAAGTAACTTTGGTTGGCTCTATACCATTTTCAATTTGCTTTTTTGGAGGTAGTGTTTCACCAGAAATTGTAGATACAGGTAATAGTAGAACTATAAAGAAAATTCCGATAAAAATAGTCTGCCAATTCACATTTAACATTCATTATTTTGATTGATAAGGTTGATGTTGGTCATTTTGCTGCAATTCTAAATATTCTATGTTGTTTCAATCCCTTCTATTGTAGCTTTAATCGTAAACAATTATTGCTAATTACAGTTATCTTGTAATTTATGTTCCCATCTGGAAAAGTGCTTGTATTTCCGTCTCGGTTAATCCTCTTTCGTAAATTCTGACTTCATCTATGTCACCTGGAAGGAATCTAGCAGTTGGATCAGGTTGTGAAGCAAAGTGTACTGCATGTGAGCTATCATTTATTGGATTTGGAGTCCAAGGTCCACAGTCACTATTAAAAACACCATCTACATATAGACTCATAAGTCCACCTTTGTATCTTAGTACAATGTTATGAAAGTCGGTAGTATCAGTTGGATATGTACCACCAAAGTCGCAACCCACAATGCCTTGCACATACAGTCTACCATGTACAACATCGTCCCGTAAGTAAATGTCATAGGTACCGCTGTTAAAAGTAAAAGGTTCTGTTGATTTTCCTACTACCCAATATATATTATTGTCAATGACATCTCGTTTAACCCATACTGATACAGTTAATTCATTCATGCCATCAAGCGTAGTAGAGTCTGGTATAGTTACATGATCATTAGTTCCGTCGAAGCTAAGACAGCTATTATCATAGCATGATGAACCGCTTAACCATGTGGGTCCATTGATCAAAGTTCCAGTGTTATTATTGCCACTACGATCTCCAGCAAGAAGTCCTGTATTTTCATCTAGTTTCCAATGTCCAACTAATCCTGAAGCAAGATCAACATCACCAAATGCAACATATAGAATTTCTTTTGCTTGTGAGTCGTTTGTTGACCAATTCAAAGAAAATCCATTTGAATTAAATGATTGTAAATCAGCTTCTGCGTTGATGGTAGAAGAACTTCCTGTCGCAGCTTCTGTAGCTAATCTAATTGTTTTTGTTTCAGTGTTTGATCTTGCAGTTATTGAATCAGATGAAGCGTCTTGATCTCCTGCCCAAATTGCACTTTCAGACGTTCCATCGGCAGTACCAAATGAGATCCTGTTATCTGATTGTACTGTAGTAGAATGAAGATCATTTACGCTAGATAAGATTAAAGCTTTTGGCATTACTTCGCTCGTAATTGTTTGAGTTACGGGAGCCGTTGACGTAGTTTTGTTGAAACTACCTACTTCGTATGAACCACCCTTCAATGCGAGGTAGTAGACTCTATCAGATGCAGATGGAGCATCTAACCAGTTTAGAGTGAATCCATCTGCATTCATAGATACTAGATTTGCTTCTGCATCTATTACACCAGTACTATCATCAAGCATTATAATGGATCTATTTGTTCGCTGGAAATTCCAAGTATCCATGTTGGCTTGATCATCTTCACTTGTTACAGCTATTGCGCCCCTTTGTGTGGCGGATTTGGCAAAACCATAGCTAATGTAACCATTTGTTGCTGAAGAATCATCTGAAGTACTTGCAGCATGCATAAACATGAGAAAGTCAGGTTTGAATCCAACTGTTACATTTTGATTTCCAGTAGTTGTTTGTGCATTAAAGGTAGACACTGCAGTATTCGTCAAATCTTCACCACCCAGAGCTAGATAATGAATGTCTGATGCTATAGAATCATTTGTAGTCCATTTTATTGTGAAATGATTATTACCAAATTCAACTATTTCAGCTTCTGCTGAAGTTGTTGGATCTCCTGATGATAAAATGCTTAGAGCTTTTGTACCAAAGACTCTACCTACATTTGCTTTTGAACCATCATCATCTGAAGCAACTCCAATTGATCTAGAATTTGTACCATTTGAATATCCTAATGAAAATTTGTAATCATCAGTAGATCCTTCAGTTGTCTGTCCTGTTGTGTAAAGTATTAATGATTTGGGTTTGAATCCTAAACCAGTAATAGTTTGAATTGCAGGTTCTGCAGGTACTTCAAACTCAATCCAAGAAACTTCAATTATTTCTGTATTTCCTTTTGATGTTGTTATTCTTATGCTAAGATCAGTATAATCTGTAATACTATTTGCTTCGGTGCTACTTAAAGTATATGTAAACTCGGTAAATGATGTTCTACTTAAATCCTGTAATGAAGTTTGAGCAATTTGAGTTGTACCTTGGAATAAAATGGCATTTGCTTTTTCTTTAGCACCACTTCCAGTGCTAGCCGTAGCTCGGAATTTAATGATATGATCTGAACTACTTTCAGGATCTATTAGATTTCCAAGATGCACTTCAAATTGTGGTGTGGTTCCACTTGGTGAAGTTACAAATGTATCATCATCTGGAACACTCTCGTTTAATTTTGTATAAAGTGGAGTAATTGTCCATCCACCCACGCTAATATCTGAAGTTGGTCTTGCAAATTGAGCAGTACTCGGTAGAGCTTTTTCAAAAGTTCCTCCTTTTATCAAAAATGATCCTTCGGTAAGTGGATGAGTAGATGCTAAAGCAAAGGTTTCTCTAAATGCTGCTGCAGGTGAAACAAATGGTGCTGACACCGTTACAGTGTATGATCCAGTTACATTGGCATCAAAAACTGCAAATTCATTATTTTGAATCTCAGAATCTGAGGTAATAGTACTTCCACCAGGCTGTTTTATGACAAAATCTAAATTACTAATTGTTACATTTTGTGGAACAAGGATAGTTCCAGTCGGATGTTTTAACCATGACAAAATTATTTTGACTTGTTCTCCTTGAGTCGCTGAAAAACTGTAATTTACAGAATCACCTTCATTTATTGAACCAAGTACGATGTTATTTCCGGAATTTGCAAGAGTTAATGAATTACTTGCGTTTAGATATCCGAATCCATAAGTGTTTAATGTTTGATCATCACTACCTTCATTTTCATATTCTGATGCAGTAGAGGGTACATCATTAGCATTTGTCGGATTCCATTCTGCTCCTAAAAGTAATGCCGCTTTGATTTCTAATGGCGAATATTGTGGTTGTTCTTCCAAAATGATGGCTGCAACTCCTGTTACATGTGGGGCAGCAAAGCTCGTTCCGTTAACAGGTTCATAATCGGTTTCTAAATCAGTTGAGTTAATCAAAGTTCCTGGTGCTACAATTTCAGGTTTTAATCTGTCATCAAATGTAGGGCCAAGACTGCTATTAGAGTTTATTGTGTCGTCAGATCTAGAACCAGTATTTTTATCATCCATGTTTCCCACAACTACAGCATTAAATGAACATCCAGGATCAGTAATGGTACCAGAGCCTAAACTCCCTCTATTACCTGCTGACTTTACAACAAGCACGCCTTCATCAATAACTTCATCAACAACTACATTTTCAATGTCATCTCTACATGATTCATTGTTAGGAATCCCAATACTTAGATTAATTATTTGAGCATCATTTTGAACTGACCAATCCATTGCATGAGCAAACTCAGTTACATCGTCTATAACTGCATGTATTAACAAAGTTCCTGAAGCTATGCCTTTCAAGTCTGAATCAATGTTACCCAATCCTCCAATAATTCCAGCTACATGTGTAGCGTGATCATCTATTGGTGATAATACTCCAACAGTACAACCAGTACTAGTACATGTTGCTTGCTTTACAATTTTCGTGCTATTAGGCAAATCTTGATGAAACTGTCTTATTGAATCAGCATCAATAGTGGATACTGTGATATTTGAGCCATTTGAAGATAGGTTATTAGCAAATATTGCTTGTCGTGAAATATCAAGTTCTGCTTGAACAATTTGTTCACCATCCCCAATTTGAGATACATAATCATATTGTATCAGTTTTTTAATCTCGTTTAATGGTACACTTGCAGTAACAAAGGACAAAGTTTCTGCTTTACGTACATTCTTTGCATTTATGGTATTTAATTCGGTTTCAAGAGAATCTTTGTGATTTTTTGCAATAGATTTTCCATCAAGTCCATTTTGAGCTTCTTTGTTAACAAAAACGATGATATTATAGTTACGGGTTTCGCCAGCATCAATCATTTCATTAATTTTTTGTTCAAATCCAGTATCAAATTTTATCTTAGGATCAACGTTTTGAGAATAGTCTTCGAATAATGGTGGAATAGTTATGTCGGGATTAATTCGGATATTATCTGATTCAGCATGAATATTAAATGGCGAAATTGTGAACATAAGGGAAAAAAATACTACCACAGACAAAATACCTGTAAAAACAAGGTCGTTTCGAGATTTATGCTTGTGTTCACTTACCATTAGTTATGAAAAAAATGTAAAATTATTTACATGCTTTGTTGTGCAAAATTTTGAAAAACTTTTTTAAAAGTGAGAAAAAAAGAGTTTGAATGAATGTGTTTTAAAGGATTAGCTTGTAAAGCGATCTAAAATTTGAAACCTTAGGAAACTCATAGCTAGATATTAAAGTCAAAAAAGTTGTTTTCTTAACATTAGATGCTGAAAACTAGATAATCCTGTATAGATTATACAAAAATTGATTCTATACCTGTTTCGTTAAATCACTTTACGAAGGATGGAATGAATGAGAATTGCAGGGGCAACAAAATACATTCCAACATTTAACATGATTAAACTTATTCCATAGCCTAACATCTCTTCTTCAGAATTAATATCAACATAGTTTAGAATTGAAAGTGATGTAAGCAAAGGAGTAATTGTAAGTTTTACAACCTCTTTGAATAGTGGATTTTCGCGTTCCACATCTGCAATTGTAGGTGAAAAAGAATAGTAGAGTTGGTTAAACCCAGTCATAAACGAGGTTCCAGAATTTGTATGGAGTAACGTGTTATCTCGTAATTCTCGTAATTGTTGAACTTGTGTAGCTAACTCTGAACCGTACGTTGCAGTAGCAATTAGGCAACCTCCTCCCTCTTCGTTTGTTGTAACCCCCTCAACCTTAGTATTCTCTTTGCAAGCTCCAGATAGTTGAACTATTCCAAAATCTGCTTCAGTATAACCTACATCAAGTAATTGTCCATCTTGTATAACTGCCAAAGCTAATTTGTCAGGAAACTCTGAGAAATGAGATATAGGAAAATCAGGTTTTCCATGTTGGACGTTCAAAGAATAAATCCCTCCAGGTTGGCAAGTAAAGGTCAACTTGCTATGGCCTTTTCCCTGAATTGATGAACCATCAAAACTTGAATCTTGTATAAAACCAGACCAAGGGTTTTCTGCATAAATTAAAAGTATTGCTCTACCAGGAATTTTATTTTCTGGGCTTTCTAATTCCTCATCTATTACGTTTTGAATTTGTTCTTGTACAGAAGGCATAATTCCCCATATAGCTTCTCGATAGGCCATGCTGTGCAAATCTCCGCCATATGGGATATCAGCCTGCACCACATTTCCACAATCAGCTTGAATCCTTTCTCCAGGCGGCAACTGAGACACTTCTTCTGGGGATGAAGTCATTTGTCCATGATGAATTACAACCATGATCATATACCCTCCACTTTTACTTTGAAATGTAGTTGAGAAAAATTTTCCCAAAGAACAAGTAAAAGAAAACTCGTTATTTCCCTCCCCTTCATAATTTATTTTAATTTGGTTTGTATCTTGAATGCTACCACCCCATGTTGCATTGGAATAAATAACAAGTCGGGCCTTATCTGGGGGGTCACCAAGGGATTGTGTTAATTTTTTATTAAAATCTGCTAGAATTTCATCTGCGATTTTTGTAGCTTTTTGATTATCCTTTTGTGATATAATGAAGGGACCCAAAGCAGAATTGGCAACTTGTGGTAAAGAAAAAAGCATAGCAATAATCAGCAAAAGAAAAGATATTGCTAATATTTTCAATACTTAAGGCAACTTTTAGTAGAACATACGTGTTTCTTTTATTCTTAAACGAAACTTGTAATTTTTACAACAAATTTTTCTCAAAAATACTATGAACGAAGCAAATTTTAATTAAAATAGAAAAAATAGTTATTTAACATCCTAATTTGCTAGGTAAGGTTTGATTAATTCCATATTCAATCTAAAAAATTGTAGCTTAATCGTAAGTGGGTAATCTATACAAGATTGGTGTATAATCCTAGTAAGATTATACAGTAACCACATTTAGAAGATTAGGGATTGGATTTTTTTCATTGAACCCTATGAGGGGATGGAACCAACAGGACTCGCATCTATGTGTTGGTTCAAATTTGATCGGGAGCACATAGTATGGGGGGATATAGTTAGGGCGGTTTATTTTGCACTAACTTCCTATTTTTTATTTCAAGAATCCAAATATTGAATTAATAAACAAAGAAGATCTGGTTTATCTAAAAGTTATCTGATATCCTTTTAGTGGTATTTGGTAAAAAGAAAAAACAAGACGGATTATTGCCATCCAGTAAATCAGAAGATATTCAGCGAACTGACGAACAAGAGACACAACGATTAGCCATGATTAATGAAGGTGTTGAGAAACCTGAAATAACTCAAAGAGATACTTTACCAAGTGAGGATGCAAGATCGCAAGTATATGGCGATGAAATTAGAAAATATGAAGACTCTGAACTATTCAAACTAACAAATCAATACAAACCATTTTGGAATAAAAACGGAATTATTCAATACAAAACAGACAGAATCGCAATATTACAACGAGCTTGGGGAAGACAAGTTGAGTTTATCATCGCATATGATGATTTGACCAGAGAAGGATATTGCTTAATGGCAATAGATGAAGGAAAGCAGGGTGGACAAGCTTCTGGTGGTATCACAGGTGGCGTAAACGCGTATTTTTACTTTCAAAAGATGAAATATGTGAAATGAAAATTTTACACCAACTTTGATTAGGTGAAAGGTGTGAATTAGAAAATTTATTTCCAAAAGTAAAGAATGAAAAGGAAACTTCCAATAGTTATTAATCCATAAATGATTAGGCCTTTAATTCCAAACTTTAACACTACAATGACAAGAAAAATCCAAGGAAAAATCAGGAGAAATATTTCAGCAAATCTAATAATCCCCACATTTTGCTCAGTAACATAGGGTTTGAAAACATCAAAAATCATCAAACCAATTCCTGTAGGAGATATATCAATTCCTGTTTTAGTTGCAATTGCTAAAAATAGTCCGTTGGCAAAAGCTGGTATGAATAACGCATGATAAGGTGAGGCCATGAAAAGATTATGGTCTGCTTGTATTTAGCCCACTAATATTTTTGCACTAACCTCGTATTTTTATTCTGCCAGATTACGATAAGATAATGCTAGAAGTATCAGACATATTACAAATAGATGCTACGATAATTGCTGGCATATTGATTTTACTCACTATATCATCTTACAAAGTATCTGGTTCTGACTCTAAAAAATTTTTTAAAGGTTTTACAAAGGAAGGGATGACTGCACTTGTAGTCATACCATTTGGAATATCTACAATAATTTCATTGGGTAGGTGTATGAATATTCCATCTAACGTGAGAGTTCCAATTCCGGATTGCCCATTAATTCCATTTGATTTCGTTTTTCCTATTGTGGGATTTTTTTATTTAATTGTGGTAGTTTGTATGATTGCAAGATTTTCTAGTGTAAAAGTAAATAAATAAAAAAAGAGATTTGCGCTAATTTTTCTCTAATTTGTTTAAAACTGTTCTAACATCATTGATGAATTTTTTTACATAATTTAATTCCTCAGTATAGTATTCTTTTGGATTTTCATAATGAGCAGAGTCCCAAGTTTGAGTAGGATTATCATTATAAACTAGTCGTACTCGCAAATAGTTTTTTGGTTCAACTGTACCCATCGATCCAGCATTTCTGAGTAATGACTCATGAGTAATTATATTTCGTTGGTTTCGGAGTTCCCACAACCTGCTACTATCTCTATTCCATGAATGTTGATACTTGATAGTATTTCGATTTTCGTATTCAGTAAAAAATCCAACGATATTATCATCATATCTAGTTAAACCGTCATTAAATTCCTTATCTGAAATTAATTTTTCAGTATGTATGGGTTGCTGAAAATATTTCAGAATTTGATCAAGAATGGTTTTTGATTCTTTAGTTTGATTATTTTTTAATGCTTTAATAATTGTGAAAGGTCGAACTAGATTTTGTTTAATTTCTAGATTTAGTTTTTTATTAATTTCTTGAAAAGTGATATCTAAGGCACTTACAGCATAAAATAGAAAGCATTCCATAATCATTTCAGCAATAACTTTTTGTTGAGGATATATGTCTAAAGGAACAAAAGTAGGAATATCTTCAAGGTACGTTTCTGCACAAAATAATTTAAAGTCGATATGGTTAATACTCAAATTTTTTGCTTTGGTTTTATTCGGAATTTTCATCTACTCACCTGTTCTAAAAAATTGAAATTTCCGTATTCATTAAGATTTACAGAGATTGTAAAAACTCTCTAATTGCATTATCTATGACTTTCCAAGGTTCTTCATTACTTTCTTTAAGCATAATCATTTTTGTCAAATCATCATCAGTAAGACAAATTAGTAATTTTTTTTCACCCCATGATGATTTTTGTCCTTTCTTACCCCCTTCATTCAATCCTTTTCTTGTAAGCACCAACCCAAATTTTGTTAATTTTCCATTTCCTAGATACTTTGAAGAAATTAAAATAGTGTTTTCATTTAATTTGTCCTGATAATTTTTACATTCAACTATTATTGCCATCCCAAATTTCATGAGTAAATATTGCCAAAAATTACCAGCATCATGTGGAATATGAAAAATTAGATCACGTTTATGTAAATCATTTTCAGTTTTAGATTGTTCTAGTGGCTCTAGAAGCGGTGGGACAAAACAATAGAGAAGAATTTCCTTACATACGTCTTCATAATTTCCCCAATCTTCTTTTCCAGCTTTACAATCTTTTAATTTTTTTATAAGTACCGTTCCTGTGCTTGCCTTGGTGAGTTGTGGTGGTTTATCTACTATCCGTAATTCATCAGGTAGATAATAACTATTAATATTTTTCAAAAGTTCGTTGTTTAACAGTTTATTCAAATTTTCAGAGATACTTGTTAATCCTACAAGTTGTTTTGGTAAAGAAATAGCATGAATAGAATCTAATAGACTCGATACGCTTGCTGGAATTTTGAAAATTCCTGACATTCCAATAGCACGTTGAAGTGCAATTTGAGAATTTAGGATGGATTGCATTGCTGGAGAAAAAACTGTAAATGTATTTTGTAATGATTTTGAAAATGCTTCTGCATATTTTAGAGTCGTCTCACCAAATATTGCAAGTTGAGTTTTAACAATAGCCTCTTTTATTTCTAGTTCAGGATCATTCGATAGAATTGAGACAAGATCAGTATACATTCCAAAAGGTATATTTTCTACTTGACCAAGGTTCTTGGCAATTTGTATTCGTACCCCTTTAGGTTGTTCTTTGTGAGCAAGTTTTTTGATTAGTTTAATACATTCTTCTGGCAGTTGATAATGTTGGCTAAAAATTATTTGAACAGCTTTAATTTTATTTTTATCAGAAGAAGCATATTCTTGAACCTGTTCCCATAATTTTTTATCAGTATTTCTCTTTATTCGAAAGACATCATTTTCATTATTTTTTTTGTTTTCCTTAGCCATACTAAGGAATAATGTCTGATAAATTTAAGGATGAATTATTACAACAATTTTTCCACTTTAATCTAAACTAAATTAAATTGTTGAAAAAAACCATACTGTAATATTAATCCAATAATGACGACTATAAATCCCAAGGGAAGCAAAGCATCGTAAATCCTTTTTGTGTTATCTCTTTTTCTTAATTTTTGTCCGATGGAAATTCCTCTAATTATTAAAATCACAAAACCAACTAATTCGATTGTTATCCCCAAATCATTTAAAAAAATGTCTGACAATTATTTCACTTTTTTAAGAGCCTCAATTACTTTTTTAAAGTTATTTTTTACATAAAGTAAATCTTCATTGTTTTCTTTTAAAGTCCAAGTAATGATTTCTGGTACAACTACATAACATGTTCTAAGATGATAAATTAGTTGTAATACTTTCAATTGTAGATCTGCAGTTAATGATGGAGAGACAAATAATAAAAGAAGTAATGATTGATGAAATAGTTTTTCAATTTTGTCATAAGGTGAAAATTGGTTAAAGTGGTATATTTCATTGGCTCCTTTTCTAACCTTCGTATAACTTGGTGGCATAGAAACAATTTCGTACATTCTCTTCAGTTTTTTTATTAAATAAGAACAAAAAAGATTACTACTGGAAAAAATTTCCTGTTTTCCAAATAAATCATTAAACTCATTATGATCATCAACTATGCTATATGATTCTAATAATTCTAATCGTGCTTTGACTGAATTGATTCCTGAATGATTGAATCCTAATAAGTTTTTTAATTTACTTATCTCATCTTCAAGATATTTTAATTTCGATTTGATGTTACTTAATTCATTATCTTGCATAATTATGATGTATAATTAATCCTAAAAATATGTATAATATAATTTAGAAAAGAATAGTAGTCTAGATAATGTTTTTTGTTTCAATTTTATAGTATGGTCTTCATTAAGTTTTTTCTTTAAATAGAAGTATAGTCTTCGTGAAAAATGATTTGCAATAATTATGCGCCAATAAAACCAGTAATCAAATCCAAAAAAGGATTAAAAGCCCCGTGGGCTCGCACCAATCAATTTTAAAGTTGAATTTTACGTTTGCAAAATAAAAGATTCAAGTGACCAAAGATTGAAGAGCTATTTTTTTATCTTTACCTTCGGTGAGTTGTTTGAATGTTTGCAGTTTATCCTCTTCGGTTCTTTTTGTTTCCAGTATACATTGAACAAGTATTCGAATAAGTTGGCCTGATTTATCGCCATCCATATTTAGCATGTCTTTGTTAAATGATACCAGTCTTGCATCAAAACCGTATTTTAGGTCTTCAATTTCTTTAGTGAACTGTTTTTTCATTTCCTCCATTTCTATTCTCATTGATTGACGGTTTTCATTTTCTTTTTCGTCAAGCTCTTGGGCTGATTTGAGACTCATCGGTATCCCACATTTTGAACACGCTTGAGAATCAGGAGAGTTTGATGTTTCACATATGTTGCAAACCTTTGGCAGGCGATTTCTGCTGTTCTCATCATCTAAGATAATTCCGTATTGCTTTAGAACTGCTCTATCCAAATCGACATTTGTAAGGTGTGTGTAGCGTGAAGGCATTGTAGAATTTTTTGTCCATCCCAGTCTTTTTTTCATTAGCTCCTCAGTAAGATATGTAGAAGTTTTAGTTGCACTAGAATGCCGAAATAATTGCAGATAGATTCTCTTTGAAATGCCAGCTAGCCTGCGTCTTTTTTCAACCATGATTTGAGCTGCCTTTATCGTCATTGCTTTGTCGCGTCCTTTTCCCTCAGACAAAACCCACAACGGAGCTTCAGAGTTTTCCTTTAATGGGTGAACTGCAAGCCATGCATTAAGATGCGGCACGGATTCAACCAGCCTTATTTTTCTTGAACCGGTTTTTCCATCAACAGCTATAACTGCACCGTGCTTGTCATGTACAACATGCTTTAACTGTAAGGACAAAACCTCTCCAGGTCTTGTTGCAGCTTCATAGTGGACGTGCAAAAATGCTCTGTCCCTTGCATTCTCGCCGCAAGCATGTAACAGGTTTTGCAGATCTTTCTCATCAATAAGACTCTCTCGCGTAATTTTTTCTGCGGGTTTTTTCATGACAATGTCGGCAGTCTCTTGCGGATCACCTACCTTTTTGAAGCTCCTAGAACCTAGCTTGTACCATCTCCAAAAAATTTTAAGAACCTTTTTGTGATCCCGCGTTGTTTCTGTCTCCTTGCCTGAATTAGAATAAGTTTCCATTATTTGGACAATCAGGTTGTCAATGTCGTCTTTGGAAGTATTTTGCCAGTCTTTGTGCAGTATTCTGCCAAGATTTAGCAGCATCTTTAGGTGCTTTAGTCGGGTTGCCTTTCCCAAGCCATCCTTTACCATTGCAACGTTGTACTTGCGTGCAAGCTGACAAGACAGTTCTGACAAATCCTTTTTCATCAGGTTGTATGTTTGTTCTATGACTTTGTCATGATCGTAGATTTCAATGGTGTTATCTGCGCGATTTTTTGGCATGTATTTATCATTTGTCATGGGGGTATTTACCAATTAAGGGTAGGCCTTCGGGGGGAATCGAACTCCCGCCCGGGGATCCACAGTCCCCTATACTACCACTATACTACGAAGGCCAACAAAAACAATTGCTTTCACTTCCACTATTAATCTTAACAAATTTTGGATGTGTTTCTGATGAGAATTTACCTTTAGATTTATTATTATGTAAAAAATACTTTTCATATGAATGGGAAAGGTTGGTTCATTGCTATGGCTATAACTGTAGCTATAGTTTGGATCGGAGCAAGCTATCTATTTCCGTTCAAATAGGAAATTTCATAATATTTATCATGTCTGAAGTTTCCCCTTAAATTATTTAATCACCTTTAAATTTGCATAAAAATCAAAAATCTTGATTTGAAGAAGGATTTCTTTACAAACAAATTACGTTCCAGTAGGAAGACAAACTCTGATGCTGTTCAACGTCGTGTTGAAATTATTGAGGGAGAAAAATTTTCTTGGATTGACTTGCAAAATCCTCATCGTGAAGATGTAGAGAAACTTGCCCAAAAATATCATTTCAATGCATTAAACATTGAGGATTGTATGACAAAATTTGAATTACCTAAACTAGATAGCTATGATGATCACGTATTTCTCATTTTACATTTTCCTCCATTAAATGGAATAAATAGTATGCCAAAATTTAGCCAACTCTCTATTTTTATGGGAAGTGATTTTCTTGTTACCATTCATCAGGGAGATTTAACACCACTTGTTGATATGGTAAATGCATGCAAAGAAAATTCTGAACCACAAAGAAAACAACATCTTATAGGAAAATCCACTGGATCCTTACTTCATGAAATAATTGATGTTCTAGTTGATGATTTGCTTCATACTGTAAGGAAAATAGTTGGAAATCTTGAGGACATAGAAGATATCGTATTTGATGAAACAAAGGCTGCGGGGCGTCAGATTTCCTTACTAAGAAGAGAGATTACTAAGCTTAGACGAATTGTACATCCCCTAAAAAGAATTATTTTAGAAGCTGCTAAAAACTTACAACGATTATCAAAGAGTGAAGAGGATCTTACCCTCTATTTTGATGACATTATAGACCATGTCGATAAAGTCATAGAGTCACTTGAAGAATCAAAAGAAACATTGGAAATTTACAAAGATACGGATTTTATGCTTAGCACAGAAAAGTCAAACAAAATTCTTTCAATACTAACATTGATCTTCACTTTATCTATTCCTGCTACAGTAATTGGACAGTTTTATGGAATGAACGTCAATCTTCCAGGAGGAATTGAAACTGGGATATGGACAGGGCTTGGTCCTTATACTACACTAATTTTCGTACTAATAATTTCTGCTATCCCAGCTTGTTTGATGTTGCTTTATTTCCGTCGATTAGGTTGGATTAGAAGTTGAGATATACAAAAATGATGAAAAAGTTAGTGGATATATTTAATTAAAATACAAGAAAAGTATCGATATGAGTTGTTCTGGAGAAATTCAAAGTTCTGATGACGAACTAATACAAATCAGACCTAAGATAGTTCAGCAGTTAAAAAAAGCCAAGTATGGGGTTTCTGACCATTCCACTGTTGAACTGTGTCACTGGACAAGAAAATCATTCAAAAATGAAGGTGATTGTTACAAACACAAATTTTATGGAATCTCCACACATCGTTGCATGGAGTTTTCCCCCGCTGGAATGCATTGTGAAAATAGATGTGTGTATTGTTGGCGCCCAATGGAGTTTTATGACTCTATGAAAATGGAGCCAGAAAATGTTGCAGAGCCAGAACAAGTTGTATCAAAACTAATGGAGGAACGTAGGAAATTGATAATGGGTCATTATGGAGATTCTAGACACGAAAAGCAGAAACTAGATGAATCATTATTGCCTGCTCATTACGCTATTTCTCTTTCAGGAGAACCTACAATGTATCCCAAGTTGCCTGATTTAATAAAATATCTAAAATCATTGCCTGAAACAAAATCAATATTTCTTGTTACCAATGGTCAAGAACCTGACATGCTACAAAAGCTAAAAGATGAAGATGCCTTGCCAACACAATTGTACCTTTCCACTAATGCTGCAGATTACAAATCATTTCTTAAAATTAATAGACCTAGATACGAAGATTCTTGGGAAAGATGGAATACTTCACTCAGAATGCTTTCAAAACTAAACACTAGAACAGTACTTAGGATAACATTGATTAGAAATTACAACGACGGGGTTGAAATGATTCCAGCATTTGCATTAATGCTTAGAAATTCAAGTCCAAACTTTGTGGAGGTAAAATCATACATGCATATTGGTCGTTCTACAAATAGACTTGAACACGATAACATGCTTGACATGGATGAAGTGAGGCATTTTGCATCAAAATTATCAGAACAGAGTGAAATATTTTCTGTAATGGATGAGAGTTTTATTTCTAAAATTGTAGTCCTTCAAAATCAAGAAAGATTCATTGATCGCGTAATTCCTACCTATGCGAAAACCAATTAGAAAATTTCTTTAAAGCCTTGTAACGATGGGAGATTTCATTTTTGTTTGAAATCATTGCAAAAGTCTTGGTTTCACCAGTTGGAATGAAAATTGGATCATATCCCCATCCATTTCCTTGTGAATTTTTTGAAATTTTTCCTTCTACTTTAGCGTCAAACAAAACTACACCAAATTTATCATCACAGTAGGCTACTACAGATTGAAATTGTGCTTTTCTATTTGTTCTGACAAGCCGTAAAATCCCCGAATTCCCAATTGTTTTAAACACATAAGACGAAAATGGTCCTGGAAATCCGTTTAATGATTCAATAAAAAGACCTGCGTCCTCTACTATAACGGGTTTGTTACATTGTCTATATGCATCATCAACTTTGAGTGCAGCAATTTGTTTAATCGATTCAGCTTGAATTTCCTTTAATCTACTCTTGAAAAAACCTAAGTTTACTCCATAATTTGAGAGAATATTTTTTGCCTCATTGAACTTGTTTCTGTTAGAGGATGCAAATAAAACATCATACGACATTGGCATATCTCCCACGACTTTCAATAACTGCAACTAGATTTGTAATTTTGTTAAAACAGGCAGACCCTACAACAGTTTTATATCCTTTTAAAAAATTTGACCAAGATTTATTCATTATTTTTACATGCGCACTAGTCAATATTTCTTTAAATAATCTTAAATCTACTGCATGATCTTCGGGCTTTTTAGTTTTATTTGCAAGACCAAAATCTAAAACAAACATTTTTCCATTAGAGATTATAAAGTTTGATGTAGTTAAATCACCATGCATTATGCCGTTTTTATGCATTATGCCAACCATTCTGCCAATTTCTCTACAACTTTTAATTAATTTTAATTCTGAAAGATCACTAACTAAAGTACCTGCTATATGTTGCATCAATATTGTACAATTTTTTGTATCCACATAATAAATCAGGGGAGTACTGATACCAAATGATTTTACATCTGAGATGATTTCAGATTCTCTGATAGTTCTTTGTTTTCGTATCCTTTGATCTAAGGAAGAATTTCGATAATTTTTTTTCTTTCTAGCTTTTAGGATTGCCTTTTTGTTGTTCCAAGAAGTTAGAAAAATGTCTCCTTCTGCTCCTTTTTTTAATAATTTCATAAGCATATGTACACAATCATTCTGGTTTCATTAAGATTTTTCCAAATTGTCATCAGTGACGTATTCTTCATAAACTAGAGCTTTCATTACAACAAATTTTGATCAAAACTCTATAAACTTATTTATATAATAGTTATTTAAAATCACAGAAATCAAAATTGATTAATAAAAAAAAGTTAAACCATATTTCAATACTTTGTGTCATAATGTTATTGATGGTTAACATTTTAAATTATTCAATACCTAGCACATATGCAGAAGATCAAAAAACAATCAGAAATAAAAAAATCTATGATGCAGAGTGGGCTTTTGCTCAAACAATAATTAAAGCCAAAGAGGGATATAACAAGATACGCTCTGATCCAAATGTAAGTGATGAAGAAAAAATTAAGGCAGCGGCTTTTAAAAATAAAGCAATATCAGATGCCAAGATAGTGAAAGAGAAGGCTATTGCTGATGCATGGACAGAATATAATACGGCTACCAAGCCTAAAGAATCCACAGAAAAAGCTAAATTCTGTTTTCTGTGGTGGTGTTGGTAAACTTTCTGAATACAGCTTTATCGCGAAAATGATCTTTCTTTTGATTAGACTATTCCCTTATGACAGGTGTACCATGCACATTTCTCAATCGTGAACTAGCAGTTTGTTATTAAGTTAAAATTATAACCCTATTAATTGAGATTAAAATCTAATCATGGAGGATTCTGAAAAAAAAATTAGGCAAGAGGATTGTAATGAAGATACCCTCGGTGCTGGAATACTCACATTAACAAACAAGCGTATCGCTTTTGATAAAACACGTGGAAGAATCATGGATTTTGCAAAAAAGTTTGGAGAAACAGTTCTAAACGTTCCCTTACAAGACGTTACCCAAGTATGGAAAGAGGGTCGATTAATGAAAAAAGTGTGCATTAAAGTAAAAACAGATGAGGGAGAAAAGTCCTACAAATTTGGGGTTTTTAGTACTGGAAGCTGGCTTGAAACTATGCAAGAAACCTTAGAAAAATTCAAGAATTAGTAGTTAACTTGTACAGTATCTAATCTCCAAGATTGTTTAACAAAAGTATTTTCAATTTCAGAACTTTTTTTCGTTTGTGATTCCAATAGACCAGTCCAGGCAATTTGAGACCCACAGTCTCCTGAAAATTTTAGTGGAGTAACAAAAAATTTACAATTTTGTCTCTTACAAACGCTTTTTAGCATTTCTGATAATCTTTTGTTTGCGGCAACACCTCCTACTACTAACAATTCTTTTTTATTGGTAAAGGAAAGAGCTCGCTCTGTTGCTTCGGCAATCATTGCAAAAGCAGTTTCTTGAAGAGAGTAACATGCATCTTCTAATCCTTGTGAGGCTAGAGATTTTGCAGCGGAGAGCAAGCCAGAAAATGAGACATCGTTTCCTTTAACAGAATATGGTAATGGAAAATAATTTGTAGTTTTACTAGCTAAGGTTTCAATTTGTTTTCCA
>Ga0214472_10002328_pt1 | contig 20603 bp, 13 predicted proteins | sample RVTome_6_FD_207662 | JGI IMG/M metagenome (GOLD analysis project Ga0214472, IMG submission 207662) | Soil microbial communities from uranium-contaminated site in the Upper Colorado River Basin, Wyoming, United States - RVT140D175 | ecosystem: Environmental > Terrestrial > Soil > Contaminated >...
CGCGATGAGTTCATCACCATCGTACAGACCGTATTCGTTCAGTTTCAACTTCTTGCGAACGGCCATCTCCCGCAGCCGCACGTTGTGCTCCTTGGAGCCCGTGAAGTATTGCATGGCCGCACCGAACGACTCGGTCGAAACGACGCGGAGATCGACCTGCACTTCTCGATCACCTTCCAACTCAATCGTGATGGAGCCTTTGGTTTTCCCCGCAGCGAGCACGCGTTTCGCCGAATCGAGTGCGACGAACTTATCGACGATCCTCTTCCCGTCCGGCGCATCACAAAGAATGTCGATATCTCCGATGGTTTCCGCGCCACGTCGAAGCGACCCCGCCACTTCCACACGGTTGACGCCTGGCCACGGTTTTATCTGTTCCACCAGCGATTCGGCAATGGGCAGGGCCATCCCGATCGGGGTCCGCCCCCCCCTGCTTTCGAGAAATGCAATCCCCTCGCCGATCTTTTTGACGCTGGCAACACCCAAGCCGGGCAGTTCAGCAAGCTCGCCCGTCTCGATCATTCGCTTGAGGTCAGGAAGGCTCATGACGCCCAGCTCGTGGTAGACCAGTGAGATTTTCTTAGGCCCCATGCCGGGAATCTCCAACAATGCCGGAAGACCCTTGGGGATTTTTTTCTGAAGCTCGTCTAAGAGATCAATGCATCCGGCATCAATGAACTGTTGAATGCGCTGCGCGGTGCCCTTGCCGATTCCAGGCAGACCGGTCAATCGCCCTTCCGATGCCAGCACTTCGACATCTTCCGTCGTATTCTTGATCGTCCGCGCCGCGCGCCGATAGGTATTGATCCGAAAGGCATCAGCCCCGTCGATCTCCATCAGATCGGCGATACGCACAAAGATTCGAGCTAGTTCGGCATTGATCATATCGGAAATATCGAACCGTTAGAAGGCCAGATTCGGCAATAGCACGCCGCCGCAAGAGGTCGGAAAGGAATCGCTGCACTTCAATGAAACCGAAAAGCCCGATGGGGCGCAGAAACTCAACCAGCAAATCAACGTCACTTTCGGGGCCTGCGTCACGTCGAGCGACTGATCCAAAGAGAGACAGGTTCTTTACGCCGAACTTCGCCAAGTCCGCGCGGTGCAGAGCCAAACGACGCACGACTTCGTCACGATCCACCTCGGATCTCCTGTTTCCGGCACCCTGTGCTTACGGGATACAAGACAAACCCCCCCAAGACAAACCCCCATTGTAAACGGCGATTCCGCAAGCGTCCAGGTGGTTGTTTTTCCAACCGCATCATTACCCGCCATACCCATTCCACCGTAAAAAGCGACCATCACTTGCGTTGATTATCTATTCTGCCACGGCATTTCTCCCGCATCGAGCCTTCGGAAGTAATTCTTCGCGGCGCGCATGACAACCGGCGACAGAATCAGCACGGCAGGCAGATTGCACAACACCATCATGCCCGTCGTGGCGTCGGAAAAATCATAAACCGTCTGAAACTTCTCCAACACCATACCCAGAAACACGAAAATGACGAACAGAAACTTGTACGGTAGAATAGCCCGTGCGCCTAGCAAGTACTCCGCTCCCTTCTCACCGTAATAGCTCCAACTGATCATGGTGCTAAATCCAAATAAGCACACACCAAGAGTAACCATCCACTTGCCGAATCCGTAGATCTCGGTGTCGAACGCAACGGCCATCAGCTTGGCTCCGTCCAGGTCGAGGTGCACCGGTTGGCCAACCGCAATGCGCGCTCGATTAACGGCAAGCTGCTCGCGAGCGCTCTTGTCCAGGTTTTCCGAACTCAGGCCAAGTGTGATCGTGTTCATCCCCGTCCACCCCGCGGACGGGTCGCCGTCAATCCCGCTGATTCCCAGGGAAACCGTCTCCGGTTCACTCCCGGCATCGTGTTTGACAAAGATCGCCACTTTATGCCCATTTTCGGCCTCAACGGCCGCCAGGTAGGATCGATGGAAATTCTCAGGAACGTCGTTTGCACATCGGACCACGACTGATTCCTTTTGCACGGATTCTACGATCCCCAACGCCGGTCGACTCCACGCTCCGGTTATCAACAGCACCAGGGCACTCATTGTGCAAATGATGATCGTGTCGATGAACGGACCGATGCCGGCGACCACACCTTCCCGGATGGGCTCTTCGGTCTTGGCGGCGGCATGCGCCATAGCGGCCGAACCCTCACCAGCTTCGTTGGAGAAGCAAGCACGGCGTAATCCCTGCTGAAAGGCAATCCAAATGGACGCACCGGCAAAACCACCGAACCCGGCCGACTCAGTAAAAGCGGATTTGACGATCATGGCCAAGTAGTGCGGAACCTCCGAGACATTGCTCAATACCACGTAGAGCGCCCCGGCGATATAAATGACACACATGACAGGAACAAGTGTGGCGGCGACCTGACCGATACGCCTGATGCCACCGATAATTACTACGGCCACCAGCGCAGAAACGATCGTAGCCGAGAGATACACCGGAACCTTGAAGTAGAGATTCAGCGTGTTCGATACGTTCCAACCCTGAAACATGTTTCCGCCGCCGAACGAGTTCAGAATCGTCGAGACGGAAAAGAACACCGCCAAGACTTTGAAGACCAACCAAAGCGGATTCCCCCGCGCGCGGAGCGGATCCACCAACGCCTTTTGAATATACCACATCGGCCCACCTCGAACTTCGCCTCGTGCCTGTATCTTGGCACCCGGCTCGGGAGGTGATTCACCCGCGTATTCGAGCGTCCGCGCTTCTGCATCCGCCTCCATCAGCGCCGGCGCACTCGGGTCGGGAACATCGCGCACATCCCGGAACATGACGGCCAGCGAACACTCCATAAACTTCAGCGCCATCCCGAACAAACCCACCACCCACATCCAGAAAACAGCGCCCGGACCGCCCAGCGAGATGGCCACGGCCACACCGGCGATGTTGCCCAAGCCGATCGTCGCCGAGAGTGCGGCGCAGAGTGCCTGAAAGTGATTGATGTGCCCCGTGTCCCCGGGATTATCGTAATGTCCACGCACGCACGCGTACCCGTGCGTCAAAATCCGCCACTGAATGAACTTGGTGAAGATCGAAAAGACCAACCCACACCCCAGCAGAAGGAAAAACAGCGGACTCGTCCAGACCCAATTGACCATAGCTGCGCTGAGTTCTTCGAGATTCGGCATAATGACTCCAGTCCAAAAGAGGAGCCCGAAAGATACAGGGTAGGCGACGATCGTTCAACCGTTTGCCAGAATGAGCGGTTCCCGTATAGAATCCACGGCCACAGAACGGGCGCGGAAACCCTAACGATACGAGAACCATCAACAAGAACTCAACGAGTATTCTTGCATGAACAACACACCTGAACCAAGCCTGGGAAGGAAGGAAAACTGGGGATCGAAGGTCGGTGTCGTCTTGGCGGTGGCCGGGTCGGCTGTCGGTCTGGGCAATTTCCTACGCTTTCCCGGCACCGCGGTCAACAACGGGGGCGGCGCCTTCATGATCCCCTATATAATCAGCTTCCTGCTCTTAGGTGTGCCGATCGCCTGGTGCGAGTGGACCATGGGTCGCCTCGGCGGTCGCTACGGCCAGAACAACGGACCCGGTATCATGTTTGCGCTGTGGCGTCGAAGCCCAGCCAAAGGTGTCGGGACCATGACGCTCATCATTCCCATGCTGGTCTATATGTATTACGTACTGATCGAAGCGGTTTGCCTGAGATACTCCGTGGAGTTCTTCGCCGGGGGGTTTATGGACCGCTTTGCCAACGCGATCAAGATCAACGCCGGCGACAAGACCAATACGGTCGTGGGTTCAGCCGGCGGGTTCATGGGTGAAATGTTCGGCATGGGCTCCAACGGGTCGATCTTTCAAGGCTCAATGCTATGGTATGTGCTGGTCTGTTTCCTGGTCAATTTCTTCATCATCTATCGGGGCGTAACCAAAGGCATTGAGAAGTTCTGCAAGGTGGCCATGCCGCTGCTGCTCGCCTGCGCCGTGATTATTTTGGTCCGCGTGCTGACGCTCGATAACGTCGTGGACGGGCGCACCATCGGCGGCGGACTCGGGTTTATGTGGAATCCCAATTGGGAGAAACTCTTGGATCCAGCGGTCTGGATGCGGGCGTCGGGGCAAATCTTCTTCAGCATGAGCGTCGGTTTTGGCCTCATCCTCTGCTACGCCAGCTATCTGAAGAAAGATGACGACGTCGTGCTATCTTCGCTGAGCGCCGCCAGCACCAACGAATTCTGTGAGGTGATTCTGGGCGGATTGATCGTGGTCCCTGCCGCTTTTCTGTTCCTGGGCGCCGCAAACGCCAAGGGCACTACATTTACGCTGGGCTTTGTCACCACGCCCGCCATCATGCACTTCATGCCCTTCGGATGGTTTTTCGGCGGATTGTGGTTCGGGCTGTTGTTCGTGGCCGCAGTCACCAGTTCCATCAGCATGTTACAACCGGCGATCGCGTTTCTGGAAGACGGATTCGGCATGCAGCGCCGGGCCAGCGTGGTCTCGCTCGGATTGATCTCCACGATCGGCGCGTCACTGATCATGTATTACAGTGTCGGACTAGCGGCACTTGGGGCAACTGATTTCTGGTGCGAGTTCATGATGATCGTCGCCGGTCTGGGGCAGATTCTCATCTTCGGCTGGATCGTCGGTACGAAACGTGGGCTGCAGGAAATGAATCGCGGAGCGGACTTTCAGGTCCCACAGTTCATGGGCATCGTCATGCGCTACATCACCCCTATGTATCTGGCCACCGTTCTAATCCTCTGGCTTTACGTCAACGGCCCGGGCCAGTTGGCTTTGATGGACCCACAAACGCAAGGCAACCAGGCCGCACGCGGCGTGTACGACATCGCCGTCCGGGAGCACCATCCTGAACTCGACGCCGCAGCGCTGACCGCAAAAGTCGACGAATTATTGGCCTTAGAATCCGGTGCGGCGGCCTCAACGCCCGCGTGGCTGGTCAAGGTGACTCAAGATGCGACAACCGCTCGTAAGTCAGCCTCCTCCCAGGCGAACATACAACGAATGGTCTTCGTCTGTATCATTGTCTTCTTTATCGTGTTCTTCGTATTAAGTGACATCGCCTGTCGTAATCGAATCGGAAGAGTAATCGAACAAGCGGAACACGAAGGCGTCTGCATGGAGGGCGCATCATGAACGGATTGGTCACGCTCGCACAAAACGAAGGACTCAACGCCGGCGGATGGGTGATGATGATCGGGTGCATCGGCCTGGTATGCAGCCTGTGCGTTTATTGCCTATATCGCATCATGCGTGAGCCGACTCCATCCCAACACCACCACGGCCCGCTAGACATTGATACCCACGATCACGATTAGCGATTCCCTGCGACGCCCGCCGGCACTCAACAACGTACCGGCAGTAGAGAACTCGTAGCGAGTGGTACAACTCTGTGAGCCGTGTGGAATTTCGGAATCCCCGCAGGCACGGCTCGCGGAGTAGTGGCACACAAACCAACAGATTAAGGGTTGTTGGAGCGCTACCGTCGAACGGTATATGCACAAATTGCGTTCCCAGGTGAATGGACCATGGGCGTCTGCGGGCCTACGACGAAGCTTTCAACTTCTCCAACTCATCGTTCCAGGCGGCTCTCGAATTTGCTAGGAACTCGTCGAACGCTATCTTGCCGGAATCAACCTTAGCCAGAAGGGAACGTTGCGCCTTGTACTCCAAGTTCTCCACGCCGGCCTTGCTCTGCAACAGGCGCCAAGACTTACGCCGCTCAACGCAGAACAGAACCATTTGCCGCGACAGGGTCAACGTCCGCGGCTTTCCATCACCAACATCGGCCTGAATGTAAACGCCAAAATCGGGGACATGCGCCCGGTGCGTCCTGTCGAGGAATCGGCGATTCACGATGTCGTCCTGCGTGATACGCACCAACATATCGTCCAGGTGAAGCAGAGCCCCGGCCTCGTCATCACTGATCTTCTTGAAATGCCTCCTGAACCGCGCTTCGGTAGCCGCCCAATGGGCGACGGTATAGGAATAATCTTCCCCGGTTGATTTGAAGCGTGTGGTCCACCAGTCTTGTTTCGGCAGCGGGTTGCCCTTCAGATCCATTGCTTCGGTATACGTCTCTCCCCCAGACGGATTGAACACAAACTCAGGAATGCCCCGCGAATCACGGATACGCTTGGCTTGGACCGTGGCCTGATCATCCCCCACGCCGTGTTCCGGTTGGCAGGTCGTGAAACATTGCAGGAAGGCGGTTCCGCGATATTCCAAAGCATCAAGAATAACCTTGTATAGCTTAGCCGCGTTCGCCATCGACACCTGCGCGACATAAGGTGAACCATGCCCCGCCGTGAAAATCTCCGCCAACCCCTTCTTCTCAATCAACTTCCCTTGTGTCGCCGCACCCAACTGATTCATATCGAGCCCACCCAGAAGCGGCGTGGAATCCGAATTCTGGCCGCCGGTATTGGAATAGACTTGTGTATCCAGCATCAGCACCTTGACGTTGACCCGATTCTGCAACACAACTTTGGAAACGTTCTGAAAGCCGATATCTCCAAACGCACCGTCACCACCAATCGCCCATACCTTCGGCAATTCGATGATCTCCTGATGCGTCATTAAGGTGTCAGTCATGTGGGTATAGTCAAAGAATTCCGACTCCGCAATCACATGCTCCCCGCCGTCGAGCAACGCCGCCGCCAACCGCTCCGGAACGACCGAGCACCGAGCGTGGTCCAAAATAAAACTCTCGCCGATGATCCACGCAATGGTCGCCCCGTCTTGAAAAAGGGAGTTCATCCATGGATAGGGATGGGGATTGTTCGGGGGCGTCGAACCGTAAACGGTGTTGCATCCCGTAGAGGCGCCCATGGCCATGGCCGCCATCCCGTTCGACAGCCTGCCATCTATGGCCTGAAGGTCTTTATGATTGAAGGCATCTTGACGCATCACGGCTACCATAGCCCCAACGACGGCCTCATCGCTCAAGCGGCCCTTAACATCCATCCGCCGTGCCGTGTCTTGGTCATCCTCACCCCCCAAACCCATCACAATATGCGCCACCGCTCGACGAAATAGCTCATATTGTTGGACATCTCGCTGAGCCAACGCCCGCAATTGACCCACACCCTCAGCGTCGAGTCGATCCGCCGTAGCCCGCAGGCGATCCGCCTTGGCATGAAACAAGGGCCGCATGTAGGCTTCCGTAACCGTCGCTACGGCACGCAATACGCTCTTCTCTCCACAGCCTGCACACGCACCATCGCCCGATACCAACGCCTCATAGTTACGACGCACCATCAAATGATTACGGAGTGTGGCCGCCTTGGAATCCTGTGGATGCCCGTCATCATAAAGCCCCAGATATTTTTGATTCGTGTCGGGCAGCAAGTCAAAGAACGCCATCGCCGAGGCGTACTGGGTATTCATTTCCTCGCTGTCCTGCTCCATCTTCAGCGCTTGGTGGTCCCCGCATTCGGTCACGCACTCCCCGCAGCCCTTGCACAGATCGGACACAAAGATCGAGAATAAGCCACCCGCCCCAGGGTTTTTCTTTTCGATATTGGAAAAAATCGCCCGCGACTTGCTATACGCCAGTGGAAGTATGTCAATGCTGGAGCACACCTGCTCCTTAGCTTCCGAAGAAACGGACGGCACTTCCGAAATCTCCCCGCGAACGATATCCTTAAACGGTTTCAACTCCTTGGCCGCGACCGCCTCATTCATTTTGGTGCGAACCCGTGTCTCAATGTCCGGCAGCGCTTCCAAAAGCTTGGCGCGCTGCGGCTCATCCACCACATAATGCCGAATGGCCGTGGCCAGCACATGACCAACATCCTGTGCGGTGTTGGGCAGCGCCGTATCCGGACAGGCCGCAATACACTCCATACACTGCGTGCAATTCTCCGCGATAAACACCGGCGTCTCACGCCGGGCCACGTACTTCGACGACGCAGCTCCCGTTGCCGATGCCATGACACCTACGGAAGCCAACGCCGACGCCGGCTGGTCATAGCCCAGTCCGGCTCGAAACTCCGCATCGAACGCCGCCAATTGAAAGACCGGAGCGCGTTGCGGCTGGTCATCGCTTGGCATACAACTCACGCACCGACCGGTGCCGTTTCCGTCGCTGGATTGCGGCAAGACCGGAAGCCCGCGCATGCTGGATCGATCTTCGGATTCGATGGGTCCGATCGGAATCTCGCGGATGCGCTCAAAGCCGTCCCCCATCACTTTCATGTTCGCCTCGACAACCGCCTTGCCGAACCGCCCGAACTTCTTCTCGTATTGGGCGCGCACCACCTCCGTGTAGTGTTCGAAATCGATCCTGTTCTGCTCCAGGAAGGGTGACACGCGGAAGAACGCACCCAGAAACGCATTGCCCTGCATCCGCAATTGAAGATCCGCGCGAGGCGTGGCCTGGCGGGCGATCTCGAATCCCGGAAGGATATACAACCGAATCTTCTTTTCGATGATCATGTGGCGCAAATGCATGGGAATCCGCTGCCACGCTATCTCCGGCGTTTCAGACGATTCCCACACAAACGCCCCTCCTTCCGTCAATCCCTCAAGGGGATTGCTGTGCGTGAACGCCTTCGGATCGCAACATAATACGACATCCACATGTCGCAAGTCGCAATTGACGCGGATGCGCTCCGGCGCGACTACCAGGAAATAATTGGTCGGTGCCCCTTTCTTTTCCGATCCATACTTCGGATTCGCACTGACGTGTAGGACTTCCTTCAAACGCCCGAACTCGTCTTTGGCACCGTCGCGCTCGGCGATATACTCCCCGAAATGGCCGATGATTCCCCCGAGGTTCTTCCCCGTCGTGATCATACCCCACCCACCGATCGAATGGAGCCGCACCGCGATGGCACCCTCCGGCAACAACGACGGCTGGTCCTCCGATTTCACTTCAAACGGGTGATCAACCCCCAGAACAAAAAACGAAACGCCATCTGTCGCATGCTTTCCATCCTGGCGCGTCGCGTTTCCCACGGCATACTCATAGGCGCCCAGAATGGCCTCGGGGCGGAAGTCGCGCGAGCCCAAACCATATACACCACGCAATAGAAGCGGAACTTCATATGACTCGAGCGCCGGAGAACCGGCGTGCGGAGTACGGCCTTCGAACCGCAACGACTTATGCAAGGCCGTTCTAATGTCACGACCCAGCGGATTATCTCCGGCCAGTGGTTCGTCCGTACGCTCCAGCACGATCACGTTCTTCTTGCCGCGCACCGCCTCGACGATCGCCGCCTCTGGAAAGGGGCGAAGCACGTTGACGTGGATCGAACCCACGCTCGCGCCGCGTTTCTCACGCAAGTAATCAACGGCCGCCTCGATGTTTTCCGCGGCCGACCCCAGCGATACAAAAACAGTTTCCGCATCCTTTGCATGATACTGACTGATCAACCCATAATGACGACCAGTCAACGCTTCGAACTCTTCGTATGCGTCTGCCAGGAAATCCAAAATGTAGTCGGCGAAGTTGTCCCGCCGAGCCACCACGCCGTTCATATAGTGTTCCTGATTCTGAACGGGACCGAGTAGAATGGGATTGGCCAGATCAAGCATTTTGGGAACCCGCCGACGCTTGGGGCCGAACAGCTTGCGCTGCACCTCCGTCGGACAATCAATCAGGTCATCGGCGGCGCCCAGAAATTCGCGGATCAACTCGGATTCATGCATGAGGAAGGTACGTTCGAGGTGCGAGGTCAGGAAACCGTCCTGTGCGTTGATTCCCGGCGTGAGAGACAACTCAGTGGTCTTGCGCAGTATCAAAGCCTGATCCGCGGCTTGTTGGGCATCCTTAGCGAAGAGAATGATCCAACCCGTGTCCATCGCCGAGTAAACGTCGTCGTGTCCACAGTGCACGTTCAAGGCATGCTTGGTCAACGCCCGCGCCGCAACCTCCAACACCATGGTCGAACATTTCCCCGGCGCGTGATAGAATTGTTCGATGCCGTAAACAATTCCCTGCCCGGACGTGAAGTTGACGGTTCGCTTACCGGTGACAGAGAACGCAATCGCCCCACCCTGCGCCGCGTGCTCCCCTTCGGCTTCAATTGCAATCTTCGACTGACCGAACACATTGAGCTTGCCCTCTGCGAAGGCTTGTTGATACATCTCCCCCATTTCGGTGGAGGGCGTAATCGGATAGAATACACCGCCGTCCGCAATGCGCGCTTCGGTGTAATAGCTTACGAGCTGGTTACCATTGGTCGTAACACGAATCCCGGGAAAGCGTGGCTTTTCTTGCATGGTCTCACCTTACATCTTCGGACAGCAGCCGAATCATAGAAGTTATTCGTTTATCGTCGATTATACACGATCTCTTGACGGTCGTACAGCGCAACCCCATGGACTTAAACATGCAAGGATATGGCCTCGAACTCGGTATACCTTCGCAGGGGCGATGAGCACCCACCGGCGCCCTTGCACCCCATGCTCTGCGTGTCTCACGATCAGGCACCAACCCGCCACTCGTACGGCACTGTGCGCAATCACGGTCGAGGAATATCGAGACATATGTGTCGGCATGCGCACCGGAATCGGACCGCCCCCACAATCGTTGAATTCTCCCGACGGCCACGGAGCTTCAGGAGGGTTCATCGAGAAGACGATGCAGTGAGCGCACTTGAATATCTTCGGGTATCGACCAGACCAAAAAGAAGAACGCTTCGCGAGCGAGGCGCTGTGCGGGCTGACCCTGAACGTAGCCTGTACCCTTGGCAAACGTCACAACAGCTACGGACAGACGAACCAGTAAGTCATTCACTTGGGCACGAATCTGCCCGGCGGGCAACTCCGCCGATGCATCGCTTAGCATATCCTGCGCCTCGTACAAACGCCGCCGCACGGCCCCATACTTCACCAACAATTGATCCGCCAAGGCACGCAGTTCCGCTCCGCGACCGGGCGCGGAACGCTTCAATTCTGAAATCATGGCACCGGCTAACCCGACGCCTACAGAGCTGACCACCAGAGGTCTGACCGGCGCCCTTCGGGAAAGTGCGTTAGCCGCCGGCCCCCTAATCACTTGCCCGCCGCAGAGCTCAACACCGCGACAGTGAACCAGCGACGTGCAACTCCCCTGTAGCGCCGCAAGTTCCACAGGCGCTTCAATCTCAAGACCCGGTGCGTCGGTCGGCATCAGCGCTATAATTTGTTGCCCATCGTCTGTCACTCCCCCCGTCACAATGCCGTCCGCATGCTCCGCCGATGTAACCCATGGCATGACACCCGTGAACGTCGCCGTCTTCCCGTCCCACGATACCCGCATCGCGGGCTCGCCCCCCTGCCTCGACGTCGTCAAATGGCTGATTCCCACTGTCAACAGAAGTTCACCCGAAACAATCTGTGGGCAGAGTTGCTCGCGAAGTGACTCGTTGTCGCCCTGTACGATTACATCCGCGGCGGCATGATGCTGCGTAAAAATCAGCGCGGCCGTCACCGAACCACGGGCTACGGCCTCCAAACCCTCCATGAACGCGGCCGATCCCAGTCCATCGCCCCCCAAAGCCCGTGGGATACCCCAGCGCCAGCATCCGAAAGCGCCCAGCGTTTGCACGATATCAACGGGCCAACTCTTCTCGCGGTCATGCCGATCGCTTCGCGCCGCAAGTTGTGCGGTTAGTTCATCGAGTCTGTTCACGGTGGGGGTGATTCTAGCGCAAATCGAACGGTTTAGCCACGCACGCAACCCCAACCATCATCTCCGCAACCCGCACCCGCTACCGGGTGCGTGACACTTTCGGCGAGGTCTTCGGGAGGGCGAGCCTCCCGGCGAGCCGTGCGGAGTGTCGATTAACAATCCCCACGTGCGGGCACTTCGCTCAGCCCGATGCGCTGCGTATTCTCTCTGCCCTGTAGGGGCACACTACAGCAGCCCAGGGCAACGCCCTGGGCTGGTCTATGACACCCCTTTGGGGTTGTTCGATGATGATGCAAATCATACCTACCAAGGAACACGCCGGCCCGCCGATTCTGTCACACACAACCCTCTACGCCGCCCGCAGCACGATTGAATGCCATTGAATCTCACGGCATGCGCTCCGGCGAAGTCACACGAAGCACCGGAAAGTCACCGCCGACGTTCAGGTGCTCGTCGAAGTAATTCCAAGTGGTCAGACCATCTTCGCACTCCGGTTCAAGCAGATACACGATCAGATTACCCAACGGTTGACCCGTCCGCACGATGATGGTCTCCGAAGGAATCCGCCGTTTCTCAATTCTCGGCGAGGCTTCGACCGTCGCGATGCGATGTTTCTGAAACTCACGTTCGTCGTAAACAACAGAATCGATTCGATAGACCTCAACCGCCAGTTCTTTCTCCCGCCCAAGCACTTCCAACTTCACGCCATGCTGACGCAGCATGTCGAGGACGCCGGTTAGCTTGCCGGGAATCAAGTAAGCAAACGGTCTGCAAACCGCGTGGGCAGCCTCAAAGTGATTCCAAAGTTCGACCTCGTAGTCCTTCGGTTCGCCCGTCGAAACGGTGCGGGAACGACGCTTTTGATGGGCGTTGCCCTTGATCTCCGCCGGCTTTTCGACTTGCCCGGCGACCGTGACTTTTCTCGGACCGGCCACCATTCTGCTGCGCAGCGTAACGAGATCCTCAATGCGCGGGTGATTCCCCGCATTCGTCGTTTCGACATCGACGGCGGTAAGCAACTTCTTCACCTTCAACTTGTTAGCGGCGACATACGCCAGACAGGCCTTGACGAAATCACGCGTACCGAGCACACGCTGCTCGTACGGCGCATACGAATAGGCCTCGGATAAAATGCTGATCCGATTCCGTAGACCCATATACGACGTACTGAATCGTGCCGTTGCCGGATAGGTCGTCCAGCGTGTGTGCTTCGGATCAAAATCCCCGTAGAAAAAAGTAGGTACACCATACTTCTCATTCGCAATACGCGTGATCGCGGGGAACATGGTGTCGCGAACGAACTCGATCAACGGCCCGCTGCCCGCCGGGGTCTTGGGGCCTTCGTACGTGACCACATAACGATGATAGCAACCGTTGGTCGTATGGGTATCAATGAACACAGACGGATCCCACGCGTTCACGAAACCGATCAAGCCCTGCGTCTCCGGCGCTTCCAGCTTGATAAAATCGCGATTGAGATCGAGACCGGCCGCGTTCGGGCGGCGCCCCATGCCCTCTTCCGGCCCCTTCTGACCACGACGGTTGTCCTTGCCGAACTGCTCATTTCCATCCGTGTTGTAAATCGGGGCGAGAATAATAATCAAGTCAATGAGCAACGGATGCCGCCTCGTCGTCGCTAGTTCCCGGGCCAGCATGCCCAACGCCTCCTTACCACAAACCTCGCCGCCGTGAATGTTGCCGATCGCCATAACGACCAACTTGCCTTCTTCGCGGATTTGCCGCTGAGCCTCCACCGGTGACGAGACGGGTGGGTCTGAAAAAATTAACACGGGAATCTCGCGACCCTCGCCGCTCCTCCCCAACGATGTCCGATACGCCAACGGAGAGACGTTCGCGATTTCGTCCATCAGCGCAACGACCTCGGCGTGCTTCGCCGTAGCCTTGAACGCGCTGCGCTCCGCCACGGTGAGCAGCGCATCGGATGAATCCCCAGTCAATGCGAACGGCAAGGCCATGACAATCGCGTACAACAACATCATAATCTAAGTGGTCCTTATCAAAAAAACGCCAAACGAGATTCGGAGCCGGTTCATATTCCTGGGTACCATCGACATCGTCGGACCGCCCGCTGTGGTGGCCGTTGGATGCGGTAATCGCCGACCGCATCATAGTCTTCCGGCAACGCATAACACAAGCTCTTAGATTGAACAAGGCAAATCAAATGCCAAGCCGCGTCAGCGCCGTCAGCCAAGCCAGCCCCAACAGAGCCACGGCGCCAAATCCATATAGGAATTGAGTTCGTGCTCGCATCCTGATTCTGTCACCCAACATTCCGTACAGCGCACCGAGTAACAGTCCGGCTAGAAACCCCGCGACGTGAGCCAACACGTCCGTTCGCTCTCCACTCGTGCCCAGGTAACTCAACAGAACCACGGCGCCGACAATGGGAGCGTATCGAACAAACCTTGACGTTCGGGCATGCCGCCGCTGAATCGCAACAAAGGCCGCTACGATGCCGAAGGCTGCAAAGACCGAGGTCGAAGCGCCCACCGATGTGTGTCGTAGGTCGCGAATCCACGCGTTGAGCAGGTTTCCGACAGTCCCGGCCAGCAGAATACTGAACCATGCGAAACCCGAACCCAACAACTGCCCGGCAAACAAACCAATCAGACCACCAGCCCCGATATTGGCGACTAGATGGACCAAATCGCCATGAAGACTCAGAGCGGTCACCGCACGCCACCATTCGCCCTGGCGGATTAAGCCCGCGTGCGTCTTTCCGGCGTCAAGCCATCGCTCGCTTAGGATGCCATGGCGCTCGAGTAGGAACATGAGCAGCAATACGATGGCATAACCGAACACGCCCACCCAGCCGCTGCTGGGCTCTAGAACCGTTGTGATGACGAGCGGCGAAGCTCGATTCTCGCTCGCATAAGCCTCGATCTCACCACGAGCCTGCGCAATAAGAGAGGCGGGCGCAACGATGATGAATTCGCCGAATTTCTTTCGGATTTGGCATGGGATTCCCGCCGCTTCGAGCACCATGGCGTAGTGCATGCAGTCCTTTCGATTGGAACGGTATACCTCTTCCACCGGGATCGGCGCTTCATCCATAGCGGCTCATTGTAGCTTCACCGTTTCAATTGAACCAGCACGGCGATCTCGAACGCGTAACGCTTAAGTTCGAGCAAGAGCATGGCCGGAGCATAGGCGATTGCATGACGCTTCGTTTAGTGGTTGATCCCCGCATGGTCCAGCAGAAACGCATAATAAAAGGCGGTTTCTTCGTAACGCTTGTACCTTCCGGACCCTCCGCCGTGACCGGCATCCATATTGGTCTTGAGCAGTAGATGGTTGCTGTCGGTCTTAACCGCTCGCAACTTCGCAACCCACTTGGCAGGTTCCCAGTACTGCACTTGCGAATCATGAAGTCCCGTTGTCACCAGTATGTGAGGATAGTTCTTGGCATGTACATTGTCGTAGGGCGAATAGGACAGAATGTATTCGTAATCGGCCTTCCGGTTCGGGTCGCCCCATTCGTCATATTCGCTGGTGGTCAACGGGATGCTATCATCCAGCATGGTCGTGATCACATCAACGAACGGCACCTGCGTCACCACACCATGAAAAAGATCCGGAGCCAAGTTGACCACGGCCCCCATCAGCAATCCACCAGCGCTACCGCCCATGGCGAACATCTTGTCCGGACTGGTGTATTCTTGATCGACGAGGAATCTGCCGCAATCAACGAAATCGGTAAAGGTGTTCTTTTTGTTGAACAGCTTACCGTCCTCATACCACTGGCGACCAAGTTCCTGACCGCCGCGAATGTGAGCAATTGCATAAATGAAGCCGCGATCAATCAAACTCAGACGCGGTGAGCTGAAGCTGGCGTCTATGCTGGCCCCATAGGAGCCGTAGCCGTAAAGCAGCAGCGGGTTCTTGCCGTTCCGCTTTGTCCCTGCACGGAAGACGATGGAAATCGGAATCTTGGTGCCGTCACGGGCGGTCGCGTAAAGGCGATCCGTCTCGTAATCCTTGGCATCGAACCCGCCCAACACTTCGTCTTGTTTGAGTAGCGTCTTTTCATGCGTGACCATGTTGTAATCGAACACGCTGTTCGGCGTGGTCATCGACGAATAGGTGTATCGCAGAACGGGAGTGTCGAACTCGTAATTGTTCGATGTGTAGGCCAGGTAGGCCGGTTCGGGGAAAACCAGATAATGCTCATCCCCGCTCGACCAGGATCGGACGCGCAATCGCATGAGCCCGTCCTTCCGCTCCGACACGACCAGGTAATCCTTGAATATCTCAAAACCGCTGAGCAGCACCTCGTCGCGATGCGCGATGACCTCAGTCCAATGGTCTTTTGACGTCGCCGTCACGGGTGTTGCCATGAGACGGAAGTTCTTGGCCTGCCAGTTTGTGCGGATGTAGAACTTGTCCTGGAAATGATCGACGCTGTACTCGAGGTTTCGCTCGCGCGGCTGGATGACCCTAAATTCGCTGGTGGGGTTGTCAGCGGCGACGAATCGATATTCGTTGCTCAACGTGTGGCGTGAAGCGATCATAACAAACTTGTCCGACTTGGTCTTGAATACAAAGCTCGAAAAGGTGTCGTCCTTTTCTTCATAAACTAGGTAATCGTTGGTGGGGTCGGTGCCCAAGACGTGACGATAGATTTGGTACGACCGCAGCGTCTCGGGATCCTGCTTGGAGTAGAACAGCGTGCGGTTGTCGTTCGCCCACGCCACGTTTCCCGTCACGTCGTGGATCGTATCCTTCAACACCTCACCGGTTTCGAGATTCTTGATTTTGAGCGTGTAGATTCGCCGCCCGCGCGTATCCACGGCGTAGGCGAGTAGGGAATTATTCGAACTGACCTGCAGACCACGAACCGAAAAAAAACTGTGACCTTCCGCCAACTTGTTGGCATCGAGCATTACCTCTTCTGCCGCTGTGAGCGACCCCTTCTTGCGGCAATGCATTCGGTATTGATTCCCGTCTTCGAAACGCGAATAATAAAAGTAGCCGTTCTTCTTGTACGGCAAGGACTCATCCGTTTGTTTGATCCTGCCCTTGATCTCCGCGAACAAGTTCTTCTGCAAGTCTTCCGTATGCGCTGTCATGGCCCGGGTATAGTCGTTCTCGGCATTCAGATAGTCGATGACCTCCGAGTTCTCTCGCTCCTTGATCCAGTAGTAGTTATCCACGCGCACGTCGCCGTGCTTCGTAAGCTCGTAGGGCCTGACTTTTGCCGTCGGAGCTTGGATCGCTCGTTTCATTGTGTCCCCCGAAGTTCCCTCACAGCCGAAGAGGCCCAGGCAAGCAACGCTCACTACACTGAATTTCAATCCACTCATGGTCAAGATCCTTTCCATATCGGTGATCAAGAAAGAACCATGTTCCACTACCTGTAAGTGCAGGTCAAATGTGCCCCCGCGCGCACCCGAGTCTCTTGGAAGGAGTTTGGAAACAGAACCGACAGGTGTCCTTAGTTGCCAAACTCATTTGGTTTGTCGGACGCCCGCCAGTGCCAGGGAATTGAATCCGGGGCTTGAAATACGGCGAAGTCGATGAAGTCCACGCCCTGATCATCGTCTACATCTAGATCAGGAAGAAGGCATGGCGCCAATAGGCATGACTCAGTGGGAATTGTTGCGTGCTTCGAACGGTGTGGGTGGACTGAAGTTCGACGGCATGATGAGAGACTTACATTGGGTTGACGCAATCCGAATCCGTGTTTCGGACCCAGAAGACAGAGAAACCCTGCGTCTCGTCGGGCACCATGAATGAAAACCGAGTGCCGGACCACGTCCGAATGGTTCCTTGTGGTCTACACTATGCAGAAGGCGCTAATGCAAAGGAACTCTCGATGCGGACTGGGCAACGGCCCCCGTCCCGTTATCGAGAAGCCCGCTGAACATGTAGCTCCGCTCTTGGTAGTCGGTGCGATCCGGCATTAGCCGGCGTTGGATTCCACGAGTTCGCCGGCCATTTCACCCATCGATTCGGTGAACATGTCGAGGAAGCGGTCCAGTGATTGTTCGAACACATTCTGGCACCAATCATTGTTGAAGTCGCACAGCTCGACCACTTCCGTGGCGGGCGGCAATTTGGTGTGGCCAGGAACAAAGTACTCGGATTGCGATTCGCATTGCAGACCCGCGTGGCGGAACGTCATCAGGAGGTACGAATTCTCCGTCATCGTGAATTTGAACGTGCGGATGCCGGGGTTGCTCAGCGGAGCGGTGGCGCGGACGTGTAGCCGCGTGGTGAATTCCGCGAATTCCTTGTAAATCGGATCAAGGGTGTCGTCGGCCATCTCTTCAAAGCGTTCGCGTGTGGCTGTCCGAACCGAATCGAGTTTCTGGGCGAAGCGCTTTTGCCAGTTGGTCATGATGTCATCCACCTCCGGCGAGTTTAGTTCCATCGAACCGGCTTGCTCACGTGAACAACGCAACACCGATTCCCGCGGCCAAAAATGATGCGCAACCCCGCACATCCCGCTACAGTCTCGCCCCTCGCCGGCGCCGACCGGTCGAAAGGCCCGCCCCTATCTTACGATATGAAGAGGTAGCGCCGCTGTGATTCGCTTACAGAAACCTAAGCAAACGGGGTCCGGTAATGGGAGGCCGTAAGCCAAACTTGGCCTGATAAAACTGAATCGCCATATGTTTCCCAATGGTTTCAGCCCCCGTTCCCGCTGCTCCATTTACTGTTCCAGTAGCTCCGGCCACCACAAGGGGTGGTCGTGAGAAGTGATTCAAGAGAGGCTGCGAAGTCTATGCCACCAAGCCCATCGACCGAAAAAGATGATCGAAACGATTCTCCCGCCTCTTGAAGAGTGCAGTTCGTAGATACGGATCCCCTGCCATGTTGAACACGGCATGGGTGCCCCATCCTTCGCCCCTTGCGAAGCGTGGGGGACGAACGACCAGCGTGTCATCGCGGTCTAAGCGATTCGGCTTCCCCACCGCCGACGCGAAGGGCCACCCCGCCGGCGGTTGTGGTGGGTCAAGATGCGCGCTATGCGTTCAAGTGCAGATACGTCAAGATGAACCCTACCCGTCGTCAGGTTCGATGGTGATGGTGATGCTGAGTGATGCAAACTGTTCCGCGTAGAGCTCGGCACGCTCCTGGTGGGTCACCAACAACAGTGACACGCCCGATTCATGCGCCTCGATCGCCTTAACGATGGCGTCATCTTCCCGAATAGGCGTCAAGCGAACGACCGAACGAATCACGTGTTCGAATGTGTTTTTCTCGTCGTTGTGCAGAAGAACCTTGTACGGCGGGAGCATCTTAGGGTCGCGCTGCGGCGGGCTCGGTTTCTTCGAGGGGAGGGTACTGGTGGCCGACTCGCTGACGTCGTCGATCGCAAACTCTTCGTGTATCTCGTGATCAGTCATCGCTCAGTTTCAACTCCGTTGCATGTTCTGCCGAATCGCAGACTCCGCCCAAATACAGGTACACGTGGCTGTGAATCTACGGCCGATCTATTTCCGCCACGGGGGGCGGCCGCTACATCTTCTTTGAACCGCTTCGCCCCAGCAATCTCCAAATCCCGTTCCTCTTATCGGCCCGATAACCATTATAGCATGGACTAGGGTTTGTTTCCAAGGCGATAGCCCTACCGCCGTGCTGATATTTGCGAAAAAATTCCGGTTGAGTGGCATGGCCTACGCTCGTGTGGCCGTGGCGCACTGACAAAAAGACCGCTTCCGAGAACGATTACCGATGGGGTGTGCCGGGTACCCAGCTTTCCAAGTTCCTCGCGCGACGAAAATTCGTTTAGGCTAATGCCCGCGTCTCGGAACGCATGTACGGGAAATGCTCTAATTTGCTTTGTACGGGCGGAACTGATGGCCAATCACGGATTGGGAAAGGATACTTCCACTTCCTTGACGGCCGTAAGCGTCGCCCCAGTCAAAAAACCCACAAACTCAGCGTGTACGGTCACCTTCCGGCTGTCCGGGATCTCGACCTCCGCCGAAAACGGACACTTCAACGTGTAATGCTGTGTTCCGAAGCGGGAATGCCAGGCTCGTCGCAACCTGTCAGGATCATCAAACTCACAAAGGCCCAGCACCTTCGGCGACCCAAGGTTGGACATGTCCAACAACTGAATCTTGATCCGCCCCGGAACTTTTACCGCGTCGCCGTCGGCGTCGATGGGCCGGAGATGGACCTTTACGCCGTCGTCGCCCAGTTTGCCGTCATCATCGTAACCGCCAGACCGATCGACGATTTTGACCTTGATGGGTGCGAATAGATCGACCGGGCGCTCGGCGTCAAAGGCCTTGAGCGTCTCGATTTGCTGCTTGAGTCTGGCCATGGAGCCGTCACGTTTCTCGACCGCCCGCTCCAACCGTGCCACGTCGTGCCGCAGTGTATCGATGATCTTGAGTTGTTCAGCGCGTTGGCCGGGCGATTGACACGCCGGCAGCACCACCGTGGCCACCGCCACCATTACATACCCCACGCACCATCTTGCCGATCGATTCACCATAGTCGTTCGTATATCAGCCCTGCCGCGCATTCGCAAGTCTGTCCGAAGGCTGGTGCCCGTGGCCATAAACCGACGGGCGTCCAATCAGAAAACCGTGCGCGAGCACGGTGACAAGCGGAATCGCGATACGATAGTGACGCCGACTGTGTCCGAGGGCCGGCGCCCGGGGCTCTGACATGACGGCGCACCGCTAAAACGAGAATGTCGTAGGTCGCAACGTGCGAACGAGATGCGCTACATCGCTTCCGCGAAAACGGCCTGTGCGGCCGCGACGCCGGAGCCAATCGTTATGTCGTATCCCTGCGCCGCCAGCGCCATCTCGAAGGCTGAAATCACACCCAACGTGTCGAAGGCATCGACGTAGCCCATGTGGGAAAAGCGGACGATCTTTCCTTTCAGGTCGCCCTGCCCACCTGCAATTTGAAAACCGAATCGTCCACGCATTGTCTTCCGCAACTTCCCTTCGTCCACGCTTTCGGGTAGCAGCACCGCCGTCACCGAAT
>Ga0214472_10002329_pt1 | contig 20598 bp, 17 predicted proteins | sample RVTome_6_FD_207662 | JGI IMG/M metagenome (GOLD analysis project Ga0214472, IMG submission 207662) | Soil microbial communities from uranium-contaminated site in the Upper Colorado River Basin, Wyoming, United States - RVT140D175 | ecosystem: Environmental > Terrestrial > Soil > Contaminated >...
ATTGCCAATCAGCGACTTTTTCAGCAGGCTCCGTTGGGCTTGCGGTTAAACGACGCAACGACGAGGAGGACGATGAGGACGAGGAAACATGCGTGGATCTTTGTCGCGGTTCTGGCATGCGCGGTGACAGCCGGCGTGGGCTCGCGCCGCGTGCCGTGCGGACCTGATTCGGGGACGACGTTGGAATCTGCTGTCGTAAGCTCTATCACAACGCCGGCGACATTGAAAATCGCCACGTTCAACATTCACGGCGGCCGTGGCGCCGATGACTTGCGCGATCTGGATCGGACGGCGGACTGCCTGCGCGCCTTCGATCTGGTCGGCTTGAACGAAGTCCACGGCGCGTGTCTGGGACGCAATGAGAATCAGGCGGCCCAACTGGGCGGGATGCTGGAGTGCGACTGGCTGTTCGCGCCCACGGAACAACGCTGGTGGCATTATCATTTTGGCAACGGGCTGTTGTCCCGGCTGCCGGTGGATCACTGGCAGCGGATACCGCTCCGCCGCGAGCACGGCAAGAGTTTTCGCAATCTGATCCTGACGCAAGTCGAATTGCAAGGCCGCATCGTACGGGTTTTGGTGACGCACATCGACCGCAGCGGCGACCGTGAACGCGCGGAACAACTCCGCACGGCCGGGCAGTTGTTCCTTTCGCTTGCCGAGCCGGCCGTTTTGATGGGCGACATGAATTCGCCGCCCGCCGATCCGCACATTCAACATCTGCTCAACACCACCGGCGTGCGCGACCCGGTGGCGGACGCCTTGGGAGATGAGGCGCCGCCCCGGATCGACTGGATCTTCACCCGCGGTCTGCGGACCGTCGACGCCGGGTTGATCGACACCGGCGCTTCGGACCACCCCTGCGTCTGGGCGGAACTGGTGTTGGCGAATTGAAGTGGCCGGGTCACGCCTATGGAGAATTGGTATGGCACGCCTAAATTTGGGGTGGCACGCCCTGAAAGGGCGTGTTTGCATGACCTATTGGACACGCCCTTTCAGGGCGTGCCACCCATTTGGCCACCCATTTGGCCGCTTACTCTATCCGCAAAACTGTTCCTGACGATTCGTCAATTCTCGACGTTTTCGACTGCCGAGAACGGATCGAGCTCCGAAGCGCCGTCCGCCGGTTCCGCGGCGCCGCTGTCCAGCAAGAGCGGGTGAGCGGTACCCGGAGGCGGCACAGCCTTGGCGGACGCAACCAACGCCACAAAGCGTCCGACCGTCTGCTGGTCTTCCTCGGACGCCGTCACGATGAGCGACTGGCCGACGGCTTTGGCTTCGATTCGGTCGCCGGCCTGTTCATCCAAGAAACTTGCCAATGCCTCCGCTTTACCCTCCGGCAGCCCGTACGTGACGCGCGTCAACATGCGCACGTTCGTCGCTCCGTAGGCCGTGTAATCGGATTCGCTCGGGGCACGGCCTCCCAACAAATTTGAACCGCCCGCCGTTGTGCGCACAGCCGTCGTCCCGCTCGAATACGGGTTGTTAGCCGAGCCAGCAGGATTCGCGGCAGTGTAATTGGAACGGGTCGCACCACGGTTCGAACCGCGCGCGGGAGGTAGTGTCGGAGCGGTTGGTTGTCCATACGGCGACCCGGCACTCGGCGCGCTCGCAGCGGTGCCGCCGTATCTCGATCCGGTCGAAGAGCCGTACGGATTGGCGCCCGGCTGGCTTTGAGAACGCAGCGCCTTGACTTCTCGCATCAACTTTTCCAATTGCTGCTCCAGCCGCCGGATCGCAGCGGGCTCGTCGCTGGCCGCGGTATCCGGACCCGCCGCCGTCACAGCAAACGAAGGCAGCGCGGGTGCCGGGGCCGTGTCCGCGATAACGGCCGATTCCGCTGCGGGCAGGTCGGACGCCTCGGCTACGTCCGCCGCCGGCTGGGATTCGGCGCTGGGGATTTCATCGCCCGGAGGAAAATCGCCGAACGCGTCCGCGATTGCCGGCGAGTCGGCCGCGTCAGTCGGCACGGCGTCACCCGACGTTGCGGCCGCGTCGGTAGTGACCGCGTCCTGTCCCTGGCTGAAACCGGGCAGCACGGCCACGCAGGCCAGCAACAGCAACACCCCGGCGGCCAGCGAAACTCGGCTTGGTATTCGTTCGCGCATGATCATCCTCAGTCTCCTCTCGAAAGTCCGGCGAGTCACGTCACCGGCGCCCAACGCGGGAGCGGGCAACGCCCTCTGTTGTGAAAAATCGATCACCTCAATCAACGCCTGTGCGTACGCCCGGCGGCCGTCGGGATAGGCCGAAATCACCCAGGCGTCGCAGGCCAACTCGGCGTTCTCGTGCAGTTGGCGGCGCACCAGCCAAAACAGCGGATGCCACCACCAGGCGCAGCCGGCGAGCAGTTCGAAGCGGCGGACCCAATGATCGCGCCGCGCCAGATGGGCCAGTTCGTGCACGATCACGCTACGAATCGCCGCGGACGAAAGCAACGCCGTCAGACGCTCCGGCCACAACAGCCGCGGCCGCCACAGTATCCACATCACCGGCGAGCAGCAGCCGGAAGTTACCAGCACTTCGGGCGGACGGATGCGCATTTGCCGCGCCTCGACTTCCACTTGACGCACCAACCAGCCACTTGCCGGCTTAGCGCGCGTGACGAGTCGTCGAAAACGCAGGACGCGGCCCAGTTCGAATACCGCCATCCCGGCGGTAAGAAACAGCCACAGGTAGACGGCCACCCGATTGCTTTGTTCGCTGTTCAGGACGGACGAAAGAAGCGCATCCGGCCCAAGGCGAATCGCTTCTTCTTCGTCTGACAAAGGCGGCTGCTTCGCCGCTTGGTCGGTGGCGTCTGCGATGGGCACGTATTCGATCGACTCGATGACGACGGACGGGCTTTCGCCGGCAATCGATTCCGAAATGCCGGCCTCAAAGTCCGCGTGGCCGGTCCAACGGTCGTCCACCGCGTTTTCGACCGAATCAGAAGCGCCGCGGGGTGACCCGGCAAGTGCGGTGGGCTCTGCGAAACCCACAACGGGCGACGTCGTCTTGGGGCGGCTGTCCAATTCCGGAATCTGAGCGGAACGGCTGGGATGGGGCCCGACCTGGGCAACTTCAATTTTCAAAATCTGGGATGCCGCCCTTTCAGGGCTTTGATCTACGTGGGTCCACTGGCCACCGGGGGCCGGCGCCCCCGGCTGAACGATGTCGTCGCTGCGCGACTCTGCCAACCAGACGTGTGCCGGCAGCCGCCACGCAAGGTGCGGCACCGGCGGGGCGATCAATTTCACCAACACCAAGAGCCACATCGCGTGGCGAATCGCCGGGCGGGGGCGAAACAAACGACAGATGGCGGACACGCCGATCGCCAGCAGGCAAGCCAGGATCGTGTTTTCCACCAGCCAGGGGAGCATGATTGCTATTCTTCCAAACGGTCTAACAATTTCCGAAACTGTTCCAATTCCTCGGCTGAAAACTGCCCGCCCTCGACCAATGCGAGCACCAACGGCGTGGCCGTGCCTTCGCACAACTCGTCGGCCAGATGGTCCAGGCGTTCCTTCAACAGCGCCTCGCGGGTGACCGCCGCGCGGTAGCGATGTGGCACTTGCGATTTATCGCACTCGACCAGCCCCTTGGCGGCCAAACGATTGAGCATCGTTTGCACCGTCGTGTAGGCCCATTTGCGGCCGCGACGGCCCAGCGCGACGTTGATTTCGCGCACCGTGCCCGGCCCTCGCTGCCAGAGCGCCTTGAGGACTTCCAGACCGGTTTCGCTCACCTTCACGTCACGCGCCGTCACCAGTCGAACTCCCAGGTTGATCTCTAAACGAACTTTTTACGACAACCAGTAGGAGCCGAGTTTACTACAGCATGTAGTAGAAAGTCAATAAGAATCTCGGCGAGTTTTTTGCGGAACCGCAGTGAAGTCGTTTAAGCACCAGCGCTCTGTTCTCGTCGACAACGACGAAGTTCGTGATGATTGCCTGGACGCGTTTCGCGGCCCCCTGACCAATTATGTTGACCCATGTTCCCTGGATTTCGGTCCCGATTTCGGCTGGGATGACGGCCTGGATCAACGCAAGGTCAAATGGCTCGGTTTCTTCGATAATTGAACTCAGAATCTGATTGATGACTTGGATGGAAGCGCGCTTCCGATCTACACCTTTCAGTCCACGGACCATCTGATTCAGCCCTTTGGCCGACACTGCCGCAAGGTTTCGATAGTAGGCCATCGCCTGGGGATCTGCGTCAATGACGTCGGGATGGCAGAACACCATGTGCGGCTGGATTCCCAATTCAACCAGTTTATCGAACGCGCTTTGCGCGACGCCCAGTTCCTGAAGGTCCCATTGGAATTCGTGCGATTGATGAACTGACACGGAATTGATCAGCCCGCGAATATCACGGTCGCGGATGCTGCGGACGAAGAGTTTGGCGCGTTCGGCGTAAGCTTTACGCAGTGCTTCCCTGAAGACCTCGTCATTGCCAGAATTTCGCTTTTTGCTACACACTAAACTCGCTTTTCTCCCGGCAGCAATCGAGTATTACTTTTGCCACACGTAGACGCATTTGCGCAGCTCGGTGCGGCCGTGCGTGCCCATTTGTTGGCTGCTGTTGCCTTTTCCGCGCTGGAGTGTCCAGATGTGCCTGGTAGTAAGGCCGAACGACTTGGCGATGTTCGAGAGAATCAGATCCACCGGCACTTCTTCACCGGCGTAGCGGACATTGTCATTGACCATCACCACCGTGCCGCCCGGTCGAAGAATACGCGCCAGTTCGTAAATCACAAACGACATTTCGAAAAAGTAGTTGGCCACCATCCTGGGAATATTGTCGTTATTCAGCTTTTTTGACGCGCGGTACTGCTGAAGAATGTCCAACGCCTCGTGCAGCGCCGATTGTTGCTGGAATACGTTCGTCACGTCGGAAAACACTTTCTCCCGATCGAGTCTTTCGTACAACTTTCGCAATTCCTCTGATTTTTCACGATTCTCCACGGTGCACGATAGCATGGCCTGACGCAGCCGTTTGATGTCCTCGTCGTCGTTTCCCAAGAAAACAAGCTCCAATGCATACGTACGCGTGTAATCATAGCGATTGCAATACGGAGGCGAGGTCACGACGAGATCGACGCAATTGGACTCAAACGTGGGCAGGATTTCTAAACAGGAGCCTAGCCGGTAATCCATACTTCCGCTCTCGCCGGCCTCGGGAAACAACATAGAACGGGATTGCCGGATATCATCTTCGATTTCCTTGAGCTTGACGCGAATCGCTTTTTGAAACGGCGGTACAATTCCCTTGTTAAACGTTGACGTGCGACTCTTGCCTGCACGATGGTCCCAACGCAAATACTGTCCGTCCTTCCGCGTATAGCTGATCGATTCGAGCACGCACATGCAGGCCAACTGCATCAGTCGGCGGACCAAGCCATCGCGGACGTGCCTGCTACAATAGGCTAGAAAACCTGCAATCTCTCGTTCGGTTTTGCGCGAGAACGCTTTTTTGGTTATCTGGACGTGGCGAAACCGAAAATCCTCGTCGAAAAACGATTCCCACCGGGATGTAGCAGCAAAGTCGATCGCTCTCCGAAAACCCGAAAGATCAACCTGGCTCGCCAAGAGTCTGGCTTCGAAGACGGCTCTGCCAACGGGCAAAAGCTCGATTCCAATTCCATTCCAACCGTGAGCCTGTGCGGCGAAAAGCGACGTGCCCGCGCCGGCGAACGGATCGAGCAGAACTCCCATGCTTTGATTGGCGAAGCGGCCGATTAGCTGCCCGACCATCACCGCGGAAAACCCCTCCTTGTACTTGAACCAGCGGTACATAGGGGACTTGCGGCTCGCCTGAAAACTGACCAACTGCCGGCTCAGTTCTGTATTGGGCAAAATCGTCGCGGAAAATTCTCGGTGAAGCCGCGCTCGCGCAATACGTTTGGTCGCCGTTCTGGCCGCACGTTGTTCCATTTTCACCGGCATCCTGCATCTCCTGCTTGGCAAATGATTCGAGCAAGCTTAACGGCACCGAAGAATCTTTCAATCGACCCCTGTCACCGGTACAGGCGTACACTATCCTATCGCCGACGCTTCGGCACTGCAATGACAAACAACGCCGATCTGTCGTCAGTGCGGAGAGTAAAGAGCAGTTCGGATACCGACTTCCCCATTCTGCCGCTTGCCCTATCGAGCCGGCGCACGGAATCCCGACAGGCTCGCCAAGGCGGCTGCGCCGTCTCCGCGGGTGACGGCGGCCAGCGCGTTCGTGAGGGCCTCGAAATGGTCCCGCGCGAACGGCACCGCGTCGCCCGGATGCGGCGGATCGGGCACCAAACGACTCGCTACGGCGGCGATTAACTCATCCAGCCCCTCGCCGGTTGTCGCGCTGGTGTACGATCCCGCCGGGCGACCGGAGATCAGCTCTGGGCAGAGGTCGCGTTTGTTGTGAACGATCAACGCCAGGGGATATCTTCGCACTAGCGCTTCATCATGGTCGGTCCAGCGGTTTGACGCGTCGAATACCAGCAAGATCAGGTCGGCGGTGGGCAGCAAGAACTCGGCGCGGCGGATGCCCTCGTCTTCCAGCGGATCGCCGCCGGCGCGCAAACCGGCGGTGTCGGACAATTCGACCGGCCAGCCGTCCAAACATGTGTGGGCGGTGACCACGTCGCGCGTCGTGCCGGGCGCGTCGAACACGATGGCCCGGCGGTAACCGACCAGCCGGTTGATCAGACTGCTTTTACCGACATTAGTCCGGCCGGCCAACACGACGCGGAAGGGTTCGGTCAGATGCAGCCCGACGGGGCGGTAGCGCAGCAGTTCGTCAATCATTTTTGCGGCAGTCGGCAACTCGCCTGCGCGAAGCGCCGCGATCACGCGATCCATTGCGCGGCGCAACGCGCCTTGATATTGATCCAATAAAATGGCCGCGGTCCGCGCCGAAGGGGCTTCGGCAAGTGCGGCGCGCGCCGCGGCGGCCAGCGGGTCGCGTTCGGACCCTTTGACCCACGTCCGCCAGTCGACGATGTTTGCGCCGCGGCTTTGTAGATCGTCCGCGATCGCCTGCGCGGCAACGTTGCCGCCGTGGCAATGAATCTCCACGGCGTCCGCTGCGCGACGGCAGGCAACGACTTCTTCGCCGGACTGTGAACCCCAACGGCCGTAGACGAGCCGGCCCGTATCGGCGGACAACAATTTGCGCGGACCGGCCGGGTGAAAGAATTCGTCGGTCAATGCGGCGGCATCGACCCCTTCCACGTGGACAGTCGCCACCGCCCCCCGTCCCGAAGGTGTCAGGATGCTGGCCACAATGTCTCGATTCACGACGACACCGAAATAGCGATACCGGCCAACGTGAGGTGCGGCGCGTAAACGGCCGAATCCGAGATTAACGGCGCCACAGAAGGAGCGGCGCCGCCGGTCAAGATGACGTGCGGGTCGGCCCGCAACGCTTCGCCATACAGTTCGACCAGGCGCCGCGCCGCGCCGACTGCGCCCCAGAACAGTCCCGCCTGCATCGCCGCGGCGGTCGACGTGCCCAGCGGCGGCGGCGATTGCGCAAGCGTCGTCATGTCCAGCAGCGGCAACAGGTCGGTGAAATGGTGCAAGGCGCGCGCGGACATCCCGATACCCGGCAAGATCGCGCCGCCCAGAAACGCGCCGGCGGCCGAAACCGCGTCGACGGTGATCGCGGTCCCTAGATCGACGATTACCGCCGGGCGGCCGTCTTCGCGCAAACGATTGGCAGCCACGGCCCCCAACAATCGATCGATGCCGACCATGTCCGGGCGGTCAAGCTCGACGGTGAGCGGCAGATCGAAAGAGGCCAGCAACCGCACGTTCTCGACGGCCCGTCGCTCGCGCAGCCAGTCCAATAGCCGCGTGGAACAGGGTCGGCTCACGCTGGCGATCCGCCAGTGCAGGGTTTCCGCTCCGTCGATGGCCAATGACGAAATTGCCTCGTCCAGCGATCCGTCCGGCGCGACTTCGAAGGTGCGGCTGGGCGTCGGAAGCGGTTGCCCGTTAAACGAGTCGAAGCGGCCGAATTTCAATCGGCTGTTGCCGACGTCCACCGCGATCAGGGGCAGGCGATCCTGGTCGGGCATGAGCTGCTCGTTACTTGGCGCGGACGACGTGATTATCGTGCGAAGTAGATTGCAATCGGACGAGCGTGCGGTCAATTTCCCGCACCAACTCATTCAGTTGCGCGCCGGTAACAGCGGAGATCAACAAGACTTCGCCGCCGGTCACTTCCGCCAGCCGCCCGCGCACTTCGTCGGCATCCGGCAGGTCCGCTTTGGTGACCGCGACGATCTGGGGCCGCTCCGCCAGTCGGGCGTCGTAATGCGTCAGTTCATCGCGCACCGTGCGGTAATTATCGAGCGGATCGCTGCCGTCGGCCGGCAGCGGTTCGACCAAATGCACTAAGATGCCGGCCCGCTGGACGTGTCGCAGAAATTCATGGCCCAGACCGGCGCCGGCGTGCGCGCCTTCGATCAGGCCGGGAATATCGGCCATCACGCAAGACCGATCCGCGTCTAGTTGCACCAGGCCGAGATGTGGAACTTTGGTGGTGAACGGATAGTCGGCGATCTCCGGCCGGGCGCGCGACAGCCGGCTCAATAACGTGCTCTTGCCGGCGTTGGGCTTGCCGATCAATCCCACGTCGGCGATGACTTTCAATTCCAGCAGCAAGTGGCGTTGCTCGCCCTCCTTGCCGGGCGTCCACTCGCGCGGGGCGCGGTTCGTGTTGGTCTTGAAACGGGTGTTGCCCTTTCCGCCGTGGCCGCCGCGGGCGGCTACCAGGCTGTCGCCGGCGCGGACCAGGTCCTTGAGCACGAAGTCATGTTCGCTGTCGCGCACCAAGGTGCCTGGGGGAACGCGGATGAGCAGATCCTCGGCGTTGCGGCCGTGGCAGTTGCCGCCTCGCCCCGGCTGACCGGAGCCGGCGACCCAGTGTTTTCGATGGGCCAGCGCTGCCAAGTGATTCACGCCCGGTTCGGCGACAATCGTCACGCTGCCGCCGTTGCCGCCGTCGCCGCCGTCGGGACCACCGCGCGGCACGTGCTTCTCGCGCCGAAAGCTCAAGCAGCCGTCGCCGCCCTTGCCGCCTTCGACATAGATCTGAACTCGATCGACAAACATGCCTTCACCGGCCGGCCGTGGGTATGCCCGGGGCCGGTCAAAAAAGAAATGCACCACGGAGGCACGGAGAACACGGAGAAACGTACATTAGGCAAGAGTTCGATTCGCGATTAAATGGCATTCTGTTTTTTCGAGTTTGAATACCTTCTTTATACGACAAATGCTCGAAAATCCTCGGTGTCCTCCGTGCCTCCGTGGTGAATAAAACCCGCTAGTGTATGACTCCGTGGTGAATAAAACTCGCTAGTGTATGACTCCCCTCGCGCAGCGCGAAACGACTGACATGCCCGCCGGTCGGCGCGGGTCTGAAAGCGATAGAGACGGTCGCGGCGCGGCGCCTCAGACGGGCTCGACGACGTTGACGCGCCGCCCCCGGCGATCGAACTTGACGACGCCGTCGACCAGGGCGAACAGCGTATAATCGTTGCCCTGTCCCACGCCGCGGCCGGGGTGGAACGCGTTGCCGACCTGGCGCACAAGGATATGTCCGGCGCGGACCTGTTGGCCGCCAAAGCGCTTCACGCCGCGTCGTTGGCCGTTGGAATCGCGTCCGTTGCGGCTGGACCCTTGACCTTTCTTATGTGCCATCGGCAACACCCTCGGAATCGATTTCTGGCGAAGACCCGATATTGTTACCGGTAGACCCACCGGTAGTCAACATCTCCTGGCGGACCGAGCCGGATTTCACGCTCGTGCTCGTGGAACTCATCCCCTGGCCGCCAGAAATTCAGTTGCAGAGTTTTCCGCGACAACCGGCGGTGGGCGCCGACCGGCTGGCCCTCTTGATACCGGTAATCGCCGGCGGGCGTCTTCGCGTCGACCCAGCGGTAGGCGTTGGTCAGTCCCTGCACGAAGATGGAAAAACGGTCGATCCGCGGATCGACGTCTTCCCAGGCGACTACCCCCCAGACCGTCTTGCCGACGGGGATTTCGCCGGCGATTTCCGCCGTGTTGAGCAGCTTCCGCCGGGGATCTTCCCGTTGTTGGATCAACGGCGCCGCGACGGGGATCACGCGGTCGGGGTACAGTTTTTCCAATTCGGGACTGTACAGCATGAACCGCGGCACAAACATCACCGGCTGATCGACTTTTTCGTATTCGTCGGTCGGCGCCGCGTCGTAGCGGCCGGCGAGCTTCGGGTCGGCCGCCGGCGCCGGACGCAGATGGCCCCCGGGGTTGGTGACGCGGTAGACCATGTACCAGACCAACTTTCGCTGCATCTTGCCGGTCGGGCTGGGGACGTCGACTTCGATAAACCGCACCGGCTTGAACGTAAAATCCAACCCCCAAACCGTACGGCGAAACACGGTCGATTTCGCCGGCGAGGCGTCTTGTGACCAGGGGCGTTCGGCAAACCCGGCGTCATGGGCCAAGATTTCCACGATGTCGTGCCGGCTGTTAGTTTCTTCCTGTTCGATTTCCGCGTGGACTGTGGTCTCCACCCCCGGCGCCAACTTGCGAAAGCCGCGATCCTCATCACCGGCGGCTTGTGGCAAGGCCCCGCCGGCCTGGCCCACGAGAGCCAACAAAACGGCGACGGACGCGGGCAGCCACAGACCACGACTTTCCGTGCGGGGCTGAATTCCCAGTGATCGACAGCGCAGGAGACCGCGCGGACGCTCAAAACCGATCATGCTCTCACTTCACTTGAGGAATAAGGGGGAACGTGTTCCGGAACCATTTATGATAATTCGAGTTGCGACTACCAGTCAAGGAAAAAGTAGACGGTAGACGGGGGTCAAGGGTCAAGGGTCGAGTGTCAAGGGCGGAGAGTCCGAAGGTGCCCGGAAGGCCCTCTGCCCTCTGCCTACTGCCCTCTGCCTACTGCCCTCTGCCTACTGCCTACTGCCCTCTGTCTACCGCCTACCGCCCTCCGCTCGCCTGGCCCCATTGTCCGCAGCCCGCAGTTGCCTTATTGTCCGGTAGCTCCGCGGAGTATGGCAAACCGGGCGATCGCGAGGTCCTGTTCTTCTTCCTATACGCAAATGGCCTGAGTTCTCGTTCATGGAAAACGCTCCGCGCAGAGGGTCGCTGCTGGTCGTCTTTTTGACGGTGTTCATCGACCTGCTGGGATTCGGCATGGTGTTGCCGCTGCTGCCGATTTATGCCAAGCAGTTCGCGGCGCAGGCCCAATCGCCGCCGTCGGAGGCCGCGGTCGGCCTGATGATCGGACTGCTGATGGCCAGCTTTTCGGCCATGCAGTTCCTGTTCGCCCCGTTGTGGGGCCGGTTGTCCGACCGCATCGGCCGCCGGCCGGTGCTGATGATCGGATTGGCCGGCTCGATGGTGTTTTACGCCCTGTTCGGCATGGCGACCACCTGGAAGAGCATCGCCTGGCTGTTCGTGGCGCGGCTGGGCGCGGGGATCGCCGGCGCGACGATCGCCACGGCGCAGGCCTATATTGCCGACAGCACGAGCCAACAAGGCCGCACCAAGGGCATGGCATTGATCGGCGCCGCGTTCGGGCTGGGATTCACCTTCGGTCCGCTGATCGGCGCCGCCGGTTTTCTCACGACCGGCGCTGTGCAGCTCAGTCCGTTGCCCGGCTACATCGCCTCGGGACTGTCGGCGGGCGCGTTGTTGCTGGCCTATTTCAAGCTGCCGGAATCGCTGACGCCCGACAGTCGTCCGGCGCAGCAGCGTCTTTTGGACCTGGCGGCTTTGCGGGCCGCGCTGGCCGTGCCGACCGTGGGCCTGCTGCTGCTGACGTCGTTCATCACCGTGTTTTCTTTCGCCAATTTCGAGTCCACGATCTCGCTGCTGCTCAAGTCCAAAACGAACGCTGGGGGATTCGATTTCGACACCCGACAGGTGTTTTACGTGTTCGCTTTCATCGGGCTGGTGCTGAGCGTTTCTCAAGGATTCCTGGTCCGGCGACTGGCCGGGCGAATCCCGGACGGCACGCTGGCGGCGATCGGCGCGGTGGTTTCGATGGCCGGATTCGTGATGTTGGCATTCGCCTCGCGGCAGGGCAGCGGCGCGTTGTTGTTGGTGGGGCTGGCGATCGAGGTGATCGGTTTCTCCTTCGTCACGCCGTCGGTCAACGCGCTGATTTCACGCCGCAGCGACCCACGGCGGCAAGGGGCCATCCTGGGCGTGGTGCAAAGCGCGTCGGCTTTGGCACGGATCGTGGGACCCGTCTTCGGCAACATCCTGCTCCCCATTTCGGCCGCGCTGCCCTACTGGGCGGCCACGGCGTTGATGATCGGCGGTTTGCTGATGATTCTCATCGCCGCCCGCGGCGGCGGCGATTTTGCTGCGCAGGACGTGTAACGCGGTGTTGCGTCCGGCCGGCAGCGTGGCCCGAATATACATTGCCTGAAACCCTACGCCGCACTAATCGTTTAATCGTCGTAGACAAAACCGGTGCTTCTGTGACGCAACAAAAAAACCGGCTTTCCACCTATCATTCGCACAAGCGTACGCTATAATGCCAGGGTCACGGTTGTCGTGACAAGCAGAGGCAAGATGCCGGTCTGCGCGTCGTCGTTTCGCACAACTTCGCGTGGTCCAGTTCTTCGCGCCCCATTTTTCTTGCTGGACAGATTTCGGTTTGCTTCGGCGTTAGTATTTTGTGGCTTGATCTGCTTTCATTTTTCGCGCGCCACGGAGAGTCGCACCTCGAGTGCCGCCGTGCGCCATAGGTTCTTACGTTGGAGAGCAGTAATGCCACAAGGTAAAGTCAAGAGGTTGGTTTCGGATCGCGGTTTCGGGTTCATCGAAGGAGAACAGGGTGACGACCTGTTTTTCCATCATTCGTCCCTCGACGGCACGAGCATCGAAGAACTCCGTGAAGGTCAGACGGTCGAATACGAAATCGGACGCGGTCCCAAGGGTCCGCGGGCCGAATCCGTGCGCATCGCCGTGCACACGGCTTAGTTCGTCGATCGGTTGACAACTCGTTCGTTGTCAAATCAACAACAGACGCTCCCCGGGTCACAAATCCGCGGAGCGTTTTTTTGTGCAATGCGACAGCGCATTCCGCGATCCCGACAATAGACGGCGCCGCTTTCTCAATGCCGTCGCCTCGATGATCTACATTCCCAGAAACGGCACGGGCAGCAGAAACGCGTGCTGCTCGTACAAGCTCCAGATGCCGTACCAGGAAACATACTGCGTGGAAAATGTGACCAGCGCGTAGACGCCCACCACGGGCAACATCAGCAGCCGCGCGCAGTGGCGGAACAGCCAGTGACGCGGGGATGCGCGCCGCGAGCCGCGCAGAAAAGCCCAGCCTGTCAACATGCGGGCGGGAAAAATGAATGCCACGAACAGCAGGCTCGGCAGCCAGGCCGCCTCGCGCGGAGTGATCTCGATCTTCAACAAGTACAGCGGCAAGGCGAACGACAGCGTAATCAACAACGCGACGAAAAACGCCAGCGGAGCGCGCGCGAATACCCGACGCACGGCGCGGACTTCGAACATCGCCCGAAACCGGTTCTCCACGGCAAACCGCGTTTGGAGAAACGGCAGATACAACACGACCAAAAGCAACAACAATCCACCCAGCAGGCCCACCAGCGGCGCCGCGCGCCCCCACGCCAACAGCGTCACCGGCAGCGCCAACCACAACAGACCGCCGGCAAACCCGCGGGCGCCCAGCCAAAAGTAATACGGCAATCGCAGCCCCGCGATAAACCGCCAAAGATCGTCTCGCGCCTGCGCGTACGCCCGCGCGCTGAAGACATTCTTGACGAACCGAACGGGCGCCGGCCAGAGAAAACTCCGCAACCGACCGCCCCGCCACAGCGCGCTGGTCACGTGCCCGACAAACAGCACGCAAAACATCACCAGCGCGATCCACAGATTGCGCGTGGCCGGACTGTCCGGGTCGATGATGATCGACGAGCTCAACAGCGAAGAGACCAACCGTAACGGCCACAACAACAACCACACGGCCAGCACAATGCCGCCCACGCGGGCCGCCTTGCGCACGCCGGCGAAGCCGGCGCGAAGTTTTTGTTCGCGGACAATCCGCCCACTGACTTCCAGCAGGTAGCCGAGACTCAACAGTTGCACGACCGGGATCGTCGCCAGGACGGCCAATCCGCCGATCAGCGTCAGGCAGCCGAATACCCACTCGACGGCCGAAAAGACGGCGCGGAAGCCACGTGCCATGCGCCCAGACCGCTTGCCGGTGGTCCTCGTGACGCGATTCTCCGGGACCAATTCCGCTATAATTGGCGTACCGGATGATCCCGTGTCTATCGCCTGAACGGCCTTTTCGTTCACCATTTCCACTGCCACGAATGCGTCAGCAGCGCGATCGCGAATCGGTGACGTGCGGCTTGCTGATTCTGGCATGGTCCGATTGCTCACGCCGGTGGTGAACGATTGTTTCCCGCCGTCGGCAGACTCCATTGGAACGGCGACGGGGAGAGTTATTCGGCTCAGTGGAATATACCTTGGCCGTCCGCCCCAAGTTTTCCCAAACCCCGGCGAAGTACGACAGGTAGTATTCCTGTAGGTGGGCGTGGTCGTCGTTTCAAGTTACATGGGCAGTTCGAAAAATCATGTGGGCACGCGGGTTTCTGCTAGCAATCGTCTGTGTGGGTGGCGTGGCGGCGTTGCTCGCCGGACTGCTGCCGCGCGAGTCGGTGATGCGGCCGGAGACGGCGATTGGACCCTATCACGAAGACGCGGAGATCGCCCGGGTGGTCGAACGTCTCGACGCGCAGTTTCACCAAACCTGGCGCGACGCGGACATCGTGCCGGCCGCGACGGCCGATGATCTGGCGGTCGCGCGTCGTCTTTCGTTGGCGCTGACCGGCGCCATCCCGTCGCTGGAAGAAATCCGTCTGCTCGAGGCGCGGCAACCCGAACACCGCGTTGGCTGGTGGACGGCCAGGCTATTGCACGATCGCCGTTATGCCGACCACGTGGCGGAACGGCTGGCCCGCGCGTACGTGGGCGTGATCGACGGACCTTTCCTGGTGTTCCGCCGGAGGCGATTTACCACCTGGCTGTCCGATCAACTGCACGATGGCCGCCGTTACGACGCCGTGGTTCGCGAACTCATCACGGCTGAAGGACTCTGGACGGAACAACCGGCCACTAACTTTGTCACGGTCACCATCAACCCCGACGCTGACGAAGAAGGTCCGGACGAGAACAAGCTGGCCGCCCGCGTAACCCGCGCGTTTTTGGGTTTGCGCCTCGATTGCGCGGAGTGTCACGACCATCCGTTTCAAGATTGGCAACAGCGCGATTTTCAAGGGCTGGCCGCCTTTTTTGCCCGTACCGAAATGTCGGCGACTGGTGTGCGAGAAGGGAACGGCGAACTGACGTTTGACGACTACGACACCGGGGCGCGGAAGATCATCCGGCCCAGCGTGCCGTTCCACGAGGATTTGTTGGCGACCGGCGAGCATCGTCGTCGCCGACTGGCCCGTTGGGTCACGCATCCGCACAACAAAGCCTTCGCCCGGGCCACGATCAACCGGATTTGGGCGTTGCTGTTTTCTCGGCCGCTGGTCGAACCGATCGACGACATCCCTTTCGAAGGTTCACACCCGGCGGCACTTGAAATGTTGGCGGAAGATTTTGTGCGGCACGATTTTGATCTACGACGGTTGATACGTGTGATCGCCCAAAGCGAGGCATTTCGGGTCGATAGCCGCGCGAATCCGGCGTTGATAGGCCACAAGATCACCGACGCTCATGCGCAGTTGTGGGCCGCATTCCCGCTCACTCGGCTGCGCCCGGAACAGGTGGTCGGCGCCGTGCAACAGGCGGCCTCCCTGACGACCATCGATCATGAGTCGCACATCCTTGCCCGGCTGGCCCGCAGCATCGGCCAGAGCGAGTTCATCGAGCGCTACGGCGACCCCGGCGAAGATGAATTCGTGGAGGCCGCAGGCACCATCCCGCAGCGGCTGCTGTTGATCAACGGGCAGTTGGTCAAGGATGAGACCGCCGACAACTTGTTCACCAACGCGTCGACGCAAATCGCCGCGTTGGCGCCGGACGACCGTACGGCGGTGGAAAGTTCCTACCTCGCCGTGCTCTCACGTCGCCCGACCGCCGCGGAGCAGGAACATTTCCTCGCACGTCTGGCGGCCGACGACGGCGGCAGCCGCTCGCAACGGCTGGAGGATCTGTTCTGGACGCTCATCAATTCTACCGAGTTCTCCTGGAATCATTGAGAGGCGGCCCCATGAGTTACCATTCTCGTTTAGCCGCAGGGCCAATGGCCCGCGCGCCCGCAGCGCAGTCGTTAACCGGCGATCAGTCGGGCTCCTCGGGCGCCACCCCGGGTGCGTCCCGCGCGGTGAACCCCCAGCCTCCCGCCTCCGGCCTCCCGTCCTCTCCCAACTGCGGCCGGCACTCCGCGGCCATCGGCCGGCGCACATTATTAAAACTTGCCGGCGTCGGCGGCGTGAGCTGGCTCACGCCGTTGGCGCACGTCTTGGCTCGTCAGGCCGAAACCAACAGCCGTCGCCCGGCGCAATCGTTGATTCTGCTCTGGCTGGACGGGGGTCCCAGCCAATTGGAGACCCTCGACCCGCATTCGGGCACTCATATTGCCGCCGGCACGCGGGCTATCGAGACGCGCGTGCCGGGCGTTCGATTAGCCGCGGGGTACGAGCGATTGGCCGAACAGATGGAGTCGGTCACGTTGATTCGCTCGATGAAAAGCAAGGAGGGCGACCATGAGCGCGGCGTCTACCTGGCCAAGACCGGCTATCGACCCGATCCGACCGTGGTCCACCCGGCCATCGGCGCCATTTGTTGTGAACAACTGCCGGCCCAATCCGCGTTGAGCAGTGCTGCCACCGACATCCCCCGGCACGTTTCGATCCTGCCCGGCGCGTGGCCCAGCCGCGGAGGCTACTTGGGCGCGCAGTACGATGCATTTAAGACGTACGATCCACAGCATAAGGTGCCCGACGTGGTGGCCACGGTCGAGGATCGCCGCTTCGCGCGCCGGTTCGAGGAAGACCTGGACGTGGTGGAAAGGGCGTTTGCCCGCGGGCGGTCTGGGCGAGTCGAAGCGACGTTGCACCGCCACACGATGCGCGCCGCGCGGCAGATGATGAGTTCCGAGCAGCTCGCCGCATTCGACGTGATGCAAGAGCCCGCCGCGCTGTTGGCTGCTTACGGAGACACTCCCTTCGGACGCGGTTGCCTGGCGGCGCGGCGGTTGATCGAGGTCGGCGTCCGCTGCGTCGAGGTCACGCTGGGCGGCTGGGACAGCCACATTAACAATCATGAAATCCATCGCGAGCTGGCCACCACGCTCGATCCGGCGTTGGCGACGTTGATTCGCGATTTGCGCGAGCGGGAGTTGCTGGAACACACGCTGGTCGTCTGCGCCGGCGAGTTCGGCCGCACGCCGCGCGTCAACCCGCTGGGCGGACGCGATCACTGGCCGCACGCCTTCTCCATCGCCCTGTCCGGCGGCGGCATCCGCGGCGGACACGTCGTGGGCGAAACCGATCCCGACGGCGGCCGCGAAGTGGTCGATCCCCACACCTTCGCCGACGTCCACGCCACGCTGCTGTCGGCCCTGGGCATCGACCCCGCTCTGGAAATAATCACCCCCATCGGCCGCCCCCTGAGATTGGCCGAAGGCCAGCCGATCCGCGAGTTGGTTGACGGTCGATAACGGCTGAATTCGATGTCGTGTGAGCGCACCAACAACGGTTTAAGTCGGGCGCGTCGTTTCGATCCAATCGGTCATGGCTTGTAGATTATGGCTCCAAAAAAGCGTCAAGCCGCGTTCTTGCGCGTTCACGAGATTGTGAGGTTTGAAAACACCGCTCAAGACGGCTGTCGGAATCACCTGCCGATGGCCAAAGTCGGATCGCCATGCTTCCGCCTTCGCTGCCGCGTCATTGTTTATCCGCTTGACCGAATTGACGGCCGAGTTGGACGCCTTGCATTCGATTGCCATAATTCGGTTATCCCAAAGCCCGATGATGAAATCCGCCTTTCGATTTCCCAAAACGGATTCTCCGCAAAACTCACCGGGACGAGGCGCGTCCGAAAACGTCCGGATGACTCGAGCGGCGATCTTTTTAAAACTATGTTTTAGCAGTACCTGCGCGGTTTCCCCCTCCAATGTTCGCTTCGCGAGACCGCGTCTTTCAGTGCTCGAGCGCTGCGCCGCCATCAGGGCAGCCGAAGCGAGTACCGCGGCGATTTTTTCATGTTCATCAGGTTCTCTTCCTTCGGCAACCCAAGGAAAACGCCGGCGATCAAGTCCGGCTCTGATTACCTGAATGATCCTCGCAACCGCGCTCGGATCTTGTCGCAGCCTGCGGGCGACTGTGGAATTTACATCAGCGAGTGTTTTCAAATCATCCACCGAGATCGGTGGTCCGGCAAGATATCGGACCGCGTTGAGCAGTTTTTGGTCGGTGAGAATATCAATTGCCGCGTCGTCGAGCGAGGACAAATCGGTGGTGATATCCAGTAAATCCTCCACATCACCACGGTACTTATCGAACGCGTCCAGATAATTTTCCAGCGGTTCCTCAATACGCTCTTTGCGAAAGACCACGATCGCCTGGGCAACATCCAATGCGATTTGTTCCGCGGTCCACAGCGGCGGTTCAATCATCGTGCCGTTTATCCGCGGTGAGCGATTCGAGAGTGGGAACCAACAGTCTTTCAACTTCACGGGGTTCGAACTTTGTCAAACCTCCGGCGTAGGTCCGGCCGTTCGACTGGCACCCAGCCAGCAAAAGGTGGTCGATTAACTTTTCGATCGCGCCGTCACTGAGCGGCACGCGGGGATATATGCCATGAGCAATGTTGATATGTCTCGCGCCCGCTTTGTTATGCACAAACGCGGGGGCCCGCCGGGCCATGTAAGTGGTCAAGATCGGCGCCGGTTCACGGAGTCCAACCGACCACCACGCCTTTCGGTTCGTCACTACGTACCCTAGATGAGCTCCTTGCGACTTGGCTTCCACCAGGAATCGTTCGACCTTTCTGCGATCGGATTTCGCTAGCACGTCGAGATCAACAGGCAGGTCGATGACACAGCGCAAGAATGACGAATCCGTCAGTCGTCGGCCGGCGTCGAACAACTCACGTGCCTTCGTCACACTGGGAAACATCACGCTGGGCGGCAACCCAATGCTGTGCCGGCCTGCAATCCAAATTCTATTGAACCCCGTGACTTGACCACGATGAACTCGGCAAAGCTCGCCCAGTTCGACGTAGCCCGCCGGTAGTTTCCGTGGGGGCTTCATGAGATGGGACCATCGGCGTTCTAATTCCATGCGTTCACGTGGAACCGTGTATTCCCGTCGGTAGCCGTTCAGGGGCCTGGAATCGTCGACACGTTTGATCCGAATCGATTTCGGTTTGGCGCCCACTTGAAAATAGGTAACCACGCCGGTCGTGGCTGCATCGGGAAACGGCTTCGATTTCGGTTCGATGACATCCAATCGGCATCCGCCGAGCTCGGCCAGAAAGAGTTCTCGCAATATGCTGCCGTAATTCACGTCCAGCCACTCGCCGGCCGTAATGAAAGCCCCAAAATCCCCTTGTTTGGCACGGGAAACGGTAGCCAGAAAAAAATGAACGTGCAGCCCCGCCAGTTGGCTGACCTTTTTGCCAAGTTTGGCAGCCTCCGCCGTCAACCAGCGTTTCCATTTGGGTTGGATTAAGTGGTGACGAACGTACGGTGGGTTTCCAATAAAAAGTGTTCTGCTCGCTTCTGGCAGTTGGGAGTCTCGATAATCCGCTACGATGATTTGAGACCGATTTGCTAGTCCGCTTGCCGCTAGGTTTGCCCGCGCTAGCATGGCCGCCAGCGGATCGATCTCAACCCCGACCAGTTTCGCGGAAGGATATCGTTTTCCCGCGGCCATCAAATACCGTCCCGAGCCCGTGCCGGGGTCAATTACCCGCGTGGCACCGGACACTTCGGCGGCCCACTGGATCATCGCGTCTACAATCGTCGCAGGCGTGTATGTCGCGCCTTGCCGACGCCGGTTTTCTGCTGTCCGGATTCTGCAAAATGCCTCGCCTAACGGGTCTTGTCCGCCGGCAATACGTTCGCGGTATTCCTTCACCAGAATTCCAGGTGCCCGTGTCGTCCGACTGGCAAGTGCTCGTTCCGCCGGTGACCAACCGGCAACGCTCTCGGCGCCAAGTGCGATGGCTAGCGCCGCCAAATCGGATTCAGTGGTGATCTCTTCGATCTCTCCCCAGAGAGTCGCTTGCTTCATATCGACTAATCTTTCACGACGCGCGCTCACGATCGATGAAATCGCACCTCGACAGGAATTAATGAGATGGCCTACCTATGCAACAAGAGTTGCCGTTAGTTTACCTATTTTTTTGCTGCGACCAATCCACAACTATGGTAATTGGCCGGTGACGGGCCATAACTCACGGGGAATTCGACGGTTCAATACCTTACGTCTTACTTTCCGCACATCTCGTTTTGATTATTCCGGAATTTCCCCGGCGGGGCGAGGGGGCGGCGGACTAGCGGCCGTAGTCGGACGGCGAGAGGTGCAGGAGCTTGAGGATCCTGCGTTGTGCGCGA